>Ga0209066_10000047_pt1 | contig 166631 bp, 169 predicted proteins | sample All_14_2_FD_187198 | JGI IMG/M metagenome (GOLD analysis project Ga0209066, IMG submission 187198) | Freshwater microbial communities in response to fracking from Pennsylvania, USA - Allegheny Zone_MetaG_DW_15 (SPAdes) (version 2) ...
CCCCCTGCTAGAACCCCCTCGTGACGCCCCCCGCCCAGATCAGGTTACCGTTCGAACCCGCGACCAACTGGACCCGCGACGCCTTTGTGCTGTCCGACGCCAATCGGTCGGCGGTGATGGCGCTGGACGACTGGTCGGCGCTGGGTCGCGGCGCTCTGGCGCTGACCGGGCCGGCCGGCAGCGGCAAGACTCATCTGGCCCAGGCCTGGGCCGACGCCAACGGCGCCCAACTGGTGTTCCCCGGCCGCGCGCCGGCCCTGGACGGCGCCGGACCGGTGCTGATCGAGGACGCCGACCTGCTGGGACAGGACGAGGCCCTGTTCCACATCCTCAACCAGGCCCAGGCCGGGCGCGCCGTCCTGCTGACCGGGCGTGAACGACCGCTGGCCTGGCCCGCAGGGCTGCCCGACCTGCGGTCCCGTCTCAACGCCCTGCCCGTCGCCGAGATCGACCCGCCGGACGACGCCCAGCTGAAGGCCGTGCTTGAGGCGCTGTTCAAGGCCCGCCACATCAAGCCGGATGAGGACCTCTATCCCTATCTGCTGGCCCGCATGGAGCGGTCCGTCGCCGCCGCCCGCATTCTCGCCGCCCGGATGGACGAAGCCGCCGCCGCCCGTGGCCGGGCAATCAACCGCGCCCTGGCCCGTGAACTGCTGGAAGAGACGACCGACCTCTTCGACGACGAGGATTTCGTCGCGGTTTAACCTGTCTGGGGCATGGTGACATTGATACTGTCACAGCCATGGGCCAAACGTGGGCGCCCAGCAAATCGAGATCCGATGTCCAGCACCAGCCCGGCCAACGACACTTTCGGCGCTCCGGCCGCTCTCACCGGCCTGAGTCTTGACGACTCGCTGATGGCCTCCCCGGACCGCTTCTTCAATCGTGAAATCTCCTGGCTGGCCTTCAACCGCCGGGTGCTTGAAGAGGCTGAAAACCCCCGCCACCCCCTGCTGGAACGGCTGCGATTTCTGTCGATCTCGGCCAACAACCTCGACGAATTCTACATGGTCCGCGTCGCCGGCCTGAAGGGTCAGGCGCGTCAGGGCGTGCGCAAGGTCAGCCTCGATGGCCTGACCCCGACCCAGCAGCTGGAACAGGTCAATGAGGCGGCCGCCGCCCTGATGGCCGATCAGCAGAAGATCTGGCGCGGACTACGGGCCGAACTGTCCGGAGAGGGCCTGAAGCTGCTGGAGGCGCGGGATGTGACCGCCGTCGACCGTCCCGCCGCCGAGGACATCTTCCAGACCCGGCTGTTTCCGGTTCTAACCCCCCTGGCCATCGACCCGGCCCACCCCTTCCCCTTCATCCCCAACCTCGGCTTCTGTCTGGGCCTGAAGCTGCGGCGCAAAGTCGACAGCAAGCCGCTGTTCGCCCTTGTCCCCGTTCCTCAGCAGGTGAAGCGGTTCTGGGAACTTCCCGGCCCCGCCCGGCGCAAGGAGCGGCGCTTCATTGCCCTTGAGAGCCTGATCGTCCTCTGCCTGGACCAGCTGTTCCCCGGCTATGAAGTCGACGGGCGCGGCCTGTTCCGGGTGGTGCGCGACAGCGATATCGAGATCGAGGAAGAGGCCGAGGATCTGGTCCGCGAATTCGAGACCCAGCTGAAGCGTCGCCGGCTGGGCGAGGTGGTGCGGGTCAAGGTCCAGACCACCATGCCCCGCGACCTGCGGGAGTTCATCCTCGAAGGCCTCGGCGCCGCCCAGGATGATGTGGTGCTGGTCGAGGGCAAGCTTGGCCTGTCGGCCATGTCCGAGCTGATCCCCAAGGACCGGACGGACCTGAAATTCCCCCCCTTCACCGCCCGTTTCCCCGAACGCATCCGCGACCACGCCGGCGACTGCTTTGCCGCCATCCGCGAGAAGGACATTCTGGTCCACCACCCGTTCGAGAGCTTCGATGTTGTGGTGCAGTTCCTGCGTCAGGCGGCCCGCGACCCGGCTGTCCTGGCGATCAAGCAGACCCTATACCGGACCAGCCAGGACAGCCCGATCATCGCTGCCCTGATCGAGGCGGCCGAGAACGGCAAGAACGTCACCGCCCTGGTCGAGATCAAGGCGCGGTTCGACGAAGAGAACAACCTGCGCTGGGCCAAGGATCTGGAGAAGGTCGGGGTCCACGTCGTCTTCGGCTTTGTGGAGTACAAGACCCACGCCAAGCTCAGCCTGGTCGTCCGGCGCGAGGGCGACACCCTGCGCACCTACTGCCACTTCGGCACCGGCAACTATCATCCGGTCACAGCCAAGGTTTACACCGACCTGTCGCTGTTCACGACCGACCCGGCCCTTGGCCGCGACAGCGCCCGGCTGTTCAACTACATCACCGGCTATGGTCGGCCCGAACGGCTGGAAAAGCTCAGCTACTCACCCGACACCATGAAGACCGATCTGCTGGAGATGATCGAGCGCGAGGCGGACCATGCCCGCGCCGGCAAGGCCTCCGGAATCTGGGCCAAGATGAACGCTCTGGTAGACCCTGAGATCATTGACGCCCTCTATATCGCCAGCCAGGCCGGCGTGCCCGTTGATCTGGTCATTCGCGGCATCTGCTGTCTCAAACCCGGCATTGCCGGCCTGTCCGAAAACATCCGGGTCAAGAGCATTGTCGGCCGCTTCCTTGAACACTCCCGGATCATCGCCTTTGCCAATGGCGAGACTCTGCCCAGCAAGAAGGCCAGGGTGTTCATTTCGTCGGCCGACTGGATGCCCCGCAATCTCGATCGCCGGGTTGAAGCCCTGACGCCTGTCGACAACCCCACGGTTCACGCCCAGGTCCTGTCCCAGATCATGGTCGCCAACCTGAACGACGAGGCCCAGAGTTGGGTGCTCAATCCAGAAGGCGCCTACAGTCGCGATCCGGCCTGGAACCGGCGCGGCGCCTTCTCGGCCCACGATTACTTCATGACCAATCCCAGCCTGTCCGGCCGCGGCCACAACGTTCGCGATCTGCCGCTGGATCTGGATCTCGACAGTGAACGATAGCCCCGGCCACGACGCCGCCGTCATCGACGTCGGCTCGAATTCCGTGCGTCTGGTGCTCTATCGGGTCGAAGGCCGGTCCGTCTGGACCGTGTTCAACGAAAAGGTCCTGGCGGGTCTTGGGCGTGATCTGAAGAAGACGGGCAGGCTTTCCGAGGCCGGATCGGCCAGCGCCCTCGCCGCCCTGCGCCGGTTTCGCATGGTCACCGATCGCCTGCCGGCGGAACGGGTCTTCACCGCCGCAACGGCGGCGATCCGCGACGCGGAAGATGGACCTGCCTTCGCCGGTCAGGTCCAGGCCGAAACCGGCCTCAGCCTGCGGGTCCTCAGCGGCGCCGACGAAGCCCGCTACGCGGCCCTGGGAGTCCTTGCCGGAGCACCGGCCGGCGATGGCGTTGTCGGCGACCTCGGCGGCGCCAGCCTCGAACTGACCCGGATCAACGCGGACGGCGCCGGCGCGGGAATCACCCTCCCCCTCGGCCCCTTCGGCTTCGCCGCCTTTCCCGAAGACGAGCCCGATCGCCGTCGTCGCGAGGTCGACGCCCGGCTGACCGGCCTTGAGGCGTTCCAGACCTCGACCTTCCATGCCGTCGGCGGCGCCTGGCGAAACATCGCCCTGATCCACATGCATATGACCGGCTATCCGCTAAGGGTCGTCCACCAGTACGAGATGACCCGCGCGGAAGCCCTCAACGCCTGCCGGTTCGTGGCCAGCCAGTCCCGGCGATCTCTCGAAGCGGTCGAGGGGGTCTCCAAGAAGCGCGCCGAAACCCTGCCGCACGCCGCCGTCGTTCTTGAACGGCTGATCGTGGCGCTGAATATCGAACGCATCAGTCTGTCGGCCTACGGGGTCCGGGAAGGCCTGCTGTTCGAGGCCATGGCCCCGGGCGTCCGCGCCCTTGATCCGTTGATCGAAGGCTGCTCCGCCCTGGCGGCGCGAACCGGCGCCGACGCCACCCTTGGCCCCACGCTTGACGCCTGGCTTGGCCCGGTCTTCGGCGCACTTGATCCGGTCCTCGGTGAAAGGGACGCCATTCTCCGGTCCGCCGTTTGTCGCCTGGCGGATCTGGGCTCGCGACTTCACCCGGATCACCGCGCCGATCTTGTGTTCGAGCAGGTCCTCCGTGCGCCCGTCGCCGGACAGACCCACGTCGAACGCGCCTTCCTCGCCATGGCGGTCTTCTCCCGCCACACCAGTTCAAACGGCACACCTGAACAGGGAACCCTGGCGCGTCTGCTGGTCGAACCGGCCCGCCGACGGGCGCGGGCCCTCGGAGCCGCCATCCGCCTCGCCTGCGATCTGACGGGCCGCGACTCAGCCCTGCTGACCCACACCCGTCTGGCGTTGAAGGACGGCCGGCTGCTGCTTACCACCGATGCCGAGCGCGCCGACCTGCTGCTGGGCGAACAGACCGGCCGCAGACTGGCCACGGTCGCCGGCCATCTCGACGCCCGTCCGGAAATCCGGGCGGATGCCTGACCGATCCTAGTCGGCGGGCATCGTGCCTTCCTGGATGGCGATGCGGCCAAGAATGCCTTTGACGATCAGGTCCAGGGCGCTGCCATCGGTGTAGTTGGCGGCGGCGACAAAGTTCACCCGGTCCTCGGCGATCAGCCGATGCAGCTTGGTCTGGTCGTTAGGCTCGGTGCGGGGATCATAGACGGCGATCGAATGGCCGCCCTTGGTGTGCATCATCTTCATGGTCGGCACATCAGTGTCGCCATCGCCGACAAAGATCATCCGCTCGAACGGCACGGGCCGGTCATCGTCCGGCATGAAGCGGTTTATCTTCTCGTGTTCCCAGTTGTTGTGCACACCCTTGTTGATGCGGAACAGGTACTGGGTCTTGGTGGTGTAGTTGATCCCCACCGCCGGCCATTCGGCCTCGCCATTGTCGTTGTAGACATAGTGGGAGGCGAAGACGTGCTCGAAGGCCGGATAGATCGGACAGCCCTCGACCATCTCCTGCAGGCCGGACGAGAGGATGTAGTGCTTGATATCCAGGCCGTAGCGCGCGCCGAAAGCGTTGATGCGATCAAACCAGCTCATGTCGCGCAGACCGTCGAACAGCAGAACGCCCTTGCCGTGCTCCTGCAGCATCTCACGGGTGACCGTCAGCCCGGCCTTGCGGGCGGTCTGCAGCATCAGCTGCATGTACATCAGGATGTCGTCGCCGTCGGACTTGATGGTCTGGGGCCGGACGGTGTCGTTCCAGAATTCCTTGGGCGTCATCCCCAGGGCGGGAATGAAGCTGGTTTCCTGCATGTTGCCCCGGGCCAGGGTGCCATCGAAGTCATAGATCAGGGCGGTGGTCAGGGGCTTGGACATGAAGGCGCTCTGCGGCGGTTAGGTCGAGCGCCTCTGAATCACCTTTCAGGGGGTGATGGCAAGTCGCCCGACGCCCGGCCGGGCGCGGCGCAGGGCCTTGAGCCCTACTCCGCCGCCTTGGGAGCCCGACGCACCTCGACCACCCGCACCCGGGTGCCGTCCAGCACCAGGGCCAGCTCGCCGCGCTTCAGCTTCAGGGCGTCATCCCCGAAGGCGTCCTTGCGCCATCCGGTCAGAGCCCCGACATCAGCCTGGTCGTCGTTGGCGATCTTTTCCAGATCCGACACCGTGGCGATCAGCTTGGAGGCGACGCCGGCGTCTTCCGCCCGGGCCTTCAGCAGCACCTTCAGCAGCTCGACGACAGCGCCCGCCGCCGGATTGTGCGACGGCTTCTCGCGGGCGATGACCGGAGCGTTGGCTTCAGGATCCTTCAGCGCCTCACGAATGGCCTCGAGCAGTTCAGGTCCGAACTTCGAGCCTGAAAACCCCTTGGGCACACCGCGCAGCCGGTCCATGGCCGCCGCGTCGGTCGGCGCCTGGGCGGCCAGTTCGTCGATGGCGTCATCCTTGAGGATACGCCCACGCGGCTGATCGCGGGTCTGGGCGGTGATTTCGCGCCAGGCCGCAACCGCCTTGAACACCGCCAGATAGCGAACGGCGTGCTTGCGCGGCCGCAGACGCTTCCAGGCGTTATCGGGGCTGACGTCATAGACGGCCGGATCGGTCAGAGCCTCCATCTCTTCCTCGACCCAGGTCAGACGGCCGGCCTTTTCGAGGCTGCCGCGAAGGATCGGATAGAGACGGGCCAGATGGGTGACGTCGGCGATGGCGTAGGTCAGCTGGTTGTCGCTCAGCGGACGACGGGCCCAGTCGGTGAAGCGGCTCGACTTGTCGAGCTCGATCTTCAGCATCTGGCGAACCAGGGCGTCATAGGCGATCTGCTCGCCGAACCCCGCGGCCATGCCGGCGATCTGGGTATCGAACAACGGCTTGGGCATGGCGCCCAGGTTGTTGAAGATTTCCACATCCTGCCGGGCGGCGTGGAAGACCTTCTGGATCGAAGTGTCGCGCAGCACATCCAGGAACGGCGACAGGTCGAGCCCGTCAGCCAGAGGATCGATGCAAGCTTCGGCCCCGTTGGGCGCGGCGGCCTGGATCAGACACAGCTTCGGCCAGTAGGTCGTCTCACGCATGAACTCGGTGTCCACGGCGACGAAAGGCTGGCCTTTGAGCTGATTGCAGAACGCCGCCAGTTCGGCGGTGGTTGAAATAGGCGTCATCGGGTAGCTATAGCCCCGCGTGCGGGCGAGTCTGCAAGCCTTCAGACGCCCCTACCTGCGAATTCTCGCCTCTTCGTGACCCGGAAGTTGCCATGACCGACCGCCCAAACGGCCTCACCTATGCCCAGGCGGGCGTCGATATCGATGCAGGCAACGCCCTGGTGGAGGCGATCAAGCCGCTCGCCAAGGCAACTCGCCGTCCTGGCGCCGAAGGCGGCCTGGGCGGCTTTGGAGCGCTCTTTGACCTCAAGGCCGCCGGCTACGACGATCCGCTGATCGTCAGCACCACCGATGGCGTCGGCACCAAGCTGAAGATCGCCATCGACACCGGTCTGCACGGTCAGGTCGGCATCGATCTGGTGGCCATGTGCGTCAACGACCTGCTGGCCCAGGGCGCCGAGCCGCTGATGTTCCTCGACTACTACGCCACCGGCAAACTCGATGTGGAAACCGCCGTCAGCGTCGTCTCCGGCATCGCCGAGGGCTGCAAGCTCGCCGGCTGCGCCCTCGTCGGCGGCGAGACCGCCGAAATGCCCGGCATGTACAGCGGCGGCGACTACGACCTCGCCGGCTTCACCGTTGGGGCCGTCAACCGCGACGGGGTCCTGCCGAAGCTGGACGCCCAGCGTCCCGGCGACATTCTGATCGGTCTGGGCTCCAGCGGCCCGCACTCCAACGGCTATTCTCTCGTCCGCAAAGTGGTCGAGCGCTCGGGCCTGGCCTGGGACGCCCCCTGCCCGTTCGGCGAAGGCACCCTGGCCGAGGCGCTGATGGCCCCGACCCGCATCTATGTGAAGAGCGTCCTGCCGCTCCTGAAGGCCGGTCTGGTCAAGGGCGGCGCCCACATCACCGGTGGCGGCATGATCGAAAACCCGCCCCGCGCCATCGCCGAAGGTCTTGAGCCCCGGTTCGACTGGAACGCCTGGCCCCTGCCGCCGGTCTTCGACTGGCTTCAGCGCGAAGGCGGCATCACTGACCACGAGTTGCGCCGCACCTTCAACTGCGGCGTCGGCTTCCTGCTGATCGTCGGCAAGGATCAGGCTCAGGAGGCGCTAATGGCGCTCCTCGACGCCGGCGAGGACGCCTTCATCTGTGGGGAACTCGCCCGGGCATGAGGCGGACGCGAGTCGGCATCCTGATTTCCGGAACCGGCTCCAACATGGAGGCGCTGATCCGCGCCGCCCGGGCGGACGACTGCCCCTATGAGGTGTCGGTCGTCATCTCCAACAAGCCGGCGGCGGCGGGTCTTCGCCGCGCCGAAGCGCTCGGGATCAAGACGCTGGTCGTCGATCATCGCCTGTTCGACACCCGCGAAGCGCACGAGGACGCCCTCGACGCGGAGCTTCGCATCCACGGCTGCGAATACCTCGCCCTGGCGGGGTACATGCGCATCCTGACCCCAAGGCTGATCGGGCAATGGGAGGGCAGGATGATCAACATCCACCCGTCCCTGCTGCCGAAATATCCGGGCCTGGACACCCACCGCCGCGCCATTGAGGCGGGGGACCCCGAGGCGGGCTGTTCAGTACATATCGTCACCGCGGGCGTTGACGAGGGCCCGGTGCTGGCCCAGGCCCGGGTTGCGATTGTTCAAGGCGACACCCCGGAGACCCTGGCGGCCCGCGTGCTGGTGGAAGAGCACAGCCTCTACCCGCGCGCCCTGTCGGATCTTGTTCGCCCCCGCGGCTAGGCTGCGATTTCGGCGACGCCAGACCCGACTTTGATCGACAGCGCCCGGTCGTTGGGGCAGGTTCGGCGCGGATCGGGGGCTGATCGACTCTCTCCTCGAGCGCATGTCCGCCAGTTTGATGAGACGCCATGTTCGAGCACTTTATCCTGACCCCGTTTCACGCCGCGGCCATTCTGGTCGTCCTGGCGGCGATCCTCGGCTGGCTCAATCATCGCTTCCTGAAGCTGCCCCAAACGGTGGCCCTGACCCTGATGGGCGCGGTCGCGTCCCTCGTCGTCATCATCATCGACAAGGCCATCCCCAGCAGCAGCATCTCGGAGACGGTCGCCAGGTTCCTCGAAGGCATCGACTTCGAGGCCACCCTGATGGACGGCATGCTGTCCTTCCTGCTGTTTGCCGGCGCCCTTCACGTCGATATCGCCCATATGAGACGAGGCGGCCTGCAGATCGGCTTCCTCAGCACCATCGGCGTTGTCGCCTCGACCCTGATTGTCGGCTTCGGCCTGGCGGGCATCACCCGCCTGCTGGGCATGGACCTGCCGCTGATGTGGTGCTTCGTCTTCGGCGCCCTGATCAGCCCGACCGATCCTGTCGCGGTCCTCGGCGTCATGAAGACCGCCCATGTCCCCCCCACCCTTCAGGCCACCATCGTCGGCGAGAGCCTGTTCAATGACGGCGTCGGGGTCGTGATCTTCTCGATCCTGCTGGCTGCCGCAGTGGCCGGCGGCGGCGACTTCTCCCTGTTCCACGCGGGCGAGCTGTTCCTGGTGGAGGCGGTCGGCGGCGCGGCCCTCGGACTGGTCATCGGCTGGATCGCCTATCGCGCCATGAAGGCGATCGACGACTATTCAGTCGAGGTGATGATCACCCTGGCGACGGTCATGGGCGGATACGCCCTCGCCTCGGCCCTCCACGTTAGCGGACCGGTCGCCATGGCCGTCGCCGGCCTGCTGATCGGCAATCACGGCGTCAGCTACGCCATGAGCGAGATCACCCGCGATCACCTGCTCAAGTTCTGGGCCCTGATCGACGACATCCTCAACGCCATCCTGTTCCTGCTGATCGGGCTAGAAGGCATCGTCCTCGCCGATCGCCTCGGCCTGCTGTGGCTGGGCGCCCTGACCATTCCGCTGGTGCTGATGGCCCGGGCCCTGTCGGTCGGCGTGCCGCTGCTGTTCTGGCGCGATCTCCTGCCCTTCAAACTGGCCTTCAGGGTGATGAGCTGGGGCGGACTGCGCGGCGGAATCTCCATCGCCCTGGCCCTGTCACTACCGACAGGTCCGGCCAAGGACATCCTCGTCGCAGCCACCTATGTCGTGGTGCTGTTCTCGGTGCTGGTCCAGGGCGGCAGCATCGGCCCGGCGATGAAACGCTGGTCGCGGCCGGCCGAGATCAAGAGCGACACCCAGGACGACTAGAGCCGGTTCCTCAACGGGAACTGGACCAGGCATGAAAAAGCCGGCGGACCCGTCAGGATCCGCCGGCCTGTTCGTTCAAAACCGATTGCGGGTCTAGCCGACGATCTCGGCGTCGGTGAAGAACTGGGCAATCTCGATCTTGGCGTTGTCCAGGCTGTCCGAACCGTGGACCGAGTTCTCACCGACGCTGTCGGCGTAGAGCTTGCGGATGGTGCCCTCGGCGGCGTCGGCCGGGTTGGTCGCGCCCATCACTTCGCGGTAGCGGGCGACGGCGTTCTCGCCTTCGAGAACCTGAACCACGACCGGCGCGCGGGTCATGAATTCCACCAGCTCGCCGAAGAACGGACGGGCGCTGTGGACTTCGTAGAACTTCTCGGCCTGGGCCTGGCTCAGCTTGATGCGCTTCTGGGCGACAATGCGGAGGCCGGCGGCTTCGATGACGGCGTTTACGGCGCCGGTCAGGTTCTTCTCGGTGGCGTCGGGTTTGATGATGGAAAAGGTGCGTTCGGTCATGGCTAGTTTTCTTCAGCCCTACAAAGAGGTGGGATTTGGGAGGTCGCGGGCTTATAGCGGCGGGCCTCCCTTCCGCCAACACCTGCTTGCGTAATCAATGCTCCAGATCAATGACCTTACCTTCAACGCCTGGGGCAGACGCTTCTTCGACAAGGCGACTGTCACCCTTCCGACTGGGGGGAAGGTGGGTCTGGTCGGTCGAAACGGCATTGGAAAGTCCACGCTTTTCAAACTGATCCTCGGTGAACTTCATGCCGGCGATGATGAGATCAAGATTCCCAAGGCGGCCCGGATCGGCTCGGTCGATCAGGAACATCCCGCCACGCCGGTTTCGCTGCTGGATACGGTTCTGGAAGCCGATGAGGAGCGTCACAGCCTGCTGACGCGGCTGGAGACCGCTGATCCGGAGGATATGGGCGACATCTGGGCCCGGCTTATCGAGATCGACGCCGACTCGGCGCCGTCCCGCGCCTCGGAAATTCTCGCGGGTCTCGGCTTCTCCAATGAGGACCTTTCCCGTCCGATGGCGGAATTCTCCGGCGGCTGGCGGATGCGGGTGGCGCTGGCCGCGGCGCTGTTCTCCGAACCGGACCTGCTGCTCCTCGATGAGCCGACCAACTACCTCGATCTCGAAGGCGCCCTGTGGCTGGAGTCCCGGCTCAAGAAGTACCCTCACACCGCCTTGATCATCAGCCACGACCGGGAATTGCTCAATAATTCCGTCGGTTACATTCTGCATGTTCGCGAAGGCAAACTCGACCTCTACACCGGTGGTTACGACAGCTTCGAGGAACAGCGCGCCGAGAAGGCCCGCCTCGCCGAAGCCATGCGCGGCAAGATCGAAGCCAAGCGGGCCCATATGCAGGCCTTCGTTGACCGCTTCCGCGCCAAGGCCTCCAAGGCCACCCAGGCCCAGTCCCGCCTGAAGATGCTGCAAAAGCTGCCGCCGGTGACCATGACCATGGAAGAGCGCACCGCGCCCTTCACCATCCCCTCGCCCAAACGCCCCTTGGCGCCGCCGCTGGTCAGGCTGGACAACGCCACAGTCGGCTATGGCGGGCCGCCGATCCTCAAGAACCTCAATCTGCGGCTGGATATCGACGACCGCATCGGCCTGCTGGGCGTCAACGGCGCCGGCAAGTCGACCTTCGCCAAGATGATCGCCGGGGCTCTGGAGATCCAGTCGGGCGACCTGCACCGCGACCGCCGCATCAAGGTCGGCTGGTTCCACCAGCACCAGATCGAGGCCCTCGATCCCGTCGACACCCCGATGGACATCATCCGTCGGGCCCTGACCGACTCCAGCGAGGCTCAGCGCCGCTCGAAGCTGGCCCAGTGGGGGATCAGCTACGAAAAGGCCGAGACCACCGTGGGCAATCTGTCCGGCGGCGAACGCGCCCGTCTGCTGCTCAACATGGTGGCCATGGACGCGCCCCACCTGCTGATCCTCGATGAGCCGACCAACCACCTCGACATCGACAGCCGCCGGGCCCTGCTCGACGCCCTGAACGACTACGAGGGCGCGGTGATCCTGATCACCCACGACCGCTCCCTGATGGAACTGGTCGCCGACCGCCTGTGGCTCGCGGCCGACGGCGGTGTGAAATCCTTCGATGGCGATATGGACGACTACGCCAAATTCGTCCTCGACCGCGCCCGCGTCGCGGCCCGCAGCCCGACGCAGGTCAAGGGCGAGCCGGAGCCTCCCAAGGTCAACAACAAGGCGCCGGTCCAGACCGGCCGCGATCCCGCCGCCGTCGCCGGCCCCTTGAAGCGGAAGCTGACCGCCGCCGAGGAAACCCTGGCGCGGGTGACGAAATCCCTGGCTGAAATCGACCAGAAGCTGGCCGATCCGGACCTCTACGTCCGCAATCCGACCGCGGCCGCCGATCTTGGAAAGCGAAGAGCCAAGGTCCAGGGACAGGTCGATGAGGCCGAAGCCATCTGGATCGCCGCTGCTGAAGCCCTGGAAGCCGTCAGCAGCTGATCAGCCGCACTTCACCTCGGTGACGAGGCCGGATTTGGCGTCGAAGATGATGTTCAGGCGTTCGGGACGGTAGTCCATCGTCACCGGACAGGTCGTGCAACTGACCCGGCGATTGGCCGGATTCACCGGCACCGGAATTTCGGTGCGTGGCTTTCCGATCAACGACTGAAGGTCCCGGGCGCCGCAGGAGTCCTTGGGCTCGCGCACCGGCATCGGCATCGGCGGCGGCGCTGTAACGACCGGTCGTTCAGCGATGGGCGCGGGCGACGGCGTCGGCGCACATGCGGCGAGACTGGCAAGCACCAAGGCGCCCAAAACCGTTCGGATCATCTTCACGCCTGCTTCTCCCATCCGCGCTGTTCACCTTGCCGCCAGTAGGACGCCGGCAGACCCTGGCCCTTCACCGACTTCCATAGACCGCGCGCACTGTTCAGCGCTGCATCATCCCGTCCGTCAAACAGCACAATACATCGTGTGAAACCGTCAAGATCGCCGGGCTCTGCGCCTTCGATCAGAAATAGCGCGTGAGCTTCGTTCGGGTTCTCCTGACCGGTGGTCAACAGAACCGGCTGGTGCGGGGCGAACGGTTCGGTGCTGAGACCGTGAGGCAGGAAGGTCTCGTCGCGGTAGGTCCACAGCCAGGCGTCCAGCTCCTCCAGCCCCGCCGGCGCGCCACTCCGGACAAGCGCCCGCCAGCCGCGCTGCAAGGTCTTTTCCAGCAGTTCAGGCAGCACCTGATCGAGCGACGAGCGCTCCAGGTGGTAGAACCAGACCTCACAGGACTGACTAGGCAGACCTTAATCCTCCGTACCGCTCATCCCGGCGAATGCCGGGATCCATCCGACTGAGCGTCGGCGCATCCGATTGACCCACTGTCACTGCTTCCATCATCCCAGCACCTGCCCGGTCCGGCGACTATCGAAATCACGCGGATGGGTCCCGGCATTCGCCGGGATGAGCGGCTGGCTTGATCAGCTTTCGTAAGCGTCCTTGACCATCCGGTTCAGCAACCGGACGCCAAAGCCGGTCGCCCCTTCCGGGCTGGTCGGGATGCTGCCCGACTTCCGCCAGGCGGTCGCCGCGATGTCCAGGTGCGCCCAGGGCGTGCCGTTGACGAAGTGCTGCAGGAACAGCGCCGCGGTGATCGAACCGGCCGGACGGCCGCCGGTGTTCTTCACATCGGCGATCTGGCTCTCGATCTGCTTTTCATAGGCCGGCGGCAGGGGCAGGCGCCACAGGGGCTCGCTTTCGGCCTTGGAGGCGGCCAGCAGGTTTTCCGACAGGGCGTCGTTGTTGCTGAACAGGCCGCCGTAATCGTTGCCCAGCGAGATGATGATCGCCCCGGTCAGGGTGGCCAGATCGACCATGAACTGCGGCTTGAAGCGGTCCTGGCAATACCAGAGGGCGTCAGCCAGGACGAGGCGGCCCTCGGCGTCGGTGTTGATCACCTCGATGGTCTGACCCGACATGCTGGTGACCACGTCGCCCGGACGCTGGGCGTCGCCGTCGGGCATGTTCTCGACCAGGCCGAGAATGCCGACGACATTGGCCTTCGCCTTGCGACCGGCGATGACGTGCATCAGGCCGGCCACGGCGCCGGCGCCGCCCATGTCGAACTTCATGTCTTCCATGCCGTCAGCCGGCTTGATCGAGATGCCGCCGGTGTCGAAGGTCACGCCCTTGCCGACAAAGGCGATGGGCTGGGCGTCGCCGCCGCCCTTCCACTGGATCACCGCCAGCTGGCTTTCACGGCGCGATCCCTGGCCGACGCCGAGCAGGGAGCCCATGCCCAGCTTCTTCATCTCGGCCTCGCCGAGAATCTCGACTTCCAGACCCATCGGCTCGAGCGCCTTGACCCGGCGCGCGAACTCTTCGGGGTGCAGAATATTGGCCGGCTCGGAAACCAGATCGCGGGAGAAGAAGATGGCATCCGCCAAGGCCGCCAGATCGGCATAGGCCGCTTTCGCGGCGGCCGGATCGTCAACCGCCACAGCCACCGTTTCCACGGTCGGCTTCTTTTCCGGCTTTTCAGTCGTCCGGTAGCGATCAAACCGGTAGCTGGCCAGCACCGCGCCAAAGGCCGCCCGGGCCGCTTCATCGGCGCTGGTTTCCGGCAACAGCAGCGTCAGCACCTTGGCGCCGCTCAGTTTGACCGCGGCGTAGGCGTGCGCGCCGAACAGCTCGGCGGCCTCGGCATTCCAGCTGTCGCCGCCGACACCGATGAGGGCCACGCGGGCCTTGTCCAGCCCGGCCGGCGCGATCAGTTCGATGCTCTGGCCGCGGCCGCCCTTGAAGCGTCCCGCGGCTACGGCGCGGGCCAGGGCGCCGTCGGACGCCTTGTCCAGCGCAGCAGCGCCGGCGGACAGCTTGCCGCCTTCGATGACGGCGGTGGCGACGGCGTCGTTTGCGGGCGGGGCGGCCAGATCGGCCTGGACGAACTCGATACGCATGAAGCGCTCCTCAAAAAGCTTTGTCCGCGAGATAGTCCTTTCATGGCCCTTGGGGAAGCGGTGCGGCCAGGTGTTGGCGCCCGATCCCCGGGAGCGGACGCCCGAAACGGGCGATTTCCGCCCGCTTTTCCGCGAGCCATATTCCACTCCGGGCCGGACCACTCTAGTAACAGGCCCTCCTGCGACCCATCTTGGGGTCCGGTCACCCTGGTTCGTATGCGCCTCATCGAACGCTATCTGTTTCGCCAGCTCCTATGGCCCACCCTGCTGGCGACAGCAGCGCTGGCGGCTGTCGGTCTGCTGAGCCAGAGCCTGGGGCAGCTGGACATCATTATCGAGCAGCGTCAGAGCGCCTGGATCTATCTGCAGATCATCATTCTGGCGATGCCGCAGCTGGCCAATCTGATCATCCCCATCGCCGTGCTGGTGGCGGGGCTTGTGGCGCTGAACAAGCTCCAGGGCGATCAGGAACTGGTCGTCTGCTACGCTGGGGGCATGAGCCGCTGGCGGGTGATCTCGCCGGCGATGAAGCTGGCGGTTCTGGCCACCCTGCTCTGCCTGATCATCAATCTGTGGGTTCAGCCGACCGCCTACCGCGAGTACCGCAAGCTGATCTTCGAGGCCAAGACCGACCTGGCGGCGATGCTGGTGGTGGAGGGTCAATTCACCGATCCCGCCCCCCGACTGACCGTCTATGGCCAGACCGTCGATCCGGACGGCACCATCCACAACCTCTTCATCCACCAGATGACCGAGGATGGTCAGGCCACGACCTACACCGCCAAGCGTGGGCAGGTGGTGTTCAAGAACGACGCCCCCCTGCTGGTCATGCATCAGGGATCGACCCAGGAGTTCTCCGATCGCGGCGTCCTCAACTACCTGACGTTCGATGAGTACGCCCTCGACCTGAAGCCCTATCTGAACACCCGCGACACCATTCGCTACAAGGCCTCCGACCGCTTCCTCCACGAGCTGTTTTTCCCGGACCTGACCCAGGAATACGAGCGCAAGAACCGTGACCGGATGCTGGCTGAGGGCCACTCGCGCCTGGCCTCGCCGCTCTATGCGATCGCCTTCATGGCGCTTGCCCTCGCCGCCGTTGTCGGCGCCGGGTTCAGTCGCATGGGCTATGGCGGACGGATCGCCATGATCGGGGCGTCCGCCGCCGCGGTCAGGATCGTCGGCTTCGCGGTCCAGGCGGCCTGCGAGGACAATGCGATCCTCAACATCATGCAGTATCTCATCCCCATCGCCGCCACGGTCTGGGGACTGGACCAGATCTTCCGGCCGGTTGAGGCGCGACACGGCTGGCGCGCCTGGCTGCCCTTCGCGAGAATGCCGCGCCCGCCCATCGGAGCTTCGGTATGAGACTGCTCCCCGGTCGCCTTGAGCGCTATGTCCTCAACCGCACCCTGACCTCCGTCGCCGGGGCCCTGGCGATCGTCGCCGGGGTCATCGTGCTGATTGATTTCGTCGACGTGTCGCGAAACGTCGGCGGCCGGGCCGACGCCAGCTTCGTCGTGCTTCTCTGGCTGACCCTCCTGAAAGCGCCGTCGACGGTGCTGGCGCTCCTGCCCTTCGCCTTCCTGTTCGGCACCCTGGCGGCCTTTGTCGGCCTTAACCGGCGTAGCGAACTGATCGCCATGCGCGCCGCCGGCGTCTCGGCCTGGCGGTTTATCCTTCCCGCAGCCGCCGCAGCCTTCGTTGTCGGGGCCATGACCGTCGCTGTCCTCAACCCCCTGGCGGCCTGGATGAATGTCCGGTTCGAACAGGCCCGGACGGCGGTGATGGACGACTATCTGACCTCCGCGCCCAAGGAGACTTGGCTGCGGCAGACCGACGACAAGACCCAGGTCGTCATCCGCGCCCGCGCCCATGACGAGGTCGACGGGGTGGTGCGACTGAAGACCGTCTCGATGTTCATCTATCAGGTGACGCCCGGCGGCGGCCTGGAGTTCTCCCGCCGCGTCGAGGCGGCCGAAGCCCGGTTGATGCCCGGCTACTGGCGCCTCAGCGGCGTGCGCGAGGCGACGCCTGGATCCGGTTCCGTGCGCTCGGAAAGCCTGACCATTCCCTCGACGCTTGACGATCAGGCGGCCATTGAGCGTTTCACCACGCCGGACGCCATCGCCTTCTGGCGCCTGCCGGCGACCATCGCCGGCACGGAAAAGGCCGGCTTCTCCGCCCTGCCCTACCGTCTGAGACTGCAGCAGCTTCTGGCGACGCCGATCCTGTTTTCGGCCATGTCGGTTCTGGCGGCGGCCTTTTCGCTGCGCCTGATGCGCCTTGGCGGACTGCCGGCTCTGGCCGGATCGGGGGTTGTCCTCGGTTTCGCCTTCTTCTTCTTCAATCAAATGTGTCTGGCGCTGGGCAAGGCGGAGATCATACCGCCGATCCTGGCCGCCTGGGCGCCGCCGCTACTGGCGCTGTTATCGGGACTGACCCTGCTTTGCTATACGGAAGACGGGTGACTCGCCGCGGCGTCGCCGGGACGGGAAGGGAAACTGGGAAGTTGATGATCACAGTCCGATCACTGGATCACCGCTCTGTGCGGTCCCGGCTGCTGGCAGGCGCCGCGGCGCTGGGCCTGTGCGCCCTGACCGCGCCGGCTTTCGCCCAGGGCCAGGACCCGATTCCCAAGGCCGAGCAGCCGCCCGCCGCACCGCCGATGGCGGATGATGGTCTGGGTGAGGAGGCCTACTATCTCGAAGCCGACACCCTGATCCAGGACGACAAGGCCCAGACCCTGACGGCCGAAGGCAGCGTCCAGATCCGCCACCAGGGCCGCACCCTGCGGGCCGAACAGGTCATCTACAATCGCGCCACCGGCGTGGTCACCGCCAGGGGCGACGTGATCATCATTGAGCGTGACGGGACCGTCGCCTTCGCCAATGAGGTGATCCTCGACGACCAGCTCCGCGCCGGGGTGGCCAAGGGCTTCTCAGCCCGCCTGCAGGACAACATCAAGATCGCCGCCGACTCGATTGTCCGCCGCGATGACAAGAACGCCGAACTCAACAAGGCCATCTACACGCCCTGCGAGCTCTGCGCCGAGGACAAGACCCGACCGCCGACCTGGTCGATCCGCGCCGAGAAGGTCATTCAGGACGGCGACAACCAGCTCATCTACTACAAGAACGCCGTCATCGAGATCTTCGGTGTCCCGGTCTTCTACGCCCCGGTCTTCTGGCATGCCGACCCCAATGCCGACCGCAAGTCGGGCCTGTTGCCGCCCACCCTCGTCGGGTCGCGCCGTCGGGGCCTGTCCTATGAACAGCCCTATGTTCAGGTCCTCTCGCCGTCGTCCGACGTCATCCTGAGCCCCCAGTTCAACACCAAGGTCAATCCATTCCTGAACCTCGAATATCGCAAGCGGTTCTACAGCGGCGAGGTCAACGCCCGCTTCGGCTACACCTACGAACGGGATCTCGACAGCAACGGCAGTCGCGTCGGCGACCTGACCAGCCGCAGTTACATCCTCGCCAACGGCCAGTTCGACATCGACAGCAACTGGAAGTGGGGATTCGCCGCCGAACGGGCCAGCGACGATCTGATCTTCGACAAATACGACATCAACGATGTCTCCAAACAGCGCGGCCTCACCGCCAGCGACAGCCGCCGACTGACCTCGCAGCTCTATGTGACCCGGCAGGACAACCTCTCCTGGCTGTCGATCAACACCATTGCGGTGCAAGGCCTCCGCCCGACCGACAATGATCGCGCCTTTCCGATCATCGCCCCGCTGATCGAGGCGCGGTGGGAAGCGCCCATGCCGGTGCTGGGCGGGCGTGTCCGCCTGCAGGGCACGGCCGTGGCCCTGACCCGCGACCAGTCCCAGTTCGCCGCCAATCAGCCCGGCGCCGATAGCCGCCGCGCGACCGGCCAGGTCAACTGGCGCACAAACCTGACCTTCACCAGCGGCGTCCGGCTATCTCCCTTCGTTCAGGCTCGCGCCGATTACTACAGCGTCAGCGACTATCCGGCGGCCGGGGCGGACACCAGTTTTGGCCGCGCCCTGGGGGTGATCGGCGCCGACCTGAGTTATCCGCTGTTCCGCCGCGACGGCGACAGGACGATCGTCCTTGAGCCGCTGCTTCAGTTCGCCGCCTCGCCCCGCAGCAACCTCGACAGCCGCATCCCCAACGAAGACAGCGTGGTGCTCGAATTCGACGAGACCAACCTTCTCCGGGCCAACAAGTCGCCGGGCTTCGACCTCTACGAAGGCGGCGTTCGCCTGAACGCCGGCGCCCGCGCGACTCTGACTTTCGACGACGGCCGCTCGTTCAGCCTGCTGGTCGGCCGCAGCTTCCGCGACAAGCGCGACACCGTCCTGCCGGCCCGCAGCGGCCTGCAATCGCGGGCCTCGGACTGGATCGTCGCCGGCGACGCCAAACCCTTCAAGGAATTGACGCTTTACGGTCGCGCGCGTCTCGACGGCGACACCGGCGACCTGCAGCGGCTGGAACTGGGCGCGGACATGAAGTTTGACCGCGGGTCGGGCTACCTCCGCTACCTGCACGACAACAAGGACATCACCGGCGTCGAGCGCCAGGACATCGATTTTGCCGGCGACGTCTTCGTCACCCGGCGGGTCGGCGTCACCGTCGCCGGCATCTGGGATATCCAGAATGATGTGTGGCGGCGCCAGGAACTCGGCCTCTTCTATCGGGACGATTGCCTCGACGCCGCCGTAGTCTGGGTTCACGAAGAGACCTTCAATCGCTCACTGGGCCCGTCTGACGCAGTCGTTCTGCGCCTAACGCTCGCCACATTGGGCGATAAAGGCTACAGCCGGTAAATTCACGGCGCGGCGCTTCGGGCGACCGTGGAAACGCTCTATGGGAACGACGAGATTGCTTTCAGGTTTCAGGAATACCGGCAAGATTCTGGCGACCGTTTCGGTCCTGGCCATGACGATCGCTGGTGCAAACCCTTCCTTTGCGCAGCAGGCGGGCGGTTCGCCCGAGCCCTCGATCACCGAGAGCGTGGCCGCAATCGTCAATGACGACATCATCTCCAGCTATGATCTGGTCCAGCGCATGCGGCTGATCATCTGGACGGTTCCGATTACGCCGACTGAAGAGAACATCCCGCAGATCCAGCAGGAAGCCCTGCGGATGCTGATCGAGGAGCGGTTGAAGATCCAGGAGCTTCGCCGGGCCGAGAAAGAAAACAAGATCTCGATCGTCATGTCCGACGAAGAGCTTGATGAAGTGATCAAGTCGGTGGTCGAGGGCGAATACCGCATGCCGGTTGAGCAGTTCTACGCCGGGCTGGCCCAGCAGGGCATCGGCACAGCCACCTACCGCAGCCAAGTCCGCGCCGAGGAAAGCTGGCGCCAGTACATGAGCGGTCGCTATGGCGGCCGCATGCGTGTCGGCGAAGACCAGATCAAGGCCGCCCGCAAGCGGATCGAGGACGCCGCCGCCAAGCCGCAGTACCAGATCGGCGAAATCTTCATCGACGCCAACCGCGTCGGCGGCATGCAGGTGGCCTATCAAGGCGCCCAGCAGCTGGTCGAGCAGATGAAACAGGGCGCGCCCTTCCCGGCCGTCGCCAGGCAGTTCTCCGCCTCCGCCACGGCCGCCAACGGTGGTGACGCCGGCTGGATCTCGCCCGGTGAAATGCCGGCGGAAGTGGACACCGCGCTGGAGCAGCTTCGCCCCGGTCAGCTGTCGCCGCCGATCGCCACCGATCAGGGCGTCTACATCATCTATCTGAAGGACAAGCGGACTGGCGGCAGCACGCCGATGGTCACCCTCAAGCAGGCTGCTGTCTCGCTTGAGGCGGAGGCCGATCCGACCGCCGTCGCCGCCGCCTCGGGATCGCTTGAGAAGCTGCGGGCTCTGTCGCCGACCTGTAAGGACCTCGAAGCCAAGGCCGCCCAGGTTCCCGGCATCATTGCCGGCGATATGGGCGAAATCGAACTCTCCGGCCTGACGGGCGGTTTCGCTGAGGCCGCCGCCAACACGCCCGAGAACCAGCTTTCAGCCACGCCCATCCGCACCAATGCCGGGGTTCACCTGGTCATGGTCTGCGGAAAGCGGGCCAGCGGCGCGGCCCAGATCACCGACGAGCAACTCGAGCGCCGTCTGAAGGGTCAGCAACTGGACATGATCTCCCGACGCGTCCTGCGTGACCTGAGGACCCAGGCCACCATCGAGGTGCGGTGACCAGGCGACCGCTCGCCGTCACACTGGGTGATCCGGCCGGCATCGGTCCGGAGATCATCGTCAAGGCCTGGAAAGCGACCCGGGACGGCGACAATCCGTTTCTGGTCATCGGCGACGCCGGCGCCCTTCGCTCGGCCCCAGGCGGTCTCGGCACACCTGTACAGGCTATTGGCGCACCGGATGAAGCCGGCGCGGTCTTTGGCCACGCCATACCGCTGATCCATTCGCCCCTGTCGTCACCGGTGATCGCCGGACAGCCGTCACCGGCCCATGCCGAGTCGATTATCCGCTGGATCGAGACCGCGGTCGGTCTGACCCTGACCGGATCCGTCGCTGGCGTCGTCACCGCCCCGATCGCCAAGGCGCCGCTCTACGCGGCAGGGTTCAGCTTCCCCGGCCACACCGAGTTTCTGGCGGAACTGACCGCCGCCGCCCGGGAAAGTGGCCCTCGCGGTCCGATCATGATGCTGGCGACCGAGGGGCTGCGCGTCTGTCTGGCGACCATTCACATGCCGATCGCCGAAGTTGCCGGGGCCCTGACGATCGAAGGGCTGGTCAATGCAGGCCTGGTCGCCGCCGGAGCCCTGCGCCGGGACTTCGGCATCGCCGCGCCAAGACTGGCCGTCTGCGGGCTCAATCCCCATGCAGGGGAATCGGGCGGCATCGGGCGCGAGGAAATCACCATCATCGATCCGGCGATCAGGACGCTGCGGGATCTGGGCATCGACGCGACCGGCCCCTTCCCGGCCGACAGCCTGTTCCACGCAGAGGCCCGGGCGCGCTATGACGCGGTCCTTTGCATGTATCACGATCAGGGCCTCATCCCCTTGAAGATGCTGGACTTCTGGGGCGGCGTTAACATCACCCTCGGCCTCCCGATCGTCCGCACCTCGCCCGATCACGGCACCGGGTTCGACATTGCCGGTCGCGGCGTCGCCCGGGCCGACAGCCTGATCAACGCGCTGGGTGCCGCCAGACAGATCCACGACCACCGCTCGGGGCGCCCATGACCGTTTCAGACCTGCCTCCGCTGCGGGAAAGCCTCTCCGAGCACGGCCTGCTGGCCAAGAAGGCCTTCGGCCAGCACTTCCTGCTCGACCTCAACATCACCCGCAAGATCGCCCGGCTGGCCGGCCCCCTGGAGGGCAAGACCGTGATCGAGGTGGGTCCAGGTCCCGGCGGCCTCACCCGCGCTCTGCTCGAGGCTGGCGCCCGTGTCATCGCTGTCGAAAAGGACCCTCGCTTCCTGCCGCTGCTGGCGGAGCTTGGCGACGCCGCCAACGGCGCACTGACCGTCGTCGAGGCCGATGCGCTCAGGGTGGATGAGGCCAGCCTTGCCGGCGGCCCCGGCTTGGTGATCTCCAACCTGCCCTACAACGTCGGCACCCCGTTGCTGATCAAATGGCTGACCGGGCCGTGGCGCCCGCAATCCATGAGCCTGATGTTCCAGAAAGAGGTCGCCGACCGCATCGCGGCCTCGGTCAACGATGACGCCTACGGCCGCCTGGCGGTCATCAGCCAGGCCATCTGTCAGGCCAGGGTGGTGATGGACCTTCCGGCCAAGGCCTTCACCCCGCCTCCGAAAGTGGCGTCCGCCGTCGTGCGGCTGGACCCGCTGGCCGATCCGCCCTCGGACAGCCTCGTGGCGGCGCTGGAAAAGGTGACCGCGGCCGCCTTCGGCCAACGACGCAAGATGCTGCGCTCAAGCCTGAAAACCCTTGGCGGGGCGGCGCTCTGCGAAGCCGCCGGCATCAGCCCCGATGTGCGCGCCGAAACCGTCGACGTCGCCGGCTTCCTGCGGCTGGCGGAAGCCTTCAGGGACGTTTAGCCGACGTCCTCGGCCATCAGTTCACCGACGAAGGGCTCGATCCACAGGTTGCGGGCCCGGCGGAGCCGCTCGGCGTGATAGATGTGCGCCAGGTCCGAATAGGCCTGGTCGAAGTCCTCGTTCAGCAGCACATAGTCAAAGGTCGTCCACTGGCTGACCTCGTCCTTCGATCGGGCGATGCGCTGGGCGATGACCTCCTCGCTGTCCTGCGAGCGGGCATGCAGCCGGCGGCTCATCTCGGCCAGCGACGGCGGCAGGATGTAGACCAGCACCGAGTCCTCGGGGACCTTGGCGTGGATCGACATGGCGCCCTGATAGTCGATGTCGAATAATACGCTGTCACCCCGCTCCAGCGCTTCCATGATCGGCGTCCTGGGACTGCCGTAACGGTTCCCATAGACCTCGGCCCATTCAAGGAAGGCGTCATCCTCGATCATGCCGTCGAACATCGCGCGGTCGACGAAATGATAGTCCCGTCCCTCATGCTCGCCCGGACGGGGCTGGCGGGTCGTGGCGCTGATCGACAGATGCAGATCGGAATGGTCGGCCACCAGGCGACGCGTCAGGGAGGTCTTGCCCACTCCCGACGGCGCCACGATCATCAGCAGGATGCCGCGTTTCGCCTGATTGCTATTCGACATTCTGCACCTGCTCCCGGAACTGCTCGATGGTGGCCTTCAACTCCAGGCCGGTCGCGGTCAAGGCCGTGGTCGCCGATTTCGAGCACAGGGTGTTGGCCTCGCGCATGAATTCCTGGGTCAGGAAGTCCAGTCGACGGCCGGCTGGACCGTCGCCCGCCAACAGCTGTCGTGCCGCATCGACGTGGCCACAAAGGCGATCCAGCTCTTCCTGAACGTCCGCCTTGACGGCCATGGCGGCAGCCTCCTGGACGATCCGCTCCTCACTGACGGCTTCGCCGGCCAGCTCGGTCATCCGCTTGGCGAACCGGTCCCGGATCATCGCCGGCTGCTCGGCCGCCTGCCCCGTGGCCGTCGACCCCAGATCCTCGATCCTGGACACAAGGCCGGACAGGACCGGCAGCAGGGCCGCCCCCTCACCAAGCCGCGCGGCCTTGAGACTGGCCAGAGCTTCACCGATGGACGCAATCATCGCCGCTTCGACCGCGGCGCGGGCCTCGGGGTCCTCTTCGGCGTCCGCGGTCTCGATGACGCCTCGCAGCGCCAGCAGGCCATCCGCGGAAGGCCTCGCCATCTGGCCGGCCTCGACGTAGGGGCTGACGGCCGCGAGATATCGCTCCAGCTGGGCCAGATTGACGCTGACCCCCGCCTCCGCCGCCTCGCTGCGCCTGGCCTGAAGGGTCAGGGACACCTGGCCCCGCTGGAAGATCCCCTGCCCGGCGTCCCGCGCGGAACGCTCGAGAAGGTCAAACCCGGGCGGCCCCTTGAAGCGGACCTCCAGATTCCGGCCATTGACCGACCGCGCCTCGACCGCCCAGCTCCAGAGGCCCAGGGCGCCCTCGGCCCGGGCAAAGCCGGTCATTCCGGAAAACGCCATCAGTTGGTTGCCTCGGGCATCTGGTGAGCGGGCGGTTTCGCCGTCACAGCCGCCTTGCCCTGCGCCTGCCTTCTTTCGACGCCGCGCCACTTTTCGACATTGCGGTTGTGGGCTTCCAGCGTCGAGGAGAAGACGTGCCCGCCAGTGCCATCGGCGACAAAGAACAGCTCGTCGGTATCTGGCGGATCCAGCACGGCGGCCAGGGACGCCCGACCGGGATTGGCGATCGGCGTCGGCGGCAAGCCGTCGATCTGGTAGGTGCTGTAGGGGTTTGGCGCGTCCAGCTCGGATCGCCGGATACCCCGGCCCAGCGGCCGCCCCTTGGTCAGACCATAGATAATCGTCGGATCGCTCTGCAGCCGGATGCCCTTGTTCAGGCGATTGACGAACACCGCCGCCACGCGCGGACGCTCCGAGGCCTTGCCCGTTTCCTTCTCGACGATCGAGGCCAGGATCACCGCCTCTTCCGGCGTCCGGATCGGCAGCCCCGGTTTGCGCTTGGCCCAAAGGGCCGCCAGCAACTCGTCACGGTCGTCCATCATCCGTTGCAGGACGGCAGCGCGCTCCTCGCCGCGTTCATAGTCGTAGGTTTCCGGCAGGATCGATCCTTCCGGCGGCGTGGCGACATCGCCGGTCAGGGCGTCCTGCTTCATCAGCAGTTCGACGACCATGTCCGACGTCCAGCCTTCGGGAATGGTCACCGTATGGCGAACCACCTTGCCGGCGCGGATATCACCCAGCACCCGGCTCATCGGCGCCTTGGTCGGAAACTCGTATTCTCCGGCCTTCAGTTCACGCGCGGCCCCGGTGATCTGGGCGGCGGCGAGAAACACCGGCGCCGAGCGGACAACGCCGGCCTTTTCCAGCGACGAGGCGATCTCGTTCAGACCGGACCCGCGCCGTAGCATGACCACATGCATCTTGCCGTCACGCGCCTGCGGCCCCGGCCCCTGATAGGTCCAAAGCGCCCAGGCGGCGACCACCGACAGAACCATCAGCAAGGTCAGCAGGGCGCTGACGCCCATGATGACCAGCCGGCGAAGCGGGCTGATTCCGCCCGCCGCACGCGCCCTGCTCATGGAGCGCGTCGGAAGATGACCGCGGCGTTGGTGCCGCCGAAGCCAAAGCTGTTGGACATGGCCACATCGATCTTCATCGGCTTGGCGGTGTTCGCCACCAGCTCGATGCGGGTCTCCTGCTCCTGATCCATCAGGTTGATGGTCGGCGGTGCGATGTTGTCGCGGATGGCCAGGATCGAGAAGATCGCCTCGATCGCCCCCGCGGCGCCCAGCAGGTGGCCGGTCATCGACTTGGTCGAGCTCATCGCCACATTGGAAGCATGGTCACCCAGAAGCCGCTCCACAGCGCCCAGTTCGAGGTAGTCGGCCATCGTCGAGGTGCCGTGGGCGTTGACGTAGTCGATGTCCTCGGGCGCGATGCCGGCATCCTTCATCGCCGCCTTCATGGCCCGCAGACCGCCGTCGCCATCCTCGGCCGGCGCGGTGATGTGATAGGCGTCGCCTGAAAGGCCATAGCCGATCACCTCGGCATAGATCTTCGCGCCACGCGCCTTGGCGTGTTCGTACTCTTCCAGCACCAGAACGCCGGCGCCCTCGCCCATGACGAACCCGGCCCGCTCCCGGTCATAGGGACGGGAGGCTTCGGTGGGGCGGTCGTTGAAATCAGTGGCCATGGCCCGGCAGGCGACAAAGCCGGCCACGCCGATCGGGCAGATCGAGGCTTCCGCCCCGCCCGCGATCATCACATCGGCGTCGCCGTATTTGATCAGCCGGCAGGCATCGCCGATGGCGTGGGCGCCGGTGGCGCAGGCGGTAACCACCGAGTGGTTCGGACCCTTGAAGCCATAGCGAATCGACACCTGGCCCGAGGCCAGATTGATCAGCGCCGAGGGAATAAAGAAGGGGCTGATCCGGCGCGGACCCTTCTCCTTCAGCTCGATGGCCGTCCTGGCGATGGTCGCCAGACCGCCGATTCCCGAGCCGATGATGACGCCGGTGCGCTCCTTGTCCTCGTCCGACTCAGGCTTCCAGCCCGAATCGCGGACAGCCTCATCCGCCGCCGCCATGGCGAACAGGATGAAGTCGTCGACCTTGCGCTGGTCCTTCGGCGCCATGGTCTGGTCGGGATCAAAGCTGCCCGGAATGTCCGGTCCGCCGCCACCCTGGCCATTGACCCGCGGCACCTCGAAAGCGATCTGGCAGCCGTATTCCTCCGGATCAAAGGTGGTGATCCGTCCGGCTCCGGACTTGCCGGCCTTGATGCCTTCCCAACTGATCTCGACCCCTTGGCCGAGCGGGCTGAGAAGACCAAGCCCCGTGACAACAACGCGACGCATTCAGTCGTACTCCCTGGATCCAAACCCTTGATCTGAAACGAAGACCGCCGCGCGCATCAGGTGAAAGCCCATGCGACGCGGCGGTCAAACGTATCGGAACGGAAGGAGCGGAATCAGCCGCCCGTCTTCTCCGAAATGAACTTCACGGCGTCGCCGACCGTCTGGATATGCTCAGCGGCGTCGTCCGGAATTTCAATGTCGAATTCTTCTTCGAAGGCCATGACCAGCTCGACGTTGTCGAGGCTGTCAGCGCCAAGGTCGTCGATGAAGCTGGCCTTTTCGGTGACCTTCTCGGGATCAGCATCAAGATGCTCGATCACGATCTTACGCACACGCTCGAGAATGTCGGACATTCTTTATGGTCCCTCTTGGTCTTAAAGGTCCGCGCCAACGTCTGGCGGCGGAATTCGGGTGTCTCGCTAGCAGGTTTCTTTCAGCCTTGCCAGCATGAGAAGGGGTCGGGTTCCTGCTAATATTCCCGTGATCAGATCATCGCCATACCGCCGTTGATATGCAACGTCTGGCCGGTGACATAGGACGCTTCCTCGCTGGCGAGGTAGACGCATCCCGCCGCCACGTCAGCGCCGGAACCCAGACGCCCGGCCGGGATCTTGGTCATCAGGCCGTCTTTCTGGGCCTGATTGAGCGCATCCGTCATCGGGCTTTCGATAAATCCGGGGGCGACGCAGTTCACCGTCACATTGCGGCTGGCGACTTCCTGAGCCAGGGCCTTGGAGAAACCGATCATTCCGGCCTTGGAGGCGGCGTAGTTGGCCTGCCCTGGATTGCCCGTCACCCCGACCACCGAGGTGATTCCGATAATCCGCCCCCAGCGACGTTTCATCATGCCCTTGAGGGCGGCGCGCGACAGCCGGAAGTAGGATTCGAGGTTCACCCGAATCACTTCCTGCCAGTCCTCATCCTTCATCCGCAGCATCAGCCCGTCGCGGGTAATGCCGGCGTTGGCCACCAGGATATCCAGCGGACTGCCCGCCGCGGCCTCGGCCGCCGCCACCAGACCGTCAACGCTGTCGGGGTCCGACAGATTGGCCGCCGCCACCGACACCCGCTCGCCAAAGCTGGCGGCCAGCTCGTCCAGCACCGCCTGACGGGTGCCGGAGAGCACGACATGGGCGCCGGAAGCATGCAGCGCCCGGGCGATCTCCCCGCCGATGCCGCCGGTCGCCCCGGTCACCAGGGCGGTCTTGCCGGAAAGGTCAAACATCTGTGTTTCCCTGTGTCTTTCAGCGCCGGCGCAGCGGCGGCGCGACTCTATCTTCTATGCAGCCTAGCAACTTCAGCCGCCGCGAGGCGACAACCACGCCAGAAGGCCGCTCAAAGCGACTTGGCGAACGCCTCAAGGTCGGCGGGCGTGTTCAGCGGCGTCGCCGTCGCATCCGGGCAGGAGCGCTTGATCATGCCCGACAGCACCTTGCCGGCGCCGGCCTCAGCAAAGCGGGTCACCCCGCCCTCCCCGGCCATCCAGTCCATGGTCTCGCGCCAGCGCACGCGGCCGGTGACCTGTTCGACCAGTTGACGGCGGATGGTCTCGGCGTCGGTCACCGGGCGGGCGGTGACATTGGCCACCAGCGGCGCGCGCGGCGAGATCAGGGTGGTGGCGGCCAGGGCCTCGGCCATCTCGTCGGCCGCCGGCTGCATCAGCGGGCAGTGGAACGGCGCCGAGACGTTCAGGCGGATGGCCCGCGCGCCCAGTTCCTCGGCCTTCTCGATCGCCCGGTCCACGGCCGCCTTGGCGCCGGAGATGACGACATTGCCCATGTTGTTGTCGTTGGCCACGACACAGACCCCGACCTCGGCGCCGGCCGCGGCGGCGGCTTCGGCCAGGGCGACGTCGGTCTGCTTGCCGATCAGCGAGGCCATCGCCCCGGCCCCGACCGGAACCGCCCGCTGCATCGCCTGCCCGCGCAGCTTGAGCAGCCGCGCCGCATCGCTGAGGGTCAGGGAGCCGGCGGCGGCCAGGGCGCTGTATTCACCCAGGCTATGGCCGGCCACAAAGGCGGCGCGATCAACACCGACGCCGAATTCCCTCTCCAGGGTCCGGGTCACCGCCAGGCTGACAGCCATCAGCGCCGGCTGGGCGTTCTCGGTCAGGGTCAACTGATCTTCGGGCCCTTCCCGCATCAGCTTGCGGAGGTTCTGACCCAGGGCCTCATCGATTTCCTGAAACACTTCGCGGGCGGCGGCGAAGGCTTCGGCGAGATCGGCGCCCATGCCGACAGACTGGCTGCCCTGGCCGGGAAAAACGAAGGCGAGCGACATGAAACTTCTCCGGAGAGCTCGAAATTGGCGCGCAGGGTTAGGCGAAACCCCGACAGGCGGCAAGGCCGAGCCCCCCTTACGGACCGTGCGGGCCGGTTCAGCCTGTGTTCAATGGACCGACCAGTTCCCGGAGCCTCCATGCTGCGCCCCCTCGCCCTGACCCTCACGCTGACCCTTCTGGCGCCCGTATCCGCATTCGCCGCCGCGCCGCCGGCCATCGTCTCTTCCGTCGAGGCCAATCTGTCGCAAGCGGCCAACGAAGGCTGGACGGCCGAGGAAGCCGCCGACCCGGCCAATGTCCCGCCGCGCATGCGCAAACCGCCCTCCGCCATGTTCAGCAAGGTCGACATCAACGGCGACGCCTACCCCGACTGGAAGGTTTCCTATGAGAAGGCCCCGAATGCGGCGTCCTTCTGCGGTACAGGCGGGTGCAACATCGAGCTCTGGGCGGGACGCCCGGACGGCGGCTTCGACAAGGTGATGGACACCCTGGTGCGCGAGTTCGCCCTCAAGGGCCCCAGGACCGCGCGCTTCATCGATGTGGACTTCCACGGCTCGGTCTGCGGCAGCTACGGTGCAACGGCTTGTCCCCGTCGCTACGGCTGGGATCAGGCCAGCTTCAGCTTTCAGCCCCTCGTCAATGGAGACGGTGAGGGCATCCTCGTCGGCGGACCCGCGGCGCTGGTCGAACCCGACATCGCCACCCTCCCGCCGGGCGTCCTGCGCGAGCTTGATCGTCGGGAGGCAACCTGCAAGTCCGCCGGCGCCGCCTTCGCCGTCAACAGCGCCAGCGTCCTGAAGATCCCCGACGTCAACGGCGATCGGGTCGCCGATTGGGTGGTCGGAAACTACGGGCGCTGTGACTATGGCGACAACGATCCGCCGGAAGCCCAGCCTGATCTGCCCTTCACCGTTCTGGTCTCGACTCCGGGCGGCCTTGTCTCCGCCTATGAAGGTCTGGAGGTTTTCTGGCAGATCGACATAGCCACAACCCCGGCCGTTCTGTCTGTTATCCCTCAGGTTGACGACTGCACGCTTGAGGACGGCGACTGCCCCAAACAGCCCCTGACGTTTGAGGCCGTTCCCGCTTCAGCGAGTCAATCCGACCATGCTCACTAGCCACACCTCAACGCCGAGATCTCCCATGCGCTATCTGTCCCTGATCGCCGCCCTGACCCTGGTCCCGGCCGCCGCCTGCGCCGCGACGCCCCCCGCCTCGGTCCAGAAGGATGCGCAGGCCCGCGTTGAGGCCGCCGCCATTGAGCGGCTGACGCCTGAAGAGGCCAACGACACCAGTATTGTTCCGGCCGCCATGAAACAGACCACCCCGGCCATGTTCCGAAAGGTCGATATCAACGGCGACGGACTGGCCGACTGGAAAGTCGACTACACCGAAGCCCCCAACGCCTCCTTCTTCTGCGGCAGTGGCGGGTGCCGCGCCGACCTCTTCGTCGGCGAGCCGGACGGGACCTGGCGCTTGGTCTTCAGCCACACCGTAGGAACGATGAAATTCACCGGCGGCAAGGCCAACCGCGGCATCGAAATCAACTACCACGGCAGCATCTGCGACACCTACGGGGCCGCCGAATGCCTGCGCGCCTACCGCTGGGACAGCAAGCTTGGCCGCTACGTCGAGACCCCCAACAGCAAGGGCCTGGGTCTCCTGGCGGGCGGCTCCTTCCCGCCGCTGGACCTGCCCCTGCCCTCCGCGCCGCCGGAGGTTCAGGCACTGATCGCCGAGCGCGCCAGGGCCTGCGAGGCCGTTGGCGGAACCTACGGCGAGGATGAGGCCAGCCTCTGGGACATTCCGGACTTCAACGGCGACGGCGTCCGCGACTGGCTTGTCGGCGGCCCCTACGACGGTTGCGCGTTTGAAGACGTCACACCGACCGGCGCGCCCGGCCCGCGTCTGATCTTCCTGGCCTCCCGAGCCGACGGGAGTTTCGCTTCCGCGTTTGAGAAGGCCGACGTCAGCTGGGAAATGGACATCTCCACCGCGCCGGCGCGGATCATTCTGGTCCTGCCTGATGATACCTGCGGGTCAGAGAGCCGTCCCTGCCCCCGCCAGCCCCTGACCTGGGACGCCGCAAGCCAGACTCTCCGCGCCCAGCCGTAGCCCTCGGCGCCGGCCTGTCTGCGGCAATCGCCGCTTGCCATCCGGCGTGGCGGCCCTAGCTTCCGCTTCGTCGTGTCGCAGGAGCCAGCCATGAACCGTCGTCTGATGCTGTCCGGGGCCATCGCCCTGTCCATCGCCGCCATCGGCCTGCCCGCCATGGCGGCGCTCAAGGTCGGGACCAAGGCGTCTGACTTCACCCTGCCCGGCTTCAAGGCCGGCAAGGCGATGACCTACAAGCTGGCCGACGCCCGCAAGAAGGGTCCGGTCGTGGTCTACTTCTTCCCGGCGGCCTTCACCGGCGGCTGCGACCTCGAGGCTCACCTGTTCGCCGAGGCCGCTGACGACTACGCCGCCGCTGGCGCCAGCATCATCGGCGTCACGGCGGGATCAATCGACAGGCTTGCCGAGTTCTCCGCCGACAACGAGCGCTGCTCGGGCAAATTCCCGGTCGCCGCCGACAAGGATGCAAAGATCGCCAAGGCCTGGGACAGCAAGCTCCCGGTCGGCATCTCCAGCCGCACCAGCTACGTCATTGCGCCCGACGGCGAGGTCCTGTTCGTTCACAACGACATGAACCCGCGCCAGCACGTCGAACTGACGCTGGCGGCCGTCCGCAAATGGAAGGCCGCCCACTAGATCACGTCGAGATCGGATTGAATCAGTCCAACCTCGCAAAACGTGATCGATTCTAAGTGTTTGGAGCGGGTTTGACGCGAAAGCCGGCATCCACTTTTTCGCAACCCGCTCCAGGAGCGGCCGTCGGGTCCCTCAGGACTCCATCTTCTTGATCTTCTCGCGAAGCTCGTCGCTGCAGGTGGTCTTGCTGCAGTAGCGCTCCATGGCGTCTTCCATGATCGACGGCATCATCTTCAGGATAATGCCGACGGTCTGCTGATTGACCTGGGACGTCTTGGCCATCGCCGACTGACCGACCGGGCTCTCATAGAAGGTCACCATGGCCTCCAGCTCTTCCTCGGTGAAGATCTCGGCCATCACCGGCACCAAGGCGTCAACATAGGCCGGCATCTGGGCGACAAAGGCCTCCTTGACGGATGCGCCCATCAGAGCCCGGTCCTCGGCATCCACATCGCTTTCGCCGAGGGCCATCAACGGATCCATATCGTCCATCATCCCGCCGACGAGTTCGGCGAGCTTCAGCGCCTTGAAGTATCGGCGAGCCAGTTCCAACGACCGTGCAGACGGAGCCGCCTTTTGAGCGGCCGCAGGCGTCGCAGCAGGCTGGGCCTGGACCGCGAGACCGGTTGTGAACATCAAACTCAACGCCAGACCGGTCGACAGGATAGCTCTGCGCATGTGAATTTCCCCCAAGCCGCAAGAACGCAAACAACTGCCTCATGGGTTGCACGACGCCGGGCGCCTCGCAAATGGAAAAACCGCCGGCACCGCCCTGCCGACCCCAAGACCTCAAAACCCCCGCACCGCTTGCATTTCCTCCGCTTCGCCTGTATTAGCGCGCCCTCTCTCAGGGAGGCGGTCCTGCGCGGACCATTTAATGGCGGGGGCTTCTCCCCTTCCGACGCGCTGGATCCATCGGGCAATTCGGGCTTCCGCCGGACTGTTCGCCGCCTTCCACATCGGAAGAAGGAAAACATGGCGCTTTACGAGCACGTGGTCATTGCGCGGCAGGATATCAGCCCGCAACAGGCCGAACAAATGAACGAGGACATGAAGGCCCTTATCGAAGGTCAAGGCGGTCACATCGCCAAGATCGAGTACTGGGGCCTCCGCAACCTCACCTTCCGCATCAAGAAGAACCGCAAGGGTCACTACTCCCTGCTGGCCATCGACGCTCCGGCGCCGGCCGTCAAGGAAATGGAACGCCAGCTGTCGCTGAACGAAGACGTGCTGCGTTACATGACCATCCGCGTCGAGGAACTCGACCTGGAACTGTCCCCGGTTCTCGCCCGCCGCGACCGCGAGCGTGAGCGTCGTGATGACTTCGGCGGGGACCGTCCCGACCGTGGTGATCGTGGCGACCGCCCCGAGCGCACCGAACGTCCTGAACGCGCCGAGCGTACTTCGGGAGATGAAGCATGACCGACACCAACACCCCCGAAGCCGGCGCCAAGCCGGCGGCCTCCGGCGGCGCTCGCCGTCCGTTCTTCCGCCGCCGCAAGGTCTGCCCGTTCTCCGGCGCCAACGCCCCGAAGATCGACTACAAGGATGTGAAGCTGCTGCAGCGTTACATCTCCGAGCGGGGCAAGATCGTCCCCAGCCGGATCACCGCCGTCTCGGCCAAGAAGCAGCGTGAGCTGGCTCGTGCGATCAAACGCGCCCGCTTCCTCGCCCTGCTCCCCTACGTCGTGAAGTAAGGGGAACAGACCGATGAAAGTTATTCTTCTCGAACGTGTTGAAGGCTGGGGTGCTCTCGGCGACGTGGTTCAGGTCAAGGACGGCTTCGCCCGTAACTACCTGCTGCCCCGCTCCAAGGCCCTGCGCGCCAGCGCCGCCAACCTGAAGGTCTTTGAAGGTCAGCGCGCTGACATCGAAGCCCGCAACGTCAAGACCCGCGAAGCCGCTGGTCAGGCCGGCGAAAAGCTGGACGGCACTTCCTACATCCTGATCCGTCAGGCTGGGGAAAGCGGTCAGCTCTACGGTTCGGTCTCCGGACGCGACGTGGCCGACATGGTCAACGCCGGCGAAGGCAAGATCGACCGCGCCATGGTCGTTCTCGACAAGCCGATCAAGACGCTGGGCGTTCACCCCGTGAAGGTGAAGCTGCATGCTGAGGTCACCGTCACGGTGAACATCAACATCGCCCGCAGCCAGGACGAAGCCGAGCGCCAGGCGCGCGGTGAAGACGTCATCGCCAGCCGCTTTGAAGAAGAGGCTCGCCTCGACGCCGAAGCGGCCGCCGACCTCGTTGAGGGCGGCGCCGGCCAGCAGGATCGCTTCGGCGAAGAAGACTGATCCTCTCGCCGCAAGGCGAAAAGACAGACGGCGCGGAGAGCGATCTCCGCGCCGTTTTTCGTTGCGCCGGGACCCTCGGGGGCCTTGCGTTTACATCCACAGGTCTGCCCGACTTGTCCCCGTTCATCAAGGCGGCTGGAGCCCACAGCGGCCCCGCGTTAAGCTATCGATAACCCATGGCCATTGTTCCCGCCCTCGACCTCCGCCCGATGCCGTCCGATGCGGCGGCGCCCCAGCACCTGCCCTCCAACATCGAGGCCGAACAGGCCCTGCTCGGCAGCCTGCTGTACGACAACTCCGCCTATGAGCGCCTGAGCGACCGGCTGGGCGCCAGCCACTTCTTCGAGCCCTTTCACCAGCGCCTCTTCGCCGCCATGGAGCGGCATATCCGCAAGGGGCAGCTGGCCGAACCCATCCTTCTGGCCGATCAGTTCCGCAACGATCCCGCCTTCGAGGAACTGGGCGGCCTGCGCTATCTCGCCGACCTCGTCGACCGCGCTCCGCCCGCCGCCAACGCCCCCGACTATGCGCGGGTCATCTTCGAGCTGGCGGTTCGCCGCGAACTGATCCGCATCGGCGGCGAGATCTCCGCCGACGCCTCCTCGCCCGACGCCGAGCGCGACTCCCGCGACCAGATCGAACTGGCCGAACAGAAACTCTACAACATCGCTGAAAGCGGGACCGCCTCGACCGGCTTCATCGGCTTTGCCGACGCCCTCCGCGGCGCCGTCGAGATGGCCGCCGAGGCCTACAGCCGCGACGGCGGCCTGGCCGGCATCTCCACCGGCCTGATCGACCTCGACCAGAAGATGGGCGGCCTCCACCCCTCCGACCTTCTGATCCTCGCCGGCCGTCCGTCGATGGGTAAGACCGCGCTGGCCACCAACATCGCCTTCAGCGTCGCCAAGGCCTACGCCTGGGAGCCGCAACCCGACGGCAGCAAGAAGACCGTCAGCGGCGGCATCGTCGCCTTCTTCTCGCTCGAAATGAGCGCCGAACAGCTGGCTCTGCGTCTGCTGGCTGACGCCTCGGGCGTCTCTGGCGACCGCCTCCGCAAGGGCGAGATCGATGCCTCGGAATTTGGCCGTGTCCGCGACGCCGCCATGGAGATCCAGGAAGCGCCCCTCTACATCGACGCCACCGGCGGTCTGTCGATCGCCAAGCTGGTCGCCCGCGCCCGCCGCCTCAAGCGCTCGGTCGGCCTCGACCTGATCGTCGTCGACTACCTGCAGCTGATCACCGGCGGCGAGGGCAAGAGCGACAACCGCGTTCAGGAAGTCAGCATGATCACCCAGGGCCTCAAGGCCCTGGCCAAGGAACTCAGCGTGCCGGTCATGGCCCTCTCCCAGCTCTCCCGTCAGGTCGAGAACCGGGAGGACAAGCGTCCCCAGCTGTCCGACCTCCGCGAGTCCGGCTCCATCGAGCAGGACGCCGATATGGTCATGTTCGTCTATCGGGAAAGCTACTACCTGGGCCGCGCCGAGCCGGACACCGCCGACAGCGTCAAGCACCTGGAATGGCAGGAAAAGATGGACCGGGTCGCCGGCCTTGCCGAGGTCGTGATCGGCAAACAGCGTCACGGCCCCATCGGCACCGTGCGCCTGCACTTCAATGAGGACACCACCAAGTTCGGCAACCTCGCCAGAGACGGCCGGTTCGACAACCGCTAGGCCGCCAGGTCCACCGCGCCGCCACCGGGCTGTCGGTCGATGTTGGCCAGGGCCGAGCCGTTGCCAAGAGCCGCCGCCGGCACCACCGTCAGGCTGCCGTCCGTCTCGAGCACCACGGCGGCGATATCGGCCAGATCGCCATGGCCCGAGCCCCGGACGGCGGCCAGAATCCCGTCTTTCGTGATCCGCTCCGACCGCATCGCGTCATGACAGAGACGGCCATCGATCAGCAGGGCCCTGGGTCTGGACTTCGTCAGCCCGGCCAAGGCCGGCCACCGGCTCGATCCCCAGGCCACCACGAACTGCAAGGCCGCCAGCAGTGCGAACGCCAGAACCCCCTCCGCCAGGGCGATATTCTTGGACAGCAGGACGGTCGCGAAGGTCGAACCCAGCGCGACCGTCACCACCAGATCAAAGGCGTTCAGTTTCGCCAGGGTGCGCTTGCCGCTGATGCGAAGGATGGTGATCAGGGCGGCGTAAGCCAGAACCCCGATCACCACCACTCGCCCCAGGGAAGCCAGACTTTCAAAGAACACTCCGGGCTCCCTCGTTGCTGCGCCAGGCCGGTCGTTGGCGGATCACGTCAAAGGACAACCGAGCGGCGACGCCGCCTTCCTGGCGGCTCAGGCCCGGCCCTGGTTGGCGCGGGGCGGCCCGCCGCTGCCGGGCTCGCCGATCGGGCCCGAGCCGGTGTCGCCCAGTTCGGCGCCCTGGCTGCGGATTGCATCAATCTCGCTGCTTTCAAGTCCCTTGACCCTGTTCAGGTCGCTCCAGTCAGTAAAGGGACGCGCTTCGACAATGGCCGACGCCTTGTCGGCGGTCATGCCGTCCAGCTTGGCGATGTCGTTGGCCGAAGCGTTGTTCAGATAGATGGCGTTTGGCGCATCATTCATTCTGGCTCTCCCGCTCATTCACGTTGAAGGGTGTGAAAGAGGAAGCGCCGAGCGCCAAATCCGTTCCCGAAATGCTGGCCGACGCTCTGGCGCGCGTCCCTGAGGCCGGACCTATTGTTCGTCAGGCTCCTCCAGCCCCACAGCCGCCTCCGGCTCGGGCGCCCCGGTGATCGCCCTCGTCACCGCCGACATCAGTTCCTGCCGAACGCCAAGCGGCTGGCGGGTCGATCCGATCAGCACGGCCACCGCATAGACCCGCCCGTCGGGGGCGATCAGCAGCGCCACATCATTGTACCCCGTGGCCAGCTTTCCCATCACCTGACCCGTCCCGGTCTTGTGCAGAATGCGCCATCCCGGGGCCAGCCCGCCCCGCAGCCGCCCGGCCCCGGTGACGGACCCCGCCATGGTGTCCAGCATCAGCGACGTGGCCTCAGGCGACAGCAACTCGCCGCGATAGAGACGCCCCAGCCCATTGACGATCCCGATGGGGGTCGCGCCGTCCGACGGGTCCGCCAGATAGCCCTCCAGCGCCGCCTTCCGCGTCTCGACGGGCAAGGCCTCGCGGTCTTCCCAGAAGGCCCGGCCGAACGAATACTCCGGCCGCCAGGTCAGCCCCGCCGCCTCCGCCTGCATGGTCCGCTCCCCGGGCCCGAACCGCACCCCGTCCAGATTGCGCCCGACAATGGCCACCTGCACCGCAAACGGTCCGCCCACTCGCCGCACCAGGGCGTCATTGGCGGCATTGTCGCTCTGCTGCAGAGCCCCCTTCATCAGGGCGCGCAGGGTGGTGGTGTAGCTCCCCTCCCCGACCAGCTTGCGGAGCGGCTGGTGAAAGATGCTCAGGTCCGCCTTGGTGACCGTAACGCTCTCGTCCAGCGACAGCTCGCCCCGGTCAGCGGCGGCCAGCACCGCCATCGACACCCAGAGCTTGCTGACGCTCTGCTGGGGAAAGCGCCGCTCGCCATTGACGCTGACGGTCCAGGGCGCATCCAGCCGCGTGACCGCGATGCCGACCTCGCCGTCAAAGCCGTCCGCAAGCCGCAGGATCGTCTGCTCGATCCGCCCTGCCTCCGTCAGCGAAACAGCGGCCGGCTGCCTCAGCCCGATGGGCTGCACCGTCTCCACGCCATCGCCCGCCGACCAGGCCAAGCCCCCGAGAAGGGCAGCAACCGCCGGGATCAGGCGTCGTGACAGACGGGCGCGCGCTTTGACCATGACCCGATAAGATCACGCCGCGCCCTAACGGACCACTGCCACAAGGGGGGGGCAAAGTCTGACGCCCTGTTGATCGGAGAGAAAATGGAGCGGCCGGGGGGAATCGAACCCCCGACATTCAGCTTGGGAAGCTGACGTTCTACCTCTGAACTACGGCCGCATCGCCCGGTCACGCCGGGGCCGCGCAACATACCCAATCCGCCCTGACCCGCAAGCAGTTCCGCGCCGGCCGTTGACGCATCGGCTCGCCACGCGCACGATAGTTCAAACATATGTTGGGAAGGAACAACCGATGGCCGACGGCGAGCATGGTGAAGAAGCGCGGGCGAAGTTCCACGCCATGACCGAAGGCACGGCCGAGGACTGGGGCGTCATCGCCGCCGCCTCCGCCGAGTTCGGCCGCAAGCTGCCCGAGCGCCTGATCGCCCACCTCAAGCTGCTTGAGGGCGACTGCGGCGGCTTCGTCGTCGACCGTCTCGAACACAGCCTGCAGACCGCCACCCGCGCCCATCAGGCCGGCATGGACGAGGAATACGTCGTCTGCGCCCTGCTGCACGACATCGGCGACACCCTCGGCCCCCGCAATCACGCCGACGTCGCCGCCGCCATCGTCCAGCCCTTCGTCTCCGAAGCCAACCACTGGATGGTCGCCAACCACGCCATCTTCCAGGGCTACTACTTCTTCCATCACCTGGGCCTGGACCGCGACATGCGCGACCAGTACCGCGGCCATCCCCACTTCGAATACACGGCGCAGTTCTGCCATCTGTTCGATCAGGAAGCCTTCGACCCCAACTTCGAGTCGATGCCGCTGGACGCCTTCACCCCCATGCTGCAGCGGGTGATGTCGTCGCCGAAGCGGTCGATCTATCTGCGCAAACCCGCCGCCTGACCAAACGCCGATCCGTGTGTTAGCCTTGACGCCGTGAGGTCATCAGGTCGGCTGGTGACGCGGAGCGGTCGTAAGTGCTCGACAGCGTAGAGAGCTCCCTTTCCCAGCAGCTGCTGGACCGAATGGAAGACGGCAGCCCCTCGCGGGCGCTGCTCGACGGCTGGCATGCGCTGGAGAGCGCCGCGCGCCATGAACCCGAAGCCCTCGCCGCCGCCTTCGAGGCCGCCGCCAATCTCGATGTCTCCAAGGCTCTGGCCAGTCTTGCCCCGGCCGCAGCCTTCGGCGCCGCCGTGGTCGGCCTCGGCGGCCAGATCCACCACATGGATGACACCTTTCGCTCATGGTTCGGCGATCCGACGGACAATGACGCCTTCCGTCGTCTGATCCGCATCGCCGCGAAGTCCGGCGCGGCGTCCGGCCTGGTCGATGCGCTGGACGGGTCGCAGATCGCCGCCAGCGTCGGGGACCAGCAGGCGGCGGCGCGCTGGCCCCTCCCCTCCGTCGCCGCCGACAGTCTTGCCGCCGGCGAACGGCGCATCGCCCTGCTTGGCTTCGCCCCGTCCCGTGACAGCGAGCTGGCCGCGCGGGCCGCGCAGGTGCTCGGCCTGACGCCGCTCGAGTCCCGGGTCGCCGAAGCCATCCTCGATGCGCCGACCGTGCAGATCGCCGCCGAGCGTATCGGCATCGGCTATGAAACCGCCCGCGAGGCCCTGAAGAAGATCCAGAAGAAGATCGGCGCCAGTCGCACCAGCGATGTGGTCCGCAAGCTCATGGCCCTGATGTGCGGCGACCTGCCCGTGGATCCCGACCTGGCGCCCCTGATGATCGCCACCCTGTCGGCGACCCCGGCCGAGGCCCGCGTTGGCGCCCTGGCGGCCCAGGGCCTGTCCGCCGCCGAGATCGCCCGCGCCCTGGAGGTCAAGGAAGTCACCGTTCGCGGGCAGCTGAAGGGGCTATACGCCAAGGCCGGCGTCGGCCGCGCCCGCGATCTGGTCCGCATCGTCACTGAAGCCGGCGCCCTCGCCGCGATCACCGAGGCCGGCGAGGTCGCCCATCAACCGGAAAGCGTCCTGGGACGGCTGCGGGTCACGCCCGGCGCCGATGGCCGTCAGATCGCCTTCTGGGACTACGGCCCCCGGGGCGGTCGCCCCCTGCTGGTTCCGCATGGCACCGTGACCGGCCGCACCCTGCCGCCGGCCTTTGTCTCGGCCCTGCACCGGAAAGGCTGGCGCCCCATCACCCCCCAACGGCCCGGCTTCGGCCTGACCGACAAGCCGGCCCACGACTATCTGCCGACCGCGGCCCAGGACATCGCAACGATCCTCGACGCCTTGAAGCTGGATCAGAGCTCGATCCTCGCCCGCGACGATTCGGTCGCCACCTCCCTGGAGTTCGCGCGGCGCTATCCGCACCGCGTCGCTCTGGGGATGCTGATCAATCCGCGCTGGCCGGGGCCCGAGGTGCGCAGCGCCCACACCCTGATGGGCAGCGTGACCCAGGTCTTCATGCGCCGGCCCGAGATGGTGTCCATCTTCGCCGAGATGCTGCGCCGCCAGACCCGCACCGACCTCCTGCGCGACATCGTCCGCCGTTCGGCCAATCACGTCGCCGCCGATATCGAGGTCCTGGCGCGTCCGGGCGTCCTGACCACCATGGTGCGCGACATCCAGTCGATGGCCGCCCGCACCAGCCGCGGCTTTGCCCTGGAGCAGAGCTTCTACGCCGCCGGCTGGTGTGTTCCCGCCGACGTCGGCGGGCGGCGCTGGCGGGTCGTCGAATGCGCTCCCCTGGCCATGCCCGGGGTCGAGGCGGCCTTCGAGGCCCTGCCCGAGGTCAGTTTCGCGACCCTGCCTGACGCCGGCCTGCTCCTCTACCATTCGCATCCCGAAGAAATCGCCGCCCTGCTCAGCCAGGCATGAAAAAGGGCGCTCCGGAGAGCGCCCTGATCCGTTTGGCGTTACAAGGCTGCTATCAGTACCGCTCGGCGCGGATGCCCTTCTTGGCCAGATAGACCTGAACACTGTCGGGACCGACCAGATGGGCCGAACCGACGGCGACAAAGCTGACGCCCTTGCCCTTCATGCGGTCGGCCAGAACATCGGCCCAGGCCACATTGCGATCGACCAGCAGCACCTTGTAGAGGTCCGCATAGTCCTCGCGCATCGGCGTGACCATGTCCTCTTCGATGGCCTTCAGATTGCCGGTCGCCCAGTTGTCGACCAGGGCGTCGAGCACGGCGGGACCCTCCTCGATATCGTCCAGGCTGCTCATCAGGAACTCGACCTGAACGTCCTTGGGCAGGCTGTCGAAGAAGCGCAGTTGCTGCTCTGACGTCTCGAAAGCGCGGATCGGCTTGTCAGCGGCCTGGCCGCTGGCCTTGACCACATTGTCGACGCCCTTGGTCGGATCATAGCCGGCCTTCATCATCGGATAGACCGTCAGGGTCAGGCTGGCCAACCAGGGCTTCATCACGTCGAGAGCGGCCATGGGCAGGCCGGTCTCCTTCGCCACCGCCTCGACCCTGGCATATTCCTCTTTGGTCAGCAGGCTCGACAGCGGGTTCTCCTTGTCCATGCCAAGGGTCATCACCAGCGACTGGGCGGCGGCGACATCGTCCCCGTCATTGATCTCCAGCCAGATCTCGTCGGCGGAGGCCAGGGCCTTGTCGTACTTCTCGGTTTTCCAGTCGGTCTCCGGCTTGAGGATATGGACCGTGCCGAACAGATAGATCGTCGAATCCTCGTCCTTGATCACCCACATGGCCGGCTGGGCCATGGCCGGGGCGGCGGCGAGAACCGAAAGGCCGACCAGTAGCGCGGCAAGCGCCTTCAAGGGTCTGAACATCATAAATCTCCTGAACTGATACTATTTGAGGAAGGTCTCGACCGCCGCCAGGAAGGCCCCGGGTTGGTCGAGCATGATGAAGTGCAGCGCGCCGTCAACGCGAACCAGCCTTACCCCCGGCAGCGCCTTGTAGTTGTTCGCGTACAGGTCATCCACCACGCCGGAGAGAAAACCCATGCTGTCATCCCGGGCGTAGAGCACCGTCACAGGCGTCGTGATGCCGGACAGCTTGTCCCGAAGGTCGGTGGTCATGATGTCATAGGTCGCCTGTCCCACGACCGCCTTGTCGCTCGCCAGCGACCAGGCCAGCCCGTCCGCCTGCCCTTTGGGGTCCTTGACCAGCCGGCGCATCGCTCCCGCCTGGACCTGCTCCAGCTGGGCCTCGGTCATCGACTGATAGCTCTGCCGGATGGCGGCCGCCTGCGGCTCGATCGAGGCCGCCGTCGCCGACGGGTTGATCAGGACACTGAAGAAGGGCAAGGCGTCGACGACCATCACCCGGCCGACACTGTCCGGATGGCGCACAGCCAGGGCCAGACCGCTGAAGCCGCCCATCGAGTGACCGATGACCGCCGGATGGTCCAGCTTGCGGTCGGCGATATAGGTCGCCAGGTCCTCGACAAGACCCTCGACAACCGGCCCCGTGGCGTTGGCCCCGGCCGGCGCCCCGGCAAAGCCGTTCACCTGCACCACGTGGAACCGGTAGCGGCCTTCCAGGGCGGTGACGGTTCCCTCCCAGACATCCCGGCTGGAGGCCAGGCCGGGGATGAGGATGACGTCGGGGCCAGTGCCCCTGACTTCCACCGTGAAGCGGGTGGGCTCCGCGGCCTGGACGGCGATGGCCGGGACCAGAAGTCCAAGCGCCAGGGCGCCGATCTGAACGAGTTTACGAAACATGTTTTGGTATCCGGGTTGAGGATCGGAAGAAGGGATCAGGAAAAGCCGCGGCGAACGGACATCACCGAGGAGATGACAAGGTAGAAGCCCATCAGGATCGTCATCAGATCCCAGGCGGACAGGTGGGGCGCCAGGTCCAGCTTCTCGGCGCAGGCCCACAGGAACAACAGCCCCTGCAGGACCCAGAAGCAGACAGCCCCGCTTTCGGACATCAACTGCCGCATCAACTCATCGCCGCGCCGCCAGACCGTCAGATTGTAGAAGGTCTGCAACAGGAAGGCGGCGATGATGCCGAGCATGACAATCGAAGCCAGGGTCGTCGACAGCGGCCCCCAGGCGGCGATCGCGGCGACCGGCGTCGCCAGCATCGCCCCGGCCAGGAACATCGCCATCGCCTGCTGACGGTAGAAGGACGTCTGGGCCGGCGTCGCCGGTCGGTCGCCGTCCGGATCGACCATACGGCCGGCCGCCCGGGCGTTCAGACTGACGGCGATGATCATCACCGCCGCTCCGATCAGGCAGACGGCGATGCCGACGGCGCCGATATCGGACCAGCCAAGATTTTCGGTGCGAAGCGCCCCGGCCTTGAGCAGGCGGCCAACGACGTATCCGGCGCCAAGACCGAAGATCGCCCCCAGCCCGGCCAGCACGGCCCGGGTTGTGTTGCGGCGTTTGTGAGAGACGGCGGTGTTCATGGCATCAGGTTCCGGTCACGTCTCCGATCCGAGCGACGCACTTCAGGCGCTCTCGTCATCGAAGATGGTTTCAATGGACTGGCCGAATAGCCGGCCGATCTTGAAGGCCAGCGGCAGACTGGGGTCGTATTTCCCGGTCTCGATGGCGTTGATGGTCTGGCGGGATACCTCCAGCCGGTCGGCCAGATCCGCCTGGCTCCAGTCCCGCTCGGCCCGAAGCACCTTCAGGCGGTTCTTCATCAGCGGTATCTCCTGCTGACGAAGGCCTGGGATATCCCCATCGCCCCGCAGAAGATCGGGAAAGTCAGGTAGGTCGGAAAGTGCGGCACGACGTCAGCATTTTCGAGGAAGCCCCAGATCGTGGTGGCCGCCAGGGTCAGGCCGATGCCCCACAGCATCGACTCGACCAGAATAACGCGCGGCAGCTCATCCTTTTCCTCGGTCAGGTAGAGCCCCATGACCACAATACAGCCGACCAGCGGCAGGGCCGGCGCAACCGCCAGCAGCCAGAGCAGCGGGCCGGTCGGGGCCTGGAACCTGATCGTCCAGATGCACCCCATCAGCACAGCCACATAGGCGACCATCAGAGGCATGAACCTGGTCAGGTAGCGGCGGCCGGCGGCGCTCATCGGATTGGTCCGGATCATTGCTCAAACTCCTTGATACTGTGAAATTTCAACGGCCGCGCAGCAGCCACCATCCGGCCCAGACCGCGACGTAGCCCAGCAGTTGCAGGCCGATGGTCAGGAACAATCCGGTCAGGATCAGCCCGGCGTCGCCCGGCATCATCGCGTAGCGGTCCAGGGATACGGCCGGATCGACGAAGAACAGGCCCGCCAGGATGGCGCCGGCCGCGGCCAGTCCCGCCGAGCCGCCCCAGTACCAGCCGGTCTTGTGCGCTTCCCGCACCGCTTCATCGACCGAGCGCCACCAGAGCCAGGCGTACCAGAAGGTTGCGACCACGACGGCGATGGCGACGATCGACGCCAGCCAGGGGGAAGGCTGCAGGCCCACCGCCGCCAGCGCGCCGAGCACGGCCCCGGCGGCGAGAGACAGGCCCAGAGCGCTGAAGAGCAGACGACGGCTGGTCATCACCGCGTTGGGTCTGGAAGTCATGTCATTTGTCCTTGTCGATATGACAAGGACGCTTGTCTCAAAACTCCAGACGCATGTCAAGCGTCCCTGACATTACGTCATGGTCACCTGACTTTTGAAACTCTGAAGGTCGGCTTAAGTCCAGGCCTTGAAGTGCTTGGACAGCTTCAGGCCCTGCCGCAGATAGTGGGAGCCATCCTCGCCATAGAGACGCGTCGGGCGCGCGGTCAGCGGCTCGTAAACCAGCCGGGCGACTGTCTGGCCGTCCTCCAGCAGGAAGGGGGTCTCGTGGCTTCGCACTTCCAGCACGCCCTTGGACCCGACCGACTCGGTTTCCGCCGTGCCGAACCCGGGATCGAAGAAGCCGGCGTAATGGACCCGGAACTCCCCGACAGACGGATCGATGGGCGTCATCTCCGCCGCCTGCAGCACCGGGATCTCGATGTCGTCCTTCGACGCCAGGATATAGAACTCGTTGGGATCGAGCAGAAGTTCGCCCCGGCGCGGCTCCAATGGCTCCCAGAAGTCCCGGGGATCGTGCCCGTCTTCCTTGTCCAGATCGATCACCCCGGCATGGCGACGGCCGCGAAAGCCCGCCATGCCCGAGGACAGATCGACCCCGACGCTCCGGGTTTCGAGAACCGGCGGCTTGCCTCGCTTCAGTCGCAGCTGGTTGAGCCGGGTCCCGGTGCGGACCAGCACCGAGAAGGTCTGCGGCGCGATTTCCAGATACAGAGGACCAGTATAGCCCTCGGCCACATCGTCAAAAGCCGGCCCATGGTCGGTCAGCAAACGCACGAACACATCGACCCGCCCCGACGAGCTCTTGGGATTGCCACGGGCCGAAACCCCCTTGGGCAGGGCCAGCCGTTCCTGGATCTCGGCGATATAGACGCAGCCGCGCTCCATCACCGCGCCCTTGGTCAGGTCCAGCTCATGCATGGCCACGTCGGGGAGCCGGTCGCGGACCGTGCGCCGCAGGCCCGGCAGAAAGGATGCCCTCACCCGCCAGACACGCTCGCCCAGGCGCAGATCAAGACTGGCCGGCTGAACCTGGTCGCTGTCAAAGGGGGTGAGCGACGTGATCGCGTCCTGCGCGATCAGGTCCTCGATGGATTGGCAGGGAAGAATCCCTACGGAAGCTGTGTCATTCATTGTTGGCGCACACTCGCCGCGCGACGGCCGCGTTGCAAGGGATTCCTCGTAACAGTTCCGTTGCGGCAGTCGGTCGGCGGCGCGCCCGGCTAGTGGTGAGCCTTGTGACCGCCGTGGCCCAGAACCCAGACGCCCGCCCCGACCCCGAACAGCAGGATCGCGTCGGTCAGGCTGGTCGTGGCCGCGACGCTGACCGGAGAGAACCGGGCGATCGGGTCGGCCAGCACCAGCAGCGCGAAGTTGGCGATCCCGAACAGGGCGAGGATGGCGGCGAAGACTCGGAAGATCAGCGTCAGGGACAAGTCGGCTCTCCTGGATCGCGCGGATGCGCTCATTAACCCTGAACGCCCGTTCAACGAACCCGGTTCCATCAAGACCGTCGCCTGGCCGACAGAAGCTCCGCTGCAGCCCGGTTGAGCATTTCCCGCAACCAGACTGAGCCCTGCGACCTTGACCCTGCCGGGGCGAATGCGATTGATGCCGCTCCCTGAGCAAACGGAGCATACCCAGTGGCCGAAGATCCCAAATCCTGGCAGCCGGCCACCCGCCTGATCCGCGGCGGCCTCAACCGCAGCGCCTTTGGCGAGACGTCAGAGCCCATCTATCTGACCCAGAGCTTCGTCTACGACAGCGCCCAGGCCGCCGATTCCCGCTTCGCCGGCGACACCCCCGGCTTCGTCTACAGCCGCTACGCCAACCCCACGACCCAGATGTTCGAGGAACGCCTCGCCCTCCTGGAAGGCGCCGAGTTCTGCCGCGCCGTGGCCAGCGGCATGGCGGCGGTCCACGTCGCCCTCACCGGCCTGCTGCGCGCGGGCGACCATCTGGTCGCCGGCCGCGCGCTGTTCGGCTCCTGCAACTGGATCGTCTCCCAGTGGCTGCCCCGCTTCGGGGTCGAGACCACCTTCGTCGACGCCACCGATCTGAAGGCCTGGGAAGCGGCCATGCGGCCCAACACCAAGGTGGTTTTGGTCGAAAGCCCGGCCAATCCCCTGCTCGAGATCACCGACATCGCCGCCGTGGCGAAGATCGCCCATGCCGCCGGCGCGAAAGTGGTCGTCGACAACGTCTTCGCCACCCCCATCTTCCAGCAGCCGCTGCAGCTGGGCGCCGATGTCGTCGTCTATTCGGCGACCAAGCACATCGACGGACAGGGCCGCGTCCTCGGCGGCGCCATCCTTGGCGATCACGCCCTGATGGAAGAGGCCTATCGCGATATCCTGCGCCACACCGGCCCGGCGATCAGCCCGTTCAACGCCTGGGTCCTGCTCAAGGGCCTCGAGACCCTTGACCTGCGCGTCCGTCGCCAGACGGAGACCGCCGCCGTCCTCGCCGACCTCATCGGCGACCACGCCAAGGTTCGCGCCGTGCGCTATCCCGGCCGCGCCGATCACCCCCAGGCCGACGTCGCCCGGGCCCAGATGAGCGGCTTTGGCAACCTTCTCGCCTTCGACCTTGGTTCGCGTGAGGCGGCATGGCGATTCCTCGACGGGTTGAACATCGTCGACATCAGCAACAACCTGGGCGATGCCAAGTCCATGGCGACTCATCCCTCAACCACCACCCACCGCGCCATGCCCGAGGAGAAGCGCCTCGAAATCGGTCTGACCGAGGGCTTTGTGCGGATGAGCGTTGGCCTCGAGGATGTCGTCGACCTGAGCCGAGACATCAGCAGAGCCCTGGACGCCGCATGAGACCCATCCGAAAGCGCGGAACCCCCGACAGTCCGGTTTATGAGGCCCGCACGCGCGATGTGGTGGTGCGGGTGAAGGCCAACTATGCGCCGGGCCAATCGGACCCGATCGAGAACCTCTACTTCTGGAACTACACCGTCGAGATCGAGAATCACGGCCAGGAGACCATCCAGCTGGTCTCCCGTCGCTGGGTCATCACCGACGCCCAGAATCGCCGTGAGGAACTGCGCGGCCGCGGCGTTGTGGGCGAGCAGCCGATCCTGAAAGGCCGCGAGGCCTTCCGCTATGTCTCCGGCTGCCCGCTGGAAACCCCGTCAGGGGTGATGAGCGGCGCCTATCAGATGCTGACCGACGACGGCGACGCCTTCGAAGCGGCGATCCCGGAATTCTCCCTGCACCTGCCCGGCGCCTCAAAGAAGCTGAACTAGGCCCGCGCCGCCTTTGCCTCATGCCGGATAGCGCACGCCTCCCCCCTCGGGGGAGGGGGACCATCGCGCAGCGATGGTGGAGGGGGTCCCCCACCAATGGCCGGAGGAAACCTCACTCCGCCGGCGACACCGCCCCGGGATCCAGCGCATAGACCGTGCTGCAATATTCGCAGGTGACATGGATCTTGCCGTCCGGCTCGACCATGTCGGCCCGCTCCTCGTCGGAAAAACTCTCGATCACCGTGGCGATCCGCTCGGGCGAGCAGCGGCAGAAGCTGTTCAGGGCCAGCGGCTCGAACACCCGCACGCCATCCTCGTTGAACAGCCGCCACAACAAGGTCTCCGACGACAGCAAGGGATCGATCAACTCGTCCTCCCCCGTCGTCTGGAACAGGGCCTGGGCCCGGAACCAGGCGTCTTCCGTCGACCCACGCGCCTCATCACCGGCGATATTCTGGATCATCAGGCCACCGGCCCGCCAGCTCATGCCCTCGCCGGTATCGACCTGCCCGACCGACAGCCGCACCCGCGTCGGCACCTGCTCGGACTGGGCGAAATACTGCTCGGCGCAGAGGGCCAGCGTCTCGCCCTCGATCTGGGTGATGCCCTGATAGCGGTCCATGTCGCTGCCCTGGTCCACCGTCATGATGAACAGCCCCTCGCCCAGCAGCGTCCGCGCGCCGGGGCGGACAAAGCCCTGGCTGACCTCGGCGACCCGCTCGGGGTCAAACCGGCAATAGCCCCGGAAGGCGCCGCTGGTGTCATAGTCGCAGACCACATAGGTCACCGGCCCGTCGCCCTGGGCCTGAACGATCAGCCGCCCCTCGAACTTCAGGCTCGACCCGACCAGCGCCGCCAGGGCGCAGGCCTCGCCCAGCAGATTGGCCACGGGCTCGGGATAGTCGTGCCGGGTCAGCACCTGATGGATGGTCCCGCCCAGACGCGCAATGCGCCCACGCACAGGCCAGCCCTCGATCTGGAAGGTGGCGACGAAGTCATCAGCGGGGGGAAGCGAAGAGTCGGTCATGCGGGCGTCTAGATAGGGACCCCAGCGAAAATTGCGAGGGGTGACAGGAAGAAGCGCCGGGATATGGGGCCCACCTGCGGCGGCGCCAGCCTCTTCCTTCTCCCGCTCCGGGAGAAGGTGGCCCCGAAGGGGCCGGATGGGCAGCGCCGGTGTTGGGATGGGGGCGTTGGCGGCGGGAGAGAGTGGGTCTAGGCTGGCGCGGCAGACAGAAGACGCGAGCCATGTGCACAGCCTGACGCCTACGCCGGACCCGGAGGTTCGATGATCCGATGATGACGCGCCGGGCGGCGCGGCCATTCCCGTCGATGCATATCCACAGGCTCGCCATGACCAGACCCCCGTCGTCGACAGACGCAAACCCCCCGTTGCTGCATCTGATCTGCGGCCTGCCCGGCTCTGGCAAGAGTACGCTGGCGCGAAAGCTGGAGGCGGAGACCGGCGCGCTTCGGCTGGCGTCCGATCTGTGGATGAAGGCGCTGGGGGCCGATGGCTATGACGTGACGACCCGCGCCGCCGTCGAAGCGCTGCAGTGGTCGCTGACCCGCTCGCTGCTGGCGCGGGGAGTGAGCGTCATCCTCGAGGCCGGCTTCTGGACGCGGGCGGAGCGCGATGTTTGCCGGGTCGAGGGCGCGGCGGCCGGGGCGGTCGTGCGGCTGTATTTTCTCGATGTCCCGCTTGATGAACTGAGGCGACGGCTGACGGCCCGCAACGCCGCGCCGCCGGACGACAGCTACCGGGTCGATCCGGCCGATCTGGCCGCGTGGCTGCCGCTGTTCGAGCCGCCGGGGTCGGATGAGATGGAGCGACGGTAGGGCGACGACGCCTCTCTGTCCGAACCAACCCAGCCGTCATCCCGGAAGCGCCGGAGAGGCTGACCGGAACCCAGCGGCCGGCGCAAGAGCGTGGAAACAGCGAGATCACGCCCTTCCGGGTCCCGGGTCGCCCGGTGGGCGCCCGGGGTGACGGGGGGAGGCAGGTGAAATCGACATCAGGAGGATAACCCGGGGACACTATATAGATTTCCACCGCGCTCCGGATCGTCGATCAATTGGAAGTCTATATAGTGTCCCCGGGTTATGAGCATGATCCATTGCAGGACCAACGACAACGGGCTCAAGAGCTCAGATCATCGGCCGTTCCGCCGCGCTCAGACCTGCTAGCGGACTTCCAGGTCCCCCCCTTACCGCCCCTTCCACTGAGGCGCGCGCTTCTGGGCGAACGCCATCGGCCCTTCCACGAAGTCCTCCGACTTGAACAGCGCCGCGACCGCCGGGTGCTTGAACTGATCCTTGATCGCCGCCTCCAGCGAGTCCGCGTCCAGCCCGTTCATCACCGCTTCCTTGGAGGCGCGGATCGACATCGGGCTGCATTCGCTGATCAGCCCTGCCCACTTCTTCGCTTCCGTCATCAGATCGGCGGCCGGGACCACGGCGTTGACAAAGCCCAGCGTCTCGCCCTCGGCGGCGCTGACCCGGCGGGCGGTGAGGATCATGCCCATGGCCCGCTTCAGCCCGATCTGGCGCGGCAGACGGTGAAGTCCGCCGGCCAGAGCCGCCAGGCCCACCTTCGGCTCCGGCAGGGCGAACACCGCCGTCTCGGCCGCAATGATGATGTCGCAGGCCAGGGCGATCTCGAAGCCGCCGCCCATGGCCACGCCGTTGACCGCGGCGATCAGCGGCTTGTTGAGATCAAAACGGCTGGTCAGGCCGGCGAAGCCCGACGGCGGGCTGCCCATCTTGCCGCCGCCGGCCTGATGCTTGAGGTCGTTGCCGGCCGAGAAGGCCCGCTCGCCGGCCCCGGTGACGATGCCGACCCACTGCTCGGGGTCCGCCGCAAAGCTGTTGAAGGCCTCATCCAGCTCGAAATGCATCGGCGAATGGAGAGCGTTCATCACCTCCGGCCGGTTGAGGGTGAAGATGGTGACCGGTCCTTCCCGGTCGACCTTGATGAACTCATAGGCCATGGTTTGCTCCCTGGTGTTGCGCCCCTCCCCCGCTCATCCCGGCATTGACGCTACGCGCCGCCCATTCGGGTCGCCGGGATGAGCGGACAGGAGGAAGGCCGTTCGAGGCTGACTACCCCACCCCTTCCCTGACGTCCGTCAATCGAGGACGACGAGATCGCGGACAAACCGCTTCCAGTTCTCGACGTAGTGATAGGCCGACGCCTCCAGAACCCGGGCCTGCTCCGGCGTCACTTCACGGACCACCTTGCCCGGCGCCCCCATGACCACGCTGTTGTCGGGGATTTCCTTGCCTTCGGTGATCAGACAATTGGCGCCGATCAGGCAGTTGCGGCCTATTTTCGCGCCATTGAGAATGATCGAGCCGATCCCGATCAGCGATCCGTCCCCGATTGTGCAGCCGTGCAGCATCACCAGATGCCCCACAGTGACATTGGCGCCAATATTCAGCGGCACGCCGTGATCGGCATGCAGAACAGATCCGTCCTGCACATTGCTGTTTTCACCGATGGTGATGGTATCGGTATCGCCTCGCGCGGTCGCGCCCCACCATATGCTGGCGTTTTTCTTCATAATGACGTCACCCATCACGGAAGCCGTCGGCGCCACCCAGTATTCGCCGCCCTCGGGAAGCACCGGACGGCGTTCGCCCAAAGCATAAACAGTCATCAGTGTGCCTCCTATATTCTTCGAACGGGCTTGCTTAACCCCTCATAAACCAAGTTAGCATCATCCTAGTCGGGCGATTCGAGGGGGCTTGAAAAACTCTCTCTGATCCCGCCGCGGGCGGCTTTTCGTCCGTGGACTCCCGACGACGGAGAACTGGGTGTCGCGTTCAGTGCTACGGCGGGCAGACCCGCCGCCTTCTGTCGAACCTGCAGGCGAGCCCCCAGGCCGCGTGCGCGCACTCCTCTTCGTATTCCTGACCCAAGGGCGAGCCGCTTCGGCTTCGCCCTTTTTTCTTGCCCCAGTGGAGGCTGCCCTATGACCAAGCGAGCCCTGAAGCGCGTTGCCCGTGAAGGCGCATTCGACTCCGGCCAGTTCGGTGATGATTCAAAGGTCCGGCGCCTGCCGGTGGGGGCCGGATGGTCTCCTCTCGGCGGTCATGGCCAGGAAGACAGGGACCAGGGATACCTCAAGACCATCAAGCCGAAATCCGAGGGCCAGGCCGCCCTCATGGACGCCATCGACAAGAAGAACCTGGTCATGGCGCTCGGTCCGGCCGGCACCGGCAAGACCTACCTCGCCATCGCCAAGGCGGTGGAGGCTCTGGAAGCGGGCCGGGTCGGCCGCATCGTCCTGTCCCGCCCCGCCGTCGAGGCCGGGGAGTCAATCGGCTATCTGCCGGGCGACATGGAAGACAAGCTGGCCCCCTATCTTCGCCCCCTCTACGACGCCCTGTCCGACCGCCTGTCGATGAAGCGGGTGCGGGCCCTGATGGCCGAGGGCCTCATCGAGATCGCCCCGGTCGGCTACATGCGCGGCCGCACCCTCAACAACGCCTTCGTGGTCATCGACGAGGCCCAGAACTGCACCTATGGCCAGTTGAAGATGCTGCTCACCCGCCTGGGCTGGCACTCGACCATGGTCGTCACCGGAGACCCCAACCAGTCCGACCTGCTGCCCGAACTCTCCGGCCTCGCCTCGGTCGCCGACCGCTTTGAAGCGGTCGACAACATCGCCGTCGTCCGCCTCGCCGATCGCGACATCGTCCGCCACCCCCTCGTCGCGGAAATGCTCGGCGTCCTCTGAACCGTGAGCGGCCCGGGCGTCTATGGCGTCCGGGCCCTTGCCGCCGGCTCAGGTTGAGGCCGGCTCCAGCCAGCCCTGATAGCCGACGATCAACCCGGTCAGCGGATGGCTGATCTCGACGTCAAATGAGAAGCGGCCATCGACCTGCGCCTCGGACGCCCGGATGCGCGGAAACAGCCAGGCCGGCAGGGCCAGCCCCAGGACCATCCACCGTCGCGGAACCAGCCGCAACACCCCCACGTCCACAACCGGCGCCATCCCGCAGGCCATCAGGCCGAAACGCTCGACGACCAGCGCCTCGGATCGCCCCGTCCCCACCGCCTGACGGCTGGAAAAGCTCTGTTCGCCAAATCGCCGGGTCCAGATTTCCTCGCCATCCACGCGCTCGAACGTGACTTGGACGGGCCCATCCGTCTGGACTTTCGGAAACCCGATCACGGCGCCGACCAGCCGCGACAACACCCCCCTGCCCCGTCGGACGCTCGCCTGACCATGAACCACCGACCGACCGCTCGTCAGGTCATGCATCCGACGCAGGGCGGGCGGCAGCTCATCCCAGGCATCCGCCAGAACCTGTCGATAGACGGGATCGGATGACGGCCTGTGCTCCCGCACACCGGTAACGATCCCTTGGGCCGCAAACAGCGGCGCATAGTCGTCAAGGCTGACCGCCCCCGCCGCAGAGCGCGCCCCCGGGTCCGGCCGTCGACCGTCCAGCACCTGACCGACCAAAGCCGCCGCCGCCATCGACGGAATGAATGGGCCTGCATCGGCCTCGGCGATCAGCGACCAGGTCCGCACCCGCGCCGCGCCGTCCGCGTCCCGGCCGGCGACCCGCACATACATCCCGCCCCGGTCCTCGCCCCAGCACAGCCAGCCGTTGGCCCAATGGAACAGGCCCGACAGCCGCACCAGCGGCAGCGGAACGCCCCAGGAGACCATCCGCGCCAGGACGTTCAGCATCCGGTGCAACAGCTCCGGCCGTGGCCCCGCGCCAATCCACACCGCGCTGACCTCCGGCCAGATCATCGGCAACAGCGTTAGATCCGGCACATCAACCAGCGAAAACCGGGTGCTGTACAGCGACAGTCGCCCCGGCGGCGCAATGGTGACATTGCGGGTCTCGACCAGTCCCAGCCCGATCGCCTTCGCCCCGCCCCGGCGAAGCGTCACCGCCTTGCCGGCATAGCTGGTGATGGCCCGGAGCACCGCCTCCCCGACGCGGGCGTGAGGCGATGGCGCGATTCCGGCGCTGATCGCGTCCACGGCGCTCCAGCCGCCGGTCATCCCGGACACCGCCGCCGCCGTCAGCGCCGGGCAGGTGCTGGTGCCGCTGACGACGAAAACGCCCGCCGCCCGGGCCGCATCGTCGAACTGGGGAACCTTCAGGACAAAGTCGCTGGCGTCGGCCAGGTCCAGATAGTCGATCCCGGCCGCGATACAGGCCTCAACCACCCGGAACGGCGCCGCGCCGTAGCCCTGGAACGGACCACTGCAATCAACGACCAGATCAGGCTCAAGGTCGGACAGTTGCGCCGCAACAGCGCCGTCCCGGTCGAACCGGACAGGCTGCAGGATCGCGCCATCGACAAGGCGCCATTGCGCGCAGAAGTCCTGCGCCTTTCCGGCGCTGCGACCGGCCACCATCAGGGTCAGTCGCGGCTCATCCGCCAGCAGTCTCGCCAGCCGACCGCCGAACACCCCGTAGCCGCCGATGATCAGAACCTTCATCGCCCGGCTCCGCTCCGCCAGGGCGAAGTGGCCATAGCAAGACGGACGCCGTCGAAAACGGCGTCCGTCTCACTCAATAGCAGAAAGCCATCACGGTCCCGGCGACACCTGTCGGCCACGCCCGGGACCACGGAGGCTACTCGAGGTCTTCGGGAAGGATGGCCATCTCGAACATGTAGGAGCCATCATCGTCCTCATCGACGTAGATGACGCCGATGAACTCGCCCTTCATCTCGACCTCGGCCGAGTCCTTCTGCTTGCGCGCCTTCACCGCGATATGCGGGTTGCCGAAGGTGCGCTTCAGGTGCGCTTCGATTTTCTGGATTTCGGATTCTTGCACGGCGGGCGCTCCGGTCGGCAGGCATTTAAAGGAAATTTGCGCGGAACCTAGTCAGCCGCGCGCGCGGCGCAACCCCCTATCGTCCTACCGAGGCGGAACCTCAGATAACGTAGTCGTACACAACCTCGGCCAGGGTGTGGTCCATGGTCCGCGCCGGCTCCTCGCAGGTCGGGCAGTTGACCAGCCGCGCCGGCACCCCGGCGGCGGTGCAATGGGCGGGGACGGGCTTCAGCACCACCGACCCCGAGGCCACCTTGGCGTAGTCGCCGATGGTGATGTTGCCCAGCACCTTGGCCCCGGCCCCCAGCAGAACGCCATTGCCGATCTTGGGGTGACGATCGCCGCGCTCGGCGCCGGTCCCGCCCAGGGTGACGCCGTGCAGCATCGAAACGTCGTTCCCCACCACCGCCGTCTCGCCGATGACGATGCCGGTGCCGTGGTCGATGAAGACCCCCGATCCGACCCGGGCGTTGGGATGGATATCGACCTGGAAGACCTCGCTCATCCGGCTCTGCAGATAGAAGGCCAGCGTGTCGCGGCCATGGGTCCACAGCCAGTGCGAGACCCGGTGGGTCTGCAGCGCCATGAAGCCCTTGAAGAACAGGAAGGGCTGCACATAGCCCTTGCAGGCGGGGTCGCGCTCGTAGACGGCCCGCAGGTCCGCTTCGGCGGCGGTGACCAGCGACGGGTCGGCCTCGAAGGCCTCATCAGCAAATTCCCGGGCGCTCATCGCCCGCAGTTCCTGGTCGCCCAGCTTCCGCGCGATCTGGTAGGACAGCGCGTCCGCCAGCCGGTCATGCGACAGGATCACCGAGTTCAGCAGGCTGGCCAGAGCCGGCTCTTCGCGCGAGGCGCGTTCAGCCTCGTTTCGCAAGCCGGCCCATACGGGCGGCGCGACAGCCGGTTCAACCACTTCCAGACGATTGGCCATCGTCGGCCTCCCTCTCAAGTTCCGGTCAGCCTAGCACAAGCTGTGAAAGACTTCCCGGAAGCTGACCCTTTGACGCCATATGGTAAGCCCGCAGCAACATCGCCACCGTCAGGGCGTCTTCAATTTCACCCTCGGTCGCGGCCCGCAGGGCCTCGGGGAACGGAACCCGGGCAATGGCGATGTCTTCGGTATCGTCCGGATCGACGGGCGCGGGCGTCAAACCCATCGCCAGATAGCCGAAGGCCCGCTCATCGGTCAGGGAATTGGACAGCTGCATCTTCAGGATCAGTCGCCAGTCCGCCGCCTCCAGCCCCGCCTCTTCCCGCAGCTCCCGCCGGGCGCTGTCCAGCGGGTCGTCGCCCAGCGGGCCGCCGCCCTCCGGCAACTCCCAGGAATAGCCCAGCGCAAACCGGTTCTGGCCGACCAGGGTGACCGTCCCGTCGTCATGCAAGGGCAGAATGGCGATCCCGTAGTTCTTGAAATGGACAAGCCCGTACAGCGCCGCCGCTCCGGTCGGCGCCACCGCGTCATATTCCCTCACCGCCATCCACCGGTTGTCATAGACGGGGCGTTCGGCCACCCTTCGCCATGGCTCGCCGTGAGGTTTCAGCCAATCCGCCCTGCCGGTCATCCGCGCCTCACCGTTGCCACTGTTCGCCTGCGGTCTTAGAGCTTGAAGCGCCCCAACCGAAAGTCCACGCCGCCATGAAACTGATCCTGACCGCCCTGACGCTGGCGCTCGGCATGGCCGGCGCGGGCGCGGCCTCCGCCACCGAACTCCCCCTCAGCCAGGAGGCCCTGGTGGAGTTGGCAAAGAGCGGCCAACCCCTCTGCGGCAGCTGGCGCGCTCACGATCAAAGCTGCGAGGACATCGGCTTCATTGACGTGGTCGCCGCCGGCCGGATTCGCCAGACCTATCGGTTCCGCCTGTCGCTTGAGCCCAACCTCGAGGTCGTCATGCAGGAAACCTCGAGCCTTGAAGGCAACGCCTTCTGTTCGGTCTTCGATTTCGACAACCTGGACATCACGGTGCTGCTCGATGGCCAGCCGGCCCCGGACGAACAGGCCCAGACCATCGCCATGATTCTTCAGGAATCGGTCTCCGACTATCAGGGCAAGAAGACCTGCGAGACGTTCAGTCGCGACAGCGAGACCGGAGAGCTGAGCTCTGTCGTGACCATCGACGGCGAACAGGCCCCTGAACTGGCCGGACACTACCGACTGATCCCGCCCGGCGACCGGGTTCATCTGCGGGCCCCGGACGAGGGGCCCGAACTCGCCAGGCAGGAGGTCTGATTTGGCCTATCGCGCCCCCCCGGCCCCGGAATTCGCCGAACCGCTGCCGATCACGCCTTCTGAGCCGGTCCTTGAGTTTCTCGCCCGCCGTCGTTCGGCCTCGGCTCTGGCCCTCAGCGCGCCCGGCCCGGACGAGGGACAGATCGCCGACCTGCTCAGACTTGCGGCCCGGGTTCCTGATCACGGCAAGCTGGCGCCCTGGCGCTTCATCCTCCTGCAGGGCGAACACAAGACGGCGCTCGCCAACCGCCTGGAAGCCATCGCCGCAACCCGCGAGGACGCCACGAAGTTGATCGCCAAGCTGGGCAAGCTGCGAACACCGCCGATGGGCGTCGCCGTCGTCAGCAGCCTGCAGCCCGGCGATATTCCCGACTGGGAACAGCTGCTGTCGGCCGGAGCGGTCTGCACCGATCTTCTGCACGCCGCCGCCGCCATGGGCTACGGCGCCAACTGGATCACCGACTGGTACGCCTACGATGCCGAAGCCGCCGCCCTGCTGGGCCTGGGGCCTCAGGAGCGCATCGCCGGCTATGTGTTCATCGGCACGGCGGCGGAAGCCCCGGCCGAGCGCGTCAGACCCGACGTCGCGTCCCTGACCAGCGTCTGGACGCCGGCCTAACCCCGCCCACGATAAGGCGCGACGCCCTGGTCGGGCAGCCACAGCCCCTCGGGCGGCGCGCCACTCTGCCAGAAGACATCGATGGGAATGCCGCCGCGCGGATACCAGTAGCCGCCGATCCGCAGCCACCGGGGCTCGGCCGTCTCGACGATCCGCTTGCCGACCGCCACGGTGCAGTCCTCATGGAAGGCCCCGTGGTTGCGGAACGAGGCCAGGAACAGCTTCAGCGACTTGCTTTCGATCAGCCAGTCGCCCGGCGCATAGTCGATCACCAGATGGGCGAAATCCGGCTGGCCGGTCACCGGACAGAGCGATGTGAACTCCGGCGCCGTGAAGCGGGCCAGATACAGCGTGCCGGACTGGGGATTGGGCACGCGCTCGAGAACGGCGTCCTCGGGACGCTCCGGCGTCTGCGACACCTGGCCGAGCTGGGTGAGATGGGTCTCTTGCATCGCGGCGATTTAGACCCGCGCATCGGAGGGGACAAGGGCGGCGCGGTTCGCTATCACCTCGCCAGACAACACAGCTTCAAGGGAGCAGCGACCATGGCAGGCAAGGATTTCGACGGATACGTGGTTCTGGTGACCGGCGGATCGACGGGCCTGGGCCGCGCCATCGCGGTGGAAACCGCCCAGCGCGGCGCCGCCGCCGTCATCATCAACTACAACAGCAGCCATGACGAAGCCGCCGAGACCGTCAGGCTGGTCGAGGCCGAAGGCGCCAGGGGCGTCACGGTCCAGGGCGACGTCGCCGATGACGCCGCCTGCCGGGCCATCGCCGCGGCCGCCGAGCCCTTCGGCCGGATCGACGCCCTGTTCAACAACGCCGGCATGACCAAGTTCGCGCCCAACCATGGCGATCTCGACGCCGTCAGCGGCGACGACTTCCTTCGGCTCTACGCGGTCAATGTCGTCGGCGCCTTCCAGATGATCCGCGCCGCCCGGCCCCTGCTCGAGGCCGCCCCCGCCCCCGGCGCCGTGGTCAACACCAGCTCGATCGCCGCGGTGACCGGCATTGGCTCATCGGTGCCCTACGCCGCCTCCAAGGGCGCCCTGACCACCATGACCCTTTCGCTCGCCCGGTCGCTCGCCCCGAAGATCAGGGTCAACGCCATCTGCCCCGGGTTCATCGACACGCCCTGGTTCGGCAAGTCCATGGCGGCCGACACCGTCGACCGCATGCGTCAGGGAGTGATCAATTCCACGCCGTTGAAAGCCGCGTCCAACGCCGAGGATATCGCCGGCGCCGCGGTGTTTCTGGCCTCTCCGGCTTCCCGTCACGTCACGGGTGAAACCCTGCTCGTCGATGCCGGAACCCACCTGGGATTCGCCTCGCTGTCGATGCGATGAGACATGTGGCGCCGCAGCAATAGCGGCGCAAAGGCCCCCTGTGGCAGAAGCAGCCTGCCTAATTCTTGGGCGAAGCGCTCCCGGCGCGCTCAGATTCGTGACACCCGGCCCCCGATTGGGCTGGCCGGCCCCTGCGGAGCTTAGTCAGCCGGGAACCCATCGCCCATTCTAGGCTCGACCTTCGATCGAAGAGACGGGGGACGACGCTGGACAGTCAATCGGCTGGCAGCGCCAAACATAAAGGGGATAGCTATGAAATTCTGGAAACTGGCCCTCGCGGGCGCTGCGGCGTCGCTGGCTCTTGGCGGAGCGGCCTTCGCTCAGGAAGACACTGGCCTTGAGGTCAGCTACAACGTTGGCGTCGCCAGCGACTACATTTTCCGCGGCGTCAGCCAGACGGACGGCCCGCAGGCGTTCGCCGGCGTCGATCTGGCCAACGGCTCCATCTACGGCGGCGCCTGGATCTCCAATGTCGATTTCGGCGACAGCACCGACGCTGAACTCGACCTCTACGTCGGCGTGGCCCCTGAGCTTGGCCCGGTGAGCTTCGACCTCGCCGCCATCTACTACGACTACATCGGCGACAAGAGCAGCTCTGACTACACCTACGCCGAGTTCAAGGTCGCGGCCTCCGTGCCGGTCGGCCCGGTGACCTTGGGCACCGCCTGGTACTACTCGCCCGAGTTCTTCGGCGGCGTCGGTGAAGCCGTCTACGGCGAAGTGAACGCGTCCTGGGACATCAACGACAAGTGGTCGCTCGGCGGCGCCGTCGGCTCGCAGGCGTTTGACGCTGGTGGCGACTACACCACCTGGAACGTCGGCGTCTCCTGGGCCGCCACCGACACCTTCGGTTTCGACCTGCGCTACCACGACAGCGACCTCGGCTGCGCCACCTACTGCGGCGAGAAGATCGTCCTCGGCCTGAAGGCGACCTTCCCGTAAGCTACGGGCAAACACCCCCGAACCGGCGCGTCCGGGACGGATCAAGGAGGCCGCCGCGGATTCCGCGGCGGCCTTTTTGCTGTTCACTTGAAGCTGGTGGGACGGCGACCGCCAACTGCCACAGATATCTGCATCAGGCGCAATCCGGGACTAAACTGCTCGCGCTTCGGCGCCGGCAGGGACAATGTTCGCGCGTCTCAGCGCCCCCTTCATCAACCTGAAACGGCTCCGAATCCACCGACAAGCGGTGGGCGAAGTGTGCTTTGCGGCAGATGCAGACATTCGGGTCAGGTCCCGGATCAACACACCGAGTCCCGCCCCGGGAGCTCTCTGATCGCGACGTGAAGCCCACGGCCGGGTTCCTACCTGGTCTGACGCAGAGTCCGGCCTAGCGCCGCAAGCCGGGCCCGCACCGCAGGATCGGACCTCGCGCCTGTATTGGCGCTCGCCGAGTCGAACAGCTGTTTTGCCGTGGCGTAATCACCTCGTGCCACAGCCACTTCAGCGAGCCCCAGCTTTATCGTATCCCCGATCTGCGGCTGGCCTGTCAGCTCCGCAATTTTTGGTTGGTCCAGGGTTTGCAAAAGCCCCCCCGCCTCTTCAAAGCGCTGGTTGGCAATCATGCATTCCGCCAGATAGTAACGGATGACGTGAGTGAGCGGATAGGCGGACCCGAAGGCGCTCTCCGCAGTCGAGCGCGCATCGCGCGCGACTTCGAGCGCGCGTCCGCGCTGCGGCGTCTGGCAAAGAGCCGAAGCGTAGTCGATTTGGCCGACGAGCGCCTGATGGGACTGCGGTCCTGTCTGGTTTGACGCCCCTCGCCAAACCTGTTCCGCTTCCAGAGCTGCCTCGTTGTAACGACCGAGAGCCGTCAGGCTCTCGAACCGCGTGGAGTGAAGAGCAAGGGTGAAACGATGGTCGGGGCCGAACCGCGCCTGCATCGCCGCGAGCAGAGGGGTGCTCGCCCGCAGGGCCTCTGCATGTCGCCCCAGCATGGACAAAGCGTTCAGCCAATGCTGACGCGTCACGAGCGTGTCGGGGTGATCGACGCCTCTGATCCTTTCGGACTCGCCGACGATCGCGCGCGCGATCGGTTCTGCATCCTGTGGGCGCCCCAGACGCATAAGCGTCAGGGCCAGCGATGACTTAACCTTCAGATGCTGTGCCGGCGAAGCCGCAGAAGGATCCGCGTCCCCGATTTCCATCGCGCGGCGGAATGCGCGTTCAGCCAGTTGAAGGTCCGCCATGTATCCGTAGGCGCCCTCGGCCTGAGCCAAAGCGAACCCGATCGGACCCGCGTCGGCCCGCGCCCCGAGACGCCTACGCTCTATATCCAGCAAGTGTCCGGCCTCTTCCAGCCGACCGGGCTGCCCGGACGTAGCTTCCATCTGGATACGGCCCAGGCGACCGAGCACGGCCTCCTCCGCCTCCGCGCCTCCAGTCCGCGCGAACAGCTGGTCGGCTTGGTCATACTGGGCGCGCGCCAGATCGAACTCTCCCCGCCCGTGGAACGCGCGGGCGACCGCGAGGTGGAGACGCGCGGCGACCGCGGGGGATCCGGAGAACCGCTTGTCGATGTTGCGACTGGCCCGAGTGATGGCGTCGATCACGGTTTCCCCGGCGCTTGAGCGGGTGGGATCGGGGCTGGCCAGCACGTCTTCAGCGATGAAACGGTAGCCGGCGTCGGCAAGTTCTCGCGCGGCGATCGCGTGATTGCGTTGCGTCCACGCATACGCGGCGACCGTCGCGCTGACGATCAGTCCGACCCCGAGGCTGGCGGCGGCGGCGCGCACCCAGGGGCGGCGCAGGCGCCGACGGTCCTCAAGTTGCTGCTGCTCGCGGACGAAGGCCGCGCGTTCAGACTCCAGCGCCGCCTCCCGCCGACGATCTTCGAGATGGCGCAGCCGCTGCGCTAGCTCGGCGGCGCTGTCCAGTCTGCGGTCGGGGGCGACCTCGGCGGCGGCGCGGATGTCGTCGCGCAAGAGCGGATCGGCGACCTCGCTCTCCCAGCCCGGCGCCAGCGCCGCCGTAAAGTCCCCTGCGACAAGCTGATGGAGGATGAGCCCGAGTGCATAGATGTCGCTCTTGACGGTGGGCAGCGCCTCGCCGGTCAGTTCGGGCGCGCGATAGGCCAAAGTTCCGGAGCGCAGATCATCTCGACCCAGACCGGACTCCAGCGACCCAGGATCGGTGATCCTGAAACTATCGAGCATTGCCTCATCAAGGAGGCGTCCGCTTCCAAAATCCGCCAGGCGAACCCGATCCCCGTCATCGATCAGGATATTGGCCGGCTTCAAATCCTTGTGCAGTACGCCAAGGCTGTGAACGGCGGCCACGGCGCTGCAGACGTCGGCTGCGACAGCCAGCCTGCGAGCGAGAGGAATGGACGACAGACCGCCCGAATCGTCAGCCCACGCCGTCAGGTCCCGACCGCCATAAGCGTATTCAAGCCAGTAGGGCGAAGTCTCGAAATTCCACTCCTGAAGCGCCGGAAGCGGCGCCATGGTTCCGAGGCCGGCGAACAGTACACGGGTCAGCGCCCCTTCGCGCTTTAGCGCGCGCAGGCGATCCGGAGCATCGGCGAATTTGAAGACGCGGCGCTCGCCGGTCTTGCCGTGCCGCGCCAGCCAGACATCGTCTGCGCCCGTGTCGCTCAGCGGGGCCTGCAGTTCCCATTGCGCTCGACCAGGCACGGTGTCGCCTGCTTGGAAGTTGAAGCGCGGAGCAAGCGGCGATTCGATGCTGTCGATCCGAACCGGCGCAATAAGACGGTAGCCGACGCGTGGCACGGTCTCGATAACATTGTCCTGCTTTTCGCCGAGAGCCTTGCGCAGCTTGGACACGGCGGTCGGCAGTGAGCCTTCCACGACGGCGACGCCGGGCCAGACCGCGTCGAGGAGTTCATCCTTGGTGACGACCTCGCCGGCACGAAGCAGCAACTCGTGCAGCACCTCAAGCGGCTTGCCCTCGAGCGGCGTGATCTGGCCACCGACCCTCAACGCCCAACTCGCTTCGTCAAACTCCGCCCCGGCGAACTTCCACAGACGTCTGCGGCGTCGTGATGAAGACAAGCGGGACATCTCCCCCCCCCCGTTGCGGCTTTAGAATTCCTTGAGAACACCATCAAGACCGGAATCCGCGTTCACGGCAATGCTGCAGGTCCCGCCGCCCCGGCAAGTTGCTTCAGAGATATCGATCATGGAAAATCCGGCCTTCGCAAAAAAGCTCCATCGCGCCGCCGTTCTGGGAGAGTTCAAGATGGCCGGTTCCCGCGATCCGGACGTATTGCACGCCGTTCGCGCCCGCCTCGTTTCAGCCTCGAAAACCACCCGGAACTTCGGGATGACGTTCATGATCGTCGGCTTGGTGTTTGTCGGCCTGATCTTTCTCATCTCGCAAGGCTCTATGGCCGGTATGATCGGCGCGCTGATCGTCTTCGGCCCGCTCGTCCTATTCGGATGGCTTCAGAAATCGCGTGCTGACGGCAACATCCGCCTGGTCGACGAAGTCATGGCCGAGCTTGCCCACTAGCCCTGGCAATCGCGTGCGCACGAGCCGCATCGCGCTGGAGGCCGGATCAGTTCGCCGTGTCGTTCAGGGCGACAATCGTCCTTATCCGCGGCTCGGCGGCGGCCGCTACGGCCTGCATGCCCGGATGTTGCGAGCACGGCGAAGAGCCCTAACGCTTCACCATCATGAACCATGGTGATCACAACCTGCAGGGCCCCACCGCCCAGGTTCCGCAGGGCGCATCAGTGTCGACCGGGGCGATCTCGCCCGGAACTGATCGGATCGGCTCCCGACGACGGCGCGGCCCGGAGCGCGGCTGTTCGCCGATCGTGGCCGGGCTTTTCGCCAGTCGTACCGCCCCGCGGAAAGCAAATGACACCCCACCGGACGATCTGAGTCTTTGTTGACGACGACCGGCGGGGCGTGTTCGCTACCGCTTATTCTGGGAGACGCCGCCATGGCCGAAAAAATCCTGTCGATCGAGGATCTCACGACCGTTGCCCGCACCGGCGTGGTCGTCAAAGTCCGTGAATGGTCCGAGACGCATGTGAACGGCGGATCGGCGCAGCAAACATCCAACATCGGGCCTCAGGGCGGAACAGTGACCTCCCCCGAGGTCAGAATTAGCTCAACAGTGAGCGACAGGCTTCACGTCTTCGTCCGGCAGGACGACGGACGGGAGTTCGACCAGACCTTCGTCAATCCCGGCGTCGGTCTGCGAGAGGGGCACCGCATATCGATCGTCTATGTCCCGGATGAAGACGGCGAACCACTGGCCCTGATCAACCACCACACCGGCAAGAGCCGGATTTACGAAGGCAGGGTGTCCCCATTGCTCGGCGCGCGGCCGGCGCCACTGATCAGCAGCATCATGAAGGTCTATATGATGGCCCTTCTGCCTCTGCACATTGCCACCTATTGGCTGGGCTTCACCGGGAAACTCAATCATCTGGAGGGAATCTTCGGTCGGGCTGGCGGCTTGATCGAATGGATTTTGCTCAACGGGCTCCTCATTGGCCTGATCGTCATAATCGGCATGCTCGCCCCGGGCGTCGCTCCTGGCCTGAAGGACCAGGTGATCGCCCGGATCAGGCGGGAGATCGAGCGTTTGCTCGGGTCGAATTCGGTTGTCGCGGCGGGCGATGGTCTGGACCCGTAACGGTTGGGAGGACTTTAGCCGTTCGAAAAAGACGTCGACGCGCGATACACTCTGGCGAGACGGCGTGGCGGATGATCCCACCTTTGCCGGCCGGCTCTTGGGGCTTGCCCGGTCTGGCGTTTTGACGCCGACAGCCGTGAGGCCCATGACGGTGTCACAATCACTCGTTCAAACAATACCGCTGCGCGTGACGCCGCAAATGACTGGATACGACAGTACCACCCCAAACATTGATGCATCGACTTGATGCACATTGATCACCAGCGCCCCCGACGGCGGACCTCATCGAACCTCCCCGGACACCAAGTGGTGGGGACGGTGCCCACCACTGATGCAAGGTTTCCTCTTTTATATCCGTCAGATACTGGATTCGCTCGCCCGAAATACCGTCATGAATACCGTCACCCCTTCAAATTGGGCGCCGGACGAACTGGCTAGCTCGGATTCGGTCCATCTTTTTTAGGCGTGAGCAGGTCGGCCGGCGTTGCGTCAAGCGCTTGCGCAAGTTCGTACACCGTGACGACTGTCGGGTTGCGGCGGCCACGCTCCAGGTCGCTCAGGTAGTTCTGCCCAAAACCGGATAGCTCGGACAACTGTTCCTGGGTCAGGCCCTTGGCCTCCCGATACCGACGGACATTCGCCCCAACCAGCTTCCGCATGTCCATGCAGGCATTGTTGACGACGCCCGACGGCGGGTTTATCCACTATAGTAGATATGCAAGCTTTGACGCGACCGGTCTCCCTCAGCCTCGCAATTGCCCTCCTCGCCTCGGGCGCAACTTCTGCTTCAGCGGCCACGTTTTCCCAGTACTGGTTCATGGACTGGTCGCGCGGCTGCATAAAGATGCCGCGCCCGCCCGACACTCAGCCGGAACTCAGAGGGGCAATCGAGACGGTCCCTCAGCGCTTCAAGGACGGGGGCGTCGACGTCATCCGGGTCACCTACAACTACCCTTACAACGGCGGCGGCGGTACGCTGGTCTGGGTGAGCGATGAAGCTTTTTGTCGAAGCAACTTTGCGCGCTACCGGGCGGACGAACAGCGGATGCAGAAGGGTGACGCGCCGCTGATTGGAGCTGGCCGAACCGACGAGTCCTACAGCCTGGTCTACAACTACGGCCGCTGGAAAGACGTCGACATCAGCCCACCAACTGCGCCGGTGAGCGAGCCGCTCCAGCGGCCGCAACCTGTCCCATTGCCCGGAGTCTCGGCGGCGCCCGTTATCAACATCGAAATCGTCTGGACGCGCCAACCGTCGGTCGATCAGTTTCTCGCCGCGCTCCCAGCCAATCGAGACTACGCGGGCGTCACGGCTAGAATAGCGATGCACTGCACGACGACCGTGGCCGGCGGCGTAGAGCACTGCGTCGTGAGCGACGCTCGACCGATGGGCATGAACCTCGAACGGGGCGCCCTCGCCACTGCCGGAGAACTCAGGTTCGCCGTCAAGGGTGGCACCCTCGAGCAGGCGGCCGGCCATGAGGTCGATGTCGCGCTCGTCGTGGAAATGACCGACGAAGCGCAGACCCGTGTCCGCCTCGGCCCGCAGGCTAAACGATGACCGGATCGACCCAGCGAATGCAGGTGGCCAACGAGGCCTTTCTGCTGGACAGGCTGGCAGCCGATGCGCCGCGCGCTCAACTGTATCGGGAGCTGACCCAGAACGCGATTGAGGCGATCAAGCGCCGCATGGCCGCCGGCGATAGCCGGCCTGGCGTCGTCCAATGGGACGTCGACTGGCTCGGCGTCCCGCAAGACCGCTATAAGCTTTGCGTCATCGACAACGGTGACGGGATGTCGGCGACCGACATGCAGCGCTACCTCAACAGCCTCGCTGTTCAGGGGGCCAACCAGCACCAGAGCCTCACCGGCAACTTCGGAGTCGGCGCCAAGATCACGGCGCTTTTCCACAATACCGAGGGCCTGATCTACCTCTCCTGGGTCGAGGGCCGGGGCCACAACGTCTGGCTCCACCGGGACGACGAGGCAGGCGTATACGGCCTGAAACTGCTTGAGGACGCACAAGGCGCTCCGACCTACGTGCGGCCGATGGCGGACGCGGCCAAGCCACCGCTAATCGGTCCATCGGGCACCAAGGTCATCCTGCTCGGCAACGCGCCAGAAGAGCAGACCTGGCGCAAGCCGGAAGGGCTGGCGGGCGGCGATACCAACTGGATCTTCAAGTATCTCAACACTCGGTACTTCAGGCTGCCGGAGAACATCACCCTTCGCGCTCGAAGCCTGCGCCGCGATGTCGATAGCTGGCCCCTTGAAGAGCCGCCGGCCGGCGACCAGTCGCTGAATTTCGAAACCATTCGCGGCATGAAAGCCATCCTGGATACCCAGGTGGCCGCGGGACCGGAGCAGCGGACCAGTGGCATCATCAGATTGGCTGAGGTGAACGTCCATTGGTGGCTGTTCGAGGATCGGCAGGTGGTCGACAACTCGATCAACCCGAGGGCGATGTCGCCGGGTCACGTCGGCATCGTTTTCCAGGATGAACTCTACACCGTCCGGACGGGCAACATCGCGCGCAAGCTGCTGGCGTTGTTCGGCGTCCTCTACGGGGCGGACAGCGTCGTGGTGTACGTCGAGCCGCGCGAAAGCGCCGGTCATGTGCATGCCGATACGGGCCGAAGTCGTGTCCTCATCAATGGTGCGGATGCCGACGGCGCCGACCTTTGGGCAAAGTGGGGTGCGGAGTTCAAAGCGGCGCTGCCCGTCGAGATTCAGGGCTTCATGGACAGGCTGCTGAGCGCCGACACGGACAGCACCCGCGCCGACCGCCGACAGCGCATTCTGGAGCGCCTACAGCGCCTGCGGAGCCTCCTCGGGGCCAAGCGATATCGCCGGGCTGACGACGGCCCGCTAAGGGCATCAGGAGAGGCCGAGAGGCCGCCTATCCCCGCAGGGTCCGACCGGACCGAACGCGGGGCAACTGCGCCTCCCCGACCGCGTCCGGCCTCCTTGGATGGCGACTACCTGGCCCACCTCGCAGACGAGGCGGGGGTGCCAGCCAAGGTGGCCGGCGAGTCGTCGACCTTGCCGCAGGCGGTGTGGATTTCCGCCGCTCGCGGCCAGCGCCATAAGGGCGATCTGGAAGACCGAGCCGCCGATATCCCTGGCGATGTCCTCAAGGGCGACGTGGTACGTCTGAACGAGGACTTCAGGGGCTTCACGGACCTGTTCGACGTGTTCGTTCACCAGATGGGCGCCGAAAGCGACGAGCAGCTCGTGGCCCGGGTCAGGGAAGTCGCCAAGGAGTGGATCGAAACCCAGGTCCTCGAGATCGTGGTGTCCGCCAGAGGGCTGGCGGACAACACCTTCTGGTCGCAGGCCGACATGGAGTCCGCGTTGTCGCCCGAGGCGCTGACCGCAGCGATGATGGGGCGCTACTTCATTATCGAGCGTGTGCGCCGTGCGTTAGCCTCCGAACTTGGCCGGGGGTCGAGGCCCACGGCCACGGCGTCTGGCCTTATGCCCGGTACAGCGGTCTAGATTTTCCCCGCCTTGCACCGGCTGGACTCCGCCTAGCCTGCAGCATCTGTGCGTACCGGTCACCGGCGGCAATCTGGCGTGCCTGATTGTAGTATTTCTCAGAGATGTCGAGCGACGAGTGCGCCAGCAGGCCTGCGATCTCGGTAACGCCTTCAGGGTTGACCTCGGCAAGGGTCGTGGCCGCGATGTGCCGAAAGCTGTGGGTGTTGATTTCGGCGCCCAGATTCTCACCCGTGTTTTTCTTGAGCCGTTTGCGTATCAGACCGGCCCCCATTGGCTGACCACTTGGGCTGAACCACAGCGGGCCTTCGTCCGGTCCAAATGCGAACGGCGCACCGGTAAGGGCCGCCCTGTATTGCTCGAGGTAGCGGTCCAAATGAATCGTAAGGGTGCGCGGCCAGGGCATCGCGAAGGCCCGCCTTCCCTTCATCCCGTCAGCAGAAAAATCAATCTTCCAACCCTCACCCGACCGGTAGAGGGTTCGCCCCACCTCCAGGTCTGAAAGGTTGCGGCCGCGCAAAGCGCGGAAGGTCTGTAAGGCCAGGAGAAGGCCGTCCCGGTACAGGATCGCGTTGGCCTGAGCCGAGCCCCCCTCACCCCGGTCCGCCCGCTCCATCAGGTCGCGGCCCAACTGAACGACATCTTCGGGAGGGCGCATCCTCGTCCGCGGATCCAAGCGCCGCTTTGCTCCATTGGCAATTCGGCCTGCGGCGCGACCGATCCAGCGCCAATCTTCGTCAGGCGCCATGACCTTGAGAACGGGCGCGAGGTTGAAAAGGCGAAGGGCCACCGTGTAGTCCGCCAGTCCAGCCGCGCGCATGGCTTTCCAATAGTCCGTTAGCCGACCCAAAGTCGCCCGTGACCCTGGGAGCGACGCGACATCAAGGCCGCCGTCAAATTCCAACCAGCCGAGCCAATGTCCGTATGCGTTCAGGTACAGATCAAGAGTTGCTGGACGCCGCCGGGCCAGCGCGCCAGCGCGCCCGTCGAACGGGTTGGACGGTGAAATCGCCGCCTCCCACGCCCGCCGCTCTCCATCGGGCCAGTCCGCTAGGTTCCAGACACGCCAAGGGCACAATGATCTTGGGCGCGCTCCGGTCATTGGTAGGCCCCCGACCGGCCCGAAGAGTATTTTGCCGAGCTCGTGTTTCGCTGCTTCTCGATGATCTTCTCGTAGGCGTCTGCCGCGTGTTCCGCGCTGATCTCGGCGTAGAACTTGAGGGTGGTCTTGATGCTGGCGTGGCCAAGCAGCTGGCGGACCATCTCGATCGCCTGCGGATTTTCCTTGAGGATGATGTAGCCGGCGAAGTGCCGGAACAGATGCACGTTCATGACCAACCCGGTCTCGGCCGAGATCATCTTGCAGAGATCGCGGGCGAAGCCGTCACGTTGACGCTTCGCTCCACTGGGATTGGGAAACAGATAGGCGCTTTGCTCTTTGCACAACCGCGGCCGATAGTTGCTGACGTACTCGTCCAACAATCTCGTGGCGCTCGGGGACAGCGGGACTTCGTACGGCTTTCCGGTTTTCGCGTCTTCCCGCGGGATCGCGATATGCACTCGCCGCGTCCGTCCTCCGATGTCGATGACGTTTTCCCCGAACTTCAGGCCGAACAGATTGCTGGCCCTCAGTGGCACGTGCAGCAAGATTTCCACGGCCAGCGCCTTCATCGCGCTCAACGCCTGAAGCCTGGCGCCATCGTCAGTTCGCCTAACTCGGGCCATGACCCGCGCAGGCAGGTTGATCAGCGCGGAGACATTGGAGGGGTTGTCGAACTGCCGAATGCGCTCCCGGTTTTTGGGGGTCATCCCATGGTTTTCGGGCTTCAGCCGGCCAGCGAGCTCGGAAAGCACCTTGCCGTCGGCCTCTGACCCGACGTGGTGCCTCGCGATGCTGGCCAGAAGGCGGGCTTGGCTCGTTCTCAAGACCTGGCTCGAGGGATACTGCTCCCACAGGTATTGCAGGGCATTGGACCCGTTCGGATCACTGACGAGCACCTTGAGGCCGGTAATTTGCTCAATCGGAAACCCCGATTTGGCCAGTCCGGTTGCGACTTGGCGGAGCATGTTTCTGCGGACCAGGATGGTCGAAGCTTTGCACCGCCGGCCACTGCGTCTCTCAAACGGATTGTCGCCGCCACCCTGGTTCAGGAATTTTTCGACATCCTCGCGCAGCTCTGGCGGGAAGGCGGCCCAGTCGAGTGAATAGCGGCGGGCGTCGCCCGTGAGTTCGACCGTGATGGAGGGCCAACCAGGCACAGTTTTCGCGGCGTTGTTCCACAGCCTTATTGTGGTCCGATAGGTCTCGCCAGGGCGCGGAAGCGCAGCGTCCTCAAGCGCCGTGCGATAGTCAGCAAACGATGCTTCCACCACGTCTGCTGGCTCGATACCCGCGCGGGTAAAATGCCTCAAAAGCCTGCTGAGGCCGTAGCCCATATCTTTCGTTGGCAGCCCGTCAGCAAGCGCCTGCCAGGATGCGGAAGGCGGATGCACCGCGCGCGATGGCATGAACTCGTAGCCAGCCGCTTGAAGGGCGTTCCTGACGAGCGTGCAGACCGATGACCAACGCGCCTTCTTGACACCATGTAGCCGTGGGTTGGCGGCCGCCATGACCTTCCCCAGCTTGCCCGGATCGGCCGGTATGTCGTTGAGAAGACGGGGGTGGACGACCTTTGCGAAGGTGTTCAGCGCGGAGCGCATCTGTATGTTGCGGCTTTCCCGCGTGTCGCCGGCCTCAAGGATCTGGAGCACGCCCAGCAGGGTCGCAGGGGGCAAGCGACCGTCCGGGCCGGTCAAGCCTGGTTCGGCACCTTTGGAGGTTGGCTCTCTCTTGGGGGGCGGAGCCAGTTCGACGGCGTCCGGCAGGCCAGCGCGTTTGGCGGGGGGCTTGCGCGCCGCAGGGGCGGCGGGAGTGGAGGCTTCGGGAGCCGGCGGCGACGCCTCGAGGACGTCGAAGAAGGTGAGTTGGGCAGACATGACGAACCTTTTCGGGTCAGGCGGGGACAAGGTAGGACATTTCCAAAAACTGGGATACGGAAAAAGTAGTAGTTTCCACACAGGTGTTTTTGTTATTGTCCGATTTCATTAGTCTTTTCAGTGACAACTTTGGACAGGACTACCCACACCGCCTCATGCCGATGAAGGCTGCCAGGTCGCTGTCAGCGATGCGCCACTGACCTCCGAACTTGTGCGCGACCAGATGGCCGCTGGTGATCCAGCGCCCCACGGTTTTGGTCGAAACCTGGAGTTGGTCGGCGACCTGCTGAGGCGATAAAAATGTGGGCAATCTGGGTGAGGGTTTGCTCATTTCAAATCCTCCGAAACTTGTTGCGCCGAGCCGGCGCGCCGAGCAGCGCGGACGGCGATCCACTGATCAATTTCGATCGACATGAAGCCAACAGCCCTGGCCGATAGCTTGATCGGCTGGGGGAAGTCGCCGCGCGCAATTGCGGCGTAGATCGAACTGCGACCGAGGCCTGTCCGGCCAATTACGGCCGGGAGCCGTTCGATGGTGATGGCCTGGAGGTTGTTGGACATTTGAGGAGCTCACATGAGGGCGAATGACGCCCTCGACGCTGTGCTCACGACGCCCCGCGCGCCTGCAGCTAAATTCTTGCGCTCCCGACTTTGCTTGCCTTTTGAGCGATCCGCCCCCCCGGCGACTGGGAGCTGATAACTCTCAACCTATTGATGTTAGGCACTATTCTTTTGTGAACGCCGGGCTGCCCCGTTCCCGCGCCTGCGACATCCGGCCGCTTCTGCAGCGGCAGGCTTGGGTGACTAAATCTGCGGTGGCCCTGTGCTCCGGCGTCCAAGGGGCAAAAGCATGACCGACCGCATCAGGGTTTCGAACGCCTAACGCCGACGAACCGACACTCTCAGCGTTTCGTCCTCCCGCAGCCGCCAAGAGGTCCTGACGTCGTAGACGACGCAGCCGACACGGTGGTGCGCCAGTCTCCTGGTATCGAGCGACCCGTCCGCAAACGCGATGGCGCTTCCCTCCTTGCCGATGCGTTCAACCCGAATGCTTGAACCGGAGACCGTGGCGCGTGACCGTCGGCACGCCCATCCGTGGATTCTCGTTCCCTGCGGCGTGACCAGTGCATCCGGCCGGCGAAGTTCGATCTGGGGCGAGTTCACCGCCTCGACCCGCACATCACTCGTCGGGAGGCCGCCGTAGCTCACGCATCCGGCCGACAGCCCGACGAAGACAGCGGCGACCGCCATGAGGAGCATAGTTCTTCTGTTACCCACAGAGTGATTTCCTTGCCCTCTCGACCGGCTCCCGTGGGGCGGCGTCCTGATTCATCTGGTGTCGGTGCAGAACCTGTCGGTGACCTTGTCACCGGGCACGTGATGTCGCGGCCTTCGGCTTCTTGCTTGCGAGCCGTCGCTGTCGGCGGTTTTCAACCACCGGGCCATGCACTGGGGAGCCGGTGAGGAGGGCCGTTAGCCGTCGTGCGACAGCATCGTGATACAGCCGGAACCGCTCAATACTGGAGGCCTTGCGCAGGAGGATCCGGGGCACGACGCCTTCAAACCCCGTTCCCTGAACCAGCAGGCAGCCCTGCCGATGAGGGCGAATTTCAAGCCACTGACGCAACCGAAATATGGACGGCCAACCCGCGCCGAAATCGATCAATTGGGGGCGTTCGCAGCGGAGAATTGTCCAGCGCGCGTTCGAACTGACCTCTGACGACCCAAGCAGCCTGCCTTTGATCCTGACCTTGCCGCCAGGTTCGGCAATGCCCTCGATGACCTGGTGAGGGTGCCATGCCGGGTAGCTGGCAAAGTCGACGAGCGCCGACCAGACGCGCTCTGGCGGGGCGGGAATGGGCGTTTCGGTCTCGAGCTGGATCACGCCGTCCTGTCCCGGTAGGCCAGCAACCGCAGCGCGTTCACCACCACGAGAAGGGTTGATCCCTCGTGGAAGATGATCGCAGCGCCGATCTTGAGGCCAAAGAGCGTGGCCGGGATGAGAACCGCGACGACCCCCAGACTGACCCAGAGGTTCTGCTTGATGATGCGGCTGGTCTGGCGGCTGAGCCCGACCACAAACGGGAGGTGGTTGAGGTCGTCGGCCATCAAGGCCACGTCGGCGGTTTCGAGCGCCACGTCCGAGCCTGCCGCCCCCATCGCCACGCCAACGGTCGCGTTGGCCAGGGCCGGAGCGTCGTTGACGCCATCGCCGATCATGGCGACCCTCCCCTCCTTCCCCTTCATCTCCTGAATGATGCGGACCTTATCCTCGGGCATCAGTCCACCCATCGCTTCATCCAGGCCAAGCTTTGCCGCGATGGCGTCGGCGACCGACTGGTTGTCGCCAGACAGCATCACCATGCGCTTGATCCCCATGGCGCGAAGCCGGCTGATCACCCCCTCGGCGGCGGGCCGCGCGGTGTCCATCAGGCCGATAGCGCCGAGATACCGGTCGCCGCTCTTGACGAGCATGACGGTCCGCCCACCCGTTTCCAGCTGCTGGACAGCGCTCCATAGGCCCTCGGAGGGGCGGGCCCCGGGGCCGCTCTCGAAATGCGCCGGCTTGCCGATGACAACCGTCTCGCCCGCCACACGGGCCTGGACGCCCTTGCCGGTCAAACTTTGAACGTCGTCGGCGACGGGAACCGGGTAGTCTTTCAGCCGCTCCCCGCCGTCGCGGACGACTGCCGCCGCGAGGGGGTGATCACTCAGCCGCTCCACCGCAACGGCAACCGACAGAAGCTCGCGCTCATCCACACCTTCCGCGGGCGCGACGTCCGTTATCCTCGGTTTGCCCTCCGTCAGCGTTCCCGTCTTGTCGAAGGCGATGGCGGTCAGCGTGCCCAGGTTCTCGAGGGGGCCGCCCCCCTTCACCAGCACGCCGCCCCTGGCTGCCCGCGCCACCGCGCTAAGGATTGCGCTGGGCACGGAGATCGCCAGGGCGCAAGGACTGGCCGCCACGAGGACGGCCATTGCCCGGTAGAAGCTGACGCTGAACGGCTCGTCGATGACGACCCAGGCGAACATCAGCAGAGAGACACCCGCCAGTACGGACGGGACGAAGATGCGTTCGAAGCGTTGGGTGAACTGCTGGGTTGGAGACTGCTGAGCCTCCGCCTCCGCGACCATCTTCACAACCCGCGCCAGCGTCGTTTCGGACGCCTTGCGGGCCACCCGCACCTCCAGGGCGCCTGGGCCATTGATCGTGCCCGCGAAGACACGGTGCTCGGCGCTCGCCTTGTCGAAATCTAAACTGGGATCGGGAGCCGCGCGCTTGTCGACCGGCACGCTCTCGCCCGTGATGGGCGCCTGATCGACACTGCTTTCACCGAGAACGACGACACCATCCGAGGGTAGGCGCTCGTTTGGCCGAACCGTCACGATGTCGCCGATAACCAGCTCCTCGACGGGGATTTCGACCGTCGCGTCTCCTCGCCGGACCGTCGCCGTCTGGGGCGCGAGTTCAGCCAGGGCCTCGATGGCGCGGCGAGCCCGGCCCATCGCATAGTGTTCGAGAGCGTGTCCCGTGCTGAACAGGAACAGCAGCAGCGCGCCCTCGGCCCACTGGCCCAGCGCGGCGGCGCCAGCGGCCGCAACCAGCATCAGGGTATCGATCTCGAAGCGACGCTTGGCGATGTTGCCAATCGCTTCCCGCAGCGTGAAGTAGCCCCCGAACCCGTAGGCCGCGATGAAGAAGGCAAGGGGGACGACGCCCTCCATGCGCTGTTCCAGAAGCCACCCGGCCGCGAGCATGGCACCTGAAAGGCCGGCGAAGATCAGTTCGGTGCGTTCGCCGAAAATCCCGCCGTGGGCGTGTCCGTGGTCGCCGCCTTTGGAGTGATCGTGGGACTTGCCGGGCTCGTGCGAATGGCCATCGGTGTCCGGGTGGGACGACGGGTTAGAGGTCATTCGCTTGGGTCCTTTTCGGATTTTTCGTTCGCCGCATCTCGCAGGATTTCGACGCCGCCCTTGATCGCCAGCAGTGCCACCAGCACGCCGACAACGAGGTCCGGCCAAGGCTGCCGCAGCCACATGACCAGACCTCCAGCGACGAGAATGCCGCCGTTCGAAGCGAAGTCGTTGAGGCTGAAGGTCTCCGCCGCACGCATGTTGACGTCGTCGCCGTGGAGCCGTCGCAGCAAGAGCAGGCAGATCAGGTTTATAACCGCCGCGACCAGAGCCATGCCCATCATGGTCGGGCCGACGGGCTCGGTTCCGGTTAGCCAGCGGCGCCCGACGTCGAACAGCACACCCACCGCAAAAGCCAGCAGGAGTATGCCAGAGGTGCGGGCGGCGCCCCGCTTCCAGCCGGGCGATCGCCCTACGGCCAGGAAGCTGATGAGGTAGACCGCCGCGTCCGAGGCGTTGTCCACCGCATTGGCGAGAAGCGCGCTGGAGTCGGCAACCAGACCGCCGATGCCAAGACCAACGAAGAGCGCCGCATTTAGAAACAGCACGATCAGCAGGATACGGCGTTGACGCCCTTCATTGGCTGGGGTGGTCATATCGCGTCCCTTGTCCTGACGACCTGCTCCCGCCCTAACGGTCAGCCGGCCGGGTCGGTTCGGCATCGACGCCGCCCGGCCAGCGCAGCACCTCGACCGCTTCCAGGGTGATGGGCCCCAGATGCTCCAGGTCCGACAGGGCCTCGAGGAAGGCGCGCAGCTTCGACTCGCGGTCGAGAACCTCGATGATCAGCGCTTGGTCGTCATCGAGGACATGGCGGCGATGGACGTGGGGCGTGTGGCCGAAACCCACGATGGCGCGGAGCACCGTCACCCCGGCCAGACCGGCGGCCCGCGCGCGTTCGGTCACGATTTCGAACACCTTGCGATCGCCGAAGTAGGCGGCTTCGTCAGTGTAGACTCTCATCAGCTTGATGGGATCGGACATGGCTTTCTCCAGAATGACGTCACCGCCGCCGGTCGACCGGCGGCGGTGACCACGGTCTATTCGGCCGGCAGAAGCGTCGGCGCCGGCTCCTCCCCGGCGGTCGGCCGCCGCCGTTCGGTCAGGCCGAGGACCAGCCGGCTCATCGCCGGCAGGACCAGCAGCGTCAGCAGGGTCGCGGTGATCAGGCCGCCGATGACGACCATGGCCAGAGGCTTCTGCACCTCTGCGCCGGTGCCATGGGCCAGGGCCATTGGCACGAAGCCGATGGCCGGGACCAGGCCGGTCATGATGACCGGCCGCACCCGCTCCATGCAGCCCTCAATGATGGCGCGGGGGAGCTCCATCCCGTTGTCGAGCCTCTGGCGGATCGAAGACATGACGACCAGACCGTTGAGCACCGCCACGCCAGCCAGACAGATGAAGCCAACCGCCGCCGACACCGAGAAGGAGATGCCTGTGAGGGCCAGAGCGAAGACCCCGCCCGCCAGCCCCAGCGGCACCGTCAGGAAGACCGCCACCGCGCGCCCGAACGTCCCCACGGCCAGGAACAGCACCGCGAAGATGGCCAGGAAGCAGATCGGCACCACCAGCGACAGGCGATCGGAGGCGGCCTTCAGGTTCTGGAACTGTCCCCCCCATTCGATCCAGGACCCCGCCGGCAGGGCGACGGTCTCGACCTTGGGCACGGCTTCTTTGACGAACGAACCGACGTCGCGACCGCGGACGTTGGCTTGGACGACGACCCGCCGCTTGCCGTTCTCGCGGCTGATCTGGTTCAGTCCCTCGGCGAAGCGGAACGAAGCGACCTGCCGCAAGGGAACGGAGGCCCGGGTGCGGCCTTCAACCTCCGGCAACATCACCGGGATGGCGCCGATAGCGTCCATGTCGTTGCGGCTGGCGCCGGGCACGCGCACCACTACGTCGAACCGGCGGTCACCCTCGAACAACTGGCCGGCCTCGCGTCCACCCATCGCGGCGGCCACGGTGTCGGCGACCTCCTCTACCGTCAGGCCGAACCGGGCGATGGCAGCCCGGTCGAAGGTGACGTCCAGCGACGGCGCCCCGTCGGTCTGTTCGACCTTGACGTCGGCCGCGCCAGGCGTCGCGTTGAGCTGGGCCGCGATCCGGTTGGCCGTGGCCGTCAGCTTGTCGAGGTCGTCGCCATAAATCTTGATAGCGACATCGCCACGCACGCCTGCGATCAGTTCGTTGAACCGCAGCTCGATGGGCTGACTGAGCTCGTAACCCTGTCCGACCTGACCGGCCGCCGCGGCCTCCACGCGCTTGATCACGTCTTCCTTGGTGTTCACCCCTTCAGGCCATTGGTCCTGCGGCTTGAGGATGATGAAGCCGTCCGAGATATTGGGAGGCATCGGGTCGGTAGCCACCTCGGCGGTGCCTGTTTTTGAGAACATCAGCTCGACCTCGGGCAATGCTGCGACGGCCCGTTCGACGCCTCGCTGCATACGGATCGACTGTTCCACCGCGGTGGAAGGTACTCGTTGGGAGGCCATGGCGAGGTTGCGTTCGTCCAGCGTCGGGATGAACTCCTGCCCGAGGAGGGTGAAGACCACGCCCGCCACCGCGAACAGGGCCAAGCCGCCGCCAACAAAGGGCCAGGGGCGGGCGACGGCCTGATGCAGGACGGGTTCATACTTCGCCTTGATCCAGCGAATGACGAAGACGTCCTTCTCCGAGACTTTGTTGCGCATCACCAAGGCCACCATCGCCGGAATGAAGGTGATGGAGAGGATGAAGGCTGCGACCAGGGCCAGCATCAGGGTTATGGCCATGGGGGAGAAGGTCTTGCCCTCGACGCCCTGGAAGGTCAGCAGGGGCGCGAAGACCAGCAGGATGATGGCCTGACCGAAGACGGTCGGCTTGATCATCTCCTGGGTGGCGATGGTCGTCTCCTCCAGCCGTTCGCGCAGGTTCAGCAAGCGCCCTTCATGGTGCTGCCGCTCGGATAGCCGTCTCAGGCAGTTCTCGATGATGATGACGGAACCGTCGACGATCAGGCCGAAGTCCAGCGCCCCGAGGCTCATCAGGTTTCCCGACACACCTAGGACGTTCATGCCGATGGCGGTCATGAAGAACGAGATCGGGATAATCGCCACCGCGATCAGGGCGGCGCGGACGTTACCCAACAGCAGAAACAGGGCGATGGCCACCAGGATGGCGCCTTCGATCAGGTTGCGCTGGACGGTCGATATAGTTGCGTTGACCAGTTTGGAGCGATCCAGCACCGGAGTGACCTTGATCCCCGGCGGCAATGATCGAACGGTAGTCTCAAGCTGGTCGCCGACAGCGCGGGCGACGGTCCGACTGTTCTCGCCGATCAGCATCAGGGTCGTCCCGATAACGACTTCATGGCCGTTCATCGTCGCCCCGCCCGTTCGCAGATCGCCACCCAAGCTCACGGTGGCGACGTCGCGAACGGCGACCGGCACCCCGCCCCGGGTAGCCACGATTGTCTCGTCGATCTGGCTGATACTGCGAATGCGCGCATCGGCCCGCACCAGATAAGCCTCGCCGCCACGCTCAACGAAGTTGGCGCCGACGGACAGGTTGGCCGCCTCAAGGCCTTCGGCCAGTTCGCTGAATGAGACGCCGTACTGCGCCAAACGCGTCGGATCGGGCTCTACGACATATTGCTTTTCAAACCCGCCGATGGTGTCGACGCCAGCGACGCCTTTCACCGACCGCAACTGTGGCGCAATGATCCAGTCCTGCACGGTCCTGAGGTAGGAGGCGCGGGACACATCGTCCGTCAGGCGATCGCCCTCAGGGGTTAGGAACGACCCGTCGGACTGCCAGCCCGGCTGGCCGTTGCGAACCTTCGCGCCCCGCCCGCCGGGATTGGTGAAGTCGATAGCGTACATGAAGACTTCGCCAAGCCCGGTGGTGACAGGACCGATCTGCGGCTGGACCCCCTCAGGCAGGCTTTCCTGCGCCTGGACGAGACGTTCGCTGACTTGTTGGCGCGCGAAATAGAGATCGACCTTCTCCTCGAAGATCACGGTGACCTGCGAGAAGCCGTTGCGCGACAGCGACCGCGTCGACTGCAAGCCGGGGATACCCGCCATGGCAGTCTCGACCGGGAAGGTGACGCGTTTTTCGATCTCGACAGGCGAGAGCGAGGCGTCCGAGGTGTTGATCTGTACCTGGTTGTTGGTGATGTCCGGCACGGCGTCGATCGGCAGCCGAGTCAGCTGCCAGGCGCCGTAGGTGGAGACGATCAGCACGAGCGCGACGATCATCCATCGCGCCCGCACCGACAGGGCCATGAGGTTGGCGATCATGGGTTAGTGCTCCACTTCGCCGGCGCCCAGCGCGGCCTTCAGCAAGAAGGCGTTGCGGGTCGCGATGATCTGGCCGGCGCTCAGGCCGGAGGTGATCTGAGCCCGGCCGGCGCTACGCTGGCCGACGATTACTGGCACGGCGCTGAACCCTTTGGCGTTTCTGACGAACACCACCTCGCGGCCCTCGACCGTCTGGATGGCTTCCTCGGGCACGGATATCCCGCCCGCCGCTTGCGCATCGCGAGAATAGATCCGCACCGACACCGCCTGGCCGGGACGCAGCCCGGCGACGCTGGAGAGGCTCAGGATGACCGTGGCGGCGCGGCTCTCGGCATTGACCCCCGGGGTGATGGAGCGGACCGTGGCCAGCACCTCGCCTTCCGGCAGGTTGATGCTGGCCCGGTCGCCGGGGGCGATCCGGCCCGCATCCTCGGCCGAGACCGAGGCCTGAACCTCGATCTGGGTGGCGTTGGCGACCCGGAACAATTCCGTGCCCGCGGTAACGAAGGCGCCAAGCTTGGCGTTCGCGGCGGTCACGTGCCCGCTGATCGGGCTGACGACGCCGGTGCTGCGCCCGTCGCCGGAGACGCGGGCCGCCGCTGCGGCGGACGATGTTCGCCGCGCTTCCGCCTCGGCCTCGGCCAGGGCCGTCTGGGCGCCCTCGAGGTCCTGACGGGCCGTGATCCGAGCATTGAACAGCCGCTGTTCGCGCACGAACGCCTGACGGGCCGCCGTCAGGCGAGCCTGAGCCGCGGCGCGTTCCGCGGCGATCGTCGAGGCCTCCCGGCTTTCGATGAGCGCCACGGTCTGACCGGCGCCGACGCTGTCGCCCAGCCGCAGGGCTACGCGGGTGATCACCCCATCGGCGCGGGCGGCAAGGACCGCTTCACCCTGGGGTGTTCCGACCACCGTGCCCTGGGCTACGATCTCGGCGCTGAGCGAGCCGCTGCCCACGGGCGCCAGGACGATCCCGGCCGCCTGGATGCGGGCCGCGTCCATCTCCAGGGCCTCGCCGGCCCCGTGCGCCTCTTCCTTCTCGGCCTGCGCCTCGGGCGCCTTCTCGGGAGCGCGGGTCGCCGTCCAGACGGCGAATCCGCCGCCGAGCACAATCACGGCGGCTGCCGCCCCCGCGAGGAGGCGCTGCTGATACGTCAGCTTCTTCATTGGTCGGATCCTTGGGTTTGGGTCGCGCGGATCAGGGCGGCGGCGGCTTGGCCGCGCTCCTGTTCGGCGGTGATGATGTCGGACTGCACGGTGTTGAGCGCCTCTTCGGCGTCGAGCACGTCCAGCAGGGTGAACCGTCCGGCCGAGAAGCCTTCCCGCGCGATGCGGACCGCCTCCACAGCTTCCGGCTCGGCACGAGTGCGCAGGAAGTTCAGACGGGACTCGGCGGTCCGGAGCGCCGCTTGGGCGTCGCGTGTCCCGCGGATGGCGCCGGCCAGGGCGGCGTTGCGGCGCGCCTCGGCTCCAGTGCGCTCTGCGTTGGCGGCGGCCACATTGCCCTGGTTGCGGTCGAATACGCCGATCGGCATCGAGGCGCCGACCACCAGAGCGGTGTCGTCCGTGCCGCGGAACTGGCGAGCCCCGACCGTGACGGTGACGTCGGGCTGCGCGAGCGAGCGTTCGCGGCCGACAACGGCGATCGAGACAGTAACCTCCGCTTCGGCGAGACGGACGTCGAGCGTGGTCGTGGGATCGGCGATGCCTTCGGGCAAGGCCTCGTCCGCCGCGCCGGTCGGCTCGGGCAGGTCGTCTGCGCCGCCCCAGAGGGCGGCCAGGGCCCGTTGGGACTGGAGGTACTTGGCTTCCGCCGCCCGCACGCGACCGACCGCCTCGAAGGCCGCGGTCCGGGCCCTCATCGCCCGAAGCGGCGGCTCACGGCCGGCGTCGACGAGCTCGACAGCGACTTTCTGGAGGTTTTCGGCGCGCAGGAACTGCTCGCGCGCCAGATCGAGGCGACGGGCGTCCGCGTAGGCCTCCGCATAGGCGTTGCGGACCTGCTGCAACAGGTCGGCGCCGGCCACCTGAAGCCGCAACCGCGCCACGTCGACTTCGGCCTGGGCGGCGCGCTGACGCGCTGATCGCTTGCCGCCGAGCTCGAACCGCTGTCCGACCGTGACGGTGTTCTCGGCTTCGCCAAGACCGGAGAAAGGGCCGGTGCCGGCGAAATTCTCGACCTCCAGGCCGAGTTCGGGGTTGGGCCGCAAACCGGCCTGAACGGCACGGCCTTCGGCGGCGGCGACGTCGGCGCGGGCGGCGGCCAGCGTGGGCGAGGACTTGCCGGCGCGGGCGAGGGCTTCGGCGAGGGTTACGGGTTCGGCGGAGGCGGCGGAGGCAAAGGCCGCCATCGCAATCGCGGCGACGCCCAGAAGAGCGCGGCGCCACGGAAATGGGGAGGGCATGGAAGGTCCTGCAATGGTTCTGACAAGGGCGGAGCGCGCACGGTTGCGCGGTCGCGGTCAGACCCTGGGAGGACGCTTCAGGCTGGGCGGGCTGGTAGACGGTAGGTTGACCGCGAGCAGCGGCGGAGTCTCTGCCTGGGCATAGCGCGTCGCTCCCGCGTCATCCTGCGGGCCCTCAACGAGGGGCGCGGCGTGATGGCAATGGCCATGTGCGCAGATGGCGTGGTCGATCTTGGGCGGATCGCGATCATCGCCGCCGTCCAGATCGGCGACCAGCTCGGTTGAGCCAGTGCCGCTATATTCGAGGCCGCACATCACGCTGTCCGCCACGGGGCCGACAGCCAGCATGAGGACGCAGATGACCAACAGCGCCTTGGTGAGCCGCTGGAGCATTCGCTGGAGATTCGCCGCCGAGGTCATCGAGTCAGCCAATAGCCGCCCTGCCCGCTGTTATCAATGCGCCGTCTTGACCACATCGGGTCAATCCAGAGCCGGAACGTCCGCACGGGCGACAGGCGGGGCTCATCGAGCCGGTCCGCAGAGGGCGGCCAGATCGGCCGGCAAGGGCATCGGCCTCGTCGCCGAGACGTCTGCCCCGCCGGTGTTGCCTTCCGGCAGCCAGCCGGCCAGCGACAGCAGCCCGCCGGCCGCCAGCCGAAGCGTCTGGCCACGCACCTCGCGGGCGTCCCGCCGGCGCCAGCCGACTTTCAGCATCAGCCAGTGCGACACCGTGTGAGGCACGAACCACGGCTGGCCAAGAATGTGCGCCCGTTCGAGCAGCCGGAAACAGCCGTCCAGGTTCCCGGCGCCAAAAGCCACGCGGGCGGCCGCGATGGTCTCGTGGTAGGCGGACAGGCGGGCAGGCGATTTCGATGCGGGCATGGCGAACGACCTATTGGTTGGCGCCGGCCGGGATGCCGCGGCGCTCGGCCAACGCCTGGGTCACGATCGACCAGGCCGACTGCAGGAAGATGACGGCCAGCAAGGCGCCCGCGATCAGGTCGGGCCAACGGGAGCCCGTCAGCCAGACCGCTACGCCGACACCGGCCACGGCCACGCACTGGATCAGGTCGTTGCGCGTGCAGAGCCAGACCGAGCGGACGTTGGCGTCGCCATCGCGGTATTTCGCCAGCAGGACGGCGGCCATCAGGTTGGCAGCTGCGCCGAACAGGCCCAGGCCCGAGATCACGAAACCTTCTGGCGGCAGGCCGTTCACGGTTCGCCAGACGGCGAAGCCAAGCACCGAGAGGCCCAGCACCACCAGGCTGGCGCCCTTGATCAGCGCCGCGCCGCTGCGGATGGAGACGCTCTTGCCGATGACCCAGAGGCTGATGGCATAGGTCGCCGCGTCCGCCAGGAAATCCAGAGCGTTGGCGGCCAGCGAGGCCGAGCCGGCCATCAGGCCACCCGACGCCACCACGATGAAGCCGACGAAATTGATCGCGATCACCCAGGCGAGAGCCCGGCGATACTCCGGCGTGGCGCCATCGAAGGGAGCGGAATGTCCGCAACATCCGGACGCGGCGGGTTTGTCGAGGGATGATTCATGGGCCATGAAGGGGGTCTACAAGCTCTAGCAACTAGAGGATCAAGTGCTATCTTGCGATGACGCTAAAGGGAACTCGACATGCCCGACCTATCGATTGGACGCCTCGCCAAGGATGCCGGGGTCAAGGTTCCGACCATCCGGTTCTACGAGCAGATCGGACTGATGCCCACGCCCGCCCGGACGCAGAGCGACCGGCGCATCTATGGCCCTTCGGATATCCAGCGACTGCGGTTCATCCGGCACGCCCGCCAGCTGGGCTTCGAGATCAAGGACATCGAGGCCCTGCTCGGCCTCGCGGACCGCCCGAACCTCCCGTGCGCGGAAGCGGATCGGATCGCGCAGGCCCACCTCGAAGCGGTCGACGCAAAAATCGCACAGCTGACCCTGCTGCGGGCGGAACTGGCGCGAATGACCACCAACTGCGGGCTGGGCCTGGCCGCCGATTGCAAGGTCATCGAGGTCCTGAGCGACCACAGTCAATGCCAGCACTGACCGCCGAAGAGGCCACCGAAACCTCCCAACCGACGGTCGGAGGCGGGCGGACAGCAACCTCTACACGGCAGCTGCTGGCCGATGCCGCCTGTTGAAGAAAAACCCTGCCAACAGAACGACGATCACTACGAGCTGAAGTATGATCGTCTGCCATGTCGGGTAGAATCCCAGCAGTTCCACCTTCGGGACTCCGTCGACGAGGTTCACCGGCACGACTCCCGCTTCCTGAAGCGCCGCCAATCCCTTGCCCGCCAGGACAAACGCCAGCACCGCGACCAACGCCGCGCTCGCCGCGAAGAACTTCGAGATCGGCAGGCGGGTGCTGTAGCGGAGCATGGCCCAGGCAATGGCGACCAGTGCCACCGTCGCGACCCCCGCTCCGGCCAGGACCGCCCCAGCCGTTTCCTTGCTCCACAGGGCCGCGAAGAACAGGATCGTCTCGAAAACCTCGCGATAGACAACGACAAACGCCAACAGGAACAGGAACCAGGCGGAACCTCGGGACAGAGCCTTTGACAGCCGCTCCTTGATGTAGCGCTGCCATGCGTCCGCCTGACTCTTGCCGTGCATCCAAATTCCAACGCTGAGCAGGACTGCGGCGGCGAACAGGCCTCCGAATCCTTCCGTCAGTTCGCGTTGGGCGCCGCTGATGGAGATGAAGAAGGTGGCGGCTGCCCAGGTCAGGACTCCAGCGCCCAGCGCGGCAACCCAGCCCCCGTGGACATAGGGCAGCACATCTTCCCGTTCGGCCTTCTTGAGGAATGCGATCATCGCCACGACAATCAGGAGGGCTTCAAGACCCTCGCGAAGCAGGATCGTCAGGGCGCCGACAAACGCCGCCGTTGAATCGGCGGCGGCAGGCGCGAGGACCGCGTCGGCTTCGTCCAGCAATCCTTCGATGACGAGAGCCTGCTGCCGGACCTGGTCGATGGATGCGCCGCTTCCGATGCGCGAACGGAATTCGCCCATCGCCGCCTCGATCCGCGACAGCAGCTTGGGGTTTCGCGCCGCGATAGCCGGCTCGAAGGGTTCGATACCGTCGAGATAGGTCGACAGGGCGGCGGACGCGGCATCGGCGGTATTGCCTGAGGCGTATGCGTTCACCGTCGCCTTGAGCTTACTGCGGGCGAATACCAGGGACGCCTCTCGCCGCTCCGTTAGAACGCCAGAGGACCGGCGCAGGTAGGCCATGACATCATCAGCCTTTGGCTCCCCTACGACCTTCGCCAGATCGGCGGGCGTCATCTTGGTCAGTGTGGCCGGGTTCGGAAATTGACCGCGCAGATTGGCGTCACCCTTCCAGAGAGCCTCCCCTCGGCTCCGGGCGCCGTCGTCCTGTGACAGGCTGCCAACGTAGAACGCGAGCGCCCAGCGCTCGTCTTGGGGCAGGTGGGCGAAGCTCGGCATCGCGGTGCCGTCCAAGCCCTGTTCGATGACCTGGTAGAGGCCAAACACGCTTCGATGCCTCGCCCGATCTTTGTCGGTGAAGGCGATGGGGGGCGGGTCGAGCCCCTTTGAAGCCGGACCTTTTCCGTCGCCGGTGGCGCCGTGGCAGGAGGCGCAGTTTTCGGCGTAGACCGAGGCGCCTCGCGCGAAGTCCGGCGCCGTGGACGGGGCCAGTGCTACCGGATAGGCGGCGAGCAAATCTCCGGCCAGCGTCCGCGCCAGCCCGGCAACTTCGGACGGCGGCCTCTTGGCGGCAATGGCCGCCTTCAGCGCCGCCGCCTGCTTCAGGAGGTCCGGCTTCGCCGCCGTTGCCGGGAGTGTCGCGATCTGCGCGCCGGCCGTGTTTGAGAACTCGACCATCTCGGCATACTCAGCCGCGCTGATGACCTTGCCGTTCTCAACCGCGCCTGGATAGTCGACAGCCACATAGTCGAGCAGTCGCCAGACGGTTTCCGCCGGCGTCGCCGCGGCGTGGGCCCCGCTCGCGATGAGAACAACGGCGAGGACCGCGCAGCACGCCGTAAAACGCCGCGCCGCCGCCAACCAATCGGATGTCTTGTCTGTCGAATGCATGCTCGCCGCTTAACACCTCTAGTCGCTAGAGGGTCAAGCGGTATTGCGAACGATTATCGCTTGCGCGACTACTTCGGCGGCGCCGGCATTGCCAGTCCCTGCGAAGAGCGCCATGTTCGCGGCTTGGAGACTCCAGCCTGATCAAGTTTCTCACCCTGCTGCTCGTCTGGGTCGCTGCGCTGGCCCTGCCGCTGGTCGCGGCGCCGGCGGCGCGTGCGATGGACATGTCCGCACCCTGCCCAATGGAGGCCGTCGGCATGGCGGCGGACCACGCCGGCATGGATTGCTGCGATCACGGCCAAGGCGGCTCCGGCCATAAGGCTCCTTGCAAGCCCGGCATGGCCTGTTTCGCGACCATGGCGGCGCTTCCCGTCGCTGGCGCCGACACCTACGTCGTCCCCTTCGATCAGATCGGCCTGACCGCCGCGCCGGCCCGGACGCTCGCTTCCCGGCCGCCTGACCGGACACTTCGCCCCCCCATCTCGCTCTGACTCTCGACTGACCGCCGTCGCGCACGCGACGGCCGCTGGCGCGTTCGCGCCGTCACGAGGAGTTGGAAGCATGTCTGCTTCGAAATGGGTGTTGCTGCTCGCCCTGAGCGCCACCGCCGTCTCGGCCCGGGCCGAGCCGCTGACCTTTGATCAGGCGCTGGCCCGCGCCAACGAGACAGCCCCGAGCCTGAGGGCCGCCGACCTGCGCGTCGACGCCGCCCGTTCGGCCAGCCGGAGCGCTGGCTCGCTACCCGATCCTAAGCTGGCGCTGGGGGTCGAGAATGTGCCCATCTCCGGCCCCATGGCCGGCCGCTTCGGCGACGACGAGATGACCATGGCCAGCGTCGGGGTGATGCAGGACATGCCTAGCCGTCCCGGCCGTCGGGCGGAGGTCGCCGGGGCAGAAGCGCGGATCGGGGTGGCCGACGCCGAGGCTCGCGCCGAGGCCCGCGAGGTGCGGTTGGCGACCGCCCTGGCCTGGATCGACCTCTACTATGCCCAGGCGCGACTGGCGGCGCTCGACGACCTTGAAGCAACGCTGAAGCCGGTGCTGGACGCGGCTCCATCCGCCGTGACCCGGGGCGCCCGGCCGGCCGAAACCATCGACCCGGCTGAATGGCAGGTGGCCTTGGCCGACCGGCGCACTGCGCTTTTGGCGGACATCGCCAAGGCGCGTGCGGCGCTCGTGCGGTGGACCGGCGATCCCGACGCCAATGTCACCGGCACGCCGCCCCATTGGGCGGTCGATCCGGTCTTGCTGCGGGCGGGGCTGGATCGTCACCCCACCCTGTTGGTCTTCGACGCCGAGGTGCGGCTGGCCGACGCCGAGGTTGCGGGCGCCAAGGCGACCACGACCCCGGACTGGAGCTGGGAGCTGGCCTATCAGCGGCGGGACCCGATGTTCGGCGACATGCTGTCGGCCCGCGTCACCCTCAGCCTGCCTCTGCGCCAGGGACAGCGACAGGGACCCATGATCGAAGCCCGTTCGACCGACGCCACGCGGGCGCGGATTAATCGCGAGGCGGCCCGCCGGCAGCTGATCGCCGCCCTGGACGCCGATCTCGCCGACCACCGCATGCACCACGAGCTTTGGATGCGGGCGCGGGACACCCGCCTGCCCCTGGCGCAGCGCCGGGCCGACCTGGAAACCGCCAGCTACGCCGCCGGAACAGCCGGCCTGCCGGACGTGCTGGCCGCCTTCACCGCTCTTGCCGACGCCCGGCTCGACGTCCTGGACAAGGAGGCCGACACCATGCGCGACGCCGTGCGGATCAACCTCACCTACGGGACGGACGCGTCATGAACGCCTTCAACCGCCTTTCACGAACCCAGGTCGCCCTGGCAGCCGTGGCGCTGGTGCTCGTCGCCGGCGCCGGAGGTTACGGCCTCGCCCGGCTTGGGATGAAGCCACCGGCCTCGCCCCAGGACACCGGGACCGGCAAGAAGGTCCTCTACTGGTACGACCCGATGGTTCCAGCCCAACACTTCGACAAGCCGGGCAAATCGCCGTTCATGGACATGCAGCTGGTCCCGAAATATGCCGACGAGGCGGGCGAGGCCGGCGTGCGGATCGATCCCTCCCGGGCGCAGAGCCTGGGCGTCCGGGTCGTTACCGCGACGCGGGGAACACTTGCCTCCGGCCTGACGGCGACCGGCGTCGTCGACTTCAATCAGCGCGACCTGGCCATCGTCCAGGCCCGGACCGCCGGCTTCGTCCAGCGGGTCTACCGCCGGGCGCCCGGCGACTTGATCGGAGCCGGCGCGCCCCTGGCCGACATCCTGGTTCCCGAGTGGGGCGGCGCCCAGGCCGAGTTTCTGGCGGTCCGCCGCTCGGGTGACGCGGCCTTGACGCGGGCGGCGCGCCAGCGGCTGGCCTTGCTCGGAATGCCCGACCGCCTGATCGCCCAGGTCGAACGGTCCGGCCGTCCGCAAACGGTTGTGACGATCTCCACCCCGACCGGCGGGGTGATCCGCACCTTGAGCGTCAGGGCTGGCATGACGGTGGCCGCCGGCCAGACCCTGGCCGAGATCAACGGGCTGGGGACCGTCTGGGTCAACGCCGCCGTGCCCGAGGCCCTCGCCGGCCAGGTCCGGCAGGGCGCGTCCGTGAGGGTGAGCCTGGCCGCCTTCCCGGGGGAGGCCTTCAGCGGCCGCGTCTCGGCGATCCTGCCCGAAGCCCAAGGAGAGACGCGGACCCTGACGGCGCGGATCGAACTGGCTAACCGCGGCGGCCGGCTCAAGCCGGGCATGTTCGCCACCATCCAGCTCGGCGAGGCTTCGCGCCCTGCCCTGCTGGTTCCCTCCGAGGCGGTGATCCGCACGGGGCGGCGCACCCTGGTCATGCTGGCGCTGGACGGGGGCCGTTATCAGCCCGCCGAAGTGCGGACGGGTCAGGAAGCCGGCGGTCAGACGGAAATTCTCGCGGGTCTGACCGACGGGGAGAAGATCGTCGCGTCCGGCCAGTTCCTGATCGACTCCGAGGCCAGCCTGTCCGGCGTTCAGGCCCGGCCGATCGGCGGCGGACCGCAACCGGCCGCGACGCCGCTGATCCACGAAACAACCGGGCGGATCGAAAAGCTCGGCGCGGGCGGCGTGACGCTGTCGCACGAGCCCGTGCCGAGCCTCAGCTGGCCGGCCATGACCATGCAGTTCCGGGTCGAGGAGCCGGCGCTTCTGCGGGGCTTCAAGGTTGGCGATCGGGTCACCTTCACCTTCGACCAACCCGCCGCCGGCCCGACTGTGCGCGGCCTGAAGCGGGCGGCTCAGCCATGATCGCCGCCCTCATCCGCTGGTCGGTCGCCAACCGGTTCTTTGTCGTCCTGGCCGCCCTGGCCGTTATCGGAGCCGGCGTCTGGGCCGTGCGCGCCACGCCGGTCGATGCCTTGCCGGACCTTTCCGACGTGCAGGTGATCATCCGCACCAGTTATCCCGGCCAGGCCCCGCAGATCGTCGAGAACCAGGTCACCTATCCGCTGGCCACGACCATGCTGTCGGTGCCCGGCGCCAAGACGGTGCGCGGCTATTCCTTTTTCGGTGACAGCTTCGTCTATGTGATCTTCGAGGACGGGACCGACCTCTACTGGGCCCGCTCCCGGGTGCTGGAGTATCTGAGCCAGGTCCAGAGCCGGCTGCCGGAGACGGCCAAGCCGGCGCTGGGGCCGGACGCCACCGGGGTCGGCTGGGTCTATGAATACGCGCTGGTGGACCGCACCGGCCGCCATGACCTGTCGCAGCTGCGCAGCCTGCAGGACTGGTTCCTGCGCTATGAGCTGAAGAGCCTGCCGGGCGTCGCCGAGGTCGCCAGCATCGGCGGCATGGTCAAGCAGTATCAGGTGGTTCTCGATCCCGTGCGGCTCGCGGCCTACGGCGTCACTCATCAGCAGGTCGTCGAGGCGGTCAAACGCTCCAACGGAGAGACCGGCGGCTCGGTCCTGGAAATGGCTGAGGCCGAATACATGGTCCGGGCCGGCGGTTATCTGACGACGCTGGATGATTTCCGCGCGGTCCCGCTACGCACAGCGGCCGGCGGCGTGCCGGTGCGGCTGGGCGAGGTGGCGACGGTCCAGATCGGCCCCGAGATGCGGCGGGGGATCGCCGAGCTGGACGGTCAGGGAGAGGTCGCCGGTGGCGTTGTGGTCCTGCGTTCTGGCGAGAACGCCCGCTCCACCATTGCGGCGGTGCAGGCCAAGCTGAGGGACCTGAAACGCAGCCTGCCTCCCGGCGTCGAGGTGGTCACCACCTATGACCGGTCGCAACTCATCGACCGGGCCATCGGCAACCTCACCACAAAGCTGGTCGAGGAATTCATCATCGTCGCCCTCGTCTGTGGCCTGTTCCTCTGGCACGCCCGTTCGGCGCTGGTGGCCATCCTGACCCTGCCGCTCGGGGTGCTGATCGCCCTCATCGTCATGCGGCTGCAGGGGGTGAACGCCGACATCATGTCCCTGGGCGGCATCGCCATTGCCATCGGAGCCATGGTCGATGCGGCCGTGGTGATGATCGAGAACGCCCACAAGAAGATCGAGCGATGGGAACATGACCATCCGGACGAGCGGCTCGAGGGCGACGACCGGTGGCGGGTGATCACCGACGCCGCCGTCGAGGTCGGTCCAGCGCTGTTCTTCAGCCTGGTGATCATCACCCTGTCCTTTGTGCCGGTGTTCACCCTGCAGGCCCAGGAGGGGCGGCTGTTCTCGCCGCTGGCCTTCACCAAGACCTACGCCATGGCCGGGGCCGCCATCCTGTCCGTGACCCTGGTTCCGGTGCTGATGGGCTGGCTGATCCGGGGGCGTATCCCGGCTGAGCGCGACAACTTCCTGAACCGCTGGCTGACCGCCGTCTACCGCCCGGCGCTGGACTGGGTGCTGCATCGCCCCCGCGCGGCGCTGGTCATCGCCGCGCTCGTCTTCGCCACCACGGCCTGGCCCCTGTCGCAGCTCGGCGGCGAGTTCATTCCGCCGATGGACGAGGGCGACCTGCTCTACATGCCTTCCGCCCTGCCCGGACTGTCGGCGGCCAAGGCTTCCGAACTGCTGCAGCAGACTGACCGCATGATCCGGACCGTGCCGGAGGTGAAGAGTGTCTTCGGCAAGGCCGGCCGCGCCGAGAGCGCAACCGATCCCGCGCCGCTGGAGATGTTCGAGACCACCATCCAGTTCAAGCCGCGCGACCAGTGGCGGCCCGGCATGACCCCCGAACGGCTGGTGGAGGAGCTCGACCGCGCCGTGCAGGTTCCCGGCCTGGCCAACGTCTGGGTGCCGCCGATCCGCAACCGCATCGACATGCTGGCCACCGGCATCAAGAGCCCCATCGGGGTCAAGGTATCCGGGTCTGACCTCGCCGAGCTGGACCGCATCGCCCATGATGTGGAGGCGGTCGCCAAACGCACGCCGGGGGTCAGTTCGGCTTTGGCCGAGCGGCTGACCGGCGGTCGTTACGTCGACGTGGACATCGACCGCACGGCCGCCGCCCGCTATGGCCTCAACATCGCCGACGTTCAGGAGATCGTCGCCGGCGCCGTTGGCGGAGAGACCATCGGCCAGACCGTTGAAGGCCTTGCCCGGTACTCGATCAGCGTCCGCTATCCTCGTGAGATCAGGGACAGCCTGGAGGGGCTGCGCGCTCTTCCCATCCTCACACCGTCAGGCCAGCAGATCACCTTGGGGACCGTGGCGAGTGTCCAGATCGCCGACGGCCCGCCGATGCTGAAGACCGAGAACGGGCGGCCGTCGACCTGGGTCTATGTCGATGTGCGAGGACGCGATCTGGCCTCCGTCGTGCATGACCTTCAGGGCGCGGTCGCCAGGGAGGTGAAGCTCTCGCCTGGGGTCTCGGTCGCCTACTCCGGCCAGTTCGAGTACCTGGAGCGGGCCATGGCGCGGCTGAAGTTGGTCGTGCCGGCGACGCTGCTGATCATCTTCGTTCTGCTCTACGTGATCTTTCGGCGGTTCGACGAGGCCGCCCTGGTCATGGGAACGCTGCCCTTTGCCCTGACCGGCGGCATCTGGACCCTCTACCTGCTCGGCTACCACCAATCGGTCGCTACCGGCGTCGGCTTCATCGCCTTGGCCGGGGTCTCGGCCGAGTTCGGGGTGGTAATGCTGATCTATCTCAAACACGCCTTGGCCGAGCGCGGCGACCGGCCCGACCCCGACCAGGTCGAGGCGGCGGTGAGGGAGGGCGCGCTGCTGCGCGTAAGACCCAAGGCCATGACCGTCGCCGTGATCCTCGCCGGCCTGCTGCCCATCCTGCTCGGCCACGGCGCGGGATCGGAGGTAATGAGCCGCATCGCCGCCCCGATGATCGGCGGCATGCTCACCGCCCCGCTGCTCTCGATGCTGGTTCTACCCGCCGCCTATCTGCTGCTTCAGCGGCGGCGCTCCCGTTCCGTTCCACCGCTTCCACAAGGAGACACACCATGAAGCGCCTGCCCCTGATCCTCACCGTCGCCGTCCTGGGCGCGGCCGTCGCCGCTTGCGGCAAGAAGCCCGCCGAGCCGGCGGCTGGAGTCCCGGCAGCCGCCGCGCCCGCCGCTGGCGATGCCATGGCCGGCATGGACATGGCTGGCGCGACCATGGCCAAGGGAACCGGCACGGTGACCGAAATCGACAAGACCGCCGGCACCGTCACGCTCGATCACGGCCCGATCCCCGAACTGAAATGGCCGGCGATGACGATGTCGTTCGAGGCGAAGCCGGCGACGTTGCTCGATACCGTCAAGGTCGGCGACAAGGTTTCGTTCGAGCTGAAGATGGCAGGCGGCGTGGGCGAGGTCACGGCGATTCAGAAGCAGTAGACCGCTGGCGGTCTCGCTCAGCGATGACCGTCAAGCAGGGTGGAGGGCGCCAGCGCTTCTGCGCTCCCGAAGAGCGAGGTCCTGGGCGCCGCCACCGCGGCGGCGGTCAGGCTGCCCACTCCCGTGCCGAATACCAGGGCCAACGCGACGGCGATCACCCGGGCATACGGCAAACCGAGGCCGGCCGGCGACGCCCGCTGCGCCAGCTGGCGTCGCACGTCTCCTTCAACGGCTCCGAGGCTTTGGTCCAGGGGCCGTGCGCGGAGCTGCGCCAAGAGCCCATCCAGCCGATCGTCCATGAAATAAATCCTACGCCGCACCCAACCATCATACGCCGGCGCCGGCCAAATCCCTCAAACCTCCTTCGAGGGGCGTCCGTGAGGGGCGGCGGCTTCCGATGCGTATAGATCGATCAAGGCGCCTGGGGGCGCGAAGATTGAAGCACCCAAGGAGTCTGGGAATGAAGTCCAAGCTGATTATCGCGGCCCTGGCCGCCACGCTTTCCGCTGCTACCCTGGCGGCGGTTCCGGCGATGGCGCATCCGGGCGAGGACCACGCGCCTGTGCCGCAGACGGCCGAGGGCGAAGGCGTCGTGAAGGCGCTCGACGTCAAGGCCGGCACGGTGACCATCGCGCACGGTCCCATCGCCGCGCTGAAGTGGCCGTCGATGACGATGAAGTTCAAGGTCGAGAGCGCCGGACTTCTGAACGGTGTCACCGTCGGCAAGAAGATCCATTTCGTGCTGAAGAATGTCGGGGGCAAGCCCGTCATCACCCAGATCCACGCGATGTGACGCGCGATGGGCGCGCCGGCAGAGCGCGTCCATCTCGACGTTCAAGGAGGGGCGCTCGATGACGACCAACACTTTCAAAGCGGGCATGTTTGCGCTGCTGATGGCGATGGCCATTTCGGTCGCGCCTCTGCAGGCGCAAAACGCGCCAAACACGCCCTCCGCGCCACCCGCCGCGGAAGCCAGCAGCCCCTCCCCGCCAGACGATATGCCGGTCACGGAGATGGCCTGGCCCACCGAGGCCTCTGGCGGCATGCAGATGTCGCACGACAAGCCGAAGACCTTTGCGGGTCGCCTGCAGGCCTGGCTTGGCATGTGGCACCCGGCCGTCATCCATTTTCCGATCGCCCTGGTGCTGACGGTGGCGCTCCTCGAAGCTGCCGCCGCTCTACGGCGCAAGCCGCTCTACGCGACGGGCAGCAAGCTGCTGCTCGGCCTGGCGACCCTGGGTGCGTTTGTCGCCGCTCCGCTGGGTTGGGCCAGCGCAGGACTGCCGGCGGCCGATGACGACGTCGCGTTGGTCATCCACCGCTGGCTCGGCACCGCCATGCCCTTCCTCATTCTGCTGCTGTGGTGGCTGAAGCGCCCGGCGGAACAGGCCGCACGCCGCCTCGGCGGCCCCGACTACGAACTGGCCTTGACGCTCACCACCGCCCTCATCCTCGTGCAGGCCTATTTCGGGGCGGAGGTTACGCACGGCGCGGGCCACATGATGTTCTGACCCGCATCGCTTCGCTGAGGGATGCCTTCCTCCCGCGCGTATGACCGAAGCGGAGCCCTATGCTTTTCCAAGGCGGGCGCGCCGAACCTGACTGGGGTATTCGATGGCTGATCTGGCGCGCCGCGCATTGTTGAGAAACGCCAGCCTGCTGGGCGCTGGCCTGGCGATGTCGGGTCTGTTTCCGGCCTGGGCGCGCAGTAGCCAGTCAGGGCTCTTGCGCGACCTGCCGACCCTGTCAGGGAACGACATCAAACTCCAGATCGGCCACACGCAATGGCCCGTGAACGGCCGCAAGGGACACGCCGTCACCATCAACGGCACCATCCCCGGTCCGCTCATTCGGCTGAAGGAAGGCCAGACGGCGCGTATCGCCGTCACCAACGACCTGCATGAAGACACCTCGATCCACTGGCATGGCCTGATCCTGCCCTTCCAGATGGATGGGGTGCCCGGCGTGAGCTTCCCCGGCATCAAGCCGGGCGAGACGTTCGTCTACGAGTTCCCGGTCGTGCAGGCCGGAACCTATTGGTACCACTCCCATTCGGGCCTGCAGGAACAGGAAGGGCACTATGGGCCGATCATCATCGAGCCCAAGGACGCCGACCCGGTCGCGTTTGATCGCGAATATGTCGTCGTGCTGTCCGACTTCGCATTCATGCACCCGCATGAGATTTTCAAGAAGCTGAAGGCCCAGGCGGGCGTCTTCAATTTCCAGAAACAGACGGTGGCCGGGCTTCTCGCCGGTCGGGACCAGCCACTCAAGGACCGCGTCGAGTGGGCGAAGATGCGCATGGATCCGACCGACGTCTCGGACGTGACGGGGTCGGTCTACACCTTCCTGATCAACGGCCATGGGCCCGACGACAACTGGACGGCGCTCTTCACGCCGGGTGAGCGCGTGCGCCTGCGCTTCATCAACGCCGCCGCCATGACGAACTTCAACGTCCGGATTCCGGGCCTCTCGCTGAAGATCGTCCAGGCCGACGGCCAGAACGTCATGCCGGTCGATGTCGAGGAGTTTCAGATCGCGATTGCCGAGACCTACGACGTCATCGTGCAGCCGACCGAGGACAAGGCGTTCACGCTGGTCGCCGAAGCAGTCGACCGCTCCGGCATGGGCCGCGCCACGCTCGCGCCGCGCGCGGGCATGGTCGCCACTGTGCCGCCGCTGCGCGAGCGGCCGCTCGCGACCATGAAAGACATGGGCATGGATATGTCGGCCCACGACATGGGTGGCGGCTCGATGGCGGGAATGGACCACGGCGCCGACGGCGGGATGCAGATGGATATGTCCGGCATGGACATGTCGATGCGCAATCCCGACAACGCCCCGCAGGTGAAGATGGGGCCGGGCGTGCAGACCATCTCGCCGATGCCGATGGACCGCACCGGCGAACCCGGCCAGGGCCTCGAAAACGTCGGCCACAAGGTGCTCGTCTACAAGGACCTCGAAGCGCTCGACGCTAATCCCGACACGCGCACGCCGAGCCGCGCGCTGGAACTGCACCTGACCGGCAACATGGAACGCTTCATGTGGTCGTTCGACGGGGAGAAGTTCTCGGAGGTGACCAAGCCCATTCCATTCCGCCTCAACGAGCGGGTGCGGGTGACGCTGGTCAACGACTCCATGATGTCGCACCCCATCCACCTGCACGGGCATTTCTTCGAACTGCTCACCGGGCCAAAAGGCAGGCATCCGAGAAAGCATACCGTGAACGTCGCCCCAGGCGGCAAGGTCACCTTCGATCTCACCGCCGATGCGCCGGGAGACTGGGCGTTCCACTGCCATATGCTTTACCACATGCATGCGGGCATGTTCCGGCTGGTGAGCGTGCGCCCGATGACGGGAGCCGCCCGATGAGAGCCGTCGCTTGCCTGACCGCCTTGGGCCTGGTGCTCGCGACACCCGCCTTCGCGCAACAACACCCTGGCCATCCAATGCCGGCGCCCGCGCCGAAGGCGGCTCCGGCCAAGCCCGCACCCGCTTCCGCGCCCCAGAGCCCGCCGCAGGAGGACGCCATGCCAGCGATGGATTGGCCGACGGAACTCCCGCCTGGCGATGCCCCGAAGGGTGACATGGACGGCATGCCGGGCATGGAGGGCATGGACCATGGTGCGCATGGCGACATGCAGGAAGAGGAGGTCGGCAACGAGCCGCCGCCAGCCGCCCCGACCGACAACGCCGCCGACGCGATCTTCGGGGCAGCGGCAATGCGCCCTTCCCGCGATCAGCTGAAGCAGGAGCATGGCGGCGGCGCCGCGTGGACGGTGCTCGTCGATCAGGCTGAATGGCAGACGGGCGATGGCCAGGACGGCTTCGCCTGGAACGGCGAGGCCTGGTGGGGCGACGACTACAACCGCCTGGTCGTGAAATCCGAAGGCGAGAGCGTGAACGGCGACCTCGACGATGCCGAAGTTCAGTTGCTCTATTCGCGCGCGATCTCGCCTTACTTCGACCTTCAGGCCGGCCTGCGGCAGGATCTCCAGGACGGCCCCAGGCGGACCTATGCGACGGTCGGCATTGAGGGCCTCGCGCCCTATTGGTTCGAGACCGAAGGAGCGCTGTTCCTCTCGAATGAAGGCGAGGCGCTCGCACGCTTCGAGGGCAGCTACGATCTGCGCTTCACCCAGCGGCTGATCTTGCAGCCGCGCGCCGAGATCAATGTCTCGGCTCAGGACATCCCCGATCTGGAGCTTGGCTCGGGTGTCACCGATCTCGAACTTGGATTGCGGCTTCGCTACGAGGTCACGCGCGAGTTCGCGCCCTATGTCGGCATCGTCTTCGATCGCAAGTTCGGCGGGACCGCCGACTACGCCAAAGCGCTCGGCGAAGACCCGGAGGAGACGAGGTTCGTCATCGGCGTGCGCGCATGGTTCTAGGCACGCGACGCGCCGTTCTGATGCTGGCTGCCGGGGTGCTCCTCACCGCGTGCGAGCCCGACAGCGCCGCGTCCCCTATTGTCACCGTCTACAAGGACCCAAGTTGCGGGTGCTGCACGGGCTGGGTCGAACATCTGAAGGCGGCGGGCTTCACGACGGCCATCGTCGAGACGACGGATCGAACAGCCCTGCAATCTCAGCTCAAACTGTCGGCCGAGACGGCCTCTTGCCACACGGCGCAGGTGAACCAGTACCTGATTGAAGGTCATGTGCCGCCGGAGGATATTCGCCGCCTGCTCAAGGAACAGCCCGATGCGCGCGGCCTCGTCGTCCCGGGCATGCCCGCCGGTTCGCCGGGCATGGAGATGCCGGACGGATCGCACGAGGCCTATGACGTCCTGCTTGTGAAAGCGGACGGCTCGACGACGGTCTTCGCCCACCATCCATAGTCAGCCACGCCACACTCTCTTGGGGGATATTATGAAGTTTCGAACTCTGGCCTTCAGCCTCTGCCTCACGGCCGCAGCCTTGTCCGCCGCGCCCGTTCTGGCGCCGGTCGCCATGGCCGCCACGGCGAGTGATCCCGTCGCGACGGTTGAGGCGTTTCACGCGGCCATGGGCAAGGGCGACGCGGACGCCGTGGCCTCCCTCATGCTCGACGATGCCATCATCTTCGAACAAGGCGGCGCGGAGTCGTCGAAAGCGGAGTACGTCGAGAGCCACCTGCCGGGCGACATCGCCTACAGCCAAGGCATGACGGACACCATCAGCAGCCGGCGCAGCGTGGTGAAGGGCGGCGTCGCCTGGGTCATGACGCAGGGGCGCACGACCGGCGCCTATGAGGGCAAGGCCGTCGACCGTCTGACGGTGGAGACGATGGTGCTGAAGCACACGCGCGCGGGCTGGCGCATCGCGCACATCCACTGGTCGTCGCGCGCCGCGCCTGCCAAGTAGGCCGCCTCTAGCGAGCCGGCTTGTCGTCGAGAATGGCCGTCATCCGGTCGATCTCGGCTTGCTGGCCGGCGATGATCGTTCGGCACAGCTCGCCCAGGCGCGCATCCTTCAGGTCGGCCTCGCGGCACATGAGGATCGCGCCGGAATGGTGCGGCACCATCGAGCGCACGAAGTCGCGGTCACCAACGAAGCTCTGCTGACGGATGGCCAGGAAGCACAGGAGGCCGAGGATGACGGCGCCCGCGTAGATCGCCGCGTTCCAGGTCTTGTTCCTGTACATCATCCCCATGAGCGCGAGCTCGAAGATGATCATCGGCGCGGTCATGAGCCCGGCCATGTAGGCCTGGTTGAAGCTCGGGTAGACGTTCCCGACTGTGTTCACCATCGCGTACATCAGGATGTACATCGCGATGAAGGAGAGCACCGCCATCAGCGCCAGCTGACGGTAGTGGCGGATCATCATCGGCTTGCTGTCGTGTTCCATGGCGACATCCCTTCCAAAGGACGCCGATGGTGTGCCGACGTCCGAGACAACGACGCCAACCCCGCGCATGGATACGCAGCGGAGCCGGCGCCCCCTCAAAGACGCCAACGCGCGAGAGCGAAAAACACCCCTATCTGTCGTCGAGCGACAGGGCTTCGGCCAGGGCTCGACGCGCGCGATAGACGCGCAGTTCGATCGCCTTGGCGGTCAGTCCCAACAGACGGCCTGCCTCTTCCTGGGAAAGGCCTTCCAACGCCGTCAGGATGAGCGGCTCCTTGAGCCCACCCGGCAACGCCGCGATGGCGCGATCAAGCTGCGAGACCTGCTCTTGGTCGGACAACAACGCCTCCGGCGATGGCTCACCGGTGGTCAGGTTCTGGCCTGTCCAGCCGTCCAGGCCCTCATTGCGGGTGAGCCAGCGGCGCACGGCCCTGCGGCGCGACCAGTCGCGGCATTTGTTCAGCGCGATACGCCGCAGCCAGGTCGGAAAGGAGCGGCCCTGGTCGTAGCGTTTCAATGCGCCCCAGGCCGCCAGGAAACTCTCCTGCAGGATGTCGTAGGCCTCGTCCGCCTCACCGGTATAGCGGCGGATGAAACGGTAGAGCCCGTCCTTGTGACGTTGCATCAGCCACGTGAAGGCAGACTCGTCGCCGGCGACCGCGCGGGCGGCAAGTTCGTAGTCTTGCGGCTCTATCGCCGCGCTCACCGGTCCTCTTTGGTGAGCGCGGCGACGATCTCGGCGTCGAATGTCCTGGCCTGGTCCGGTGTCAGCACGGCGCGCATGTCGAAGACATGGGCGATAGTCGCCTTCTGCAGCGCGCCCATGGCGATGTGCAGATGGTCGATGGCCGCCTCGACCTCGGGCGACTCCTTGTGGCCCTTCTGGATGGCGACGGCGAGTTCGCGATTGGCCGCGCGGACGTCGTCTTCGAGGCGCTTGCGGTCGCGCGCGTAGCTCTCCTCGATGGCGTCAAGCCGGCGGGACTGGTCGGGCGTCAGGTCCAGCTTCTTGTGGACCATCTCGTGCAGCGACGGGCCGCCGCCGTGGCGGCTCACCACGTAGCGCGCGCAGACCCAGGCGCCGCCGCCCGCGGCGATCACCACCAGGACAATCGTAAGCAGCAGATTGCGCAGACCCGGCCTCATCATGGGCGGCCCTCCAGAAGATCGGACGGCGCAAGACCCTGCGCCGTCAACGAGAAAGCCGGTTGCTGGGCCAACAGCACCGCGTTCGCTTCGGCCCCGACCAGAGCGACGCCTGTGACGAGCGCGAGCGATACGGCGAGCATCCGCACGGCGCGCCATTGACGCTCGGAAGCAGCCTCCGCGCGCACGCGCGACCAGACCGATTGTTCCAGCTCCTCGAGCGCGCCCGCGCCCGAAATTCCGCTAAGGCGATGGAAGCCCTGTTCGAGCGTTTTCATGAAGCGGCGCACCTCCCGCACCCCTTCATCCATACGCGCGAAAGCCACTTTCCCCTCACGAGCGCGAGGGGCGCGGCCGGCCGCTGCGTAGAACAGAAGAACACCGGCGGTCATCGCAGGGACCGCTGGAGAATGGCGACGAGCTCGTCGGCTTTCTGGCGCTGCTCATTCGCATCACCGCTCGCGAAGGCCGCGCTGACGCAATGATCGATGTGCTCGCGCAGAAGCTCCTGCTCGACCTTGGCCATCGCGGCCCGAACGGCCTGCAACTGGGTGAGGATGTCGATGCAGTAGCGGTCCTCCTCGACCATTCGGCCGATGCCGCGAATCTGGCCTTCGACGCGGTTGAGACGGTTTTGAAGATTGGCTTTGTTCGTGCGGTGCATCGTCACTCTCCTGGAGGAATCAGTATACCCCATCGGGGTATTTGACAATTGCCCCCATGGGCTATAGCTCACGATGAAGGATATGCCCCCATGGGGTATGACGCGGCAACGAGGAGGCGGATGTGAGCGATCAACGGCATCACGATCATCATCAGCATGGCGGGCATGGCTGCTGCGCGGCGAAGCCGGCGGCAGGCGATCAAACAGTGATCGACCCGGTGTGCGGCATGACGGTCGACCCGAAGACCACCGCCCACCATGCGACGCACGCGGGACGCGACTACCATTTCTGCTCGGCCGGCTGCCGCGCGAAGTTCGCGGCCAACCCCGAGACGTATCTCTCGGCGGACCGCGCGCCTCCTCCGCCGGCACCAGCCGGCACGATCTACACCTGCCCGATGCATCCGGAGATCCGGCAGGAGGGGCCCGGCTCATGCCCGATCTGCGGCATGGCGCTGGAGCCCGAGACGATTACCGCCGACAGCGGCCCCAACCCGGAGCTCGCCGACATGACGCGCCGCTTCTGGGTCGCGGTCGCGCTGAGTCTGCCTGTCTTCGCCCTGGAGATGGGCGGCCATCTCTTCGATCTGCATCACTATGTCGGCGCTCAGCTCTCCAACTGGATCCAGTTCGCGCTGGCGACGCCGGTGGTGCTGTGGGCCGGCTGGCCGTTCTTCGAGCGCGGCTGGGCGTCCCTGAAGACGCGCAACCTCAATATGTTCACGCTCATCGCCATGGGCGTCGGCGTGGCCTGGACCTACAGCGTGGTGGCCGTGCTGGCGCCGGGCCTGTTCCCGGCCGCGTTCCGCAACAGCGACGGCAGCGTGCCGGTGTACTTCGAGGCGGCGGCCGTCATCACCGCGCTCGTCCTGCTGGGCCAGGTGCTTGAGCTTCAGGCGCGCGAGCGCACATCCGGCGCGCTCAAGGCGCTGCTCGACCTCGCGCCCAAAACCGCCCGGCGTGTGCTGCCCGACGGGACCGATGAAGAGGTGACGCTGGACCTCATCGTGCTGGGAGATCGCCTGCGCGTGCGCCCCGGCGAAAAAGTGCCGGTCGATGGCGAGATCGTGGAGGGCCGCGCGACGCTTGATGAATCCATGGTCACCGGCGAATCCATGCCGGTGACGCGCGAAATCGGCGAGCCCGTCATCGGCGGCGCAATCAACAAGACGGGCTCCTTCATCGTGCGCGCCGACAAGGTCGGCGCCGACACCCTGCTCTCGCAGATCGTGCAGATGGTAGCCCAGGCGCAGCGCAGCCGCGCGCCGATCCAGCGGCTGGCCGACCGCGTGTCGGGCTGGTTCGTCCCGGCCGTCATCCTGGTGGCGGTGCTCGCCTTCGCGGCCTGGGCCGTGTTCGGTCCCGACCCGCGCTTCAGCTATGCGCTCGTAGCGGCCGTTTCGGTGCTGATCATCGCCTGTCCCTGTGCGCTGGGGCTGGCGACGCCGATCTCCATCATGGTCGGCGTCGGACGGGGCGCTCAGGCCGGCGTGCTGATCAAGAACGCCGAGGCCCTCGAGCGTTTCGAGAAGGTCGACACGCTCGTCGTCGACAAGACCGGCACGCTGACCGAAGGCCGGCCGGCCGTGACTGCCTTGCAGCCCGTGGGCAGTATTGAGCGAAGTGAATTGCTGCGCCTCGCCGCGAGCCTGGAGCGCGGCAGCGAGCACCCTCTGGCCGACGCCATCCTGCGGGCCGCCAAGGACGAGGGCCTGGCGCTGAGCGAAGCCAGCTCCTTCGACTCACCGGTCGGACGCGGCGTGGTCGGCGTCGTTGATGGCCGGACGATCGCGATCGGCAGCCGGAGCTTCGCGCAGGAGCATGGGGCGGACATCACCTCCCTGGAGGCGGAGGCGGACGCCCTGCGTCGGCAGGGCGCGACGGTCGTGTTCGTCGCGCTCGACGGCCAGCTTGCCGGACTCATCAGCATCTCCGATCCGATCAAGGCCACCGCGCGCGCGGCCATCGACGCACTCAAGGCCGAAGGCCTGCGCATCGTCATGATGACCGGCGACAACGAGACGACCGCCCGTGCGGTCGCCGGCAAGCTCGGCATCGACGAAGTGGCGGCAGAGGTGCTGCCCCAGGACAAGGCCTCCGTGGTCGAACGGCTGCGCGGTGAAGGCCGGGTCGTGGCCATGGCGGGCGACGGCGTCAACGACGCCCCTGCCCTCGCCGCCGCGGATGTCGGCATCGCGATGGGCGCGGGCTCGGACGTGGCGATCGAAAGCGCCGGCGTGACGCTGCTGAAGGGCGACCTCACTGGCATCGTGAAGGCGCGGGTGCTCTCGCGCGCCGTCATGCGCAACATCCGCCAGAATCTCTTCTTCGCCTTCGTCTACAACGCGGGCGGCGTACCGATCGCGGCGGGCATCCTCTACCCCGTCTTTGGGCTGCTGCTCTCGCCCGCCATCGCCGCCCTGGCCATGGCGCTCTCTTCGGTCAGCGTCATCGGCAACGCGCTTCGCCTCAGGGCCGTCCGGCTCTAAGGCAGGCCCCCGACCGAGCCTACTCCGGTCGGGACGCCCACGGGGTGCGGCCGGGCGGCTTGACGATGGACAGGATGAGAGCCAGTGCGAGCACGACCAACCCACCGGTCGCATGCAGCATGACCGACAGGCGTGGTTCGGTCGCCAGAAGCGAAACCTCTCTGGCGCCAGCAGATGCCGCGAGAAGGTCGATGGTCCGCAATTGCAGGCACAGAACGACGAGCGTGATCAGCGTGAGCATGAGCTTCGCCAGAACCCAGTAGTGCCGGGTCAGGCCCCAGGCCGTCCCCAGCGCCTGGACCACACCGGTGATCAAGGCGGCGAGGCAAAGGGGAAGGATGACCAGCTCAGCGATGGGCTGCATCGCGACGTAGGCCGCGGCAGCAAAGGACGGTCCGCGCCACGCAAGAATGGCGAGCAACAGGAAGCTCACGACTCCTCCGAAGCTACCGACCGATGTCCCGACGTGCAGCGTCAGAAGGGCCTTTCGCCAGGCCGGAGAGAGCCTCAAGACCGTGCCCGGGAGATAGCGGGATACGCGACCTCCGCCTGCTTGAAGTGGCGGCCAGGGCCATGGCCCGTCATTAACAGAATGGCCACCACGATCAGGACCAATCCGGCCGCCGCCAGGCTGATCTTGACCCATCGGGGCGTGGGAGGTGGGCGGTCAGGCGCCGGCATGGAGTTTCCTTTTGAATGCAGCCGGACCCAATCCTACGCCTCCCTTTCAGGTGGCGCTCGTCGCCCGGTCGGACACTCCCGGCGAACTGTCCAGACTCTCCCTGTCGAGCCATGATAGGCGGCATCATGCGGATGAAGACGGCTGGACCACCGCCAAAACGCGACACGCGGCTCGCCCTTCAGCTTGCCCTGCGGCGGCTTGCGCGCGTCAACGGCTATTCAAAGGTAACGGTCGAGGCGCTGTGCCGTGAAGCCTGTGTCGGCCGGTCCACCTTCTACACCCACTACGCCGGCAAGGAGGCCTTGAAGGCCGCCGCAGTCGCGCGTCACGCCCTCGGTGATGTCGAGGAGACCGATGTGCGGGCGACCCTGGTCGGCCTGTTTCGTCATGCGCAGACCCGGGCTGAAGACTGGACGCGCAGCCCGGCTGACGACGGCCGCGGGATAGCGCTCCAGGCCATCCAGGACGCGCTGGCCCAGAGACTTCAGGCTCAGATGCAGGGTGACCGCGAGGAACGGCTCTCCGCCTCGCGGTTCGCGGCATCGGGCGTCATCGCGCTCTTGCAGCGATGGCTGGACCGGGGCGCGTCCTCGCCTGACATCGAAGCAGCCCGTGCTCTGCGGCTTGTCGAGCGCGTAGTCGGCTGATCTCGAAATCCGGATTGAGCGCGGCATGAGGGATGGCCGCCGGCCGGCCGTATAGGCTCAGAGGGCCGTCGCAATCGGCGCGCCCGCGCACGGGGGGGCGCATGTTTCCGAACGACATCAGGCCACTGACATCCCTGCGCATCGCCGCGGCCTTGTGGGTGCTGGCCTATCATTTCCGGGACCATCTCGGCCTCGATGTCGACCGCCTGGGCTTCATCGCCAAGGGCTATCTGGGCGTCGACCTTTTCTTCATTCTCTCGGGCTTCATCCTCAGCCACGTCTATCTGAGCCGGGTCGAGGAGAAGCGCTTCAACTACGGCTCGTTCCTGTGGGCGCGCCTGTCGCGGATTTACCCTGTCCATCTGGTTACGCTCGCCGCGACCCTCGCGATCTGGCTGGTTGCCATGAAGATGGGCGCGAAATTCGACCCGGTCGCCTTCGATCCGGCGGTGTTGCCGCAGCATCTCCTGCTGATCCACGCCTGGGGCACGACGCCGTCCGTGCAGTGGAATTTTCCGTCGTGGTCGATCTCGGCGGAATGGTTCGCCTATCTCACCTTCCCTGTGGCCGCCCTTCTCGTGCTGGCGCTGCGGAGGCTCGCCTGGCTCGCCGTCGTGCTCGCACTGGTTCTGTTCGGTGTGATGTTCTGGGGCGTGGAGTCGAACGGGCTGCCGCTGTCTGAAGTGACCAGGCTCGGTTTCATCCGCATCATCCCGGCCTTCCTGTTCGGCGCGTCGCTCTACCAGCTCGGCCGGGTCATCACCCTGCCGCGCATGGCCGCCCTCGCCGGCGCGGCGGTGGCGGTGATCTGGATCGGCGTCACGAGCACCCTGCGCCTGAGCGACGCTCTGATCTGGCCGGCCTTTGGACTGCTGATCTTCAGCCTCGCCGAAGCGTCGAAAACCAACCCGCGCGGCCTGCTGGGTGCGGCGGCCTTGGTCTATCTCGGCGAGGTGTCCTACTCGGTCTACATGACCCACCTGCCGGTCGACATCGCGTATTTCCACGCGCTCGACCGGCTCGCGCCCGGCATCACCGGACCAGCGGCCTGGATCGCCTGGACCGGCGTTTTCGTGGTCACCCTCGTCGTCTCCATGGCGACCTATCACCTGGTCGAACGACCAACACGGAATTGGATGCGGGCGCATGACCCGTTCACGCGTAAGCCGCCGCCGGAACCGGACCATGAACCTGTGATTTGAGAGCGGCTGCTACGGCCGGCCAGGTCGAGAAGCGTGGCGAGCCAAGTGGGTCGAGGGTCGCCAGCGCTGCCTGTCCGGCACCGCATACCTACTCGTGGTTGCCCGACGCGCACGCCCAATGAAATGTTCCTGCCCCTCGGCTACCCATCCAGAATCAGGCGATAGGGCATCGTCGTATGGACCAGCGAGCGGCTACGTCCGAACTGCGCCATGAGCAGACGTTGGATTGCCGCCCGATACTGGACATTCAGCACTCACATTGCGCTAATCAAGGAGGATGAAAGCCGAACCGTTGATTCGCGCGTTTGACCCTCCGCTCGGAGGGGTCATCTTCCACGCTGCGCCAGAACGAAAAGATGAACTTGCTGCTTTTCTGAGCTCCGGCTTCAACGGCCTGGAGCTATGGGATGGCCCGGTAAATTTCTGGGCCGACGCCGCAGACAACATTGTCCGAGGCTCCTTCAGCGGGTTTCTAAGCCTGTGGGCAGCGTGCCGGGCCGCGCTTCTATTTGCCGACGCTGGCGTCCAGGCCATGCGGCGATCCGAGAGCGTCATTTCCGCCGAAGCTCCGGCGGTGATCCAAGCGTGGAAACTAGTCGGAGCGGCCGATGCGTTGATTCGCGATCAAGGGGCGCAATGGCCTGATGACCTAGTGCGTCCCGACCCCAACGCTGACGATATTGCCAGCAAGGCCGCGAACAATCTGTTCCTGTTTGCTAGCGCTTGGGCACTGCTCCACGAGATTGGCCACCTCAAGCTCGGGCACTCGGGTGATGTAACCGCTGACGAACGGAAGCGGCAGGAGGTTGATGCTGATGCGTTCGCTAACCGTTGGCTGCTTCAGAACTGCCCGCCAGAGCACATCGAATTTCGTACCTTCGGGGTCGCTTGCGCCATCGCGTGGTTGGGCTTGATCGATCGCGTTCGTCGCGGATCGACCACACATCCTCACGCCAGTGAGCGCCTCAATCGAGCCTCGGCGCTATTCGATTTGAAACGCGAGAGTCCTTCGTTCGAGATGACATCGTACGTTCTGAAGGCATTCTTTGATCCGAGCACACCGCTGCCCGAGACGGAAGACGCTGAGGAGGCCTTCGCCACTATTGCGGCAGCCTGGTCCCAGCTTGACCGCTAGTGCCCAGTGCGCGCCATTTGCGGAACTTGGCACCGGCGCGCAAAGCGGATCATCGGCCTAGTGACTGCGCACTACAGCACTCGTGTAAAACGCTGCTATCAATTCAGGTCAGCTACCGCGGAGTGACTGGTCCTCAGCGCTGGAATACATGCTCGCGGTGATGCTGAAGATAGGGTGCGTGAGCCGGCTTCAGGCCGGCGATCCGCACCTCACCCAAGCCTAGGCGCTCCCGGTTCTCCGCGCTGACGTCCGGTGAAATCAGAAGGACGCCCTCATCGGTAAAGCTGATGAGGCCTCGATCAAAGAGGGCGTCGATGTTGGCGCAAAGCAGCAGGCCGTTATACGGATCCAGCCGCTCGCGGTCAGTTGAAGCCCGCCAGGGCTTGATGTGTGAGGCGCGGAGGATCCGCAGCTCGTCCACGCCAGCCACTGGGCATGCCCCGGCCCAAATGCCGATTAGCGCTGTCCGGAAGTCGCCCTGCCCTACCCTCGCTGCGGCGAGCCGCTCCCTTTCTGTCAGGGGATTAGCTTCCTCGCCGGCCAGCCGGACGGGCGGGCCCTCGTGCGGGTGCACGACCGTGCCCGCATCAAGCCTGGCCAAGAGCTGCGGCAGCGCCTCGGGCCGAACTGTCAGGGCGAGTCCGAAGCGGCTGGGCGTCTGGCGGTCAGACGCCTCGTAGACCGGAAACGCCCGCAGATTGCTGTTGATGTAGGGACGGACCGGACGCTCCAGAATGACGCCCGGAATGGCCGCAAGCTCATCGGCGAAATCCAGACAGAGCGGAGGAAGCACCAGCGGATTGCGGCCCGTTTCCCGTTTCAGGTAGAGGCTAATACGGCCCCGTCGAAGAAGAAGCACCTTGTCCGTGGCCTGCGCGACCAGGAAGCCCGCAGCCAGCAGGGCGAGCAGCACGGGCTCCGAGACGACCGGCGGGACGACGAGCGGGAAGCTGGCTTCGGCCGCATAGCGATCCCAGTTGCGGACAGAGGTGGGGTCCCAGGCGATCTCGAGGCGGCCGATATGCTCGGCAAGCTCAGGACGCAGCCGGGTCTCGAAGTGATCGACGGGCTTTCCATGATACGGGGCGTCGCCCTTGTAGGGACAGGTCCAGTTCGCCGGCCGCGTCTCCAGATACCGGGCGTCGTAGAGGCCGACGAAGAGCGTCCGGTCTAGCGACGGAGACACGAAGGCCGCCCAGACAGGCCCGTTGCGGAACAGCTGCTTCTCGGGACGCTGGATGCTCTGGTAGCGCTCGAAACCCTCGCGGTCCTTCAGCCAGAGCTCATGCAGCGAACGCCAGTCGCGTCCTGGCGAGGTCTGGTGACGCAGGAGGCGCACCTCGGCAGGGTCAAACCCGGCCTCGCGCAGTAGATCATTGAAGTTGGCGCCCATGACCTTCAGAAGCCGGACAGAGAGAAGCGCGCACACTAGCGCAGGCTGTCTCCGCCGCCAGCGCATTCCGGCGCTTCGACGATCACCCAGGGGCGGCGCGTCAGCGCCCGGCTCACTAGGTCAGTGCCGCGCCAGCATCGGACCTTTGTATCGTTGCTGGAACAGGACATTCAGCGGGACCTCTAGCAGCCCCTGAACTTCTCGGATGACGACCCTAGCGCGACAAACTCCAAAGTGTCCGCACGGCCGCACGGTCATCCCCGAGAGCCCCGGCGGAATGAGAGGTTCGTCACGGTTAAGGCGTTTGGTGGTCCCTGCAGGAGGTCAGCCTGACCGGGCGTTAGGGCGACTGTCACCAGGGCGACAGGTGTCTTCGGAACGCCTAGAGGGAAGGTTGCGAGCGCCGCCAGAGCTCGCCGTTCGACTTCTGCCTGGAGGTCTCCGGCTCCGCCCCCTCGTACTTGGACAGGATCCGGCTCACTCAATGGATCGTAGATCCAGCCGACCTCGATCTGCGGCATGTAAAAGCCCAGCACTGGCGCATTCGGCCAACGGCTAGCAATACATGCGGCGCTGTACTGGGTCATCCCCGCAGCTTCGGCCACATCCAAGTCAATGTGCGCTGCGTCCGCGTTGTCCAATGGGATCGAGACCGCGTGATCCATGAAGATGTGCGCTCCGGGCCGGCAGTCGAGCACTACGCCGAAGCCGCCGACCGTCTTAGCCAGTTGAACTCCGTACTCGTTGAAGAGGTCAAGGAAGGCAATGCGGGATTTGGCCGCCGCGCTCAGACCGGGGGTGCCATAGCGGCGGTCGGCGTCGATCCGGCGCTTAAGCGGCGCGCTATCACCCAAACGATACTCGTTGCCGCCTTTCGCGGTTCTGCCGTCAAAGAGCTTAACCAGGATCGGCGTGTCCACCGTGGCGACGACCAGAAACTCGCACCGGCCGTCCCTGGTCTCACGACCGAGCCGCCGAATGAACCCGTCAATGTCGGCGTCCTGCAAGTAGCCGGCACGGGCTGCCAGTATGAGGGCACGCGCGCGGTCGGCGTCGCCAGCGAACGCCACCGAAAGGCCTTCGGCGACGGTGATGATCTTGAGCAGGCCGGGAAGGATGTCGTTCCGCACACGATCCATCCGTGTGATCATCGTGTCGGCCATGAGTGAGAGTTGGGCGGAGACAGGCCCGGCCTCCCGCATCCCGAGGACCATCGTCATCCCAGCCCCCTTCCACGTTCAGACGCAGACCGACTCGCCAGTCCACCCTGCCGGTTCTCAACCTCTTTCCTTCGTACGATCCCTATCATCCCGGCGAGGGACTATTGATCGGCGTTGGCTGCGCTACTGTCGGCCCAGATAGCGCCGCATTCTGGATCGGCGGCAGATCGATATATTCAAGTATAAGGTTGCGGCCGTACTGAATGCTGACCCGATACATTCTGAAGAGAGCCGCCACGGTCATGCCGCCGGTCAAAAGCACGGGCACCAAGTTACTAATGTCTTTTACAGCGTACCAGACGACTGCTGCCAAAAATGCTGCCGACAATCCCCGGAACATCCCGTATGTCCGATTACAACCGTCGACGCGGGCGGATCGGCCGGCTGTTCTTACCCGCCCATACATGCGCATCGTAATCACCCGCCAATCCTTCCGCGTGAAGGTTGCAAGATCCATCGGGCCCCCTTCCATTTCGCTAACCTTGGCCGCCAGGGCGTTCCGTTGAGCCAGAGTCACCAAGGACTGTCCGGCCTTGCGTACCCAAGCTGTCGGCATCCCTGCCGGGGCCCAGACGATCATTTCGAGCAGGTTACCTAGCCCTTGGACCAAATGCCCAAGGACAAAGGCGGCGAGGACCAAGATTCCGAGGTCGGCTAGGGTCAGACCGTCTTTCCCGACCAGCGCCTTCAACTCTGGCCATTCGACCATCAGCAGGAAAGCGACGACGAAGCCCGGCGTGATCACGCCGATGATGTCGTAGGGATCGAAAGCCTTCGAGGTATCCATCAGGCGTTCTTTCGCATGGCAGACGCTTGGTCAATCGGGACAGCTTTGGCGCGAACGCACACCGCTTGATAGCCATCCACGCCCAAGATCAAGAACGCCATCGGGCGCGCATCGTCCGCACCTACCAGCGCAGCGGAGATCACGTCTGTTGTTGAGGGGTTCGCTCGGCCAAGGTGACTATGCCAAGTCCCCAGGCACCGGAGCAGGCCGCCCGACCGCGTATGAAGGGCCTCGAACTCTGCAGTCAGACCTTCCATCCCAAGTTCAAATTCTGTCTTGGATCGGCGGCTGTCCGGCGGCGCTGCAATCAGATCGGTGACCACAATCTGTCGCGCGATCGGCGACGACCAGCCAACCAGTACGCCACCCGTTTCCGTGTTGGGATACGAAGCCGCATCAGCGCGAATGCGTTCGGACACATCGGCGGCCACGCTGATAGTCCAACCCTCAAGACCCTGAAGGGCCACACGTTGGAACGGCGGAACCAATTGCCGATCATGGCTTAAGCCGAGGCCTTCTCTCCGAAAGAGATGCATCGACCCGATGTCGCTCTCGGCAGGCAACCGAGCCACCAACTCGCCCATGGCGCCAGCGATGACATTGAGCGAACTGTCGCTCATCACCATCGTCAGCGACGCACAGCCTTGGCCCACTGAAACAGGCGCAGCGCCCCCGACTGGCGAAAACAGGACATCGGCCAACTGCGGATCGCTCGAGGCCCGCTGATAGAGCGAGGCCTCCAGTTCCACCATGTTCGGGTTGTGGCCGACACCTTCAATACCGGTCCAGCCGAGACGACCGCCATTGTAGAGCGCCATTTCGGCAATTCGCGGAAGCTCTGCCATCTCGGGTCGCGCAAGATATTCTCGCGCCACCATCGACGCGGTCGTGTTGATCAGCCAGGCGGGCTTCGCCTGGCCCTTTAGCGCCAGCAACTCTTCGGCTACGTCGACATGATCACCCGAGAGGGATTTGGCTGTGCCTCCCAGACCCTTAAGGCCGCTGGCAAGTGCATCCGATTTGGCACCGATCCAATCGACCTGGAAGCCGAGGTCCAAGGGCAGCAGGCCATGACGGGCCGCGTTGTGCGGCGACATTCCGGCTCTGTCAGCAACCAGCGAAGGTGCGTTGCCGCTGCGGGCGGCTTGGATCGCAATTTTCGATCCAAGGCTTCCGCATCCAAGCAAAGCCCAGGACGCCATTTCGGCATCACCGCTCATCCGGCGCAGCAGGTTCGTAGTGACCGCTTGGCGATGCGCCATTGGCCTGACAGCGTCAGCCAAATCCTTAAGCGCGCCCGTCGGGATGCGAAGCGGCACTAAGTACGGACAGATCTCGATATCACTATCGGTGCCCAGCACATTGGCTGGCCGACGCACAAGATTGATGACAACCAGGGGAAAGGTCGAAGGCGGGCCACTGCTCGCTGCGCGTCGAGTGAGCAGGTTGAGCGGACCTTCAAGGAAGGGATGCGTTCCCCACGCCTTCATTCGTTCAATCAGCTCGCCGGCTGTCCCGGTGTCATCCGGTAGGTACTCGTTGCTTATCTTCGGCTTTCCGCGAGCCGTCTTTCCCGCCCACACGGCAACGGCGAGGCCTTCGCCCAACTCATAAGCGTTGTTTGTCCTGGAGGGGCCCGACCGAATGTTCCCATGCGCGGTAGCTTCTCCTTCCAGTTCGCCAACGAAATAGTCGGGGAGGTCCCCGCCGCGCTTGGCCCAGTACTGAATTCGAAAGAACTTGAAGCCGCCCGTCTTGGTCACCATCGCCGCGAGCTTGTCAGCGTCCGCGATCAAGATGTCCGGGCAGCCGTCACGGCGAGCAGGCTCCCAGCCTTGCGACAGATCATTCAGTTCGTTCCTGGAGGCATGTTCGAGCCAAAGTGCCGTCTGTTCGACCAGCGCATACACGCCACGGGCAGCGAGGAATTCGCTCAGAGGCCCGTCAACGAGGCACGGAACGACGCGTCCATCGCCGGTTCGCCAAGGCTGCACATGGGCGTGCTCACGGCTGAAATCGGCCCGGAACGAAACCTCCACAGGATGGGCAGGAAAGGCCGGCGGAAACCGGAACCGAACCTCTTCGACGGGGTAGACGCCGTTTGGACTCCCGCCCTGCGCTACCCACCGTGCTCCCATACTGACTTCGAGGAAACCCGTGACGCTGGCCCAGCCGTCTTCAACGACGGGCTCGGTTACCGACTGTATTGCCGGATGCGCGGCGATCTCCTTCGTTGCGAAGAAGACCGCCGCGTCAACGCTGGGCGGGCTGGCCTTAGCCATGACCCACCGGCCGGGCTCCGATCAACGCCGGAGCCGTAACACCGATGATCGCGGCGCGCGCCGTTTCCGTCTTCTTGACCAGCTCGAGACCACCGGGCTTCACCTCATATTCAAGCGGGTCTTTACGGTCGCCGACGCAGACAAACTCACCACCAACCCCGGTGAGGATGTCCTTGTACTCCCGCTCCGCACGGACACAGGGCGGGTCCGCTTCGTCGTCCTTGATCGGCTTCGAGCTGGCGACGATCTTCGCCCCATCTCGCGGCTGCCCCAGCGCACTGCGGGCGTCGTCGCTGACCTTCGCGTCGTTACCCATGCCGCTCCAGCTGTCCCAGGAAAGGGAGTGCCAGCTGCAGTGGTGGGGCGCCTGCAGCAAATCGTACCCGAGCCGCTGTTCGGCGTTGTCGGAATGCCGGTCCCAGAGACGCTCCCAAATCGCGACCTCGGCGTCACCGCCGGTCAAAAACCGACAGGCATCGGCGACATTGCCATTGGAGACCTGGATGAGGGAGATAATGCTCGAATTGTTCTTCGTGAGCGTCTCTTCCTCGTCATCGTCGTCACCCGCCGGCAAAGGAGCCAGGAGTTCCGCGCTGAACGAGCCATCCTCCTGACCGTCGATCCGCGTCCAGTTCTGGTCGACCTTGACCAGGATCGCCGTCAAATCGTCCGTCTTGCCGTCGACATCCTCGCCCATGATGAGAACGCGGTCGCCTTCAGCGCAGTAGCCAAGCTCCCGGAACAGCTTGACCCTGCGCCGCGCCTCGGCCGCCCAGGCTTTCGCGTCGGGACAGAGGGTGTGTTCCTTCGAAGCCCGCCGGAACACGATGGGCGAGGACCACATTTCACGGATGATAATTTTCCCGCTGCCCTTCGGGTACTCATCGATGGGCTCGAGGTGAAAATGCGTTTCCAGCCCGCTGCAATGGTCCTTGTCGGGATGGGAGAGCATCATCGCGTGCACGTAGGGATGATCATGCGCGTCCCTCGGCAGTCGTTCCTTCAATTGTGCGATGACATCCGGGGTTTCGTCGTCCGGGTCATCGGCAGCCTTGCGGACATGGATGTCGATAAGGACAAACTTGTCGCGGTCGGTCTTGAAAAGGGTCATGTCCCCGTTGCCAACGGGGAAGAAGGTCACTTTGGCGGCCATGTCAGGCGGTCCTCTCTAGTGGAACCGTCCGCTTCAGGTCGCCCTTGGCTACGTCACTCACGCCGCTGTTGTGTGTGGGCGAGTGCATCGCTAATGATCGATCACCGACTCGGACGAGTTGGGAACAGGGCGAGAGGGCGGCGTTCCTGACCGGCAAGTTTGGTTTGCCGTCCTCTCCCCACCTTCGCGGCACAGCCGCCAAGGCTTACGCAACGCTCACTGACAACCGGAAGGGACAAGCCGCTATTGCGGCGGGCCGATCTGTCGGCTGGCGATCGGCGGGCAGAAAAGCCAAGGCCGGATCGCATTCACCATATTTGCGCGTATGTAGGTATGTCGGGCGGCCAGTTCAACCTTGGCCATGTCGCAACCGAATCAGCCGGTTGCACCCACAATCATAATGGGTTTGGCAGACCGTCAAAGGGCGATTAACGCCACGACAGCACCATCCACAGATTCCCACGTCTTGTCCACATCTGGTGCAGTTTAGACATCGGGCAGCTAGATGTTGGGCTGTAGCCCGGCGTAAATTGACGAGCGGCCATCGATCGTAAGCCGAGGAAGGCAATGAAAACACCCGATTTGGCACTGCTGTTCAAACCGGTCGGCAGTCGTGTCCACCTTCCGATAGGCTCAGATCTGGATGCGCTGGCTTGAGGTTCGAGGGAGCGCCCGTGGGCGGGCGTTCCGATTGTCAGCCAAGTGCCACGTTCGGACGCGCTTGCTTCGGTTCAGCCCCGAGCAGACCTTCCGAACGTCAGCTATGAGTCAGAAGCAGGCTTCCGGTCGATTCCTCGACGCGAGAAAAATCACGCCGCAGACCCAGCTCGGTCCAGGTAGTCCGCCCACCATTTCATCATCCCGCGACGCTGACGCAGCCACTCCGCCGCATTATAGGCCGCCCTGATCTCGTCGCGCTCGGCATGCGCCAGTTGGCGTTCGATCCAGTCGCGATTGAATCCCTGCTCATTGAGGATGGTCGACGCGGTCGACCGGAACCCGTGGACAGTTGCGCGGCGATGGTAGCCCATTCGGTAGAGCGCGTAGATCATCGTATTTTCGGACATCACACCGGTGATGGTTGGCGCCGGGAACAGAAATTCGCTGTTCGGCGCCAAGCCCCTAATCTCACTGAGGACAACGACGACTTGCGCTGTCAGCGGGACCAAGTGCTCCGCCCGCATCTTCATCCGCTCGGCCGGAATGCGCCAGAGCGGTTCATCGCCGTCGAGCCCCTCGAACTCTTCCCACTTGGCAAATCGGATTTCCGATGTCCGGACGAAGGTCAGCAATGCGAGTTGCAACGCCAGGCGGGTCTGCGCTTCGCCCTCGTAGCAGCTCAACTTCTGAAGGAACTCGGCCAGATCGCCGGCCCTCAGGGCAGCACGACGTTTGGCCGGCGGCCGGGCAGCTAAGGCGCCGCTGATATCATCGGCCGGGTTCGTCGCGATTAAGCGCTCCGCCCTCGCCATCCGGAAAATGTCCTGCACATAGTTTCCGACGCGGCGGGCTGTTTCGATCGCTCCCCTCCCCTCAATGGCGCGAAGGATACGAAGGACATCCTCAGTAGTGACGGCATGGATCGCCTTGGACCCTAGCTCGGGGAGAACATCTGACTCCACCCTGCTCCATATCCGGTCCGAATAGCCTTCGACCCAGCGGCTCTTACGCGCCGCGAACCACCTTTTGGCGACAGCCTCAAATCGACTGGCCTCGTCGATGATCGCGACATTCTTCGCCGCCCTCCGGGTTTCGCCAGGGTCCAAGCCGTCACGCAGGGACTTCCGCGCGGCGTCGCGAAGGTCGCGGGCCTCGGCTAGCGGCACCTCGTGGGCGCCGCCAAGCGCGAGAGTCTTCCGCTTGCCTGCGAAGCGGTAATCGAAGCGCCAAAGTTTGGAGCCACGAGGATTGACAAGGAGATACAGCCCGCCGCTGTCGGCCAGCTTGTAAGGTTTCTCGGACGGTTTGGCGTTCTTCACGCCGACTGCCGTAAGACTCATGACGGTATCAATGCCTACTGGCCATTCGATACCGTCGCCCATACCGTCGACAAGGGCCGGATGCAACAGCACCCCGCTGGACGCTGATGCATCAAATTTGATGGACTACAACCACTTAGCTCTCCAGCGTGGACCTCTGCGGACCTCGCCGGACGCTAAATGGTAGGGACGGTGGGACTCGAACCCACACTCCTTGCGGAAGCGGATTTTAAGTCCGCTGCGTCTACCATTCCGCCACGTCCCCCGCGGCCCTCTTTAGGGCAGGATCGACATTTTACAATATGACACAGCCCCCGACGCGGAACGTCGAGGGCTGCAATAGTCGAGGCTCAGGCCGAGGCTGGGGACCCGCGGAACAGGGAAGGAAGGGCCTGATCAGCCGCCAACGCCGGGGGCGGATTCACCGCCGCCCTGACGCCGACGGCCTTCATCCAGCACTCGGTCGGCATTGTCTTTCTGGCGCTGGCGCTCAGCGACAGTCATGCAAACTTTCTGCTTGCGGTTTGAACCGACGACGTGCTCGCGGGTGCAGACCACGCGATTGGGGTCATCCATCGTAACCTTCTTGGGCTGCGTGGGAACCGCGGCGACCGGCGCCGCCGCAGGGGCCGGCGTCTCGGACGCTGCCGGCGCTTGCGAGGTCGCGTCGGATTGAGCAAGCGTGGGGCTGGCGACGGCGAGGAGGGCCGCTGCGATAAGCGCGATGCGCATGGGAGAACTCTCGGATACAGTGACAGGATGGCTCAGAAAACGCTCAGGCCGTTTCGCTGTCAAGCTGAGTGATGTTGCCGACGCCCGCAGTGGTGAGGGCTGCCCGCAGATCCCGCAGCGCCGCCTCCATCTGCACCGGGTCACGCCCCCGCAGCACCAGCTGACTGCCATATCCGGCGGCCGAGAAGAACGGATAGCTGCCCATCGACATGTCCGGATAGGCCTTTGCCGTCTGCTCAAGCGGTGCGGCCATGTCCCCTTCGCCGAACCCTTCGATTCGCAGGGTGCGGGAGATCACCACCGCCCCGCCCTTCAGCCGGTGTCCGATATCTTCCAGCATGCCCCGCATGATGCTGGGCACCCCGGCCAGAACGAAGACGTTGTCGATCTGGAAGCCCGGCGGCCCCTGCACCGGGTTCTTCACCAGGCTGCCGCCTTCCGGAATTCGCGCCATCCGCCGGCGGGCCGCATTGACCTCGCCGCCCCAGCGGGCCGCCATCATCTCGATGATTTCCGGGTGCTCGTAGAGGGACACGCCGAAGGCCGCCGCCACGCAGTCCGCGGTAATGTCGTCATGGGTCGGGCCGATGCCGCCGGTCGTGAAAAGGTAGTCGTATCGCCCCCGCAGGACATTGATCGCCGCAACGATCTCCGCCTCGACATCCCCGACCACCCGGGCCTCGGCCAGGTCGACGCCATGCGCGCCCAGAAACTTTGCAATGGCGTTGAGATTGACGTCCTGCGTCCGGCCCGAGAGAATCTCGTCCCCGATAATCAGCACCGCCGCCGTCACCCGTTCCTGGCTTGCCATGGCGCTGATCTTTCCTTGCATTGATGTGTTGAACCGGACTTAGAGCGACCATGCGCCTGCCTCAACCCCTGCTGCGCGGCCGCCTCGTCAGTCGCTACAAGCGCTTCTTCGCCGATGTGCTGCTGGACGACGGCCGCGAGGTCACCGCCCACTGCCCCAACCCCGGCGCCATGCTCGGTCTGAACGCGCCTGGCCTCCCCGTCTGGCTCTCCGCCTCCGACAACCCCAAGCGCAAACTGGCCTTCACCCTGGAGATGGTCGAGGACGCTGGCGCCCTGGTCGGCGTCAACACCATGCACCCCAACCGCCTCGTCGCCGAAGCTCTGATCCATGGGGCCATCCCCGAACTGGCCGGCTACGCCTCGGTCCGGCCCGAGGTCCGCTATGGCGAAGCCAGCCGGGTCGATTTCCTGCTGGAAAGTCCCGATCGTCCGCGCTGCTGGCTGGAAATCAAGAACGTCCACCTCTCCCGCACCCCCGGCCTTGCCGAGTTTCCGGACTGCGTCGCCGCCCGCTCGACCCGCCATCTGCGCGAACTTCAGGCCATGGTCGCCGCCGGTGACCGGGCCGTGGCCCTGTTCGTCATCCAGCGCACCGACTGCGACCGTTTCACCGCCTGCCGCGATCTCGACCCCGCTTTCGCCGCCGCCCTCGACGCCGCCTCCGCCGCCGGCGTGGATATCCTATGCTACGATTGCCGGCTCGAGACGACCGGCATCGCGATCAACCGCGCCATCCCCTGGATCGCCCATCCGGCCGGCGCCAGGGCCTGCTGACGACTTCGTGTGCGACAAATTCTCGCTTCGATTTGAATCTAAAGGGCAAATCAATAGAAATAGACTTCTGTTCGATGCTGCCGGGGTCAAGACTGCGGCGGCAACCCTGATTGGCTTTTCGGGAGGCGTCTGCCTTGTCCATTCTTCCGCCGACGGCGCTGTCCCTCGCCCTGCTGCTTCTGACCGGCGCGGCTGTGGCTCAACCCCAGCCCGTCAGCGGTCCGGCCCCCACCTCGCCCATCCCCTATCAGGTCGCCCCTTCCCAGACCCTGGCCATGGCCCTCGACGCCGCCCGCAAGAAGGACCTTCCCCGGGCCCGCGCCCTGCAGGCCGGCCTTACCGATCCGGTCGCCCGCCGCCTGGTCGACTGGGCCATCGTCGATATCTTTGGCGCTGAACTGGGCGAGGAAGAACTGACCCGCGCTGTCCATGACTTCGCCGGCTGGCCGCGCCCCGAGGGCCGTCTGCAGGCCCTGCAAGAGGCCCACACCGCCGCCCTGCCCCCTGGCCCCGTGCCCTACAGCGCCCTGTCCAGCCGCATTGGCGGCGGTCCGGCCAGCAACTTCACCAGCATGCGCCTGCGCATGAACGACGCCCTGCGCGCCGGCGACGTCCGCGCCGCCTATCAGGCGGTCAGCAACCACAACCTCACCCCCGGCAGCGTCGATTTCGCCGAGGCAGAGTCCTACGCCGGCTGGCTGGCGCTCAACAAACTCCGCGACCCGCGACTGGCCGACACCCACTTCAAGCGCCTTGAGGAAAACGTCAAAAGCCCGGTCAGCAAGGCCCGCGCCTACTACTGGCGCGGCCGGGCGGCCGAACAGATGGGCGACATGGCCCGGGCGAAGGCCTTCTATGAACAGGGCGCCGAACACACCACCACCTTCTACGGCCAGCTCGCCGCCGAGCGGGCCGGCATCAAGGTCCTGGTCCTGAGCCCCGATCCCCAGCCCTCCGCCGACCAGCGGATCAGTTTCGAGACCACTGAGCTGACCCGCGCCGTCCGCCTTCTGGCCGCCGCCGGAGAGCGCGGCCTTGTCCGGGTCTTCGGCCTCTACATGGGTGAGAACGCCGACACCCCGGTCCAGCTGGCCATGGTCGTCGACCTTCTGCAGAGCGTCGACGAACAGGAAGTCTCCCTGATCGCCTATCGTCGCGGCGCCCAGGCCGGTCTCATCCTCCACGAACGCGGCTATCCGGTGATGACCCCGCCGGCCGTCAGCGGCGGCGCCGAGCCGGCCCTGGTCCTGGCCATCGTCCGTCAGGAAAGCCAGTTCGACCCCCGCGTCCGCTCCGGCGCCGACGCCCGCGGCATGATGCAGATGCTGCCCAGCACGGCCCGTGACACCGCCAGACGCGCCGGCATCGACTGGAACCCCGACAGCCTCTGGGATCCGCAATACAACATGCGCCTCGGCTCCAGCTTCCTGGGCCGGCTGACCACCAACTTCGGCGACAGCTACGTCATGGCCGCCGCCGGCTACAACGCCGGTCCCGGCCGCCCGCTGCAGTGGATCCAGTTCTGCGGCGACCCCCGCGACCCCAGCGTCGATCCCCTCGACTTCCTCGAGTGCATCCCGTTCAGCGAGACCCGCAACTACGTGATGAACGTCATGTCCAACGTGACGGTCTACCGCGCCCGGCTCAACGGCGGCCGTGCGCCCCTGTCGGCGGCCGGCGACCTGTCGCGGGGCGTCATGCCCGCCGCCCTGCTGCCCGACGGCCCCCAGCCCTACTCCTCGGCAAGCGCCTCAAAGCGCTGAGGAAAGCCTCCGCCCGGCCTACTGGCCAGGAATCGGCATGACTTCCATGACCTCGACGCCGTCGCCGGGGAAGATCGCGAAATGCGGGTGGTTCTCGAACATCCGCGCCGCCGCCTCGTGCGACTCCGCCCGCACGACGACGTAACCGACCATCTGGTTGGTTATGTCGCTGACGCCATCAGCGCTGATTTTCTTGGTTTTGCCCAGCGGACCGCCGTCAACGACCAGGGCGTCGGCATGGCGGACCATCCAGTCCTGCCAGCCCTTCATGCCGCGCGCGATGACATCATCTGAAGGCGGGCCGGCGTGTTGGTCCATGGGACGACCGGTGTAGACCGCCAGAAAGGTTTTCATCGGAGACTCCTTGCAGGTTCAGGGTTGCTGGGCAGGTTCAGGGTTGCTGGGCAGGTTCAGGGTTGCTGGGCAGGTTCAGGGCTGCGGTCAGGCCGGGGCATTTTCGGCGAACGGTGCAAGTTGCGCCGCCATCGCCCTGCCAAAAGCGGGTCTCGCCTCGCAGCGACGTCGATAGGCGTCCAGCGTCGGGAAGCTCGCCAGCGCGCCGCCCTCGACCAGTTCGCGCAGCACCGATCCCATGATCACGTCGGCGGCGGTGAACCGACCCAGCAGATAGTCCCGATCCCCCAGCCAGGCCGCCAGATCGGCCAGCCGCTGCTCCAGAATGGCCCGCGCCGAGGGCCCTTCGCCTTCCACCTTCGGCGTCACATGCGGCTCGAAATGGAGACAGGCCCAGGCGAGAGGCTCGATCGAGTTAAGCGCCGCGAAGATCCAGCTCGACACCTGCGCCAGCCCCGCTTCCCCTTCGGGGGCCAGGACCGACGACTTGCCGGCGAGATACAGGACGATGGCCCCGGACTCGAACATCTCGACCTCGCCGTCCCTGAAGGCCGGCACCTGGCCGAAGGGCTGCCATCTGCGCTGCTCGGCGGACTTTACTGCTTCAAGGCTCAGCAGCACCTGTTCGTAATCGAGACCCGCCTCCTCAAGCGCCCAGCGGACCCGCAGGTCCCGGACATAGCCCTGTGCGAAGGCGGGAACCCATGTGAAGGCGGTTACCTGGGGGGTCATTACAAACTCCTGTGCGGTGGTCATTGAAACGCGGCCAGATGGTCCAGCCCCTGACGCAGCGCGTCCGGCTGCCCGGCGGTCATCCCCGCCTCCAGGGCGTGGTGCTCCCGCTTCCAGATCGGCAAGGCCGCGATCAGCCGGGCGTGGCCATCGGCGGTCAGGGAAATCAGCCGGCGACGCGAATCGGCCGGGTCGGTCGCCACGGTCGCCAGACCCTCGCGCACCAGCGGCTTCAGCGCCGCGGTCAGGGTTGTGCGGTCCGATCCAAGCAGCCCTGCGACATCCCCCAGAGACGCGGGCTTTGGCCGGTTCAGCGACATCAGCAGGGAAAACTGCCCGTTGGTCAGGCCCACCGGCCGCAAGGCCTCGTCAAACCGCCGCGCCAGCGCCCGCGCCGCCCGCTGCGCATGCAGACACAGGCAGTGGTCCTTCACATGAAGCGTGTCGGCATAGGCAAGCTGCGGCGATGGGGTCATAGCCCATTTATGTTGATATCAATTTTTCGAGTCAACCTGCGGAAGCGGGGCGGCACGGGACATCCATGTTGAAAGGCTCCGGCCCGCCTGCCACTCTGGCGCCAGGCCAAGGGGGATGCCTGATGTCGATTGTTGATTTTGGACCGCCGGATGCAGGCGCGGTCCTGATTCCGCGCGAGGTTTCGGTGGTGCGGGTCGCCGGAAACCTGAGCGCTATGGAAATGCTCGTCAGACGCTGGTTCGGCTGCTGGATCGATTTCCTGGTGCTTGCGGCCCTGCTCTTCCTGCCGAGCCTTCTAACCGGGTTACTGATGGGTGTGACGGCTGCGGGCTCCGCGGCTGCTGCGCGTGAAGCCAGCGAAACTACGCTCATCGTCGGCGCGATAGCGATGGTCGCCTACTTCCCGATCACCGAGGGCCTGTGGGGTCGATCGCTCGGAAAGCTGCTGTCGGGCACCGTTGTCGTCACCAAAACCGGCGCCATGCCGGGCGTCTGGCGGGCCCTGCTGCGCACCCTGTTGCGCCTGATCGAGGTCAATCCCTTCCTGCTGGGCGGCATTCCGGCCGCCATCTTCGTGGCCGCGACCAGCGAGCGACGGCGGCTGGGCGACCTGCTGGCCGGAACCTACGTCGTCCCGGCCGACGCCCTGAAGGTCTTCCACTCCCGCAAGGCGCAAAGCATGGAAGCCACCTCCAGCGTCTTCGACTGACAGGTCCGCCCGCACATTGAACTTCTGTGCTAGGATTGCGACATAAGCCGCAACGCCATTTCCCGCGACCGCCCGACCGGCGGGCGAAACGGACCTGAAATATGATGACCCTGACTGCCGACGACATCGAGTTCGAAACCCGCACCGGCGAGATCAAGCTGCATACCGCCGCTGACTTCGAAGGCATGCGCAAGGCCGGCCGTCTGGCCGCCGAATGCCTGGACATGCTGATCCCGCATGTTCAGCCCGGCGTTCTGACCTCGCACCTCGACGATCTGGCCCGCGAGTTCATCCTCGAGCGCGGCGCCCTGCCCGCCTGCCTGTTCTACAAGGGCTACGGCCACACCGTCTGCATTTCGCGCAACCACGTCGTCTGCCACGGCATTCCCGGCGACTGGGCCCTGCGCGAAGGCGACATCGTCAACATCGACGTCACCGTCATTGTCGACGGCTGGCACGGCGACACCAGCCGCATGTACGGCGTCGGCAAGGTGCCGGCCCGCGCCCGCCGCCTGGTCGACATCACCTACAAATGCCTCGAACTGGGTCTGGGCGAGGTCAAGCCGGGCGCCACCTTCGGCGACATCGGCCACGCCATCCAGAAATACGCGGAAAGCCAGCGCGCCTCCGTCGTCCGCGACTTCTGCGGCCACGGCCTTGGCCGGGTCTTCCACGATGATCCCAACGTCATGCACTTCGGCCGTCCGGGCTCCGGCCCGGTGCTGAAGGAAGGCATGTTCTTCACCGTCGAGCCGATGATCAATCTCGGCAAGCCGCATGTGAAGGTGCTGAACGACGGCTGGACGGCGGTCACCCGCGACAAGTCGCTGTCGGCCCAGTGCGAGCATTCCGTCGGCGTCACCGCAACCGGCGTCGAGATCTTTACCGGCTCGCCCACCGGCCAGTACCAGCCCCTGATCCAGGCCGAGTAACGGAAACGGGCAGCCACCGGCCCGTCCCCGCCCCTGCCATCAGGCCTCGCCGGCCCTGACCGCCAGACGCCGCAGCAGGGCCAGAGCCTCCGGCGGCGGCCGCTGTCCGACCTTGCGATATTCCCGGCAATCGGCCGTGCGGGTCACCAGACCCGCGCCGAACAACTCCCGTCGCAGCAAGGCATGGTCGCCAAAGCTATGGGCCGCCTTGAGCAGGTCGTTGACCTGCCGCTCGTTCAGCACCACCCCGGCCGGCAACCTTGACCACAGCGCCCAGAGGCACAGTCGTTGCTGACTGGTTTTGGCCGGCCAACGGATCATCACCCCGGCATCATTGAAGTGGCCCGCCACGCGCTCGATCTTCAGATGATCAACGGGCGCTGCGGGGGCCGGCGCGACATCAAGCCGGTCCTGCGCCGCCTGCTGGGCGCGGAAATGCTGGAAGTTTCGATAACCCACGGCCCGCGCCAGCATATTCAGCATCTGCACATGGCCGGGCTTGCTCTCGCAGGCCTCGATCTCGCGGCTCAGCGACCGGGCAAGCGCCGACACATCACCCGCGGCGAAGGGAAACACAGTTCTGGACATCACCCATCCTCAACGCGCCGGTTTGGAACAGTCGATGGTCGCTGACTTACGACACGGCGCGGGACAAGTGTCTGCCGATGTGAAGACGGGCAGGTTTAGCTTCCCTTGCGGGACAGCGACGCCTCGGTGAACTGCCGACCAGGTCTGGCTCTACAGCCGAAAAGGCGTCCGTTCAACAATCTGTCGGCGGGGTCCTGAAACCGGAAGCCTGAGCCGGACCGTTATCGCGGCTTGATGCTCAACACCAAATGCGGCGCCGTGGCGTCGCTGACTGTGTCGGCGACGTAGAAGGTGATGGTCGTGGCCTCGTCGGCCCAGGTCCATGCGCGCACCGGACCGGACGTGAGTTGCACCGGCTTGCTCTGGTTGGTCATCGGCATCTTCGGATAGGTCCGGGCCACCCAATCGAGCACCGCCTTCGTCGCCCCCGCTTTCTCCTTCTCTCCGACAAGACTGAGCATGGCGTTGCAGCCTCGCTTTTCGTCAGAACTCTTCGGCTGAAACCGCGCCGAACCCCACGGCCCTTGCAGGGTCGGAAGCAGATCGACATTCCAGCCGTCAGCCTTCAGGGACGCATACAACGCCTTCCGCTCTGCGCCGTCCTGCCAAGGTGCGCACACCTCGGCCATGCCCTTCAGGAATACGCTCGCCGCCGACTTGTCAGCAGCCCCGGCGCATCCAATCCAGGCGAAGAGGGTCAGCAGAGCTGAAAGGGTCAATGCGAAGCTGGATCGCGACATGTGGAGCTCCTTGTCAGGACCAACTATGGACGCAGCCGAGGCCATCGCCGACCTCCCTTAGGGGGGCTTCGGCGACGTTTTCGACAGCCGACAAGGCGCTCAGTCGATTTCCCCGTTGGCGACCGAGGCGCTTGCGCAGCTATCGCGGCTTGATGCTCAACACCACATGGGGCGCCGTCTCGGCGGTGATGCTGTCGACCACATAGAAGGTGATGGTCATGGTCTCTCCGGCCCAGGTCCAGGCGCGGGCGGGCCCGCTCTTGAGCGGCACCGGCTTGTTCTGGTTGGTCATCGTCATTGTCGGGTAGGTGCGGGCCACCCAGTCGAGCACCGCGCGGGTCGTGCCGGCGCGCCCCTGCTCTCCGGACAGGACAAGTATGGCGCCACAGCCCCGCATTTCGCCGTTCCGGCTGGGCTGGAACCGCGCAGACCCCCACGGCCCCTGCATCTTCGGAAGCAGATCAACGTTCCAGCCGTCCGCCTGCAGGGCCTTGTACAGCCCCCCCTGCTCGGCGCCCGCCTGCCACGGCGCGCAGACCTCCTTCATCCCCCGAAGAAAGACGCTGGCCGCCGAAGGCTCGGCGGCTTCCGCGCCTGCGACACCTCCGCTGAGGAGCATCACGGCTGAAAGAGACAGGGCGACGGCGGTTCGTGACATGGGAACGCTCCTTTTCCGGACCCACTATAGAGGCCGGGATCGTCGTCTCCATCCCCGTTTCGGGGGGCTTGAAAAACGCGAACATATGAGGAACAGTGTTCGCCATGTCCCGTTTCGCCGTCGAAGACATCGCCCAGGTCACGCCCCTGTTTCCGCAGGAGCGGAAGGCCGCGGCGCCGGTCAACCACCGCACCGGCCACCGCGAGCGGCTGCGCGAACGGGCGCTAAAGGGCGGCCTGCCGGCCCTGCCCGATTATGAACTGCTTGAGCTCTTCCTGTTCCGGTCCATCCCCCAGGGCGACGTCAAACCCCGCGCCAAGGACCTGATCCAGCGGTTCGGATCGCTGTCGGCGGTGCTCGCCGCCTCGGTCGAGGATCTTTGCACCGTCAAGGGCATCGGCAAGGCCGTGGCCCTCGATCTGGCCGCCCTGCATGAGGCCACCCTGCGGGTCAGCCGCGAACCTGTCGTCCGCCGCACCGTCATCTCCTCCTGGAGCGCCCTTCTCGCCTACGTCAAACTGGCGCTGGCCAATGAACCCCGCGAGCAGTTCCGGGTCCTCTTCCTCGACAAGAAGAACCAGCTCATCGCCGACGAGATCCAGAACCGCGGCACGGTCGACCATGCGCCCGTCTATCCGCGCGAGGTCATGCGCCGGGCCCTTGAGCTATCGGCCAGCAACATCATCCTCGTCCACAACCACCCCAGCGGCGATCCCTCGCCCTCCCATGCCGACATCGACATGACCCGTCAGGTCGTCGAGGCCGGCCGGTCCTTGCGCATCGGCGTCCACGACCACCTCGTCGTCGGCCGCGAAGGCGTCGCCAGCTTCAAGTCCCTGGGGCTGATGTAGGGCGCGCCTGATCATGGGATAATGGCCGGTCGCTTCGATACCTGCGCCAGGGCCGGTCGAGGGCGGATCGGCGATAGATCCCGGCTTCACAACCCCTTCAGTTCGGCTTCACATCCACTTCAGTTCAACTTCACTTTGACTTCATCGCAACTTCATCGGCGCGCGGGGTCAACCTCTTGAAAACACAGGATTCAGGGGCGCCGGGCCGCGACTCTCCCAAGGTCAGCTGTCGGCCAGCCAGGCCAGATACTCCGGCGTCTGCAACAGCCGCTCGCCATAGGCCCGCGCCGAGCCGTCATCGCCATGGTCGGCAAGGTTGATCCCATAGCTTTCGAAGCGGCTGGCGACCGGGGTGAAGAAGGCGTCGACGATTCCCCACGCGCCCATCAGGAAAGGACCGCCAGAACGGCTCAGCAGCCCCCGCCAGATGTCGACAATCCGGCGCACGTCGGCCGAAACCGCCTCGCTGGGGGCCTGCACGGTTCTCAGCCCCAGATCCATGGCGTGTTCGCGCCTCAGGGCGCCAAAGCCGCTGTGCATCTCGGAGGTCGCCGACCGGGCCAGGGCCCGCTCGACCGGATCGGCCGGCCACAGACCCGCCCCGGGGAATCGGTCGGCCAGATATTCGCAGATGGCCAGGGAATCGACGATCACCACCCCGGCGTCCTTCAGGGCCGGCACCAGGCCCGAAGGCGAGTGTTTGCGGATCTCGGTGGTGCTGCGTTCGGCCTCGCGAAGCTGGATCAGGGTCTCGGAAAACCCCGCCCCGGTGTGCTTCAGAACCAGCCATGGCCGCATCGACCAGGTCGACCAACGCTTTGTACCGATGATGATTTCCACAGTCTCGCTCCGGGGTTCGAAGAGTGGGTATTGGCGCCGCCGCCTATCCGCGCTCTAGTGCGACAAAGAGTTTAGAACAAGCGTTCGAGGAAACAGCCCATGACCGACGCCGCCGGCCCGGCGCCGTTTGAGCCCAACCCGGCTCCCGTTACGCCGACACCGGCCCCCGTACTCGAACCCCTGACCAAGGGGTATCGGCGATACGCGCTGGGCATGTTGCTGGTCATCTACACCCTGAACTTCCTTGACCGGCAGATCGTCAACATCCTCGCCGAGGACATCAAGCGCGACCTGCATCTGGCTGACTGGCAGCTGGGCATGATGACCGGCTTCGCCTTCGCCATCTTCTACACCGTGCTCGGCATCCCGATCGCCCGCTTCGCCGAGCGCTCGAACCGCTCGATGATCATCGGCGCCTCGGTCGCGGTGTGGAGCGGCTTCACCGTCCTCTGCGGCTTTGCCCAGAACTTCTGGCAACTGGTCCTGCTCCGCATCGGGGTCGGCGTCGGCGAGGCGGGCTGCACGCCGCCGGCCCACTCCCTGATCACCGACTATGTGCCCCGGTCCAAGCGCGCCTCGGCCATCGCCTTCTATTCGATGGGCACGCCGCTCGGCACCCTGATCGGTCTGGCCATGGGCGGGCTGATCGCCGACGCCTATGGCTGGCGCGCGGCCTTCCTGGTCGCCGGCGCGCCGGGCGTGATCTTCGCCCTGCTGGCCTTCTTCACCCTGCCCGAGCCGCGCAAGAAGCTGAAAGCCGACCTCGCCGCCCGCGCCGCCGCCCCGGCCATCTCCTTCAGCGCCGCCCTGGCGGCCCTGATGCTCAAGAAGACCTTCTGGCTGATCGCCTTCGCCGCCGCCATCAAGGCCTTCATCGGCTACGGCCACGCCCCCTTCACCGCCTCCTTCTTCTTCCGCGTCCACGGACCCCAGCTGGTCGAACTGGCCGCCTGGCTGTCGGACATCCTGTCCGCCGCCTTCTCTCTCATCCCCTTTGTCCAGGTCGACTTCGAACTGGGCGTGCGCGGCTTCCTCGGCATCGCCCTCAGCGCCGTCGGCGGCACCGCCGGCGTCATCGGGGCCTGGCTGGGCGGCTACGTGGCTGACCGGCTCGGGGCAAAGGATCTCCGCGCCTATGTGGTGGTTCCGGCCATCGCCTCTGTCGTCACCATCCCGATCTACATCTTCGGCATCATGATCGGCGACGCCGGCGCCGCGGTGCTGATCCTCGCCGTGCCCGCCATCCTCGGCACCCTCTGGTACGGCCCGGTCTATGCGACGGCCCAGAGCATCGTCGAACCGCACATGCGGGCGACCTGCGCCGCCATCCTGCTGTTCATCATCAATCTCGTCGGGCTGGGCCTTGGCCCCCTCGCCGTCGGCATCCTCAGCGACATCTTCGCCGGTCCGCTGGGCATGGGCGAGGCCGAAGGGGTCCGCTGGGCCCTGATCAGCTCGGCCTCCCTGGGGCTGGTCGCCTTCGCCCTGTTCTGGATGGCCCGCAAGACCATCCGCGAAGACATGGTCAGCTAGCAACAAAGGCCGGCCCGCAAGGGCCGGCCAAATCAGTTCAGCCCGCAGGTTTGCGGGGTTTCAAAGGGGTGTTTCATGGCGGATATAGCGGCTCAGGGCGTGGCCCCGCCGGTCTATACGAAGGGCTACAAGGCCACGGTGCTCAGCATGTTGCTGGCCGCCTACACCTTCAACTTCATCGACCGGACGATCATTTCCACCATCGGCCAGGCGATCAAGGTCGATCTGGCCCTGACCGACACCCAGCTTGGCCTCCTCGGCGGCCTCTACTTCGCCCTGCTATACACCCTGCTGGGCATCCCGATCGCCCGCCTCGCCGAGCGCAAGAACCGGGTGACCATCATCACCCTGGGCCTGGTCATCTGGTCCGGCTTCACCGCCCTCTGCGGCTTTGCCGCCAACTTCGTCCAGCTGGCCGCCCTGCGTTTCGGCGTGGGCATCGGCGAGGCGGCCTGCTCGCCGCCGGCCCATTCTCTGATCAGCGACTATTACGAGCCCAAGCAGCGGGCCACGGCCCTGTCGATCTACAGCTTCGGCATTCCCCTCGGCACCATGTTCGGCGCCGTCGCCGGCGGCTGGCTGACCCAGGAATTCAGCTGGCGCTTCGCCTTCATCGTCGTCGGCGTGCCCGGCTTGCTGCTAGCGGTGCTGTTCAAGCTGCTGGTCAAGGAGCCGCCGCGCGGTCACTCCGACCTGGTGGTCGCCCCGATCAGCGAGGAGGGCGTCGTCGCGCCCGCCCCGTACGTCAAACCGCCCTTCTCGATGGCCAATGAGTTCAGCGAGATCTGGGAAGTAGTCAAGGTTCTGTCGACCAAGTGGCCGGTGGTTCACATGGTGCTTGGCGTGACCATCGCCTCCTTCGGCTCCTACGGGTCCGGCGCCTTTGTCCCGGCCTACTTCGTCCGCCAGTTCGGCCTCGACTACACCATGGTCGGCCTGATCACCGGTCTGGTCGGCGGCTTCTCGGCCGGTATCGGCACCCTGGCCGGCGGATTCATCTCCGACTGGGCCGGTAGACGAAACGCCCGCTGGTACGCCCTCACCCCGGCCCTTGGCCTGCTGATCGCCACCCCCATCTACATCGCCGCCTACCTCCAGAATGACTGGAAGATGGCCGCCCTGATCCTGCTGGTGCCCGGCATCTTCCACTACACCTACCTCGGCCCGACGTTCGGGGTGATCCAGAACTCGGTGCCGACCTACCGGCGGGCCACCGCCACGGCGCTGCTATTCTTCTTCCTGAACCTGATCGCCCTTGGCTTCGGCCCGGTCTTCACCGGCTGGATCATCGACCATCTGGCTCAATTCAACTTCAACCACCTGGGCCCCAACGGCGTCCTGCACTCCCTGTTCGGCGCCTTCGGCGGCGATACCGGGCCTGCGGAATTTGTCGCCTCCTGCCCCGGCGGCGTCGCGCCAAAGGGCGCCGGCGACGAGCTGATGAGCGCCTGCAAAAGCGCCATGGCCCTGTCCAGCCGGCAGGGGATCATCATCTCCATCTGCTTCTACGCCTGGGCCTCCCTCCACTACTTCCTGGCGGCCTTTGGCTTGGCCAAACACATGAAAGCCAGCGCCACCTGATCAGGCGGCCTTGACTCTGGCGCGCCTCGGGGCGAAGCGGGCGGCATGATCTCTCGCTATTCCCGTCCCGAGGCGGCGGCCATCTGGTCGCCGCAGACCCGCTATCGCATCTGGTTCGAGATCGAGGCGCACGCTGCTGACGCCATGGCCGAACTGGGCGTCATCCCCGCCTCCGCCGCCAAGGCCATCTGGGATGGCGGCCGCGACGTGGTCTGGGACGCCGACCGCATCGACGAGATCGAGCGGACGACCAAGCACGACGTCATCGCCTTCCTGACCCACGTCGCCGAGGTCGTCGGTCCCGAGGCCCGCTTCCTCCACCAGGGCATGACCAGCTCCGATGTGCTGGACACCTGCCTGTCTGTGCAGATGGCCCAGGCCACCGACCTGCTGCTGGAAGACGTCGATCTGGTTCTGGCCGCCCTCAAGCGCCGGGCGATGGAGCACAGGCTCACCCCCTGCACAGGCCGCAGCCACGGCATCCACGCCGAGCCGACCACCTTCGGCCTCAAGCTGGCCGGTCACTACGCCGAGTTCCAGCGCGCCAAGGAGCGGCTGGCCATGGCTCGCTTCGAGATCGCCACCTGCGCCATCTCCGGCGCCGTCGGCACCTTCGCCAACATCGACCCGCGGGTTGAGGCTCATGTCGCCGAGAAGATGGGTCTGGCCATCGAGCCGGTCTCGACCCAGGTCATCCCCCGCGACCGCCACGCCGCCTGGTTCGCCGCCCTCGCCGTCGTCGCCAGCTCCATCGAACGTCTCGCTGTCGAGATCCGCCACCTGCAGCGCACCGAGGTTCTGGAAGCCGAAGAGCCCTTCGATCCGGGCCAGAAGGGCAGCTCGGCCATGCCCCACAAGCGCAACCCGATCCTCACCGAGAACCTGACCGGCCTCGCCCGTCTGGTCCGCTCGGCGGTCGTCCCGGCGCTGGAAAACGTCGCCCTCTGGCACGAGCGCGACATCAGCCATTCGTCGGTCGAGCGCGGCATCGCCCCGGACGCCTCCATCCACCTCGACTTCGCCCTGCGCCGCCTGGCCGGGGTGGTCGAGCGGCTGGTGATCTATCCGGAGAATATGCTCAAGAACCTCGACCGCCTCGGCGGTCTGGTCCACTCCCAGCGCGTCATGCTGGCCCTGACCCAGAAGGACTCCTCGCGCGAGGAGGCCTATGCGGCGGTCCAGTCCAACGCCATGAAGGTCTGGCGCGGCGAGGGCCGGTTCATCGACTTCCTGAAAGCCGACCCCTTCGTCTCCGCCAATCTGACCAATGCTGAACTCGAGGACCTGTTCGACAACGGCTATCACTTCAAGCATGTCGACACGATCTTCGCCCGGGTCTTTGGCGAGGGCTGACATCAGGATGAGCGCACCGGTCCTTCGTCTCAATCCAGAGCTTGATCCGGCCCGCTTCAGCCAAGCCTTCCAGCGCGACGGCTATGTGCAGATCCCCGCCGTCTTCGAGCCGGAGACGGCCGAGGCCCTGGCCCGGATGTTCGAGACCGCCCTGCCGTGGGATCTGGCCCTGTCGAACGACGCCGGCCGCGAGGAGGTCTTCACCCAGCCCCAGTTGGCCGCCATGGGCCAGGCGGCCATCGTCGACAAGCTGCGGGCCACCGTGGGCCGGGCGTCCGAGCAGTTCGCCTTCATCTACATGTGCTATCCGATGATCGCCGCCTATCTGGCCGGCCGCGACCCGGGCCACCCGATCCACGATCTGACTGACTTCCTCAACAGCCGCGCCTTTCTGGACTTCGGCTCGGCCGCGGCGGGGGTCACCGGCATCACCAAGGCGGACGCCCAGGCCAGTTTCTACCGCCCCGGCGACTTCCTCAGCCTGCACGATGACACCGGCCGCTCCGACGAGCGCCGGGTCGCCTACACCCTCGGCTTCACGCGCCGCTGGCGTCCGGACTGGGGCGGTCAGCTGCTGTTTCACGACGACGCCGGCGACATCACCCGCGGCCTGGCCCCCGGCTTCAACGTCCTGACCCTGTTCAAGGTCCCCCGCTGGCACTCGGTGGCCCCGGTCTCGGCCTATGCGACGGTCAAACGCCTGTCAGTGGTCGGCTGGCTTCGGGACGACCCGGTCCCCGCACGGTGAGCCTCAAGCAGGGCCTTGCCCCGGTCTGGTCGCCCGATGCGCGGGTGCTGATCCTCGGCAGCCTGCCCGGCGACGCCTCACTGGCGGCGCAGCAGTATTACGGCCACCCGCGGAACGCCTTCTGGCGGCTGGTTGGCTCGGCCATCGACACCGACCTCGTCGGCCTGCCCTACCCGCAGCGCATCATCGCCCTGCGGGACGCCCATGTCGCCCTCTGGGATGTTCTCGCCGAAGCGATCCGCCCCGGCAGTCTCGACTCGGCGATCCGCGAGGAGCGGACCAACGATCTGGCGGCGTTTCTGGACGGCCTGCCCGACCTGAGCGCCATCGCCTTCAATGGCGGCAAGGCGGCGCGTCTTGGGGAGCGCTTGCTGGCCGGGGTTCGGCCAGCCGTGATCCGGCTGACCCTGCCCTCGTCGAGCCCGGCCTACACGCTTGGAATTGACTTGAAGAAGGCGGCCTGGCTGAACCTGCGTCCAGCCCTCGGCCTCAGCTGACCGGGATCAGTCGCTGGTCCGCATCTGCTCGCGGGCCTGGGCCATCAGCTCGTCCATCTTCATACGGACTTCGCCTTCGGACACTTCCAGGCCAGAGCCCTTCAGGTCGCCGAAAACCTTGCGCAGGACGTCGTCATCACCAGGCTGTTCAAAGTCGGATTTGACCACGGCGCGGGCATAGTCTTCGGACGAGGCGAGACCCATTTTTTCGGCGGCCCATTCACCCAGCAGCCGGTTGCGGCGGGCGGTGGCCTTGAATTCCTGTTCGGCGTCGAGGGCGAACTTGCGCTCAAAGCCCTTTTCACGTTCGTCGAAGGTGGTCATGGATTTCCCAACTGGTCGTATTCGGGGGGTGAATACCCCGCACAGACGCCCCCGGCAATCAGAACCGGCAGGTCATCCACGGAGATATCGTCTCGCGTCCGCCCCACATTGCGGCCGGACGCCCACTGTGGCTTTCCCTGCGAAGGGTTTGAGAGTAATTACCCGCGCGACCTGACACCTTCGCGGACCTGAGTCGGAACCCGCGCGCTGGCGCCGCCCGCGCGCGATTTTTGTTCCCGGCCTGCCGCACCCCCCGGGGGAGACCAAATGACCAACACCACCCGCCGCAAGAAGATCTACGAAGGCAAGGCCAAGATCCTCTATGAGGGCCCAGAGCCGGGCACCCTGATCCAGTACTTCAAGGACGACGCCACCGCCTTCAACGCCCAGAAAAAGGCCGTCCTTGAGGGCAAGGGCGTGATCAACAACCGCATCAGCGAGTTTGTGATGACCAAGCTGGGGGCCATTGGCGTGGCCAACCACTTCATCCGCCGCCTGAACCACCGCGAACAGCTGATAAAGGAAGTCGAGATCGTCCCGCTGGAAGTGATCTGCCGCAACATCGCCGCCGGCAGCCTGTCCAAGCGCCTCGGCATCGAGGAGGGCACGCCCCTGCCCCGCTCGATCATCGAGTTCTGCTACAAGAACGATGAACTGGGCGACCCGCTGGTCACCGAAGAGCACATCACCGCCTTCAACTGGGCCACCACCCAGGACATCGACGACATCATGGCCATGACTCTGCGGATCAACGACTTCCTCACCGGGATGTTCGGCGCCGTCGGCATCACCCTGGTCGACTTCAAGATCGAGTTTGGCCGCATCTGGGAAGGCGACTTCTCCCGCCTGATCCTCGCCGACGAGATCAGCCCCGACAGCTGCCGCCTGTGGGATTCGACGACCAACGAAAAGCTCGACAAGGACCGCTTCCGCCGCGACCTCGGCGACGTCATCGAGAGCTATACCGAGGTGGCCCGCCGCCTCGGGATCATGAAAGACATGCCAACCGTCATCCAGGGGGGACTTCACTAGTGAAGGCGACTGTCCACGTTTTCCTCAAGCCCGGCGTTCTGGACGTCCAGGGCAAGGCTGTTGAAAGCGCGCTGCACGGCCTGGGCTGGGCGGACGTCAAGCACGTCCGTGTCGGCCGGGTGCTGGAGTTCGAGGTCGGCGGCGACAAGGCTTCCGCCGAGGCCGAGGTGAAGGCCATGTGCGACAAGCTGCTGGCCAATACCGTGATCGAAAGCTACCGCGTCGAGATCGCGTAGCCGCCCTTGATCCGCTCATCCCGGCGAATGCCGGGACCCATCCGCCAGAGCGCCGACGATGCAGATCGGACTCTGATGAACCCGTTGGTCATGACAACACCCCTGACCTCGAGATCACGCGGATAGATCCCGGCATTCGCCGGGAAGAGCGGGTTGTTTCTGAGCGGCTTCGCTCGTCCTATTGTTGAGACTCTGCCAGAGGCCCCGCCATGAAAGCCGCCGTCATCGTCTTCCCCGGGTCCAACTGCGACCGGGACTGCAAGGTCGCCGTCGAGCGCTCGACCGGAGCCTCCGTCGACATGGTCTGGCACGGCGACACCGCCCTGCCCTCGGGCCTCGACCTGATCGTCCTGCCGGGCGGCTTCTCCTATGGCGACTATCTGCGCTGCGGAGCCATGGCCGCGCTGTCGCCGATCATGACCGAGGTCAAGGCGGCCATCGATCGCGGCGTCGCCACGGTCGGCATCTGCAACGGCTTCCAGGTTCTGTGCGAGGCTGGCGCCCTTCCCGGCGCCCTGCTGCGCAACGCCGGCCTGAAATACGTCTGCAAGCCGGTCACCCTCGACATCGTCAACGGCCAGACCCGCTTCACCGCCGCCTACCAGGGCCGCCGCGAGGCGGTGATGACGGTTGGTAACGGTGATGGAAACTACTTCGCCGACGAGGCCACCCTCGACCGTCTGGAAGGCGAGGGTCAGGTGATCTTCCGCTACAAGGACAATCCCAACGGCTCCGCCCGCGACATCGCCGGTATCAGCAACGCCGCCGGCAATGTTCTGGGCCTGATGCCTCACCCTGATCGTTCGTTCGAGGCTGAACTAGGCTCGGCCGACGGGGCCCTGCTGTTCCAGAGCGCCCTCGCCAGCGCCTGACGCGCGACCACGACGAACCCACAGCAGGGCGATTTGAGTCGATCAAATCGCCCTACTCTATCGCCGTTTCTTCTTCTTCGCCTGGTGCTCGGCTTCTTCTCTCGCCCGCAGAACGGCGATGCGTTTGATCAGATCCTCGGGCACGGGGTCGGTCAGCAGGAACTTGATCGTCCCCTTGCTGACTTCCAGCTCACTGAGCTCCTCCGCCAGCGTCTCCAGAACAAGCTGACCGACGGGATAGATGGAATAATGCCGCTTCCAGGCAGCGTAGTGGATCACGTTTCGCCCCCCGACGCGGAAGGTCGGAATGTCATAGACAATCGCCTCCTCGGCGCCCGGCAAGGCGTCGCTGATCACCTCCCGAACCGTCTCAAGCAGGCCCCGGGACCGGTCAGGCAGGCTGGCGATGTAGTCGTCCACCGTCGAAATCTCGATATTCGCCATCGTCTCCTCCGCGCTCGCGACACCGCCCCTGGGCGAATTCACTTGGCCGATCGGCAGGCCGGGCACACCTTCGCCGACCACACGGGGGAAGACCATGCATTTTGACCAGATCAACTGGCTCTATGTCGCGGGCGGCATCTCGTCGGTCCTGCTGATCGCCTGGATCATCGCCGCCTTCCGCGCCCGTCCGGGCGCAGTCGCCCTGCTTGTCGGCCTGGCCCATCTGGTCGTCGCGGGCCTGAACAGCGCCGCGCCCCTGCGCGGCGTCCTTGATCCGGCCTATGCGGGCTATGGCTTTGGCATGGTCGCCGCCGGTCAGGGTCTGAACGTCTCGCTCGTCGCCGGCGCGGTCTTCATCGCCGCCGTCGTCGGCGCCTTCACCGCCTTGCGCCGCATCTGGCTGGCCTACCTGATCACCGCCATAACCAGCCTGGGCTTTCTCACCGTGCTCGGCTGGCCGTGGCTGGCGGATCTGCTCGATGGCTTCCACACCAGCTTTCAGATCGGCGATGGCCTGATCATTCCAGGATTTGTCGCCAAGGGGGCCTTCGCGATCGTCATCCTGACGCCCTTCGCCCTTGGCGCTGTCCGGTCCCTGTTCAGGCTCGCCTCGCCGGACGGGAGTCCAGCCCAGATCACGTCGAGTTTGGATTGAATCAATCCAAACTTGAGAAACCTGATCGATTCGAAATGTTTGGACCGGGTTCGACGCGAAAAGCCGGTTCCCACCCTTTCGCAACCCGCTTTAGGGAACCAGACCCCCATCGACGGTGTCATCCGGATCACCGTCGTTGCGAGCCTCGTCATAGTCCTCGTTCATCGTCTCCTGCAGATGCTCGGCGTCCTTGCGAATCTCCGCGGTTTCATCAGCGATGTCGGTCGGGGCCGGACGGCTGGCGGCGTCGGTTTTGTCGGTCATCTGTGTATCTCCAATATCGGGCCGGACGGCCCTTGAGCGCCCTCACCCAACGGCTGGCCGGGCAGAACCGTTCCAATGCGCCCCCACGGCGTCCGATCCATGCCAAGACCGGTTCACAGACGCCCCTTAGACCACTAGAAGCCCAAGGCTATGAGCGCCTCTCCCACACCCAAGACCACCGCCGAACTGGCCGCTGAATACGGCCTCAAGCCGGAGGAATACGCCGTCATCCTCAAGCGGCTGAATCGAGAACCCAACCCGGTCGAACTGGGGGTGTTTTCGGTGATGTGGTCGGAGCACTGCTCCTACAAATCCAGCCGCAAGCATCTGGGCAAATTCCCGACCACCGGCCCCCGGGTCATCTGTGGTCCGGGCGAGAACGCCGGGGTCGTCGATATCGGCGACGGCCAGGCCTGCATCTTCAAGATGGAGAGCCACAACCACCCCAGCTACATCGAGCCCTATCAGGGCGCGGCGACCGGCGTCGGCGGCATCATGCGCGATGTCTTCACCATGGGCGCCCGCCCCATCGCCCTGCTCAACGCCCTGCGCTTCGGCGACCCGTCCCACCCCAAGACCCGCCGTCTGGTCGAGGGCGTCGTCGCCGGCATCGCCGGCTACGGCAACTGCGTCGGCGTGCCCACGGTGGCCGGTGAGACCAACTTCCATCGCGGCTACGACGGCAACATCCTGGTCAACGCCATGTGCGTAGGCCTGGCCGACGCCGACAAGATCTTCTATTCCGCCGCCCCCGCCGCCGGCCTGCCGGTGGTCTATTTCGGATCCAAGACCGGCCGCGACGGCATCCACGGCGCAACCATGGCCAGCGCCGAGTTCGACGAGGACAGCGACGAGAAGCGTCCCACCGTCCAGGTCGGCGACCCCTTCGCCGAAAAGCTGCTGATCGAGGCCACCCTCGAACTGATGGCCACCGGCGCCGTCGCCGCCATCCAGGATATGGGCGCCGCCGGCCTGACCTCTTCCTCCGTGGAAATGGCCGGCAAGGGCAGCGTCGGCATCGAGCTCGACCTCGACATGGTGCCCCAGCGCGAAGAGGGCATGACCGCCTATGAGATGATGCTGTCGGAAAGCCAGGAGCGGATGCTGGCCATCCTCAAGCCCGGCCGTGAGCGCGACGGTCACGCCATCTTCGAGAAGTGGGGCCTCGACGCCGCCATCATCGGCGTCACCACCGACACCGGCCACATTGTGCTCAAGCACAAGGGCGAGGTGGTCTGCGACCTGCCGCTCAGCCCCCTCTCCGACGACGCCCCCCTCTACGATCGCCCCTGGACCCAGCCCAGGCTGCACGACCGGATCGATCCGGGCTCGGTGCCCGCGCCGGAGGACTGGGAAGCGGCGGTGCTGACGCTGATGGCCTGTCCCGACATCGCCTCCAAGCGCTGGCTGTGGGAGCAATACGACCGCCACGTCATGGCCGACACCCTGGAAGACAGCGCCACCGGCGCCGACGCCGGCATCGTCCGTGTCCACGGCACCCGCAAGGGTCTGGCCGTCACCAGCGACTGCACCCCCCGCTACGTCCAGAACGATCCCTACGAGGGCGGCAAGCAGGCCGTGGCCGAAGCCTGGCGCAACCTGACCGCCGTCGGCGCCGATCCCATCGCCATCACCGACAACCTCAACTTCGGCAATCCCGAGCGCCCCGAGATCATGGGCCAGATCGTCCGCGCCATCGACGGCATGGCCGAAGCCTGCCGGGCCCTCGACTTCCCGGTCGTGAGCGGCAACGTCAGCCTGTACAATGAGACCAACGGCGCGGCCATTCCGCCGACCCCGACCGTCGGCGCCGTCGGCCTGCTAGCCGACTACGACACCCACGCCGACTTCTCGGGCATGAAGAACGGCGACCAGCTGGTGCTGGTCGGGAACAACGACGGAGAACTGGGCGCCAGCCTCTATCTGCGTGAAATCCTCGGCCGCGAAGACGGCGCCCCGCCGCCCGTCGATCTGGCTCTGGAACGCAAGACCGGCGACTTTATCCGCAGCCAGATTCAGGCAGGAAACCTGAAAACAGTGCACGATCTATCAGACGGCGGTCTGATCGCGACGGCTGCCGAGATGTGTCTCTCTAGCGGTCTGGGAATGGAAATCGGCATCCAGGGCGATGGTCCAGATCACCCGTTTTTCTTCGGAGAAGACCAGGCACGATATCTCGTCGCCGTAGATCCTTCGATGGTCGACGCATTGATCGGTGCGCTCGAAGCCGAAGGACTCGAATACCTGATGTTGGGCGCGGCGGGCGGAGCCTCTTTGAGCATCAACGGATCCGATGGACCTCTGGTTGAAATCCCTCTCGACAAACTCCGCGCCGCGCATGAAGGATGGCTGCCGTCATTCATGAAAGGCGCAGCGTGATCCGTCTCTCCGCTCTGATGCCTCTTGCTGCGGCGGCCCTGCTGGCAGGCTGCGCCACTGACAGTGGCGGCGAACCGGCCCCAAGCATTCCGGGCGGCGAAAGCTGCGACGTCTCCATTTCTTTTGGCAGCTACGCTATGGGCATCGACGGCGACGCCTACGCGCGCGTCGAGACCTGGCTGGCCGCTCACAAGGACCTGGTCACCGACGTAGAGGTGACCCCTTGGGGTCGTGAAGGCGAGCGCACCGTCTGCGTGATGACGAGCTCGCCAGCCGCCATCAAGCCGGTGTTCAGCGGCGTGGTGAAGCAGCTTCCGGCCGTGGGCAAGAAGGCCCCGATCACGGCGATGAGCAGGACCGGCGGTCACTTCCAGACCAAGGGCGGGCCTGGAGCCTAGGCCTTTGGGGGCCTTTTCTCTCGCTCGCCGGGAGAAACCAGCTCTACGCGGGGCGGACGAGGTCCGCGCCACCTCGCGACGACAACTTAAAAAGACAAAGGGCAGCCACCGAAATCCGGTGCTGCCCTCATCCGTCGGCTGCGCCGACACCTTCTCCCGACGAGCGGGAGAAGGACCTGCGTTGTTGCTACGCCAGTTGTAGCTCGCGTTCACCGTCCCTGGTCTTGGCGCCCAAACGCTCAACCAGCGCCTCATACTGGCTCCAGAGCGCCGCCGGCATATGGTCGCCGAAACGCTCGTAGAAGGCCGGAATGAGCGAGGCTTCCTCGCGCCACACGTCTGCGTCGACGGTCAGCAGCAGGTTCAGCTTCTCGGCTGACAGGTCGAGGCCCGAGACATCGAGCGAGCCCTGCGCCGGCAGACGGCCGATCGGCGTGTCGACGGCTTCGGCATCGCCTTCCAGCCGGTCGACGATCCACTTCAGCACGCGGCTGTTCTCGCCATAGCCCGGCCAGACGAACTTGCCGCCGTCCTTGCGGAACCAGTTGACGAAATAGATGCGCGGCAGCTTGGCCGGATCCTTGGCCGCCGCCCCGACACTGAGCCAGTGGGCGAAATAGTCGCCCATGTTGTAGCCGCAGAAGGGCAGCATGGCGAAGGGGTCGCGGCGCAGCTCGCCCACCTTGTTCTCGGCGGCGGCGGTGCCTTCAGAGGCGGTGTTGGAGGCCAGGAACACACCGTGCTCCCAGTCGAAGGCCTCGGTGACCAGCGGCACGGCGCTGGCGCGGCGACCGCCGAACAGGATGGCGCTGATCGGCACGCCGGCCGGATCTGCCCATTCGTCGGCGATCACCGGGCACTGGTCGGCGGCGACGGTGAAGCGGGCGTTGGGATGGGCGGCCGGCGTCGTCGAGGCCGGCGTCCAGGGCTTGCCCTGCCAGTCGGTCAGATGCGGCGGGGCCTCATCGGTCAGGCCTTCCCACCACACATCGCCGTCAGGCGTCATGGCCACGTTGGTGAACACGCAGTCGCGGTTCAGGGCCTCGATGGCGTTCTTGTTGGTGCCGATGCCGGTGCCCGGCGCCACGCCGAAGAAGCCGGCTTCCGGGTTGATGGCACGCAGCTGGCCATCGTCGCCAAAGCGCATCCAGCAGATGTCGTCGCCCACCGTCTCGGCCTTCCAGCCGGGGATGGTCGGCTGCAGCATGGCCAGGTTGGTCTTGCCGCAGGCGCTGGGGAAGGCGGCGGCGACGAACTTCACCGCGCCCTTGGGGCTGGTCAGCTTGAGGATCAGCATATGCTCGGCCAGCCAGCCCTCGTCGCGGGCCATGACGCTGGCGATGCGCAGGGCGTAGCACTTCTTGCCCAGCAGGGCGTTGCCGCCGTAGCCGGAGCCGTAGGACCAGATCTCGCGGGTCTCGGGATAGTGGACGATCCACTTTTCCTCGTTGCAGGGCCACGGCACATCGGCCTCGCCCTCGGCCAGCGGGGCGCCCAGCGTGTGGACCGCCGGGACGAAGAAGCCGTCGTCGCCCATCATCTCCAGGGCCTGCTTGCCCATCCGGGTCATCACCCGCATCGACACGGCGACATAGGCGCTGTCGGTGATCTCGACGCCCAGGGCGCTGATCGGCGAGCCGATGGGGCCCATGCAGAAGGGCACGACATACATCGTCCGACCCTTCATGCAGCCGTCGAACAGACCGTTCAGCCGGTCGCGCATTTCCGCGGGCGCGGCCCAGTTGTTGGTCGGGCCGGCGTCGGCCTCTTTTTCCGAACAGATGAAGGTGCGGCTCTCGACCCGGGCGACGTCGCGGGGATCGGAGGCGGCATAGAAGCTGTTGGGCCGAAGCTCGGGGTTAAGGCGCTTCATCGTGCCGCTTTCGACCAGTCGATCGGTCAGCAGCTTGAACTCCGCCTCGGAGCCGTCGCACCAGTAGACGGCGTCCGGCTTGGTCAACGCAGCGATATCGCTGACCCAGGCCTTGAGTTTTGCGTGATTGGTCGGGGCCTCATTGAGACCCGGAATCGAGACTTCGCCGCCCATCACCGGTGGCCTCCGTTATCTACTTTGACGCCACGGAAGCCGTCTGACGCGGTTCCTGTTGTCGCCCTTGCGCAGGTCTGCCTAGCGCGCCGGGGGGGCGAGGAGCAAGACGCAAAGGTCCAATTGTGAAGATTGCATGATCGTCACAGCGCCCCGAGCGGTGGGAACCTGGCCTCCCGCGCGACAGCGAAACGCATGGCCAAGGCCGGGTTCCCCCCGTTAGAACCCCGCCAGACACCTCGGGGAACCTGTACATGCGCTGGATTGTTCGCGGCCTGATCGGCCTGGTTGGACTGGTCGTTCTGGCGGCGGTGACGCTGCTGGCTCTCGACATTCCCGGCCGCCCGGCCCGCGCCGCCAGGGCGGATATCGCCCAGCTGAAGGCGGCGCATGATGTGAAGATTCGCCGCGACGCCTGGGGCGTCCCCCATATCCTTGGCCGCACCAACGCCGACGCCGCCTTTGGCTTGGCCTACGCCCACGCCGAGGATGATTTCGACACCATCCAGGAGGTCACCCTCGCCACCCGCGGCAAACTGGCCGGGACCAACGGCCTCAAGGCCGCCCCCACCGACTATATCGTCAGCCTGCTTGGCGTCTGGAAGGCGGTCGACGCCGGCTATGAACGCGACCTACCCGCCGACGTCCGGGCGGTCCTCGAAGGTTACGCCGACGGGATCAACCTCTATGGCGCCCTGCATCCCGACAAGGTCGCGCCCGGCATGCTCCCCGTCACCGGCAAGGACATCGCCGCCGGCTTCGTCTTCAAGACCCCGTTCTTCTATGGCCTCGACGCCGAGCTGAAGCGGCTGAACGACCTGCCCAAGGACCCCATGCCCAAGGGCTCCAACGGCGTCGCCGTCGCCCCGTCGCGGTCCTCGGACGGCGCAACCCGGCTGCTGGTCAATTCCCATCAGCCCTTCACCGGCCCCGTCGCCTGGTACGAGGCAGTCGTCGAGAGCGGCGAAGGCTGGCACGTCGCCGGCGGCTTCTTCCCCGGCTCGCCCTTCATGCTGCATGGCCACAACGCCACGCTGGGCTGGGCCAACACCGTCAACAAGCCTGACCTGATCGACACCTATCGCCTGGTCATCAATCCGGACAACGACAACCAGTACCGCCTCGACGGCGCCTGGAAGGATTTCGACAAGTCGTCCGCCAAACTGCGCATCAAGCTCTGGGGCCCCTTCCACGTCACCGTAAACCGCCCCGTCCTGCGCTCGGTCCACGGCCCGGTGTTCAAGACCAAGGGGGGCGTCTTCGCCCTGCGCTTCGCCGGCATGGACGAAGTGCGCCAGCCCCTCGAATACTGGCGGCTGAACATGGCGACCAACGCCGAGGAGTGGCGGGCGGCGCTGGCCCTCCAGGCCCTGCCCAGCATCAACTACATCTACGCCGATCAGTCCGGAACGGTCGGCTACGTCTACAACGGCCTGTTTCCCGACCGGCCCCAGACGGCCGACGTCGACTGGCAGGGCGTCCTGCCCGGCGACCGGTCGGACCTGATCTGGAAAGGCTATCTGCCCTTCGACAGGACCCCGCAGATCTGGTCGCCCAAGGGCGGGCTGGTGTTCAACGCCAACAACACCCCCTTCCGCGCGACCCCCGACGGCGACGGCCTCGATCCGCGCAACTTCCTGGCCAGCATGGGCATCCAGATGGACATGACCAACCGGTCGTGGCGGGAGCTGGAAACCTTCGGCGCCGATGCCTCCATCACCCCCGAGGAGTTCGCCGCCTACAAGTTCGATATCGCCTACAGTGAACGCTCGCGGGTCGCCGCCATCGTCGGGGAAGCGCTTGCCATTGACCCCGGCCAGGACGCCGATCTGAAGGCGGCACAGACCCTGTTGCGAAACTGGGACCGTCGGGCGAACCAGGAAAGCCGAGGCGCCGCCCTGGCCATCCTCACCGCCTGGGCTGTCGAGACCGACCCTCATGACGGCGGTCCCCGCCCCACTGTCCCGGTCGCCCTGAACCAGACGATCAAGGCCCTCAAGACCCATTTCGGCCGCATCGATCCGACCTGGGGCGAGGTCAATCGCCTGCGTCGCGGCGGCGTCGACCTGCCGGTCGATGGCGGTCCGGACACCCTTCGCGCCATCTATGGAGAGCCAGGTCCGGACGGCAAACTCACCGCCGTGGCCGGGGACACTTTCATCATGATCGTCGAATGGGATCGCGACGGGGTTTTGAAGAGCCGCAGCATTCACCAGTTCGGTTCAGCGACCCTCGACAAGGCCTCAAAGCACTACGCCGACCAGGCGCCGCTGTTCGCCGCCAAGCGGTTCAAGCCGGTGCTGTTCACTGAAGAGCAGCTGCGGAACCACATCACCGAGGACTACCGCCCCGGCGAAAGAAGTCGCGGACGCTGACGCCACGGCGCCATTGATCCGCGAGATCAGAGGGTTACCGTCGCCTCCAACGATAACGGAGGACGGGCCATGACAGCGCGCCATGAGGTGGTGATTGTCGGCGGCGGCATCGGCGGCTCGGCCATGGCGGCCGTTCTCGCCGGGCGCGGCGTCGATGTGCTGCTGCTTGAGCAGACCGAGATCTACGAGGACCGGGTGCGCGGCGAGTGGATCGCGCCCTGGGGCGTAACCGAGACCAGGACTGTTGGCCTCTACGATGTGCTGATGGCGGCCGGCGGTCATCACCTGACCCGGCACATCACCTATGACGAGACCCGCACCCCGCAGGAGGCCGAGGCCAGAACCCTGCCGCTGTCGATCTTCGCCCCGGACGTCCCGGGCCCTCTCTGCATCGGCAACCCCCACCACTGCCAGACCCTGTTCGACGAGGCGGTCCGGCGCGGCGCCACCGCTGTGCGCGGCGCCCAGGTCACCGCCGTGGAGCCGGGCTCAAGTCCCCGCGTCACCTACCGCCAGGGCGATGTCGAACACACGGTCGATTGCCGCCTGATCATCGGCGCCGATGGCCGCACCAGCCCGGTCCGCGAGGCTGCCGGCATCACCCTGCATCAGGACAAGCCTCATCACTGGTTCGCCGGTCTGCTGGTCGAAGGCGCCCACGACTGGCCCGAAGACCTGCAGGCCATCGGCACCGAGGGCGACTTCAACTTCCTCGCCTTCCCGCAAGGCGGCGGGCGGGTCCGGCTCTATGGCGGCTATGGCCTGGAGCAGAAGCGCCGGTTCGCCGGCCCGGATGGCGCCAGGGCCTTCCTCGACGCCTTCCGCATGCACTGCGCGCCGATGAACGAGGCCATCGCCGCGGCGACCCCGGCTGGCCCCCTGCTCTCCTACTTCAACCACGACAGCTGGACCGACCAGCCCTTTGCCGAGGGCGTGGTGCTGGTCGGCGACGCCGCCGGCTGGAATGACCCCATTGTCGGCCTTGGCCTGTCGATCACCTACCGCGATGTCCGCATCGTCAGCGACATCCTCAAGGGCGATGACTGGTCGACCGCCGCCTTCGCCCCCTATGCCGAGGAGCGGGCTGAGCGCCTGCGCCGCCTGCGGTTCGCCGCTTCCATCACCTCGACCCTGGACGCCGAGTTCGGCGACGAGGCAAAGGCCCGCCGCCGCAGCCACTTCGAGCGGGCCACCGCGGACCCGACCCTGGGCGCCCACGCCTTCGCCATCATGGGCGGCCCCGAGTCCTGCCCGCCCGAAATCTTCACGCCGGAGTATCGCGCCCGGGTTCTGGAGCACAGCTGATGGATATCGAGGACTTCAACCGCCGCTGGCTGGCCGCCTGGACGGCCAAGGACGTGCCAGCCCTGCTCGGCTTCTATGCCGAGGACTGCCTCTACAAGGACAACAACACCGCCGCCGGCATCACCGGCCATGCGGCGCTGACGCCCTATCTGGAGGGCCTGTTCGCCGCCACCCCGCCGATGACCTACACCCCGGAAACCACCTGGGCGATCGACGGCGGCTTCTGCGGCCGCTGGTACTGCGACATCGCCATGCCTGATGGCGTGACGAAGATGCGGGGCTTTGATTTGGTCATCCTCAAGGGCGACCGGATCATCGAGAACGAAGTCTACGTCCACCCCCTCTGACCCTTCTCCCGCTTGCCGGGAGAAGGTGGCCTCCCGAAGGGAGGTCGGGTGAGGGCAGCGCCGGCCCTACCCCCCGCGCTTCATCGTCTCGCGGGCGATGACGATCTGCTGTACCTGGCTGGTGCCCTCGTAGATGCGGAAGATACGCACGTCGCGGTACAGCCGCTCGATGCCGTAATCGGCGACGTAACCGGCGCCGCCGAAGATCTGCACCGCCTTGTCCGCCACCCGGCCAACCATCTCGGACGCATAGTATTTCGCCGCCGCGGCCTCCAGCACGATGGTCTGGCCGGCGTCCCGCTTGCGGGCGCTTTCCAGCACCAGGGCGCGGGCGGCCATGCATTCGGTCTTGCAGTCGGCGATCATCGCCTGAACCATCTGGAAGTTGCTCAGGGCCTGACCGAACTGCTTGCGCTCGCCGGCATAGGCGACGCAGTCGGCAATCAGCCGCTCGGCCACGCCGACGCAAAGGGCGCCGATGTGCAGGCGACCCTTGTCGAGCACCTGCATGGCCACCTTGAAGCCCTCGCCCTCTTCGCCCAACCGGTTCTCGACCGGCACCCGGACGTTGTCGAAGGTGATGTCGTGGATCTGGGCGCCGTGCTGGCCCATCTTCTTTTCGGGCGGGCCGACGGTGATGCCGGGCAGATCGCTGGGGACCAGGAAGGCGCTGACCCCGCCCCCGCCCTTCACGTCGGGATTGCTGCGGGCCATCACCGTGAACAGCCCGGCCTTGGCGGCGTTGGTGATGTAGCGCTTGGAGCCGTTCAGCACATAGGCGTCGCCGTCGAGAATGGCGCGGGTCTGGACCGCGGCGCTGTCCGATCCGGCTTCCGGCTCGGTCAGGGCGAAGCTGGTCACCGTGGTGCCGGCGGCGATGCCGGGCAGCCATTTGGCCTTCTGCTCATCGTTGCCGAACATCACCAGCCCCTGGCTGCCGATGCCGACGTTGGTGCCGAATTCCGAGCGGAAGGCCGGGCTGGTGCGACCCATTTCGAAGATCACCAGACACTCGTCTTCCATCGACAGGTCGAGCCCGCCGAATTCCTCGGGGATCGACAGGCCGAACAGGCCCAGATCCCGCATCTCGCCGATGATTGGCTCGGGAACCGCATTGGCCTCGGCCACCTGCGCCTCGAGCGGCCGCAGACGCTCGGTCACAAAACGGCGGACGGTGTCGACCAGCTGGTCGCGGGTTTCTGCGTCGAGCGCCATGGCGGACATCCCCTTTTCTTTGATCAGGAGATGTCCGTTAAGGCAGTTGGGCCGTCAGGTGAAGTGTGACGCTACGTCCCTTTTGCCTTGGCGCCTTTGTCCAGCACCTCGGGCCGCTTCGGCGTCATGTCGAACAGGTTCCAGTCCTCGGGGTTGAAGGGGCGGCTGGTCGGCTTGGGCGCCGGATAGCCGTGCAGGTCGTTCTCGCTGTCGATGATCCGGCCCCGCCCCTCGGCCACGTCGCTGATCAACTGGACATCCAGCGCATCCCGGTCCCAGGGCCTCGCCCCGGCCCCGATCAGAACCGACTGCTGCACGGCGCTGGCCGGCATCGCCTTCAGGCCTTCCGGCCACAACATCGGGGCCTTCTTCTGGATGATCTTCGCCGGGCTGGTGGTGTAGCGGCCGAACATCTCCAGCGGGCGGCCATAGCGATCCACGGCGATGTTGTCGCGGCCGTAGTACTCCAGGTCGCCGTAGCCGCCGATCTCCAGGAAGGAAATGTGCTCGGCGGTGTCCATGCCCCCGCGCAGCACATTGCCGACCGCAACCAGCTGCCCGATCTGCCAGGGATGGTCGCCCCACTCCTCGGCCATCAGATTGTAGTGGATCGCCCGCTGACCCGGATTGAAGATCAGGTTGTTGACCACCACGCCCCGCACCCCGCCCTTGAACATCGGATTGCGCTCGAAATTGTGGGCGTAGAGGTTTCCCACGATCAGCACGCCGGTGATGTTGTCGTGGATCAGGCTGCCCTTTGAATGCTCAAGCTTGGCATGGGTCGAATAGCGCAGACTCTCGGCGATGATGTTGTTGGAAAAGGTGATGTTTCGCGAGGTCCCCGCCCGCCAGTCGTCCGGCGTCTCGCCGACGAACCGGGGTCCCGAGGCTGACAGGTTCTCGTCGGTGCCCCAGGTCAGGGTGCAGTGGTCGACGATGACGTTGTAGCTGATGCCCTGGGTGGAGATGGCGTCGAAGTCATTGCCGCTCTTCTTGGCGAACCCCGCCTCCCCCGGCCTCACCCGGATGTGCTGAACCACGACGTCGTGGGTCGCCAGATCCAGTCCCCCGCGAATGAAGGTTACCCCCGGCGACGGCGCCGTCTGGCCGGCGATGGTCAGGAAGGGCTCGCGAATCGTCAGCGTCTTGCCGCCCAGGTCGATCACGCCTCCAACCTCGAAGACGACGATGCGCGGCCCCTTGGTCTCGACGGCCGCCCGGAAGGAACCAGGGCCATCGGCCGCCAGGGTGGTGACCCTGATAATCTCACCGCCCCGCCCGCCGGGAGTCTGCGCCGCCCAGCCGAGAGCGCCCGGAAAGGCCAGCGGCGCGGTCACGGCCGCCGCGGCCGACTCGGCCCCGATCGCCGGCGCGATGCCGGCCGGACCGAACCCGGCGAATATCAGCGCAATTGCAGCAACAACTGTCTGTTTCATATGACGTATCTCTTCCCGTCTCTTCCCTTGAGGCGACATTGCGCCATCAGCCGATTGAAAATGACACCGGTTTCCTCTAGAGACAACAGCAAGCCCGACAATGGGGCGCCGAAGACAATGACAAAAGCCTTGGGGGGCGATGAAACCGTGACGGGATCGAAGGACAGCACTGCGCGGTCGCCCGCAGACTCCATCGCCCTGGAGTTCACCGACGCCCGCCGCGCGGGAACCGCCCTGCCCGACTTCCCCGGAATCATCCCCGCCGACCTCGATGGGGCCTACGCCGTGCAGGAGGCTGCACTGGGTCTCTGGAATGAACCGATTGTCGGCTGGAAGGTCGGCCGCATCGCGCCGGAACTCCAGGCCCCGATGGGCGCCGACCGCGTGTCCGGCCCGGTGTTCCGCCGTAATCTCTGGGCCTCGACGCCCGGTCAGACTCTCGATTTCCCGGTCTTCCAGGGTGGCTTTGCCGCTGTCGAAGGCGAGTTCATCTACCGCCTCGGACGCGACGCGCCCGCCGGCAAGACCGACTGGTCCACCGAGGAAGCCCTCGACCTGGCCGACGCCCTGTTTGTCGGGGTGGAAACCGCCGGCAGCCCTCTGGCCACGATCAACGCCCTCGGCCCTCTGGTCGTCGCCAGCGACCTTGGCAACAACTGGGGCCTGATCCTCGGCGCCGAGGTTCCGGCCTGGCGCGGGCGGGCCTTCGAGACCCTCGCCTGCCGCACGACGATTGACGGAACCCTCGTCGGCGAAGGCCTGGCCTCGAACCTGCCGGGCGGCCCCATCGGGGCGCTGGCCTGGCTGCTTGGCCATTGCGCCGCCCGGGGCCGGCCCCTGAGAGCCGGCGACCTTGTCTCGACCGGCGCGGTGACCGGCGTGCATGATATCGTCGCCGGGCAGAGCGCCCTTATCGATTTCGGACCTTTCGGTGAAATCCTGTGCCGGGCGCGACCGGCGGGGCCGCTGGGTTCAGGGGAAGAGGAAACCGTCCATGAGCACCAGTCCGGCTGACACCGCCGCGCCGCCCATCCAGGTCAAGGTCGGCAACTATCGCTGGCTGATCTGTGCGCTGCTCTTCGCGGCGATGGTCATCAACTACGTCGACCGCCAGATGCTGGGCGTCCTCAAGCCGACCCTGTCGACCGAGTTCGGCTGGAGCGAGACCGACTACGCCAACATCATCTTCTGGTTCCAGGCCAGCTACGCCATCTCCTATCTGGTCTTTGGCAGGTTCATCGACCGCATCGGCGCCCGCTGGGGCTTCGGCCTGGCCTTCTTCCTCTGGCAACTGGCCCACATGGCCCATGCCGGGGTCCGCTCCCTGACCGGCATGATCGCGGTTCGCGTCCTTCTGGGCATCGGCGAGGGCGGCGGCTTCCCGGGCGGCATCAAGGCGGTCGCCGAGTGGTTCCCCAAGAAGGAACGCGCCCTGGCCACCGGCCTGTTCAACGCCGGCACCAACATCGGCGCCATCGTCACCCCTCTGGTCGTCCCGGCCATCGTCCTGGCCTGGGGCTGGCAGGCGGCCTTCATCGTCACCGGCATCGCCGGACTTGTGTGGCTGCCCGTCTGGCTGATCGTCTACCGCCGCCCGCGCGAACAGCCCAAGGTCAGCCCGGCCGAGCTGGCCTGGATCGAACAGGACCCCGCCGACCCCGTTGAGAAAATCGCCTGGACCCGCCTCCTGCGCATCCGCGAAACCTGGGCCTATGCCCTCGGCAAGTTCATGATCGACCCGATCTGGTGGATGTTCCTCTTCTGGCTGCCCGACTTCCTGGCCAAGCGCCATGGTCTGGACCTGAAGTCCTTCGGCATCCCGCTGGTCTGCATCTATCTGCTGTCCGATGTCGGCAGCATCGGCGGCGGCTGGCTGTCCTCGACGATGATGCGTCGCGGCATGAGCCTGAACGCGGCCCGCAAGACCGCCATGCTGATCTGCGCCCTGCTGGCGACCCCGGTCGCCTTCGCCGCCTTCGCCAACAATCTGTGGATCGCTGTCCTGATCATCGGCATCGCCACCGCCGCCCATCAGGGCTTCTCCGCCAATCTCTACACCCTGCCCTCGGACGTCTTCCCGCGCTCGGCGGTCGGCTCCGTGGTCGGCATCGGCGGCATGGTCGGGGCCATCGGCGGCATGGCCATGGCCAAATACGCCGGCTGGGTCCTAGACAAGCTGGGCACCTACACCCCGATCTTCATCGTCGCCGCCAGCGCCTATCTGCTGGCGCTGGGCGTCGTGCATCTGCTCAGCCCGAAGATGGAGCCGGTGAAGCTCTAGGCCGCCAAACGCCGCATCACCCTTGGGGGCCGGGCCAAGGTCAGGCCGAGCTGCCTCGACTGACACGAAAGTTGATCACCCCGGGCTCGCCTGCCCCGCGACCGGGCTTGCGTCCGAGCGCCATAGGGTTAACGTTCATTAACGGGGGCGCACCTGGGGGAGAAGATGCGGCCGATTGCCGGGATTGCCTTTGCCAGCCTGACCGCCGTGTCGATTGCGGCGACAACGGCCGTTTCGGTGTCCGGCGCCGGCTCTGACGGCCTCACGGAATCCAGCCTTCTGAAGTCAGCCGACTTTGCGGCCTTCTCCGGCGGGTCCGCCTCGAACCGCGTGCCTGACGATCCCGATGCGCCGATCCGCACCAGCCGCTTCGCCGAACCGGTCTCTCAAATCGAACTGGCCGGCGGTCCGATGACCGAAATCCAGGCCGTGGCCGGGATTGCTGATGATGTGGTCCAGATCGCGGCGGCGACAGAGACAGTACCGAACGAGCCTGTGGTCACCCTCGCCCGGGTCATCCCCGTCGGCGCGCCGACGGGCCCTTCCACTGCCCGGGTCGCCAGCCTGCCAGGCTCCGCCTCTGCCGCTGTCAGCTCATCAGACAGGGCGTTTGGCCTCTTCTCGTCCCGCAGCCGCGTGTCCCTGAGCCTGTCCACCAACGAAAGCCCCTTCAACCCGGGGTCCGGGCTCACCTTCGGATCAGCGACCACCCAGCTGAACCGCGCCGCTCCCGACATCCAGCCGCGCTCCCGCGACCAGGAGTCCCGCCGCCTCGGCCTGCAGGTGGATGTCTCGCCGGAAACCAGCCGCAAGGGACGATGGTTCGTCTTCGCCGCCAGCTCCGGCGACGCCTTCGGCTTCAATCTGTTCGGCGACCCGGCCAAATCGGGCCGCAAACGCACCAGCTGGTCCGTGGAAAAACTCGCCGAATACGGCAAACTCCAGCTGGGTCTCGGCTGGCGCAAAGGTCCCATGCAGATATCGGCCGTCGCCAGCCAGCGTGAGCTCGGCGCCTTCGGCTATCAGAAGGAGGACACGGTCTTTGGTCTCTCTTTCTCGATCAGCGGCGGCAAGCGTCTTCCGGCCCCGAAAGCCCGCCGCGGCATGCCGAGAGAGTGAAACCGGTCCGAAAATCTCGGTCCGGCTGATTTTCCGGGCAAACCGCTTTCCCCAGACGCAGTTACCGCTCTAGACAGTGGGCGTGTCCGAGACCGTATCCGCGCCTGAACCCGACGAGCCCGTCACCCCGTCAAGAACCGGCATGCGTCTGGCCTCCCTGGCCGTCGCCAGCGCCCTGTTCATGGAGTTCATTGACTCCACCGCCCTCTCCACCGCCCTGCCGACCCTGTCCCGCGCCTTTGCCGTGGACCCGGTTCACCTGAAGCTGGCCCTGACCAGCTACATTCTCGCCCTGGCCGTCTTCGTCCCGATCAGCGGCTGGGCCGCCGAGCGTTTCGGCCCCCGCCGGGTGTTCATGGCGGCCATGACCGTCTTCCTCATCGGATCGGCCCTCTGCGGCTTCGCGACAAACCTCGGTGAACTGGTGGCCTTCCGGGTCATCCAGGGGATGGGCGGCGCCCTCATGACCCCCGTCGCCCGGCTCATCGTTGTCGGCTCGACCCCCAAGGAGAAGCTGCTCAAGAGCATGGGCTGGTTCACCATGCCGGCCCTGGTCGGCCCCCTCATTGGCCCGCCCCTCGCCGGCTTTGTCCTGGCGGTGGCGGACTGGCCGTGGATCTTCTGGATCAACCTGCCGGTCGGGGTATTGGGTATGGTCGCTGTTCTGAAGTTCGTGCCGAAAATGAAGCGACCGGACCCGGGACGTTTTGACTGGAGCGGTTTCGCCCTCGCCTCTGTCGCCATCACCGCCGCCATCGCTGTCGCCGAAACCGCCGGGATGAACCTCGTGCCGCCTCTGGTCCAGCTCGCCCTGGTGGCCATCGCCCTGCTCTGCGGCTGGACCTATCTGCGTCTGGCCCGCCGCAAGGTCCGGCCGATCCTCGATCTGTCCCTGCTCCGCTACGCCACCTATCGCGCCAGCATCACCGGCAGTCTGATTGTCCGGCTGGGCGTTGGCGCCGGCCCCTTCCTGATGCCGCTTCTGCTGCAGGTCGGACTGGGCTGGACACCGCTTCAGGCCGGATCAGTCACCCTCGCCGGCGGTCTCGGCGTTCTCGGCGCCCGCCCCTTCGTCTCGGTCGTTCTCCGGAAGACAGGCTTTCGGCTGGCCCTCACCGCCTTTGTGCTCATCGGCGCTGTCCTGACCTGCCTGCCTGGCTTTTTCACCCGCGACACGCCGCTGATGCTCATCCTGGCCGTGCTGTTCTTCGGCGGCTTCTTCCGCGCCAGCCAGTTCATCTCCGCCAACACCATCTCCTACGCCGACGTCCCCAACGAGAAGATCGCCGCCGCCTCCACCCTGTCCGCCGTCAGCCAGCAGATCGGTCTGGCTCTGGGGGTCAGTTTCGGCGGCGACATGCAGCATGTCGCCAGAGGTCTTGGCGGCGGCGACCTGAACACCGGCAGCTTCGTCCTGCCCTATCTGGCGGTCGGCGCCGTCACCCTTCTGGCCGCCCCCATCTATCTGTCGCTCCATCCCAGAGCCGGGGCCAATGTCAGCGGTCATCCCGAGCCGCCCAGGGAGCCGCAACCATGACCGGCGTCCTCTCCATCCAGGGCGTTCGCCGTCACTACGGACCGGTCGCGGCCGTCGATGACCTGACTCTTGAGCTGGAAGCCGGGCGGCTAACCTGCCTGCTCGGACCGTCCGGCTGCGGCAAAAGCACCCTGTTGCGGCTGATCGCCGGGCTGGAGCCGGTCGACGCCGGCCAGATCCTGATGGGTTCCCGCACCCTCTCCGGTCCATCCGGCCATGTGCCCGCCGAAGACCGTCGGTTCGGCCTGGTCTTCCAGGATCAGGCCCTGTTCCCTCATATGACTGTCGCCGAAAATGTCGCCTTCGGACTGCATCGGCTGCCGAAGGCAGACCGCGACGCCCGGGTGATGAACGAACTGGAGCGCGTCAGGCTCGCCCACCGCGCCAATGCCCGCCCTCGCGATCTTTCCGGCGGCGAGCAGCAACGGGTCGCCCTCGCCCGCGCCCTTGCGCCCGATCCCCGGCTGCTGTTGCTCGACGAGCCCTTCGCCGGCCTCGACGGCCCGCTGAGGTCAGATCTGAGGGACGCGGTGCTGCCTTTGCTGCGCGAGGCCGGCGTCACTGTCCTCATCGTCACCCACGACGCCGAGGAGGCCATGATGATGGCCGATACGCTGGCGCTGATGGATCAGGGTCGCATCCTCCAGACCGGCGCGCCGCGTGACTGCTACCAGTCGCCCGCCTCCGCCCACGCGGCGCGGCTGCTGGGTCCGATCAATGTCCTGCCCGCCAGGCTTGAAGCCGGACTGGCGAAGACGGCGCTGGGCGATGTTCCCGCCGGTCCCGCCCACACCGTCGTCCTGGCGCGGCCGGAAGCCCTGATCGTCGGAAATGAGGGATGCGCCGCCATCGTCACCGGCGTAAAATTCGCCGGCGGTTCCGTGCTGGTCGAATTGTCGACCCCGACGCAGACCCTGCTCGTCCGCATGGCGCCTCAGGCCGCACCGGCGACCGGCGACAGGGTTCAGGTCAGGCTGGCCCCTGATCTTTGCTCCACGGCGCCTGGCTGACGCGGGTCAGGCCCGTCCGGCGGCGATCCGCTCGCGGGCCATCTCGTCGGCGACCACATCCGTCGGCCGCCCTTCCGCCAGCGCCCGGTCGAGCACCTCGGCCAGGGTCAGGGCCAGACGATCCAGCTTCTGATCGACCCAGGCCTGGTCAAACGCCACACCGGCTTCGAGCCCGCGGATCTCGGACGCCACATTGATGATGCCGCCGCCGTTGATCACATAGTCGGGCGCATACAGCAGGCCCTTCTCGAACAGGGCCCGGCCGATCGCGGGATCGGACAGCTGGTTGTTGGCCGCCCCGGCCACCACCCGACCTTTAAGACGGCCCAGCGTCCCGGCGTTGATCGCCCCGCCAAGGGCGCAGGGGGCGAAGACCTCGGCCTCGGCGTCAAAGATCGCCTCCGGGGCCACGATGGTGGCGCCGGTGCGCGCGGCGACCGCCTGCAGCGCAGCCTCATTGACGTCGGTGATGATCAGCTTCGCGCCCGCCGCATGCAGTTTGTCGGCCAGATAGCCGCCCACATGGCCGACGCCCTGCAGCGCGACGGTGACACCCTTGAGATCGCGGTCGTAGGCCCGTTCGACGCACAGCCGCACGCCGCGAAACACGCCCTCGGCCGTCACCGGGCTGGGATCGCCCGACGCCGCCGCGTGCCCTTCGAGCCCGGCGACATAGCGGGTTTCCTTGCGCGCCTCTTCCAGATCGGCCGGCGAGACGCCGACGTCCTCTGCCGTCCAGTAGCGACCACCGACCCGTTCGACCGCCCGTCCGAACGCCTGGAACAGCTCCGGGGTCTTCTGGGTGCGGGAGTCGCCGATGATCACCGACTTGCCGCCGCCTAGCTCCAGCCCGGCCATGGCGTTCTTGTAGGACATCGCCCGCGACAGCCGCAGGGCGTCGGTCAGCGCCGCCTCGGCGCTCTCGTAGGGCCACATCCGGCAACCGCCCGCCGCCGGACCCAGGGTGGTGGAATGGACGGCGATGATGGTCTTCAGACCCGCGGCCTCGTCACTGAAGGCGTGCACGCCTTCATGGCCTTCAAAGGCGGGAGAATCGAACAGGGTCATGCCGGAAACTTTGCATTTGGTGGAAATCACATGCGCAAAGGCGCTTTACGCCGCAAGGCCTCGCCCTTCAACCCTTCAAACCGGGGAATGGTCAGGCCCGGAGGGCGCCGGCGCCGGCGGCGCTCCGGACGGCAGGGATACGGCGGGATCGAGCACGAAACTGGCCACATCGGCGATCACCGTGGACCGCTGCTGATCCCGGATCAGCAGGTGATAGCCCTCTGCATAATAGGCGCTCCGGTCCCCGGTTTTCAGCCGCGAGACCGCTTGCAGCGACGGCGGCGCCGGAATGACCTGATCGTTGGCCCCATAGAGGTAGGCGACCGGAACCCTGATCTCGCCGACGCGGAGCCAGGCCTGTTCCATCAGATCGACCAGTCCATGAACCGTGTCCGGCCGGGCGCCCCAGATCATCTGCCGGTCGCGGCCCATGGCGATCAGTTCCTCGGTATTATCCGACGGCTGAATGACCGTTCTCAGCCAGCCGGGCGGTTCCACCGGCTTCTCGGGCGTCAGATGCGATGTGATCCACAGCAGGGTCTTGTTGGGCAGGGGCTGGCTCGACCAACCCCAGACCGCCGGGGCCAGCAGCACCAGCCGGTCCGCCGCCGGCGGCCGGGCCGAGGCGAAAGAGCAGATCGCCACCGCCCCGCCCATGCTTTCGCCCGCCACCACCAGCGGAACGCCTGGATGTCGCGCCCGCACCAGATCGACAAAGACCCGCACATCCTCGGTCATCAGGTCCTCGCCGGCCCAGACGCCCCGCCCGACCGACCGGCCGAAGCCGCGCTGGTCAAAGGCGTAGGTGGCGATCCCCTGCCCGGCCCAGACGGGCGCGGCGAGGTGGAAGGCGTTGGCATAGTCGTTCATGCCATGCAGGCCGACGATCACCGCTCGCGGCGCTTCCGCCGTCGGCCACACTGTCAGCCCCAGGCTCGCACCATCGAAGCTGGTGAAGACGCCCTGCCCCGGTCCCGCGTCGGACGGCGCAAGCGACAGTTCCGGGCCGGCGAAGGTCCTCGGCGCGGTCAGCGGCTGCTGGACCAGCATGGGAGAGCAACCGCCAAGGGCGATCAGCGAGACCAGAAGCGAGCGACGGTTCATGGCCCCAGAATGTCAGGGCCGGGATGGCGAAGATAGGGCGCCGGCGGCGCCGTCAGTCCTCGGCGACGTCAGCCTCGCCGTCAGCGGCCTCGACCGGCGCATCCCCCGGCATCGGCAGCCTGATCCGGTAGACGCCCTTGAAGCTGCCCGGGTCGGCCGGCTTGTTGTGCCGCAGGATGACGATCTGCCCCATCCGCGCCATGCCGACCGCCGTCGACCGCACCTGACCCAGCGCGCGCTGCCAACGCTCGGGCAGGATAATCTTCGCCACCTGGGCGGGGTCGATGCTCTTGCCCGGCGGCAGGTCGGCGAGCAGGGAGAGGATGGCGTCTTCGATCGGCGAGGTCATGAGGCTCGAATACACCTCTCCTGCGGTGCGCCAACCCGAATCCTCCACCGATGTCCTCAGCGCGATGCCTTTCGATCAATCCGAGAACATTGGTCGATGTTCTCTTGTGGTTGCATTTGACCCCTCGCATACTGCCTGAAATTCAAGGTGAGAGAGCATCATGGACAAGTCGATACCGCAGACCCGTCGCGCCTTCCTCGCCACCACGGCGGCAATCGCGGGCGCATCCGCCCTGCCCGCTGTCGCCGCCGAGGCGACCGCGAAATATGTCCGCTACAATATCACCAGTCCCATGGGCCAGAAGATGCTCGCCAGCTACGCCAAGGGCGTGGCGGCGATGCTCGATCTGCCCGCCGACCATCCCCACAACTGGTTCCGCAACGCCTTTGTCCATCTGATGGACTGCCCGCACGGCAACTGGTGGTTCTATGTCTGGCATCGCGGCTTCATCGGCTATTTCGAGGAAACCATCCGCGCCCTCAGCGGCAATCCGGACTTCACCCTGCCTTACTGGGACTGGACGGAACTGCCGCAAATTCCAAAGGCCATGTTCGACGGCCCCCTGACCCCTACCGACAAGGCTTTCGAGCCGACGACCGGCAATCTGTTCAAGTTCACCAGCCGGATGAAGCCGGCCCTGCAGGCCTACTGGGACAAGCTCTCGGCCGATCAGCGGGCTCAACTGGTCAAGCGGGGCTATGGCGCCTTCGATGACATGTGGAACGACGTCACTGGTTTCAGCCCCTCGGCCGACGCCGGCATCTCCGGCAACATGGGCTACGCCATCACCTGCGGCGCCCGTTATCTCTCCCCGGACAATCCCGCGCTTGATCCCAAGACCGCCTATGCGGTCTCGGCCGAGGTGGTCCGCGCCGGTCTCGCGCCCGTCGACTTCTATAATGAGGACAACACCAGGAGCTTCACCAGTTCCCGCACTCCGTCCCACAACACCGCCCCCAGCGGCGCGACCAAGTTCTCGGTGCTGGAAGGCTTCCCGCACAACAAGGTCCACAACTGCATCGGCGGCGTCGGCGCCGTCGACCCGGGCCCCTACGGATCGATGACCAACTTCCTCTCGCCGGTCGATCCGATTTTCTTCATGCACCACGCCAACATGGACCGATTGTGGGATCTTTGGTCCCGCAAACAGCAGGCGCTTGGCCTGCCGTTCCTTCCCGTCGGCGACGATCTGAAGTCCCTGGCGGAAGAGCCCTTCCTCTTTTTCGTCAGGGGCGATGGTCAGTATGTCGGCCCCAGCAAGGCGGGGCAGTACCTGAGCACCCGCGCCTTCGACTATAGCTACGCCCCGGCCGCCGACGAGCCGGTCATCAAGGCGTCCCGTCCGATGCTGAAGAGCCGAAAGGCCGCGCCGTCCCCCTCGGTGACAGCCTCGGTCAACGGTCCCAACGCCATGTTGAGCGTCCCCAGACCCGCGCTCGAAGACCATCTGGCCGGACGTCTGCCCGCCCCGCCGATGCTTCAGGTCACCCTCACCCGCCCCGGCGGCCTCTCGACCACGCGAGAGTTCGACATCCTGATCAATGCGCCGGCCGGCGTCTCCCAGGTCGATGTCGACAGCCCCTACTACGCCGGCACCGTCGCCTTCTTCGGCCCGACCATGGCCATGCATGGCATGCACGGCATGGAGATGTCGGCGGATGCGACCTTCGCCGTTCCCCTGCCCCGCACGCCCAAGGCCTTCAACATGCTGGGGGCCGAACAGACGGTTCCCTTGACCGTCCGCGTGGTGCCGGCCCATGGCGAGCGGCCCGCCGCGACCCCCAACCTGAAAGGCGTCACCTACGCGCCACCCTACCGGTAATCCGTCCCGCACCCGCCTGGCCGGTCAATGAGGCCGGTCGCGCGACACGGACTTGAGCCCTCGCGCTTCCCCGCCTATCAGCTTGGTCCTCACTTCAGGGGCGTGATGATGGCTGACGGCGGCAACGAAATCTCCAACGGACCCAAGCTGGTCACCCAGGGCGAATGGGCCGGCTGGCTGTTCTGGGAAGGCGACCCCTACGAGACCCAGTCAGGGCCCTTCTATTACCGCCAGCAGGACGACGGCACGGTCCGCTGCGCCTTCCGCGCCGAGCCCCGCCACATGAACGGCGGCGGCTTCATGCACGGCGGCTGCGTCATGACCTTCGCCGACTTCGCCCTCTTCTCCATCGCCCACGAGGAACTGAAGGGCAGCCACGCCGTGACCGTCAGCCTGGGCGGCGAGTTCATCGGCCCCGCCCACGTCGGCGACCTGATCGAATGCACCGGCGAGGTCATCAAGGCCGGCAAGTCGATGATCTTCGTGCGCGGCCTGATCTCGACCGGCGACTCACCGATGATGAGCTTTTCCGGCGTCATCAAGCGGGTCGCGCGAAGACTGTAATCGCCGCCCGCAGATTTCCTCCATGCGGCATGACAAAACATTCACCCGCATGAACCATCGTTAAGTTGAATACAGGACCCGGACCTCCCATTTCCGCATCTCGAGAAACGGGAGATTGATCGCCATGAGGAAGTTCTTCCTCATCCTCTGTTCCACAGCCATCCTTGGATGCGTGCTGTCCCTGACCGCCATGTCCGGCAGCCAGAGCCACAGCCTGTACGCCAGCCTGTCCTAGAACCGCACCTGCAAGGCTCAACCCTTGCCACGCCCGCCCCTCGCGGGCAGAACAGGCGGACCATGAGGTCGCCGAGCCCCCGAATTCCATGCCGGGACCGCGCCGGAACTTCTCATCGCCGGCCTGACTGACGGTCTTCAGTTCAGCGGCTTGACCTCGATCCGCACCACCATCCGCACGGCCCGCTCGGGCCGGCGGTCCGAACCGACGATCAGCCGCAGGTTGCCCTCCGACTCGGCCAGGGGCCCGTCCTTGCGGCGGTCGGCGACGATCACCGGATCGATATTGAACCAGGGATCGGTCTCGGCGATCGACAGCACCGCCTGATAACCGTCGGAGCCGGTGACCACGACATAGGCCGCCAGCGGCTTGCCGTGCAGCTTCACTCCCACCGGCGCCCCCGCCGCGCGCAGGATGGCGGTCAGGGTCGGTCCTTCATAGGTCGTCGGCGCATCGCCCTGATTGAGGTTGGCCGTCGCCCTCGGCAAGGCCGCCAGCTGATCGCTCGTCATCTCCGTCGCCTTGCCGTCCGGCCCCACCACCGTCAGCGTCTGGGCCAGGGCCGCGCAGGGCGCCAGCGCCAGGGCGACGGCGAGGATCAGGCCCCTCACGACTTGACGCCGGCGGCGGCCGCGGGCCTGGCCATCATCTCATCGTACCAGCGCCGGGCATGGCTGAACTCTTCGGGAATCTGGAACTTCGCCATCCGCGAAAAATCGATCGCCGTCGCCGCAACGATATCGGCCATCGTCACCCGGTCCGCCGCAATGAAGGGGCTCTGCGCCAATTGCCGGTCAAAGATCTTCATCGCCCGCTCGCCGCCGCGACGGTTGCTCTCGGCGATCTCGGGGATCTGTTTTTCCAGCGCCGCCAGCGCCGGATGGCTATGACGCACCGCCAACATCAAAGGTGTGGCCAGCATCATCTCGACCCGGCGAAGCCACATCTCGATGATCGCCGTCTCGCGGGGGTCGCGGCCGAACATGTTGGGCTCGGGATAGACGCTTTCCAGATAACGGCAGATGGCGACGGACTCGGTGACGCAGGTCCCGTCGTCCATCTCCAGGGCCGGTACATTGGCCAGACCCGCCCGGCCCAGATACTCCGGCGTCCGGTGCTCGCCCTTGAACACGTCGACATTGACGATCTCGACGGCGTGGTCGCCCTTCTCGGCCAGGAACCAGCGAACCCGGCGCGGGTTGGGCGCGCGAAGGCTGTCGTAGAGTTTCATGGTCGGGACTCCCTGCTTGTTGTTATTTCCGCGTGGCGGCGTCAGCGGCTGCGGCGGCGATCGAGGCGGCGGACGGCGGGGTCGGACGATCAGGGCCGATGCCGAACAGCTCCCTGGGCATGGCGCCGACAACGCTGGCGGTCATGCAGGTCGCCAGGAATCCGGCGAGCAGCGCCTTCCAGACCATATGGATCACCTCCGCCCGGCGCTCGGGCATCAGCACGCCTAGCCCCGAGACGGTGATCCCCACCGATCCGACATTGGCGAAGCCGCAGAGGGCGTAGGTCATGATCATCCGGGCCCGCTCGCTCATCTCACCGGCGGGAATCCTGCCCAGTTCGATAAAGCCGATGAACTCGGTGAGCATCAGCTTCACGCCCAGCAGCCAGCCGGCCTTGCCCGCTTCCTTCCAGTCGATGCCCAGGCTCCAGGCCAGGGGCGAGAACAGCACGCCAAGGATCCGCTCGACGCTGACCGGCTTGCCGCCGATCGCCGGCAGCAGCCCCAGCAGCTCGTTGCCGATCGCCACCAGGGCGACAAAGACAATCAGGATGGCCGAGATGTTCAGCACCACCATCAGGCCATCCGCCACCCCCTTGGAAATGGCGTCGATCGAGGATTCGTAGCGCAGCAGCGAGGTGTAATCGACGTTGACCCCGCCCTGCCCCTTCTGTTCCGGCACGATGATCCGGGCCAGCAGCACCCCGGCCGGGGCCGACACCACCGAGGCGACCAGCACATGGGCCGCCGCATTGGGGAGGCTGGCCTTCAGCACCAGGGCGTAGGCGACCATGGTTGATCCGGCCACCGTGGCCAGCCCGACAACCATCATCATGAACAGCTCCGACCGGGTCAGCTTGTCGAGATAGGCGCGGATGATGATCGGGGTCTCGACCATGCCGACAAAGATGTTGGCCGCCGTCGCCGTCGCCGAGGCGCCGCCCATGCCCATGGTTTTCTCGAACAGGAAGCCGAACCCCTTGATGATCCACCGCAAAATCTTCCAGTGCCACAGCAGCGCAGACAGGGCCGAGATCACCAGGATCAGCGGCAGAACCTGAAAGGCGAAGACAAAGCTGGCCCCCGGATCGGTCACATCAAACGGCGGCGGGCTGCCGCCCAGGTAGCCGAACACGAACTGCGTGCCCTTGGCCGTTCCGGCGGCCAGCGCATCGACCGCGCCGCTGATCCCCAGCACCACCCCGCGCAGGGCCGGCACGCCGAACAGGACAAAGATCAGGAACACCTGCAGGGACATGGCCCCTAGCGCCAGCCGCCAGGGAAACGCCCTGCGATTCTCCGACACCAGCCAGCAGATCGCCAGGGTCAGGACCAGACCGGTCAGACTCTGCAGGTTCTCTAGACGAAACATCACGCGCTCCCGGCCGCACCGACTCTTCGGCGCCGCCCCCGAACTCGATTGACTACAAACCGCCCCCCGGGCGCAAGCCAGGCGGTTGCGCTGCGCCCCTCTTGGCTTCACTCTGGTCGGGGCCAGGGGCGCAAAAGACACCCCGGCAAGGGCAAGAAACACTCGGGGGCTACCACAATGACTGACCTATCCCGCCGCGGCCTGCTGGCCGCTTCCGCCGGCGCGGCCGCGCTGTCCGCCTGCGCGACCGCCGACGGCGCCGCATCGCCGCCATCCGCTGCCTGGACCCCGGACGCCACCGAACTGGCCGCCCGCATCCGCAAGCGCGAAACCACCGCCGCCGAACTGATGGAAGAGACCATCCGCAAGGCCGAGGCCCTGCAGCCGACCCTGAGGTTCATCGTCAATTCCGACTTTGACCGCGCCCTCGACAAGGCCCGCGCCGGCGGCCAGACCGGCCCCTTCGCCGGGGTGCCCTTCCTGGTCAAGGATCTGGACGACTATCGCGGCCTGCCGACTCGGTCCGGCTCCCGCTGGACGCTGAACCACCCGCCGGCCACGACGCAGGACGTCTATGTCGACACCTTCGACCGCGCCGGATTCATCGTTTTCGGCAAATCGGCGACGCCGGAATACGGCTTCCTGCCGACCACCGAGCCGATGGGCTATGACCCGACCCGCAATCCCTGGGACATCAGCCGCTCCAGCGGCGGCTCCTCCGGCGGCGCGGCGGTCGCCGTGGCCAGCGGCGTTCTGCCCATCTCCCACGCCAGCGACGGCGGCGGCTCGATTCGCATCCCCGCCTCCAACTGCGGCCTGTTCGGGCTCAAGCCCTCGCGCGGCCGGCTGATCGACCCCAACACCGACCCCTCGGCCACCAACATCAGCGTCAATCACGCGGTCAGCCGCAGCGTCCGCGACTCCGCCGCCCTGTTCGCCGCCACCGAGCGCAAGGACAGCGGCCTGCCGCCGGTCGGCCTCGTCACCTCGCCCCTTCGCCGCAAGCTGAAGGTCGGCCTGTTGATGAAGAGCGGCTCGGGCAAGGCGCCGGACGCCGATGTCGCCGCCGCCATGGACAGCACCGCCCGCCTCCTCGAAAGCCTTGGCCACAATGTCGAGCCGACCGACTGGCCCCTCGACAGCGTCCAGTTCGGCCAGGACTTCCTGACCCTGTGGTCCGCCGGCGCCGCCCAGCTGGTCCAGGCCGTGGCCAAGGCCACCGGCAAGACCCCGGACGCCTCCATGCTCGAGCCCTTCTCGCTGGGCATGGCAAACCTGATCGCCGGCCTGCCGCAGGGCGCCCTGCCCGCCGCCATCGCTCGCCTCGAAGCCAACGTCAAAGCCTATGACAGCTGGTTCGACACCTACGATGTCGTCCTCTCGCCAGTGCTGGCCAGCCCGCCGGTCAAGCTGGGCTATGTGTCCGGAGACATCCCCTTCGAGGAGCTCTCCACCCGTCTCACCGACTATGTCGGCTACACGCCGCTGCAGAACGTCGCCGGGGCCCCGTCCATGAGCCTGCCGCTGCACTGGACGGATACCGGCCTGCCGGTCGGCAGCCAGATCTGCGCCCGCATGGGACAGGAGAAGCTGCTGTTCCAGCTGGCCTATCAGCTTGAAGCCGCACGCCCCTGGGCCGGCCGCCGTCCGCCGGTCAGCGCCTGAAGCCTTAAGCGCAGGCGCCCTTGGGGCCATCCTCGCGGATGGCCTTGAGGATGTCCTCGACCAGATCGAAGTCGATCCGCTTGGGATTGCGATAGCGGATGCAGCCCTTGCCGCAATCAATGCCCGGCCCCGCCAGCCGATCCTGAAAGCGCTCGATCGCCCTGGCGCCGGTATAGAAGGCGATATGCTGTTTCTGATTGTTGAAACAGACGACCGGCGGCTGCCCGGCCGGACCGTATCCGGGCATGCCATAGGCCATCACCTCTTCCCACCCGGTCAGGGTCCCAAGGCAGAGCGCGCGGAACCTGACGATATAGTCCAGCCGCTCAGGCCCGACCTCGGCCAGAAACCCGTCTACTGTTTCAGCAGTCGACTGGACCATGGTCCCGGCCTCCAGTCGTCCGGAGAGAGGCTAGCTCATCGCCTCGAGGATCTTCTTCACTTCCGGCTTCATGATCTTGCCGTTGGCGTTGCGCGGCAAGGTCTCGTGCCAGAAGGCGATCCGCACCGGCACCTTGAAGGCGGCCAGACGGTCGGCGACGAAGGCGCGCAGTTCCTGCTCGGTGGCATGGGCGCCGGGCTTCAGAGTGACCACCGCCGCCGGTTCCTCGCCCAGCGTCCGGTGCGGCACCCCGACAAGGGCCGCATCCATCACCGCCGGATGGTCATAGAGAACGTTCTCGACCTCGATGCAGTAGATGTTCTCGCCGCCCCGGATCAGCATGTCCTTGGCCCGGTCGATGATGTAGCAGAAGCCCTCCTCGTCCAGCCGCGCCAGATCGCCGGTCTTCACCCAGCCGTCGACAAAGGTCTGGGCCGTGGCTTCCGGCTTGTTCCAGTAGCCCTTCACCACCTGCGGCCCCTTGCACCACAGCTCGCCGACCTCGCCGATCGGCAGTTCCCGGTCGCCCTCGACGGTCATGATCTTCAGATCGGTGACCGCCACCGCCGGGCCACAGCTTTCGGGACGATGCATATAGTCCTCGGCCCCGTGCTGGGTCGCCGTGGCGCTGGTCTCGGTCATGCCCCAGCCGTTGCCGGGCGCGGAATTTGGCCAGGTTTCCTTGATCTTGCGGACCAGATCGGGGGCCGACGGCGCGCCGCCGTAGGAAACACTCTCGAGGCTGGAAAGGTCGTACTTCTCCCGGGCCGGATGCTCGATCAGCTGCCAGGCGATGGTCGGCACCCCGCCGGCGGCGGTCACCTTTTCCCGCTCGATCAGCTGCATCGCCAGTTCCGGGTCCCACTTGCGCATCATCACGATCTTGCCGCCGCCGAACATCACCGGGTTCAGCACCGCGAAACAGCCGGTGGCGTGGAAGAAGGGCACCGAGATCATCATCGCCTTCTGCGGCGCGTCCGGATCAGCCTCCGGAGGCTGCTCGCCGCGACGCAGGAAGCTGCGCGCCGCCGAGCTGCCGGAGGACATGATGTTGCTGTTGACGTTGCGCTGGGTGGCCAGAGCCCCCTTGGGCTTTCCGGTGGTGCCGGAGGTGTAGAAAATGGTGGCGTCGTCTTCCGGCACGATCTCGACAGTCGGCAGGGGCAGATCCGGCAGGTCTTTCCAAGCCCCGGGCTCGCCGACAACATCCTCCAGCTTGGTGACATAGGGATGGGTCACCTCGTCGCTCATGCGGCTGACGAAGACGTGCTGCAGGTCCGGGCAGTTGGGCAGATGCTCGGCCAGTCGGTCGAACCGCTCGACGTCCATGACCGCGACCTTGGTCCCGGAATCGGTCAGGCCGTACTCCAGCTCCGGCCCGGTCCACCAGGCGTTCAGCGGCGTGACGATCGCCCCAAGGCTGGCGGCGGCATAGAAGGCCACCGGCCATTCCGGCAGGTTGCGCATGATGATCGCCACCCGGTCGCCCTTCTGGACGCCCTTTTCGGCAAGGGCGACGGCGAAGGAGGCGACGGCGCGATGGAAGGCCTCGAACGAGACCCGCTCGTTCTCATGCACCAGGAAGATCTTCTCGCCGTGGGCCCGGGCCGCCACCAGCGTGTCGCGCAGGCTGCCGGGAACGTTCTTCCAGGTCCGCGTCGGGATGCCCCGGATGACCACCTCTTCCATTTCGCACGGCGCCCCGGGCGCGGTGAGAAGCGCATGGGCTTCAGCGATGGACATGGCGGGCCAGGACGACGCGGTATTGGACATGGTTTCCTCCGGAGAACAGAACCTGATCCGCGCTTCTGCGTCGCGGCTTACCTAGCGTGAAAAGCACACCGGGGACGCCGATGCAAACATCTGTTTGATCAGTCGTCGGTCGCCAGACGGCCCTGCATGAACTCCAGGAACACCCGGGCCTTCCGGGGCAGGGTTCGACCATGCCAGACCGCCGTCAGCGGCAGGGTCGGCGCGGTCCATCCCGGCAGCAGTCTGATCAGCCGCCCCTCCGCCAGATCGGCCGCCACCAGAAAGCTCGGTGCCAGGATTACGCCCTGCCCGGCCCGGGCCAGATCGGCCAGAACCTCGCCATTGGCGGTGCGCACCGCTGGCATGATCTCGACGTCCTGCCGCCGCCCCTCGCCGCTCAGGGGCCAGCGGATGGCGAAGGCTGAACTGGTCAGGCCAAGGCAGGGCAGCATCGCCAGATCACGCGGCGTCTGCGGCAGACCGTGCCGCTCGACCAGAGCCGGGGCGGCGACAACGATCCGTTCAAACTGCCCCAGCCGCCGGCCGGTCAGGCGGGAGTCCTCAAGCTCGCCGAGCCGGAAGGCCAGATCTACGCCGTCGGCGATCAGGTCGATTCGATCGTCGCGGGCCATCAGATCCAGCCTGACCCTCGGCCAGGCCTGCAGAAACGCCGCCACTGACGGGACCAGACAGGCCCTCGTGAAGGAGACGGAGGCGGAGATCCGCAGCATCCCCACCGGCTCCTGTTCCCCGCCGCGCACGGCCTGCTCCAAGGCCTCCTGCTCGGCCGCCATGACCCGTGCGTGATCGCAGGTTCGCTGTCCGGCCTCGGTCAGGGCCAGGCTTCGGGTGGTGCGATTGAGCAGGCGCGCGCCCAGATCGGCCTCGAGCTTTGACACCGCCCGGCTGACCACCGACTGGGCGACGCCCGCTTCCGCCGCCGCGCGGCTGAAACTGCCGGTCTCGGCGACCCGGAGGAACAGGCGCAGGGCGTCGAGGCGATCCATGCATTTATGCTATCATGGCATGAGTGATATTCCCAAGGTCTGGATTATCTCCAAAGCGCGATGGGTCTAGGGTCAGCTCATGACTGATTTCCCGATCCACACCCGGGCCACCGCGCCCTTCGCGTCCAAGCCCTTCCTGGAGCAGGCCCAGAGCAATCTGGGTTACGTCCCGGCTCTGGTCGCCCAGATGGCGGAAAGCCCGCAGCTTCTCGAAGGCTACGTCAGCCTCTCGACCATCTTCGGAAAGTCGACCTTCACCCCGGCCGAACAGCAGCTGGTGCTGCTGACCATCTCGGTCGAGAACGACAGTCATTACTGCACCCCGGCTCACACCCGCCGCGCCCGCCATGCGGCCCTGCCGGAGGCCGACATCAACTCCATCCGCGATCGCCGCCCGATGCCCGACGCCCGGGCCGAAGCCCTGCGGCAGTTCTGCATCCGCATGGTCCGCGAGCGCGGCTTCCTCGCCGACGCCGATGTCAGCGCTTTCCTCGCCGCCGGCTTCACCCGCGCCCAGGCGCTGGATGTCGTCCTCGCGGTCGGCCTCAAGACCATGAGCAACTACCTCAATCACCTGGCGGAGACCCCCCTGGACCCGCCGCTGACCGCCGACGCCATCGACCGCCGCGTCGCCTGAAGGAAACCCTGATGAAAGCCCTCGCAATCGCCCTGTCGCTGGCCCTTGCGGCCGTTCCCCTGGCCGCCCCGGGCATCGCCCTCGCCGCCAAGCCGCCGATCTACACGCCTGCGCTCAGCAATGTCGCCATCGGCGGCTACGACGCCGTCGCCTACTTCACGGCCGGTAAGCCGACCCGCGGCTCCGATGACTTCAAGACCGAGTGGCGGGGGGCGACCTGGAAGTTCGCCTCCGCCGCCAACCTCGCGAAATTCAAGGCCAATCCCGGCGCCTACGCGCCGCAATACGGCGGCTATTGCGCCTGGGCCGTGGCCAACGGCTACACCGCCAAGGGCGATCCGCTGCAGTGGAAGATCGTCGGCGGCAAGCTCTACCTGAACTACAATTCCGAGATCCAGAGCCGCTGGGTCAAGGACATTCCCGGCTTTGTCGCCAAGGGCAACAGCAACTGGCCGAAGGTTCTCGACAAATGAGCACCCTGGGCAAACTCTGGAAATATGTCCCTGACGCCATGGCCGTCTTCATGGCGGTCATCTTCCTGGACAGCCTCCGCTACAAGTTCACCGACCATCCCAAGACCCAGGAGATTTTCGGCCGGCTCGACGGCTGGGCCGGGACCATCGGCGCCCCCGGCCTGTTTGGCCACACCGGTCTGTTCTCCCAGTATGTGATCGGCACGATCGAGTTGTTGGCGGCAAGCCTGCTGCTGATCGGCCTCCTGCCGCGTTTCAAGCACCTCCAGGCCGGCGGCGCGCTTGCCGGCCTGCTGGTGATGAGCGGCGCCGTCAGCTTCCACCTGTTCACGCCGCTGGGCATCGACCCCAACAACGACGGCGGCGGCCTGTTCGCCGCCGCCTGCACCAACCTGGCCTTCGCCCTGGTCCTGCTGCTCGGCTTCCGCCGCCCCCAGATCATCGAACTGGGTCGCCGGGTGCTGGAGGTCGTCAAGCCGCTCTGAACCCTGCTCCCCCTCCGGGGGAGCAGTCAGCCGCATCGCGGCTGACTGAGGGGGTCCTCAGCCGACGG
>Ga0209066_10000048_pt1 | contig 166123 bp, 147 predicted proteins | sample All_14_2_FD_187198 | JGI IMG/M metagenome (GOLD analysis project Ga0209066, IMG submission 187198) | Freshwater microbial communities in response to fracking from Pennsylvania, USA - Allegheny Zone_MetaG_DW_15 (SPAdes) (version 2) ...
GGTGGGGTTTGGGAGGGGGCGTAGGTTGGGTGTGTTTGGCGAGGTGTGCTCTCCAATGCTCAAGCGTGCTCTTCGCCAAACCGCCCGATTCTGGGTGGCACCGCGTTAGGTGGCGTCATCATGCGCTCATGGACGGGCGGGCTGTCGCCACGCCCATCCTACGAACGAACGTACAGGGCGCTCAGGACGTAGGTTGGGCGTGTTTGGCGCGCAGGGTTTTCGTTGGGGCTGTTGTGCTCTTCGCCAAACCGCCCGACTCTTGGCGGCACCGAGCTATGTGGCGTCATCATGCGCTGGCAGACGGGCGGGCTGTCGCCACGCCCATCCTACGAACGGACGGGGCGCTCAGGACGTAGGTTGGGCGTGTTTGGCGCGCAGGGCTTTCGATGGGGCTTTCGTGCTCTTCGCCAAACCGCCCGACTATGGGCGGCACCGAGTGATGCGGCGTCATCAAGCGCTCGCAGACGGGCGGGCTGTCGCCACGCACGTCCTACGACGGACGGTGGTTGGCTTCTCGGATCGACTGGCAGAACCACGAAGAGGCTTCATGAGCCTGCAATTTGGCTTTGAGGGGATTGTTGGCGATGTAACGAACGGTGGCCTGGTAGTGGTCCTTGTCTCGGATGATGCGATCAAAGCTTTCATCCTGCCATAGCTGCCCCTTTCGGCCAAGGCTGCGCTGGATGTGCTGAGCCGTGAACCATTTCCAAGAATGGCATAGATCCTCCAATCGATGTCCTTCCAATAAACGACACAAAGCATGGACGTGGTTGGGCATCACCGTATAGGCCAGCATTTCGCAGCGCTGGCCTTCAAAGTGATGCAGCGCATCCGTCACGATCTGTCGATGCGGGGCTTCGCGAAACAGGCACTCGCCGTGACTCTCATCGAGCAGTCGTTCCAGTTTGCGAAGGCGAGCGCGTTGGAACTCCTGCCATTCAGCCAGTTCGCTGCCGGACATCGGGGCGGCGCGGCTCGCAAATCGCTGCCGCCATGAGTCGGCTTCATGCTGCATCTCCACCATGATGGTAAGAGGAATGGAATCAGCCAGTCGAAATGTTACAAAATAGGCAACTCCGGGCTGCCTCCAGTGCGGGAGATGACGCGCGTAGGTGGTGAAATCGTCAGACGGCATGGAACTGCAGGGATCGAATCCCCGAAAATCATGCGGCAAAGGAATATCGGCCGGAATCATCCATGGCATGAAGGGAAATTGGATGTTCAACGACGCAATGCAAGCCGGTCGTAGGTTGGGCGTGTTTGGCGCGCAGGGTTTCCGTTCGGGCTGTTGGGATCTTCGCCAAACCGCCCGACTTTGGGTGGCAGCGAATTATATGGCGTCATCATGCGCTGGCAGACGGGCGGGCTGTCGCCACGCCCATCCTACGAACGGACGGGGCGCTCAGGACGTAGGTTGGGCGTGTTTGGCGCGCAGGGCTTTCGATGGGGCTTTCGTGCTCTTCGCCAAACCGCCCGACTCTGGGCGGCTGCGAATTATATGGCGTCATCAAGCACTCGCAGACGGGCGGGCTGTCGCCACGCCCATCCTACGGTAGGCGTGGCATGCTACGGCTGACTCGGTACGCCAAGGCTAATACACCGCCTTGCGGTGAAACAGAAAGCTTTCGGCCAGCAGCAAAACCAGCGCGAGCCAGATCAGGCGCTTGGGCCAGGTGCTGAAGGCGGAGGCGGTGATGACGGGGGCGGCGGGCTGAACGGAATGCGCGGCATCCGTGGCGAGGGCGGGGAGGTTCGTCTCGGCGGCGGAGATGAGGGCGCAGGCGCCGCTGCGGTCCTTGCCGGTTTCCCAGCTGCCGATGCGGTTGAGCGCGAGGAGGCCGTGCGCGGGATCGTCGGACACTTCGATGAAGGACTCGCCATTCCATGCGTGCCATTGCACGAGGGCGTCGGTGTGCAGCATTTCGCCGGTGTGCAGGGTGCGCATGTCGGTGAGGGCTTCGCTGTTTTCGGCGCACCAGTAGAGCGCGTTGCCGAGGATGAGGGGAAAGGACGGCAGCAGGGCGAGCTGCTCGGACTGCGAGGGCGAGAACGCGGTGACCACAAGGCGCTGGCCGTTGAACTCTCCGGCGGCGAGCACGGGCTCGTTGCCTGCGAACCACAGCGGCTCGATGGAGGCGGGCAGTTTGAGCAGGGTGGTCTGCGTGACGGCGATGCGGCTGCTGCTGGCGCGAAAGAGCACGGGGTGATCTGGCTGCACGGAGCGCACGCCGTCATACGGCACGCTCTTGATGGCGCGTGCCTGCAGCGGGCCGGAGCTGCTCTGCGGCGTGAGGGCGATCACCGGGCGGTCGGTGGGCAGCTCCTTGGGCAGCCAGTTTTCAAACACATAGACGTCGGGCTGCTCCTTCGGCGGCCAGGCCTTGGGGTCGCCTTTGCGCATTTCGATGCGGCCGTTTTCGATCAATGCGGAGAGCGCGAGTTCGGTGAAGGGATCGGGCTTGTCGGCAAACCACGCGACGGTGAGAGGCTTTGTCTTGGGCAGCGGTGCGGCGAGGCCATCATCCCAGCCGAAGCAGTCGCCGGCGGTCTTCAGGCGGATCTCCATCTGCTGGCCGCGCACGCCTTCCAGAGGCAAAATGAGCGCGCTGGATTCACCGGGGGCGAGATCCAGCTCACGGAACTGAGCGATGCGCCCGGAGATGGACACTTCGAGCGTGGTGGTGGCCTTGGCCTTGTTGGCGGCGGAGGCGCTGACTTTCACAAAGGCCTCGTAACGATCACGCGCCAGCGGGCTGTGGCGGATCTGAAAGCCGGTGAGGCCCACATTGAGCGGCTCCTTGAGGGCCACGGGAATCCAATCGACGGCGGTGCTGGCAGGAGGCTGCGAATCGCTCGCCATCCAGATGCGGGAGTGGGTTTCGAGATCGGCGAGGCGCTGGGCCACGGTCAGTGCCGCTTCCGGTTTGCCCTCGATGGGCGTGGGAGTGAGATCTTCGAGCAGGCGCAGGCATTCGCGGTGGTTGCGGCTGCGGGAAAGCAGCACGCGGGCGCGCGCATCAAAGGCGATGAGGGATACCACGGTCTGGTCTGGCAGCGAGCGGATGCGTGCTTTGATGCGCTCCTTGGCGGCGTCGAGACGCGTCTGGCCCTGAAGATCCTGCGCGGCCATGGAGGCGGAGCAGTCCACCACGATGACGGCGGCGCTGATGGCATCGGCGGAGAGATTCCCGCTGGGCCGTGCGAGCGCCAGGATGGCGAACAGCAGCACCAGCAGCGTGAGCAGCAGCGAGAGCCATTTCTTGATGCGGCGCAGCCACGCGGACTCCTGATGCTCACGCGCGAGCGACTTGAAGAACAGCAGCGTGGAAACCGGCACCCGCTTCGCCTGCCGGCGGAAGAGCCACAGCACCAGCGGGATCAGCGCGAGCCAGAGGAGGTGCAGGTAGCTGGGGGTGAGGAAGCGCATTCAGGAAGGGCAGACGGGAGAGTGGCCGCAAAGAGGCGCAAAAAGAAGCAAAAAAATGAAGAGTTCTGAGGGGAGCGCTCAGGATCGTAGGTTGGGCGTGTTTGGCGAGTGTGGGTCTCGCTATCACACATGAGGCCCTCCGCCAAACCGCCCGACGATTGGCGGCACCGAGTTATGTGGCGTCATCACACGCTGACAGAAGACGGGCGGGCTGTCGCCACGCACGTCCTACGAACGGACGGAGCGCTCAGGATCGTAGGTTGGGCGTGTTTGGCGAGTGTGGGTCTCGCGATCACACATGGGCTCTTCGCCAAACCGCCCGACTGCGAGGACGTTCGCACGCCGTGGGGCTTGCCGTACGCTGACAGACGGGCGGGCTGTCGCCACGCCCATCCTACGATTCAGAGGCGACTACTTCCGCAGTTCATCCAGCGCCTGCTTCAAATGCCCTTCGTGCACGTCCTTGCTCACGTACGCCTCGCCGATCTTGCGCAGCAGCACGAAGCGGATCTTGCCGTTTTCGAATTTCTTGTCCGTGCGGGCGATGCGCATGAGCTCCTCGGTGTCGAGGTCGTCCGGCAGGCGCAGGGGGAGATCGCAGAGCTTGAGCAGGTGGAGGATGCGCTCGTACTGGTCGCTGGTGAGGTCGCTGATCTGCGTGGAGAGCCAGGCGGCGGCGCGCAGACCGAGGCTGATGGCCTCGCCGTGCAGCAGTCTGCCGTAGCCTGCGGCGGCTTCGATGGCATGGCCGAGGGTGTGGCCGAAGTTCAGCAGCGCGCGCGTGCCGATGGTTTCGTGCTCGTCCGCCTCCACGATGACCGCCTTGATGGCGATGTTCCGGCGGATGAGGCCGACGATGTCGCCCTTGCCGGCGGCGACGTCTTCGATGGCCTTGAACATGGACTCGTCGCGAATGCAGGCGTGCTTGATGATCTCCGCAAAGCCTTCATTCCATTCGCGGGAGGCGAGGGAGTTGAGCGTGTCGAGATCTGCGATGACGTGCACCGGTTGGTGAAAGCAGCCGACCATGTTTTTCGCATTCGGCAGGTTCACGCCGGTCTTGCCGCCGACGGAGCTGTCCACCTGGGAGAGCACGGTGGTGGGCACCTGCACATACGGAATGCCGCGCTGGTACACGGAGGCGCAGAAGCCCGCGAGATCGCCAATGACGCCGCCGCCGAGGGCGACGACGAAGCTCTTGCGGTCCAGCCCGAAGTTCACCATCTCGCTGAGCACAAATTCGCTGGAGCTGAGGGATTTGGAAGACTCCCCGGCGGGCACGGTGATGAGGTGGGGCTTCTTGCCGGCATCGCGCAGGCTTTGCAGCACTTTTTCCGCGTAAAGCGGGCCCACATTGGAATCCGTGACCACGGCGCAGCTCGTGCGGTCCGGCAGCTTTTTGTTCACCTCTTCACCCAGCGTTTTGAGCAGATCGCGACCGACCTGAACGAGGTAGCTGCGGGGGCCTAGATTGACGAAGACGGGGCGGACGGGCTGGACGGGCGGAGGCATTTGGGGGAAATGACGAATGACGAAATCAGAATGACGAATGAGGAAAACGGCCTGCGGCGAGCATGGCGTTTAGCGTGTACTGTGCGGCTGAAGATGAATCGAGGCAAATCGTTTGGAAGCAGCGCTCGCGCCGAAACCAGGTGATCTGGCGTTTGGCGTAGTGGCGCGTGGCCTGCTGGATGGCGGCGGTGGTGTCCGCCAGCGTGGCCTCTCCGGCCAGCAGGGCGCGGATTTCCCGCAGGCCGATGGCCTTTTCCGCCGTGGGCGAGAGCGGGCCCGCTGCGGCCACTTCCTCGACCAGTCCCGCGGCAAACATGTCCAGCGTGCGCTGATTGATGCGGCGGTAGAGCGTCTCGCGGTCCCAGGTGAGGATGACGCCGTTCACCTGCGGCTCGGCTTGTTCAAACGAGCGGCGCAGGCCGGACTGCGGGCGGCCGGAGAGCAGGCAGATCTCCAGCGCACGCTCCACGTAGCGCGGATTGCGCAGGTTCACGGTCGTGGCGGCTTCGGGATCGCGCTGCAGCAGCCACACGATTTTTTCGCCGGGGCTGAGGTGGTGAAATTTCTCCCGCAACTGCGGCGAGGCGGCGGGCAGGGGAGAGAGCCCGTGGGTGAGCGCCTTGATGTAGAGCCCGGAGCCCCCCACCACGATGGGCACACGGCCACGCGCGGCGATGTCTTCAATGACGGGAAGTGCCAGAGCGTGGTAGCGCTGCGCATCGCAGGCCTCCGTGAGGGGGATCACTCCGTAGAGGTGGTGCGGCACGCTCGCGAGCTCCGCCGGGGAGGGCTTGGCGGTGAGGAGGTCCAGGCCCGCGTAGAGCTGGAAGGCATCCGCATTCACGATCTCCCCGCCCACGTGCTGCGCCAGGGCGATGGCCAAGGCGGACTTGCCCGAGGCCGTGGGCCCGGTGATGAAGAAGGTGCTGGCCGGAAGCATTCGGGGGTCGCAGCGGGCTGCGCCTCAGAAGGCGGTCTCGATCTTGTGTCCGACCTTGGAAATGCCTTCGCCGGTCTTTTCAAAAGCGTGGTCAACTCCGCGGCCCGCACGCGTCATGGGCCCGCCACTGCCACGGCAGGAGGCGAGGGAGAAAACAGCGACAATGAGGAAAGAGGCGATGATTTTCATGGCGGCGCAAAGTAGTGCAGGGGGCGGAAAGGCTCAAGCGGGGAGTGCGGGAGGGCGACAGGTGGATTCTTTCTCCTTTTTCCACTCAAAAACGAGTCGGAAGATCAGCGAGAAGACAGGCAGAGGCCGTCGTAGGATGGGCATGGCGACAGCCCGCCCGTCCACCAGCGTGATGAAACGCGCCATGGCGTACGAACGTCCTGGGGGTCGGGTGGTTTGGCGGAGAGCGCTGTGGGGCATGATACGCGCACGACGCCAAAACACACCCAACCTACGGCCTCGGGCGCCGCGCTGTTCACCTGGTGGATAACAGCCTCTGCTGCGAAAGGAGTACAGACCTGTTTTCAATAGCGTTCGGTATAAAGCGCCCAAATTTCACAAGGGCATGGGCGAAACTCCGGCAACTCAGGCGCCCTCTCAAGTTGCCATCGGTGGGAGGCTTATAGCCCTGAGGGGCTTCATCAGCCTGCGTCGCACTGCCACCGCTTTCCCACGGCTGCCGCCTGCTGCGGATGGCTGCGCGGCATCCGCTCGGCCACCCTCCCGAAGTTGTCGAGTTTCCACGCCTAAGCACGGCAACTTGGCAACTCGCATCGGTGAGGCAAGGCTGCGCCTGCCGCACGGAGACTTCCACCATTTCCACCATTTCAACGGGGGAGTGTGTCTCTCCAGCCCACAACCGCACGGAGACTTCCACGGTTTCCACGGTTTCAACGGGGGAGTGTGTCTCTCCAGCCCACAACCGCACGGAGACTTCCACGGTTTCCACCGTTTCAACGGGGGAGTGTGTGTATCAAGCCGGTGCCGGGTGGGCCATGGAAGGCGCTGAAGCTTGCCTGAAAAACCATGGCAACCGAAACACCCCTTCTGGTTGCCATCCTTGGAGGTGGTTTGGGCCTTGAGCGCCTTCGGCGGCTTGCGTCGTGTTGCCACCGTTTTCCATCGGCGGCCTTATGCTGCCTCTTCGTGCGCTGTCTGATTTGGCTGTCGTCAGCGCCGTGGTTGCCGGTTGCCCGCCCTAAGCATGGCAACCGGCAACCAGCGGGGGGGAGCGCGGCTCGCCGATGGGGGGCTTCCACGGTTTCCACCGTTTCAACGGGGGGGAGTGTGTGGTGGTCGGGGCATCTCGCCAAACACCTTGTCGGATCACTCCGATATGGAATGCGGTTGCGAAGTGAGGAACGAACGGAGCTACCGCTTTCGACGGGCTGTTCGGCTCACGTGTGACATGGATGGCCAAAGGCGGGAGCCTGTGGAGTACCGCAGGTCGGTCAGCACAAGCCAGCCACGAGACGCTCGAAAGCGGCAGCTCCACTCGTTCCTCGTTGCGCAGCCGCACTCCAAAAGCGCCGGAGCCTTTCAGCCATGGGGTTTTGAAAATGATAGATGCTTCAGTGACAGAAGACCCATCCCCCAAGGACAGTTTTCATTCCTTGCTGCCGCTGCGTTTTTTGATCTCAGCGAAGGCGTGGGCCAGGGCTTGGTTGGCAAGGCTTTCGGCTTCGTCTGGCAGGAGTGGTTCGGTGTAGGATCTGTTAAGCTGGTGTCCTTGGCCGCTGAAATCCAGTCTGTAACCACGGTCCTCAAAAAGGATCTGCGTCATCACATAGACATCAAAAGAATTGAGGGGTGCGCTCAGGTAACCTTCAAACTGATGTTGGACAAACAACGCAAAGTGGCTCCCACTTTGAATCATCCTTTCCAAGGCTTTTACGGGGTTATTTTCAGCGTTCAGGGCTGGTGGTTGGATCGCTATGGTATAAGCCTTGAATAAAGGCGCGAGCTTGCTGAGCTTGGCGCCCATTTTCTCGACGAAGTCACGAAGCCCTTGGTCAAAAAGTTGGCGCAGAACCTCCCGAGATCGAAACACCACTCTGTCTTTTGGACCCTGCTGATTCCTCACAAAAATCGCCACTTCCTTCTCCAGATCGCTCGGCTCTTCGATGCTTTCACCTTTGGCGGCCTTGATGCCTAATTGCAGAGACCACTCCAGGCGGCGCTGGAGGTAGGTCATGAGGGCGGAGAGTTCGCCGGCATCTGCCAGGCGCAGGGCGGTGAGGTAGGCTTCCTTTTCATCGGTGCGGACGATGAGGGGCAGGTAACCGCTGCGCATGAGGACGTAGTTCACCAGCAGGCGGGCCACGCGGCCGTTTCCATCCTCAAAGGGATGAATGACGATGAAGTCGTGGTGGAGCTTGGCGATGCATGCTGCGATGGGCAGCGTAGGGGATGTCAGCTCTTGGCGCAGCCATGTCACGAGGTCGCTCATGCGTGAAGGTGTTTCTTCCACGCTGGCGAAGCTCATGATTTCACCGCTGGCCTGGCGCACACTGTTGGGCGTGGTCTTGTACTGGCCGGGAATGATCTCCTTGCGTGTGCTCTGGCCGTCTGCTGTTTCCGCATACTTCCAGAAGGACTCTTTGAGGATGATTTGGTTGAGATCGCGGATGTCGCCCTCGGAGATGAGACGGTCTTTATCGGCTGCGAGTCTGCGTGCATGCTCGATGCCCACATCATGGGCTTTCATCTCCAGATACTCACGGTGGCTGTGGTTGCCCGTGGTGCGGTCATGCAGCAGGAGCAGTTCTGTTTCACCGTAGGTGAGGGTGTTGCCCTCGATGTGGTTGGAGTGGTAGTTCCACTCCAGGCGCAGCTTTTTCCACAGACGTGCCTCGTTCTCCGCCGACAAAGGCTGGAGCGCCTGCCATTCAGCCCGCAGGGCGTCGAGGGACTGGATCTCGGTGTGCATGGGGCAGGGAAGCCGGGGATGGAAACAGATGCCACCGGAAAAGCGGAAAAGATGTCTGACAAGGAGGAGGAGGTGTTTCTCCTCCCGGGCTTGCTGCGCGTGTACATCCCCTCGGGGAATTTGGAGAATTTGTCGAACTTTCTCCTGCGGCCTTGCGTCGGATACACACACTCCCCCGTTGAAACCGTGGAAACGGTGGAAGTCTCCGCCGTGGGCGCGGCGGAGAGAGACACTCCCCCCCGTTGAAATGGTGGAAACCGTGGAAATGTCCGCGCCCGCTGGTGCAGGAGGGGATCCTCCTGAGCCCTCTCCGTCGGGCGGTGTCCGCAGCCTGCACGCCCCGAAAACAGGGCAACCGGCAGGGGGTAACGAGTTGCCTTCGGTGCGGGGAGATTGAAGCCAAGAAATACCATGGGTTGCCATGCCATGCCATCGGCGGCTTTTATTGGCACAGGATGGCCATTTCCGAAAAGTCGAGTTGCCGAGTTGCCGTGCTTAGGCGTGGAAACTGGCAACTCAGGGGAAGGGGGGGGGCGAGCAAGTCCTTCGTAGGACGGCCGTGGCGACAGCCCGCCCGTCTGCGAGCGTACGGCGAGCCTCATGGCGTGCGAACACGCTGATAGTCGGGCGGTTTGGCGGAGGGTGCGTGGGGAGCGTTGGAATGCGTTTGACGCCAAACACGCCCAACCTACGGCCCGCGCTTTGCCGCATCCTTCGTAGGACGGCCGTGGCGACAGCCCGCCCGTCTGCGAGCGTGCGGCAGTCCTCATGGCGTGCGAACACGCTGATAGTCGGGCGGTTTGGCGGAGGGTGCGTGGGGAGCGTTGGAATGCGTTCGACGCCAAACACGCCCAACCTACGGCCCGCGCTTTGCCGCATCCTTCGTAGGACGGCCGTGGCGACAGCCCGCCCGTCTGCGAGCGTGCGGCGAGCCTCATGGCGTGCGAACACGCTGATGGTCGGGCGGTTTGGCGGAGGGTGCGTGGGGAGCGTTGGAATGCGTTCGACGCCAAACACGCCCAACCTACGGCCCCTCCTCACGGCGGCACGGTAAACGTGCCTTCACAGGCATCCGCGATCTGCTTGAGCAGGGAGGGCTCGGTGCTGCCGGGCAGGGTTTCCTCGCCGATGCTGATGCAGTGGATGCGGACCTTGAACTGGGTGTGGATGCGCTGGGCGAGGTCCAGCACCATGGCGGGCGGGCCGTCGCTGGGCTGGCCATCGCTGAGGAAGACGAGGGTGTCGATGCTGCCTTCTGGTATGATGCGGGTGAGGGCGTGGCGGAAGGCCTCGCACATGGGGGTGCCGCCGGCGGCCTGGATGCGATCCACAAACTGCACGGCCTGCTTGTGGTTCTTCTCGTCGTTCAGCGCCATGCCCTTGGCCGGGAAACAGGAGTCCACGCGATCGCCAAAGGTGAGGATGCCGTAGCGCAGATTGGCGGACTTGTTTTGCAGCGCGGTGAGGAGGTTGCTCATCTGCCCCTTGAGCTTGCTGATGCGGCCGTCGGCGTTCATGCTGCCGCTCACATCGAGGATGAAGAGCGCGCCTTTGCCCCGGATTTCCAGGCCGTAAAAGGAGGCCATGTTCACGGCGGGATCGTCGTCCAGCGGCTTGAGCAGTTTTTGCAGCTTGAGGAATTCCGTGTAGTCGCTGCGGGGCAGCATTTTCCACGGGACGTTCGCGCCCTGCGCCGTGATCCACGCCTTCCACTTCTCCGGGTCGTCCACGAAGTCCTGGCCGGTGAGCTGAAACAGCGAGGCGTGCACGGCATCGCCGATGGCTTCGTCGTTCAGAAAGGGCAGGAGGGCCTGCAGCGCCACGGGGCTGCGCATGCCGCCCAGCGCCTCCGCCGCGCAGGCACGCATCACGTGCGCATTGGCGGGTGCCAGCAACGTGGCCACACGGGCGACCACGGGGTCTGGATTGTCCGGAAATGCGCCCAGCGCCCGGGCTGCGAGGGCGATGCGCTCCGGCTCCTTCACCGCCGGGAGCGGGCCTTTCACCAGCGTGAGCAGATTCCAGAAATAGGTCCGCGTCTCCGTCAGGTGAGCCCCTGAAAAAAACATCAGGGCGTCGTCATCGCAGGCGGGGTGCCTGGCCAGCCAGTCCACCAGAGCTTTGCGCCCTTCGCCCGCAGGCCATCCGGCCACAATTTCGGCCAGGCGCAGCTTCATGCCGAGGCCCACGCGCTTGTCTCCCACCAGGGAGAGCACGGCCTCACCGGCCAGCTTCTGCGCGTGCAGATCCACCAGCGGTGCCAGCGACTCCTGATCGCCAGCGCGGGCGTTTTTCACGATGCCTTTGAGCACCGCCGCCGCATCCTCCGCTGCGTACAGACCGGTGAGCAGCCCTACGAAGGCAAGGCTGGCGAGGACGAGGCGCATGGGCTGCGAGTTTGCTGGAGTGAAAATAAGACCCCTCCGGGGAAGGGGAGGTGATTTACAGCCCAGAGTATGATTGCGAAGCCCTCATAACCAAGGACTAAAGTGAGAGCGGCAGCCCGGCGGGCGGAAGGTGAATGACGAAAATATATTCGCCATTCTTTCGCAAACAGGCGAAATAGTCTTTGACTGTGCCCCCAACCGTCCTAGTATCGCGCCACTTTTTCGGATCTAAGCCGGGGTGTACTGTCTCCTGACGCCAGTCATGGAGGTTGTTTTATCCCCGGTTTTCTTGTCGAAAGAGGAGGAGGTTTCTCACCAAACCGCCGCCGGTTACGCTGTTATAGCTCAGTGGTAGAGCACGTCCTTGGTAAGGACGAGGTCGAGGGTTCAAGTCCCTCTAACAGCTCCAGTGGCAGTCCGTGGGGATCTTCGAAACACGACAAACGAACCAGTCCCAAGCGCACCCCCTCAACTAACTCCACCCATGGCTAAAGAAGCATTCCAACGCAACAAGCCGCACGTCAACATCGGCACGATTGGCCACGTTGACCACGGCAAAACCACTCTGACCGCCGCCATCACGACCGTCCTTTCCAAGAAGGGCTTCGCTCAGGCACGTGCATACGACCAGATCGACGCAGCTCCTGAAGAAAAGGAACGCGGCATCACGATCAACACCGCCCACGTGGAGTATGAGACCGACAAGCGTCACTACGCTCACGTCGACTGCCCCGGACACGCTGACTATGTGAAGAACATGATCACCGGCGCCGCCCAGATGGACGGTGGTATCCTCGTCGTTTCCGCCGCTGACGGCCCGATGCCCCAGACCCGTGAGCACATCCTGCTCGCCCGTCAGGTCGGCGTGCCCGCCCTTGTGGTGTTCATGAACAAGGTGGACATGGTGGACGATCCAGAACTCCTCGACCTCGTCGAGATGGAAGTTCGCGACCTCCTTTCCAAGTACGACTTCCCAGGCGACGACATCCCGATCGTCAAGGGTTCCGCTCTCAAGGCCCTCGAAGGCGACGCTGAGCACGAAGGCAACATCCTGAAGCTCATGGACGCTGTCGACAGCTACATCCCGCTTCCAGAGCGTCCGATCGACAAGGACTTCCTCATGCCAGTTGAAGACGTGTTCGCGATCGAAGGTCGTGGCACCGTCTGCACCGGCCGTGTCGAGCGTGGCATCATCAAGAAGATGTCCGAAGTCGAAATCGTCGGCATCCGCCCAACGGTCAAGACCACCGTCACCGACATCGAAATGTTCCGCAAGCTGCTCGACGAAGGTCGTGCAGGCGACAACGTGGGCCTTCTGCTTCGCGGCACGAAGAAGAACGACATCGAGCGCGGTCAGGTCATCGCCAAGGTCGGTTCCGTGACTCCTCACAAGAAGTTCACCGCTGAAGTGTACGTCCTTTCCAAGGACGAAGGCGGCCGCCACACCCCCTTCTTCAACAACTACCGCCCGCAGTTCTACTTCCGCACCACGGACGTGACCGGCAGCGTGAAGCTTCCTGAAGGCGTGGAAATGGTGATGCCTGGTGACAACGTCTCGATCGAGGTCGAGCTGATCACCCCGATCGCCATGGAAAAGACCATCCGCTTCGCCATCCGCGAGGGCGGCAAGACCGTCGGTGCTGGCCGCGTCGCCACCATCCTCGACTAGTTCGCGCGCAGTTCGTTTGTCTCGAATCCCGCCGGGTCTGGCGCACAGACCCGGCGGTGATTTCGTCTCCCGCCCGGGAGGCGAAATGAGGTGCCGGACTTGCATTTTAGATCTTCCTCCGTTATCCCTTCCGGGAAGCATTTTCTCGCTAACACAGGTCAGTAGCTCAATTGGTAGAGTAGCGGTCTCCAAAACCGTTGGTTGTGGGTTCGAGTCCCTCCTGGCCTGCCAGCGAAAATTCCGGAAAACATCCGCAGAAAACGAAACGCTTCACATGAATCGCATCCGCAAATACATCGGCGAAGTCATCATCGAACTCAGGAAAGCCACGTGGCCCTGGGATCCCAAGGAAAAAGGCTTCGTCAAATATCGCGAACTGATTGAATCCACAGTGGTGGTCTTCGTCGCGATGATTCTCCTCGGAGGCTTTGTGGCCGCGTTTGACATCAGTTTCAAGTGGGCCTTTGAGGCCGCGCAGAAGCTGGGTGCATAAATCTCCGTTTTCCCCCAACACCCCCCTTTTCAGACTCCTCTTATGGCAGCCATACCTTCACCCCGCGACCAGTGGTTTGTCATCCACGTCCGCTCCGGCCTTGAACAGAAGGTTCGTGACAGCATGCTCCGCCGCATTGAGAAAGAGGAGATGGGTGATTACGTCTTCCAGGTTCTCGTGCCGATGGAACGCGTCGCCGAAGTCAAGAAAGGCAAGCGCTCCGAGAGCAACCGCAAATTCTTCCCCGGCTACGTCATCGCCAACTGCCACCTCCTCGACGAGCACAACCGCCTGATCGAAAAGACCTGGTACTTCGTCAAGGAAACCGACGGCGTCCTGAATTTTGCCGGCACCAAGGATCACCCGATCGCGATGCGTGCCAAGGAAGTGGAGGCCATGCTGGCCCAGGTGGGCGACAAGTCCGAAGGCGCCGTGCCGAAGATCGCCTTCAATCTCGGTGACACCGTGCGTGTGGCCGATGGTCCCTTCGAAAGCCAGAACGGCATCGTCGAAGAGATCGATCCGGAACGCGGCGTGCTGCGCGTCTCCGTCAACATTTTCGGGCGCTCCACACCGGTCGATCTCGAATACTGGCAGGTCGAGAAGGCATAAGCCGCCCCGCCGCCCCCTGAATCTCAACTCAAGCAAGCAAGGAACAAAAAGACATGGCCAAGGAAATCATCAAACTCATCAAGCTCCAGATCAAGGCTGGTGCCGCCAACCCCGCACCGCCCATCGGCCCTGCTCTCGGTCAGGCCGGTGTGAACATCATGGCCTTCTGCAAGGAGTTCAACGCCGCCACCTCCAAGGCCGGTGGTGACGTGCTCCCGACCGTGATCACGGTTTACAAGGACAAGAGCTTCACCTTCATCACCAAGCAGCCTCCGGCCTCCAACCTTCTCAAGAAGGTGGCGAACATCGCCAGCGGCTCCAAGGAAGCCAACAAGATCAAGGTCGCCAAGATCACCAAGGCCCAGCTTCTTGAAGCCACCAAGCTCAAGATCGCCGACCTCAACACCACCAATCTCGAGCAGGCCTCCCGCATCATGGCGGGCACCGCGCGCCAGATGGGCATCGACATCATCGACTAATCCCCCAACCGAAGCAGGAGAACGTCACAGTTCGCCACCACTGCACACCCACCATGCAAAAGAGAAGCAAACGTTACAAGAAAGCAGCCGAGATGGTTCCGGCAGGCAAGGCATTCACGCTCGAAGAAGCGGCCGAACTCCTGCGCAAACTCCCTGGCACCAAGTTCAACCAGACCGTCACCCTGTCGTTCCGCATGGGTGTGGATCCGAAGAAGAGCGACCAGATGGTGCGCGGCACCTGCCCGCTGCCTCATGGCTCCGGCAAGACCGTGCGCGTCGCCGTCTTCGCCCAGGGCGCCGCTGCTGAAGCCGCCAAGGCCGCCGGTGCTGACATCGTCGGCAACGAAGACCTCATCGCCAAGGTGAAGGAAGGTTTCACCGACTTCGACGTCGCCATCGCCACTCCGGCTGCGATGAATGAAGTTCGCAAGCTCGGCAAGCAGCTCGGACCTCGCGGTTTGATGCCCAACCCACGTACCGGCACCGTCACTGAAGACACCGCCGGCGCCGTCAAGGCCGTCAAGGCCGGCCGCGCCGACTTCAAGCTCGACAAGAACGGCAACATCGCCTCCTCCGTCGGCAAGGCTTCCTTCGAAGTGGCCCAGCTCGCTGAAAACGCCACCTCGCTGATCGAAGCCGTGGTGCGCGCCAAGCCCGCCTCCGCCCGTGGCCGCTACGTCGAAACCATCACTCTTGCCGCCACCATGTCGCCTGCGCTCCGCATCGACGTGTCCAAGTACGTCAAACTTTAATCCCTCGCAGCACCGCTACATGAAAGCACTCAAAACACTGCTCATCGATGACCTGCTGCAACGGGTCAATGCCTCCCCGTTCCTGTTCGTCGTCGATTACACCGGCCTCAAGGTCGATAAATTCGCCGAACTTCGCAAGCGCCTCAGCGCCGTCGGTTCCGAGATTCACGTCTTCAAAAACAACCTGGTGAAGAAGGCCGCTGAAAAGGCCGGCTATCCTGGTGAACTTGGCGACCACCTCACCGGCCAGAGCGCCTTCGTGACGGGTGCCAAGGACGTCTTCGGCGCGGCCAAGATCCTCAAGAACTTCCACGCCGAGTTTGAAAAGCCGGTGATGAAGGTCGGCGTGCTCGACGGCAACCTGCTGGACACCGCCGCCATCAAGGTTCTTGCCGATCTGCCTTCCCGCGAAGTGCTTCTCGGCCAGCTCCTCGGCATGCTCCAGGCTCCGGCTTCCGCCCTTGCCCGCGTGCTCAAGGCCAAGGCCGAAAAAGACGGTGGCCCTGCTGAGGAAGCCGCCCCCGCCGCTGCTGAAGCCGCTCCTGCTGCTGAAGCCGCCGCACCCGCTGAACAACCCGCGTAAACCCCATTTGATCAGATGGCCCGTCAAACGGCCTGAATACCCCAACACCCAATGGTTCCTCGCCGGAGCAGAAGCTTTTGCTCTTAATTTATCCGCAGCTGCGGAACGCGGCGACACCGACAAAATACTATGGCTGACCTGAATAAAATCGTTGAAGAACTGAGTGGCTTGACCGTCCTGCAAGTCGCTGAACTCGTGAAATCCCTCGAAGAGAAGTGGGGCGTTAGCGCCGCTGCTCCTGCCGCCGCCGCCGGTGGTGGTGGTGCTGCTCCTGCAGCCGCCGTGGAAGAGAAGACCGAGTTCGACGTCATCCTTGCCGAAGCTGGCTCCAACAAGATCGGCGTCATCAAGGAAGTCCGTGGCGTTGTTCCCGGCCTTGGCCTTGCAGAAGCGAAGAAGCTTGTCGAAAGCGCTCCGCAGACCCTCAAGGAAGGCTGCAAAAAGGAAGAAGCCGAAGAGATCAAGAAGAAATTGGAAGCCGCTGGCGCCAAGATCACGATCAAGTAGTCTCACGTTCCTGCTCATTTCCGCGTGGCGTCTGCCATCATCGGCAGCGCCGCGCGGTCAGGAGCCTTCAGTTAGTGTCAGTTCCAATCCCCCGTTTGTTTCGTTCCATCGCATGCCCGCAACCGCCCGTGATCCCCGCCTGAACCTCCGCAGCCAGTGCTACGGTTCCGGGACACCTCGCGAATTGCCGCATGCTTCTGACAATTTTCATGGCCTGAATCCCGGCTCACCCCAGGGTTCCGGCTGCTTCGTTTTCGCGACAATCGTCAACAATGCCGGGCTGGCCGCCTGACATTGTTCTTTTGTTGCTTCGCGGAACTCCCCTTCCGCATCCCGTGCCACCGCCCATCGCCCCCTAACCGCCTCATCACTGCCTTATGTCCCAGCGCACCAACTTTGGCAAAATCCACGAAGTCGCCGAGCCCCCGAATCTCATCGAGATCCAGCTCCGCTCATACGAGGAATTTCTCCAGAAAAACATCTCGCCCTCGAAGCGCAAAGACCTCGGCCTCCAGGCCGTGTTCCGGGAGGTCTTCCCGATCACCAGCTATGATGAGAAGATGACCCTCGATTTCGTCATGTACGAAATCGGCGACCCCAAGCTCAGCTCCCTCGAAGCCATTCATGAGGCCGAGACCTACAGCGCCCCCCTTTACGTCACCTATGAGCTCAAGGACGAGCAGGGCGCGAAGCAGGAACGCGTGTACATGGGCGAAATCCCCCTCATGACGGTGCGCGGCACCTTCGTCATCAACGGTGCGGAGCGCGTGGTCGTCTCCCAGCTCCATCGCTCCCCCGGCATCTGCTTTGAAACCAGCCAGCATCTCAATGGCCGCTGGCTCCACGGCTTCCGCATCATTCCTGACCGCGGAACCTGGCTGGAAGTGCAGTTCGACACGAACGACCTCCTCTACGTCTATCTCGACCGCCGCCGCCGCCGCCGTAAGTTCCTGGCCACCACGCTCCTTCGCGTGATCGGCTTCCCGGGCGATGAGGACATCCTCAAGCTCTTCTACGAAATCCAGGACCTCAAGCTCAAGGACAACCTTCCCGAAGAAGAAGTCGCCACCAAGATCCTGTTCAAGGACATCCTTGACGGTGAACTCATCGTGGCACGTGCCTACGAGCCGCTGACCTCCGGCGTCATCCGCCAGCTCATCCAGCTCGGCCACAAGTCCGTCAAGGTCGTCACCGCCTCCCCGGACGACCTTCTCATCACCTCCCTGCGCAAAGACACCGCGAAGGATGAAGATGAAGCCCTCAAGGAAATCTACCGCCGTCTGCGTCCGGGCGATCCGCCCACCACGCCGAATGCACGCGCCCTTGTGAAGCGTCTGTTCTTCGATCCGAAGCGCTATGACCTCACCCGCGTCGGCCGTTACAAGATCAATCAGAAGCTCTCGCTGAAGACCGACACCGAAATGCGCATCCTCACCGCTGAGGACGTCATTTCCGCGCTGCGCTACCTCTTCCACCTGCGTGAAGGCCAGGGCATCCTGGATGATATTGACCATCTCGGCAGCCGCCGTGTGCGTGCCGTGGGCGAACTCCTCGCCAACCAGTGCCGCGTGGGCCTTTCCCGCACCGAGCGTCTGGTGAAAGAGCGCATGACCTTGTTCGACGTGAACATGGACACCATGACTCCCGCCAAGCTCGTCAATCCGAAGGCGCTCTCCGCCGTCGTGCGTGACTTCTTCGGCCGCAGCCAGCTCTCCCAGTTCATGGACCAGATCAATCCTCTGGCCGAACTGACCCACAAGCGCCGTCTCTCCGCACTCGGGCCTGGCGGTCTGAATCGTGACCGCGCCGGCTTCGAAGTGCGTGACGTTCATCCGTCCCACTACGGCCGTATCTGCCCGATTGAGACTCCTGAAGGTCCGAACATCGGTCTGATCAACTCCCTCGGCAGCTATGCCCGCATCAACGAATTCGGCTTCATCGAAACGCCGTATCGTCCGGTGAAGGACAGCGTGGTGGCGGACAAGATCGACTACCTCACGGCCGATCAGGAAGAGAAGCACTACATCGCCCAGTCGAACAATCCGATCGACGAAAAAGGCCATTTCAAAGGCGCCAAGGTCACCGTCCGCTACCGCGGCGAGTTCATCGAAGTCGAGCCTTCGCTCGTCACCCTCATGGACGTGTCGCCCAAGCAGCTCGTCTCCGTGGCTGCCGCGCTCATCCCGTTCCTTGAGCACGATGACGCCAACCGCGCTCTGATGGGTTCCAACATGCAGCGCCAGGGCGTGCCTCTCCTCGAAGGTGAGTCCCCGCTCGTCGGCACCGGCATGGAAGGCAAGGCCGCCCGTGACTCCCGTTCCGTGATCGTCGCTGACGCCAACGGCACCGTCGCTGCTGCGACTGCTGACGTCATCATCGTCACCAAGGACGGCAACCTGCCGATCAAGGACGACAAATTCCTCGAAAACCCGATCAAGTCCGTCCAGACCGACGAGGACAAGGGCACCCACGTGTACCCCCTTCGCAAGTTTGGCCGCTCCAACGCCGGCACCTGCATCAACCAGAAGCCTCTGGTGAAGCGCGGTCAGAAGATCAAGAAGGGCGATGTCATCGCCGACGGTCCTTGCACCGACCAGGGTGAGCTTGCCATCGGCAAGAACATGCTCGTCGCGTTCATGCCTTGGAACGGTTACAACTTCGAAGATGCCATCACCATCAGCCGCCGCGTGGTCAAGGAGGACATCTACACCTCCATCCACATCGAAGACTTCGAAGTCATCGCCCGTGACACCAAGCTCGGGCCTGAAGAAATCACGCGTGACATCCCGAACGTCGGTGACGAAGCGCTGAAGAACCTCGACGCCCAGGGCGTCGTGCGCATCGGTGCTGAAGTGAAGCCTGGCGACATCCTCGTCGGCAAGATCACGCCGAAGTCCGAAACCGAACTCGCCCCTGAAGAGCGCCTCCTGCGCGCCATCTTCGGTGAGAAGGCTGCTGACGTGAAGGACACCTCCCTGCGCGTGCCATCGGGCTGCACCGGCATCATCATGGATGTCCGCATCGCCCAGCGCGGCATGGGTGCCGACTCTGAGAAGGAGAAGCTCTCCCCGTCCGAGTACAAGAAGCACATCAAGCAGATCGAAGAAGACTATCGTGCGAAGAAGGAAGATCTCACCGAGCAGCTCACCGAGCGCCTCTCTGACATCCTTCTCAACGAGAAGATCCCTCTCGACATCGTGAACGGCCAGACCGGCGAGCCCCTCGTCGGCGCGAACAAGAAGATCACCAAGACGATGCTTCGTCACGTGGCCGAAAGCTACGACACGATCGAAATCGACCCGAGCCCAATCCGTAACAAGATCTTCGACATCATCCAGACCTTCGAACAGAAGTTCTCCGATGCCGACATGGAACGTGAGCGCAACCTCGACAAGATCGAGTCCAGCGAAGACACGGCCGACAGCGGCGTGGTCAAGCAGGTGCGCGTCTTCCTCGCCTCCAAGCGCAAGCTTTCGGTGGGTGACAAGATGGCCGGCCGCCATGGCAACAAGGGCATCGTCGCCAACATCGTTCCTGAAGAAGACATGCCGTTCCTCGAAAACGGTTCTCCGGTGGACATCGTGCTGAACCCCCTCGGCGTGCCATCACGCATGAACGTGGGCCAGGTGCTTGAAACCCACCTTGGCCTCGCCGCCAAGGCTCTGGGCATGAAGATCGCCACCCCGGTGTTCGACGGCATTCCTGAGACCAAGATCATGGAATACATCAAGGAAGCCAAGAAGGTTCCTGGCTATGAATGGATGGGCCTCAACGGCAAGTCGAAGCTCTTCGACGGCCGCACAGGTGACGCCTTCAGCCTCGATGTCGTTGTCGGCTACATCTACATGCTGAAGCTGAACCACCTTGTCGCCGACAAGATCCACGCACGTGCGGTCGGACCTTACTCGCTCGTCACGCAGCAGCCTCTGGGTGGTAAAGCCCAATACGGCGGCCAGCGCTTCGGGGAAATGGAAGTGTGGGCCCTTGAAGCCTACGGTGCCGCATTCACGCTGCAGGAACTCCTCACCGTCAAGTCTGACGATGTTCAGGGCCGCACGCGCATCTATGAGCAGATCGTCAAAGGCGACCACGCTCTTGAAGCCGGCACGCCTGAGTCCTTCAACGTGCTCATCAAGGAAATGCAGTCCCTCGGCCTCGACGTGAAGGTGCATAAACGCGCCAACGCCAATGCCGATGTGGAAGCCCTCGAAAACTTTGCCTCCTCGGCGGGTGCTTAATCCGTCTTCCCCAGAAACCCAGCGCAAAAACCTGCCACCCATCTCCACACATCATGAATGCTGACGCGAGCTTGAAAGAAATCTTCGGGGAACCACAACACGGCGAGGAGTTCGACTATGTGTCGATCTGCATCGCCTCCGCGGACCGTACCCGCTCCTGGTCCTCGGGCGAAGTTAAGAATCCTGAAACCATCAACTATCGTACGTTCAAGCCAGAAAAGGGCGGCCTTTTCTGCGAACGTATCTTCGGACCCACCCGTGACTGGGAGTGCGCCTGCGGCAAGTACAAGCGCATCAAGCACAAGGGTGTCGTTTGTGACCGTTGCGGCGTCGAAGTGACCCTCTCCCGCGTTCGTCGCGAGCGCATGGGCCACATCGAGCTCGCCGTGCCGGTGACGCACATCTGGTTCTACAAGTGCATGCCTTCCCGCATCGGCCTCATGCTCGACATGACCGCCCGTTCGCTGGAGCGCGTGATCTACTATGAAGACTACATGGTCATCGATCCGGGCAGCACCCCGCTTCAGCGCGGCCAGCTCCTGACCGAAGTTGACCTTCGCGAAGCCGAAGAGCAGTACGGTGCAGACGCCTTCCGCGTCGGCATGGGTGCTCAGGCTATCCGTGACATCTTCGCCCAGCTCAATCTGGCTGAAGTGACCAAGGAACTTGAAGAGGCGATGACCAAGACGCGCTCCAAGCAGATCCGCAAGAAGCTCGCCAAGCGCCTCAAGCTCTGCCAGGGCTTTGCCGAAAGCCACAGCCGTCCTGAGTGGATGATCCTGGAAGTGCTTCCAGTCATCCCGCCGGACCTTCGCCCTCTCGTTCCTCTCGAAGGCGGCCGCTTTGCGACCTCCGACTTGAACGACCTCTATCGTCGCGTCATCAATCGCAACAACCGCCTCAAGAACCTCCTCCAGCTCCGCACGCCGGATGTCATCATCCGCAACGAAAAGCGCATGCTGCAGGAAGCTGTGGACGCCCTGTTCGACAACGGCCGCCATGGCCGCCCGGTGACCGGCGCTGGCAACCGCCCGCTGAAGTCCATGTCCGACATGCTCAAGGGCAAGTCCGGCCGCTTCCGTCAGAACCTTCTCGGCAAGCGCGTCGACTACTCCGGCCGTTCCGTCATCGTTATCGGTCCTGACCTCCTGCTCAACCAGTGCGGTCTGCCGAAGAAGATGGCCCTCGTGCTGTTCGAACCCTTCATCATCCGCCGTCTCAAGGAGATGGGCCTGGTGCACACCGTGCGCTCCGCGAAGAAGATGATCGAACGCCGCACGCCTGAAGTGTGGGACATCCTCGACGAAGTGACCAAGGGTCACCCCGTCCTCCTCAACCGCGCTCCGACGCTCCATCGTCTTTCGATCCAGGCCTTCGAGCCGAAGCTCATCGAAGGTGAGGCCATCCGCGTGCATCCCCTCGTTTGTACGGCCTACAACGCCGACTTCGACGGTGACCAGATGGCCGTTCACGTCCCGCTTTCCATCGAAGCTCAGATGGAGGCCCGCCTGCTCATGCTTGCGCCGAACAACCTGTTCAGCCCTGCCAGCGGCAAGCCGGTGATGAACCCCTCCCAGGACATTCCTCTGGGCTGCTACTTCCTTACCTACCTGCGGGATTTCCCGAACCAGGAAGGCAAAGGCAAGAAGGGCGATGTGGATGGCCGCGTCCCCATCTTCAACGACGCCTCCGAAGTCGAGTTCGCCATCTCTGAAGGCGGCCTGACCGTGAATGACAAGGTGCGCTTCCGCAATCCTGACTGGAACCTGCCAAAGCGCCCGTATGGCGACCCTACCAAGGCTGTGATCGAAACCACCGCCGGTCGTGTCATCTTCAATGAAACCTGGCCCGAAGGCCTCGGCTTCATCAACACCACCGTCGGCAAGAAGCAGATTTCAGACATCATCTGGCGCTGCTTCCAGACCTTTGGCCAGAAGGAAACCGTTCATGCGCTTGACCGTCTCAAGCAGCTCGGCTTCCGCGAAGCCACGCGCTCCGGCTGCTCCATCGGTATCACCGACATGGTCATTCCTCAGGCGAAGGCTGGCGGACTTGAAAACGCCTACAAGCAGATCGAGGAAATCGAGAAGCAGTATCGCCGTGGTATTATCACCAACGGTGAGCGCTATCAGAAGATCATCGACATCTGGACGCAGGTGGGTGAAATCGTCGCTGACGAACTCTTCCGCACTCTGGAATACAACGAGGGCAAGAAGCACCACAACCCGCTCTACGTCATGGTGAACTCGGGCGCCCGAGGCAACCGTACGCAGATCAAGCAGCTTGCCGGCATGCGCGGTCTGATGGCCAAGCCGTCCGGTGAAATTATCGAACGTCCGATCACCTCGAACTTCCGTGAAGGTCTGAGCGTGCTCGAATACTTCATCTCCACTCACGGTGCTCGTAAGGGCCTTGCTGACACCGCTCTGAAGACCGCTGACTCCGGTTATATGACTCGCAAGCTCGTCGATGTGTCCCAGGACGTCATCGTCACCGAAGAAGATTGCGGCACGGTCAATGGCATCACGCTTTCCTCCATCTATCAGGGTGACGAAGAAATCGTCGATCTCAAGACCCGCGTCTATGGCCGTGTCTCGTGCGAAACGATCCACGATCCCGTGGACAAGAGCGTCATCATCAAGGCCGGTCAGCTCGCTTCTGAGAAGGAAGCGGCGCACCTCGCCAAGATCGGGGTCGAGAAGCTCAAGATCCGCTCCGTGCTCACTTGCGAAAGCAAGCGCGGCTGCTGCTCGAAGTGCTACGGCCTCCACCTCGCCACGCACCGCATGGCCCGGATTGGCGAAGCCGTCGGCATCGTTGCCGCGCAGTCCATCGGCGAACCCGGAACGCAGCTCACCATGCGTACCTTCCACGTGGGTGGTGCCGCCACCAGCTCCTTCAAGCAGCCCTTCATCAACGTCAAGAACGCCGGTATCGTCAAGTACACCGACATGCGTGCGGTGACCACGATCGAAGGCACCTGGATCGCCCTCACCAAGAACGGCATCCTCTCCATCCATGACGACGACGGTCGCGAACTCGAAAGCCACAAGCTGGTCACGGGTGCCGTTATCTCCGTCGAGGACGGTGGCAAGGTCAAGAAGGGCCAGCAGGTCGTCACCTGGGATCCGTATAACGTGCCGATTATCACCGAGAAGGCTGGCAAGCTGGAGTTCCGCGACATGATCTCCGGCATCACCATCACCAAGGAGAAGAACGAGTCCACCGGCAACGAGGAAACCGTCGTCATCGAGCACAAGGAAGACCTCCATCCGCAGGTCGTCGTCGTGAATCCGAAGACGCACGAAGTTCTCGCCAGCTACACCATTCCAGCCGGCGCTCACTTGAGCGTGAAGAACAACGACAAGGTCGAGGCCGGTACCACCATCGCCAAGACGCCTCGTAAGGCATCGAAGACGAAGGACATCACCGGTGGTCTTCCCCGTGTGGCCGAACTCTTCGAAGCCCGCAAGCCGAAGGACGCCTGCGAAATCGCCCGTATCGATGGTACGGTCGAAATCGGCGGCCTCGTCCGTGGCAAGCGCCGCGTGATCGTCACCGACAACAAGACCGGCCAGCAGGAAGAACATCTCATTCCCCGCAGCAAGCACATCTTGCTGTTCAACGGCGACCACGTCAGCAAAGGCGACCAGATCACCGACGGTCCAGTCGTTCCGCATGACCTCCTCGAAATTCTTGGCCCGCAGGCTCTCCGCGAGCACTTGGTCAACGAAGTGCAGGAAGTGTACCGCGCCCAGGGTGTGGAAATCAACGACAAGCACGTTGAGATCATCATCCGTCAGATGCTGCGCAAGGTGAAGGTCACCGACACCGGCGACACCGAGTTCCTCTGGGGCGATCAGATCGACCGCGGCGAGTTCGAGAAGGAAAACAACCGTGTCACCGAAGAAGGCGGCAAGCCTGCGGAAGCAGAGCCCGTCCTCCTCGGCATCACCAAGGCTTCCATCGAAACCGAATCCTTCATCTCGGCTGCTTCCTTCCAGGACACCACCCGTGTGCTCACCGAAGCCGCCACCCTTGCCAAGTCCGACTTCCTGCGCGGCTTCAAGGAAAACGTCATCATGGGTCACCTCATCCCTGCCGGCACCGGCTTCATCAGCAACCGCAACTTCGAACTCCACGAAACCGAGCGCCCCGCGCTGCCGACCGTCGCGGACGAAGACGCGGCCTAAGCCCCGCCGTCAGTTCCAACCTCACCCGCCTCCCTCGGTGCAAACCGTCGGAGGCGGTTTTGCGTACCGGGGTAACGGTAAGCGACACGCGGTTTGAGCAAAATTGACAGAGCTTTGAGCAAAGGGCCAGTTTTTTGCCCTGCTTTTGCAGCCGCCTTGCATGGATCATGCAGGCCACTTGCTTTCCGGGCAGCGGGCAGCGCCATGCCAGTGCAGCACGCGGGAGCAGCCGCGGCGGACGCTGTCACATTGGCCCCGGCCCGCCCGTGCTGACTCGCGAAAGAGATTGCAGGCGCGACAGGCGCGGAGGCATGCCTGAAACAGCTCAGGAGCCACCACCAGGCCCGGGACGGCGCGCCATGGGGCCGTGGCAGCGCTGTAATCAGCTTCCAGGGCGGCAATGGTGGGCTCTGCGGGTGTTACCATCCCCGACACCTTGGCGAGCTTGGCCGCCAGCCGTGGGGCCAGCAGCGCCGCTGCCGGGTCAAGAGCGGCCCCCGTGGGCTGAGTGCGTGCAGTGAGGCCGTCCCAGATGACCACGGCGGCGGGCGCTTCATAGGTGCCCGGCTCGGGCTTCCAGGCGCGCATCCAGATCCGCGCCAGATCGATGTCAGAGATGAAGCACGGCGGGCACATCATGAATACACCTCCACATCAAACGTGACTGCGCTCTCCGGGAAGTTGTAGGTTCCGAAGGCATCAAACGAAAGCGTCAGCTCCATCCCGCAACGTACCGACACAATCATATCACCGTCCCCCTCCAGTGCGATGCCCTCACAGCTCGTGCCCCCTGTCACCCCTGCCATGCTGATGGACGGCTGTGCGCTCAGGGTGACACCGTCAGCCAGCAGCAGTTGGGAAAAGGCTGCGGGCGATCCTGAGACCATGCCACTCGTCCCCGACGCCATCACATGGATCTGACCGCAGCCCTTGAAGAGAAAGCTGCACTGGCCGTACGAGAAGATCTCCGCGCCAGGGTCTCCCCCGGGGCAGTCACGGCCCGGGGGAAAATGGATCACACATGTACCATGTGTCGGTGAGATCGCAGTCCACGTCACCGTGGCACCGCCGCCCTCGATGGTGTTCGGCGTTAGCTCGGTGAGGTCGATGCATTTTCCCAGATGCATCAGGCCGCCGCCCCCCGCAGCACTTTCATCGTGGTGGTCACCGGCTCGCCCCCTTCGTCCACGTCGCACCCATCCGTGTCTTGGAAACTGATGGCCTGGCCGTCCTGCGTTTCCACCGTCACGCCGTTACTGCCATCCGCAAGATACAGCCCGCCCGTGGAGAGTGTGCTCGTGGCACTGCCCCCACCTGAAAGTTGAACGCCACCCGCGCCGCTGATCTTCGCCGTTAGGCCGTCTGCCACGACCACCAAGCCATCCGTAATATCCAAATCGACGCTGCCACCCCCCTGCGTGTAGTTCAGCGAGCCAGACCCATAGGTGCCTGTCTTCGTCGAAGTGCTGAGCACGAGCTGCTCGGCATTCACCAGTGCGGTCTTGCCCGCCCCATCATTATGCAGCAGCTGTAGCAGATTCACTATCGTGCTTCCCGTTCCGTCACTGATCACCAGCCCCAGCCCGGGCTTCACCTGCAATGTGAGGCCGCTGTCAGTCATCAGCAGCCCGTTGGCCGCTGACAGCTCCACAGTAAATCCTGATGCCGCCGTGAGCTTGAGGCCCTCACTCACGCTCAGTTGCGCCGTGCCCGTTTCTGTCGTCAGCTTGAGGCCATCCGCCACGCTGAGTTCCGCCTTGTCAGTCGCTCCGCTGGCCAGGCTCTGCTTGTCTGGTGTGCTCGTATTCGTCTTCTCACCTGCCTCGTTTTGCACCGTCTGCTTGCCCGGGGTGGTCACCACTTCATCACCGCTCCCCGTGTCCTTGTTGATGATCTTCGGCCCGCCATCCGCCGTCATGTCTGCGGTGTGAATGGCATTGGCCGTGGTGGTCACCGTCTTTTGCTGGCCGTCCAGGACGCTGTACTTGATGTTCCCCGGCCCCACCATGTCATCCTGCTCATTGGGGTCGGGTTCAGTCACCGGCACCTGGCCCATGGCCTGCTGGTCCATGTCCATGGCAGGCACCGTGCGCAGCCTCGTCATGCGGATGAGGTTTGCGTATTCCTCCACGCCCAGATGCGCAGCCACGCCTGTTTGCACCGTGGTTATGCCCGTGTCGATCTCACGCGTCACCCCATGCACCTGCGTGGCCATCGTCGCCCATTCAGCCAGGCCTCCGGTGAGGTTCAGCACATCCCCGGGCTTGATGGGCTCATTGCACTCACCGCTGGTGATCTTGATCATGCCATCGTGCTGCGGTGTGCTCCAGGCGGCCAGCAATGCGGCCGCCATCCCCGGCGTGATGAAGATGGGGCTGAGAAGCTTGGGGATGGCATCGTTGATGCCGCTGCTTGCCTCTGCGATCACCTGCGTGTAGTCGCCGCTCAGCTTCGTCACCGGCACCAGCATCTTGATGGTGCGGCGTTGCTTGGTTTCAGTGACTGTCACGGGCGCGGCTCCTGATGCTTCCGTCTTGGTGGTGGTGATGATCAGATCACCCGTCACCAAGGCCACGCGGGTATTGGCACTCACCCGGCTCTTGGGAATGCCGCCTTCCAGCCATTGCAGCCCGCAGCCACCCAGATCCGTCTTGCCCGCGTTCTCAGGCGCGTTCGGCGCGAAGTCCATCGAGCCCGTCAGCACCGTGATGTCATCGGCAGATTGCGCGCCGGTGTCACCATACTCAAACCACCAGTTTTTATCGGTCGGGGCGATCGCTTCAGAGACCACCGTGTATTCACGCGTGATCGCAGGCGTGCTGTTCGGCGTCGTTACCGCAGCGCCGCTGGCGTTCCCCGTGCAATCAATCACCGTCCTGACGATGCGCGTCCCTGTCGTCGCTCCTGCCTGATCGATCACCTTCGTGACAAAGCCAAAGGCATCGAGGCCCGCGTAGGTGATCTCCATTCCCCGGATGGCCAGATCATCACGCCGGATGAATTTCTTCTCCACCACCACCCCGCTTGAGGCGTAGCTGCGCGCCGTGGCCGCCGCCCTTTGCACAAAGGAGATCGTCGGCGGCGTGGTCGTGTAGTCCCATTGCTGGATCGCATCAGGCACCCACGCAAGAATCTGCCTCAAGACGCTCTCAAAAGTCACGTTGTTCACCCGCTGCGGGATCGGCATGGCCTCAAATCCATCCCCCAGGAGATCCCCCAGCTGCATCACACTCCCACCAAAGTACGCATTGCACTGGCTGATCACGTCCGCGATGTCCTCGGCGATCGTGCGCTTCACCCAGCCTTCGCCTGGAGTGATGCCTGCAAACAGCGCCACCCTTGGCGCATCATACGTCGTTCCGCTCGCAGCCACATACCACGGCTGCACATACGGTGCCTGGCTCAGATACCACCAGGGATCGGCAAACCTCACATGCACCTGCTCGCTGAATCCAGCCCCTGAACGCTCCGGGGTGAGCGCGACCCCGCGCCATTGCACCACGCCATCCAGCTCCAGCGAGATCGGATCTTCAAACGACCACGGCAACGTGGCCAGCATGTCGCCCGGGATTTGCGCCGTAAGGCTGCCCGCCGTGAGGCTCTGCTCTGTGATCACGCATTGACTCAGCCCCCACTCCTTGAGGGGCCGAGTCGTTCCGGCGTGCGTGAGAGTCCAGGTGCCCATGGCCGTGCACCTCAGGGATTGATCGTGACCGTGCCATCAGCGTGCACGGTGAAAGCCATGGGTGGAACGCAGTCTTCATCCGTGATGAAGTCAGCCCGCGTTTTCCCGACCATTCTGGCAATGCGGTCGATGTGGTCGATATTTTCAGAGGCGAACTCGAAGATGAGCCCGGCCTTTTTTTCCAGCGCAGCCAGCACAGCGGCGGGTGTGGCCCCAGGGCGCTCGTTTGTCCAGATCGTCTCCCAGCAGACCTTGTGGATGTTAACGCGTCTGGTGATCTCCCCATTGACCGCATCGACGACACTTTGCGCGGCTAGCTCCGCGCTTGTAGGCTCCGGCTTGGGGCTGTCAATGAGCTGGGCCTGAGAGCTGAGTATGGAGCCAAGCATCAAAGCCGATAGTGTGACGGAGAAAAGGCCTGCGATATAAGGTTTCATGGCGTGTTTTTTGGGTTGGTGGTGAGAAGAAAATAATATCAAGGCGTGACCCAGCCCGTGTTGCCGGTGCCGCTGGTTTTGCGATAAACATTGCCCGTCGCGGTGTCTGAATAAATGCTGCCGATTCCCGCTGTCTCCACACCCTCAGGGCTGCCGGACCCAGCGCCCATCCAGACCGTGCCGCTGAGCCAATACCTCACAGGCCGCACCGTGCCGCCCCCGCTGCCAGCTACAGGCCGCAGATTATAGCGGGTGCCATCCCAGCTCATGTTGATCCCTTCATAATTCGTCCGCGTCGTGCTCGCGCCAAAGACCGTCAAGCCATCGGTCCGATGGATGTTGACGGCGCGATGAGTGAGGTCAGCGGTCGCATATGAGTTGTCTTGGAGGATGTCGAGCCCGTAACCTGTGGGGTGATTGGCCCCGATCTCGGTGCCGCCATCCCCGCGTTGGATGTAGGTGTTGCTGACAGCCCCAATCGTGAATTGCGTAGAGGTCGTAAAATAGGGCATGTCTTCAACGCGCAGGCAGTTAGTCAGCTTGAGCGAATAAGCCCTCTGTCCTGCTTTTCCGATGTAAATGCGGTTGCTGTCGGCAGGTGGTAAAATGAACAATGCCCTGACAGACCCGTTGCTTGGATCGTCCGCCACCTCAATACCCCCCGCTTCCGACTGGCCTGTTTTATTGACCGTCAACTTATCGAAGACGGAAGGATTGGTGACCGATTGCAAAGCCATTGACCCCAGCCCCAGTGCCGTCCGCATCGCGGCATTGTCCGCAGCGCCGAGCAAGGTCTGCACGTTGGCACTGGGTGTGATGCCCGCGAAAATATCTAGGTCAGCATCATGCGCCTGCACATCCGTCCCGATCACCAGTCCCGCCGCCGAGCGGAAAAACGAGGCCCCGGTCAGGGTGGCACCATCCTCCCACACCAGCGTTCCCGCTGCGGAGATGGTCATCGTTTTAGCGCCCATTTTAAAGCCGCTGATGAGGGTTTCATCGCTGCGTTTTTTCGCCAGCGGGATGATTTCGCTCTGCGCCAGCAGCAGCGACGGGAGCAGGAGAAGTGAGGCAAGGATGTGTGTTTTCATGAGGGAAAAAAATCAGGCGTCGAGGCGCTTCCAGACCTTCGCGTTGGTGCTGCCATCGTAGTCCACAGGCCGCACGATGACCGCCCCCGCGTCGGGGTCCGTGTTGATGGCATCCGTGCCTTCGAAAAGACGGAAGGTGGCCAGTTGATCGAGACCGCCAATGCTGACAAAAACATCAGCCTGGAAACCTACCTGAACATCCGTGGTGACAAGGCTGTCGAGGTCCGTTTCGGTCCCTCCCACAAGGCCGTTGATGGAGTAAAGATTGGCGACTTCGTTGATGTTCATGAGCGCGAGAGGGCTGGGGGTGGCGATGTCGGGACTGACGGCCAAAAGGGAGTAATGAAACCGGTTGGAGACCCCCAGGCGCTCATTGCGGATGCTCGTCACCCATGCCTGGGCGTAGGTGATTCTGCTGCCCTCATGCTCCTCGATCAGCACACCGCCTTTGGGGCATTGAGCCAGCACACTGCGGCTCTGCATCAGCGCATCCTCCAGCGTCGCGCATGGCGGATACACGACGGCATAGCTCAGCGGGATGCTGCGGCTCGCCCGCTCTGGCCAGGCGCTCAGCCAGTCGGCGCGGCTCAGCAGCGCTGACTGAGTCTGCTGCTGCATCTCCACAGTCTCGTCTGACAACACCTGGCAGGTGCGGTCGATGCCATTGGCGATCGCGTAATCCTCAAGTGTGATCGTCATAGCTTCGATGTCCTCACTTGTGCAGAAAGGTTGCTCACCGCATTTTTCAGCGCCGTGATCTGCTGCTGTTGATCTCCGAATCGCTTCGTGATGATTGGCGTCAGGGCCTCCACTAGCTGCACCACATGCTGCATTTCCTTGGCCGTCGCTCCGCCTTCACGCAATTGCTGCACGGCCTTGGCCAGTTCGCTGCCAGCCGGTCCGAGATTCTGCGCCAGATTCGACAGCGGCCCGATCAAGCTGCTGGCATCAGTCACAGCTTCAGGCCTGCCTTTGGAGGCTTTGTCACGCGCAGCGCGTTCACGCTCCTGAGCGTCGAGATCGACGCCTCGCTTCTCCTCGGCGGTGGCTGTGGGACTCAGCTTGGTTCGGGCGGCATCACCGCGTTTTTTGGCCGCACCCTCAGCATCGCCTTTGATCTCCAGTTCCTTCGCGTCATTCTCCGCTTTGCGCGCAGCCTCTTCGCGTTGTTTCTTGTCGCGGATTTCCTGCTGCTTCTGATCGGCGATCTTCGCATCGGTGATGCGCTTGGCTTCGGCGGCCTCGGCTTCCGCCTGCTGCGCCAGCTGCTGAGCCTTGAGGAGCATGCCCTGCTTTTCAAGAGAGAGCAGCTCCAGTTTCAGTTCAAAGATCTTGGCGTCAGCATCAACTGCCTCCTTGCTCGCTTTTGCTGCGGCCTCGGCATTGTCAGCCGCTTGTTTTTCCGCCTCTTCATAGCGGCGATAGCTGTTGAGATCACCGCGAGACTTGGCGTCTTCCTTGGCCTTGTCAAATGTGAGGCCCTGACCGCTGCGCAGCCTGGCTTCATCTTCGGCCTTGGTGACATCTGCCTCCTCGCGCTGCTGGATGAATTTGTTGCGGCGCTCGTTTTCCTTTTCGGTCAGATCACGGCCAAGGTTGTCCAGACCGTCCACACCGGCCTGCGCTGCGATGGACGATTGACGCCGTCGCGCTTGGTCGGACTGCGTTCCGAGGCCCCCACTCTGGGATTGATTTTGCTCACGCAGATTGTCCGCCGTCTGCATGGCTGCATCACGGGCGGCCTCGGCATCCTTGATGCGGGCCTTGAGGCTGTTCTCCGCCAGTTCCTGCGCACCCCGGGCGCGGTCCATCGCCTCGCCTTTGCCGCGATCTGTGAGCTGGCCTTTTTGCGCATCAAAGCGGCTGTTGATCGCGGCACGCTCTTCATCGGTCTTGGCGCTCCCGAGCTGCCGCTGTCGGTCTGTCTCCAGCTGAGCCACAGCAGCAGCCTCTTGAGCCTTGGCCAGTGCGTTCTGATACCCCAGCGCCTCGCTGATATGCCCTTTTTGTTTGGCCCATAGTTCCGTGGCCTCACGCAGTCCGGCGAGATACTTGTCGAACCGCGTGTCGAACAACTGGCCTGAAGCCTGCACGGCGTCATTGATTGCACCGGCCAGCGCCTCGGTTTTTTCCTTGGCCTCTTCGGTCTGCTGGGCCGCCTCTTTCGCGCCGCCAAATTTTTCCCACAGCACATTCACCGCCACGGCGGCCACACTGATGACACCTGTCAGGCCCCCTCCCAGCCCCAGCATGAGCGCAAGCTGCGGGATGTTGTTCATGATGCCCCGCAGGCCGTACTGCGCATCGTCGGCAAAGTAGGCCATTGCCAAAGCCGCGTTGCCAATGTCCCCTTTAAGACCGCGCATGCCTGCCGCCGTGCGGCCTGTCTGCGCCTCCACCTGCTTGAGGCGTTCCACTTCCTCGCGTGGATCATACGCGCCCTGTCCCATGACTTCGCGTGTGATGCGCTGATCTACGCTCATCTGCCGTGCTTCAGCGACAGAGCGCTCCAAATCACGCTGCTGCTGAAGATCGGCAATGCGTTTGCGCCGCGCCGTTTCTTCCTGCTCCTGAGCCAGCCTGTCCTCTTCCCGGCGTCGGCGCTGCAATGCGATCGCATCCTCAGCATTCTGCTTTTCCTGCCGCTGTTCCGCCGCCCGGATCTTGGCCTGTTCAATGCGTTTGGCTTCCGCCGCTGCCGCCTCCTGGAGATCGAGGACCATCTTCTCCAGCTCGCTGTTGAATCGATCCAGACCCACATCGCCTGCCGTGTTCAGCTTGGCGATCAGCGCGTCCATGCCGGAAAGCGCCTGCTGGATAAATTCAGGGGTCGCCCCTTCCGCAGACAGCGCTGCGGCGAGGTTGGACTTAAGATCAGCCGTCAGCGCGTCAACCTCAGACTTCATCTCCCGAACCCCGGAGGGATTGGCAGTGGCCTTTAACTTGATCTCAACGCTGGCAGATTCATTGCCCATGGTGGCAGGTCTCAGATCTTGGCAACATCGGCCTTGGCATCTTCATAGCGCCTCTCGTCTGCGGGAGAAGGCACGCAGCCGATCGCGCAGAGGAATCCGCAGGCCGCCCCAGCCAGGGCGGCGGCGGGGTTGGTCGGATGCCAGTCCGTGCGTGTACTGATCAGCTTGCCCGCCAGGCTCGCGATCTGCTCAGCCTTCATTCCGGCGCGTTCAGCACGCTGAACCAGCTTGGCCCAGCGCTCCGGGCCAAAGTAGTTGCCCAGCGTTTGCACGGCCTCTGCATTGACTTTACGCAGGGCTTCCAGCTTGGACGCCACTTCATCAGGGATGACAATATCAACGCTGCCAGAAGCGGCTGGAATGGCGTTGGCGGGGGTGTCTTTGGATCTTGCGGCCATGGTGTCAGGAGGATGGAGGTTCAGAGTGATGATCAGGATTCAGGAGCAGCCACATCGATGTAGCCCGGTGCCACCTGGGCACCCGCGCTGTAAGACTGCGAGGCGCGGAACATCAGGCCGTCGATGAAGTCAGACCCCGCGCCGATCTTGAACTGCGCCTCTTTGCACGTCGCACCGCGCAGTTCGACGTGGAAACCGGAGTAGCTAACCGTCAGCAGCGCTCCGGGCAGGACGGCACCCATGGCCAGATCATAGCCGCAGGCTGTGTTGATCTGGGCGAACGTCAGGCCGTAGGGCTTGAACTTGGCGGTGAGCTCCTGGCTTTCCAACGTCCAGTCGCGAATCAGTTCGTTGACGCGAACCTCAGGTGTCTTCCATTCCAGCGTGATCTCGATGCCATTGGCTCCCTGCGCATTGGTGAACAAACTGCCGTAGCTGACAAGGGGTGCCAGTGTGAGGATCTTGCTGGGATCATAGCTGCTGAAGTCGGGGAAGGTTCCGCCTGTGGAATAGGTGAAGAAAGCCCCGCTCGCGCCGGGCTCCTTGTTGCTGGCGCATACAGCCGCAAAGACACTTGGCCCCAGCAGTGTCTTGCCCGGAACGCTGGTGAGCGTGGGCCGCTTGATGAAGCCGCCACGCGGAAAGTCCCACTGCCGCCCGCTCTGCGTGACCAGCCTCCAGGCCGTATCCGTGGTGCCCAGGATGCTTGCCCCCAGGTCGCTGCTCAAATGCGGGAAGAGCAGTGGCAGGTATTCAAACTCGCCTGCAAACGTGGTGTCAATCTGGTAAAACAGAGACTTGATGCGCTGCTCCGCCGTGGCATGCATCGCCGCAGGCACGTCGAAATACTCCACCGCAGGCTTGATCTGAAATTCCTTCTGCGGCCAGAAGTAGGACGGCGTTTCGCCATCAGGATCACAGATAAGAACGGCGGGCTCACGGATGGCGATGGTGGATAGGTCGAAGGACATGGCAGGGCGGTGTTAAGCGTCCCCATCATGCCCCCTCAACAGCGCCACTCACGGCGCACATGGCGCATGTTGACGCCGTTAAAACGCCTGGCTTGCCACGTCGCTGCTCATCTTGTCTGCCGCGTGCGCTGCGGCTCTCAGCCGCATTCCGGCTGGCTGTGCGAATGGTGCGGTATAGAGCACCGCCGCGCCGTTCCCTGATCCCGGGTAGCTGTCATCGGTGGTGTACCAGATGTCGCCGCTGCCGCTCAGCGTCACATTGCCGCCGCTCGTGGAAATGACTGGAGGCTGGCATTTGGCATACGGGCTCGCGGCACTCATCACCTTGAGCCGCACGCGGTATTCGATGCGCTTCTCCATGACAGCCTCAGGCACCGGAGTGAGCAGGTTCTGATCTGCGATGAGCTGGCCAAAGGGGGCAAAGTTCATCTGTGGGATCATCTGCGCAATGAGATAGGCCAGCGACTCCGCCGTATAGCCCGTGCCATCCGCACCCTCGTTGATCACCAGATTCTCGATCACGCGCAGCTCGATCATGAGATCGCCCTGCACGCCATACATGGCCGGATTCACATTGGCCAGCATCGGCATGCCCACGATGACCGCCGTGCCACGTTTGCCATTGCGCACCTCCATGCCCGCCAGCGTGTTGTTGAGCTTGCTGATGATCTGTGCCGCCGCGCCAGCGCTGCGCGGCCTCACTGCCGTGATGGCAACCATGCTGATCTTGGCGATGGAGAGCAGACAGCCCTCCACATCAAATTGCAGCCGTTCAAGAGGGGATGAGGAAGTGGACATGATGAGGTATGAATTCAGTTGAGGAAACTCTTGAGCCAGTCGCGCACGCCCTCTTCAGCAGCGGACTGCAGGAGTGTGTCTGAAGGGAGAAGTGTGCGGTCCTGCTTTTGCGTGACAGACTTCACCAGCCAGTAATAAATCGGCGGCTTCTGACCCGCTGCACGCTCGATGCCGTAGCCGCTCGCCTTCCGGCTGGAGACACTGCTTTGATCCGCCTTTACCAATGCCAGCGTGCCGTTTTTAAAGAAGGCCAGGCGAAGATCATTGAAGGCCCCGGCGCGTTTGCCATAGGCCTCAGCCGTCGCGGCGATCGTCAGGTACTTCGCATTCACCGGCGTGATCGTGATGTCGCTGAACGCACGCGTGATCCCCGGGGAAGTGATGCCGATGACTGCCCCCTCGGCATCGCTGCGGCTCGTCACGCTTTCAGCAGCGCGTTCCAGATGCCCCGTGGGTGTGGCCCCCAGGCTGTCAGCCGTGGCATGGCGTGTCTGCGCCAGAGAGGTCAGGTAATCCCGCGTCAGGTTCTCGGCGCGTGCCGCGATGTCCTCGTGAATCTCCACCGGGTTGAGCAGCTCCGCCTCAAGCTGTGCAAGCATGCGCTGCGCATCCCCACCGATGCTGATGTCCACAGAGAGCAGGCTCATGCCGCCCGCCTTTCCAGCGCCGCCACAAGGGCCTTGCAACGCGTGCGCAGTGAAGTATTCTTGCAGTGGGCGACCGCACCCCTCTCACCGCGCAAAAAGTGTAACGGTGATGACTGTAGGCTCTGACGAATCGGGATCTTCACAGAGTTCATCGGCTGCCCGCCTTTTTCCTTCCCTTTGTCACGGTATCCCGTGAGCACCCAATGATTGGAGGGCTGGCCAAACAGGTTGCTCGCCAGCACCACGCGGTGGCCCTTGTAATCCACAAAGGCTCGCGTCTTTCCTTTGGTCAGCTTGCCACGCATCAGGATCAACGGAATGCGCCTAGAGATCTTGTGATCTTCGTAGATGCGGCGCATGCCACGCGGCCCCACGCTCCAGCGGAAGTCCACCGGCCCCAGGCCCGGGATGTGCATTGCGCTCATGACATCCTGCTTGGTGGCCACAGCCTTCTTCATGCCAGCCATGCCACGCCGCGCCTCCTGCACCTGCAACGGCGTCCAGCCTTTGCGCCGCCGCGTCATCCATGCCTTGTAAGCCCCCGCTGAGGTGCCGTGATTCATCAGCATGGCCACGACCAGGCTCAGCCGGTTGCGCGTGGCATTGCGCGCCCGGTAGGCTTTATCCGCCGCAGCCAGCTCGCGGTCCAGCTCCCGCTTGAGTCGCACAGATCCATCTTCCTGCTTTGCAAGGTCGCGTTTCATCGCCTCGATCAAGGTCGGGTCAATGCCCGCCGCGCTGGCCTTGCTCTGGACCGCTGGCACCGCAGCCGGCGCTTTTCCTGCCTTCGCATCCGGTGCGTTTTCCTCAGCGCTGATGACGCCCAGCAGCAGGCATTCATCCCGCGCCACTTCACGCACGCCGTACTTGCTGCCAAAGGCAAAGGGCGCAAAGGGGTTGCCCAGCGTGTCCTTATAGCCGCCCGCTCCATCGCCCAGCCTCTGCCACACGTCGGAGCCCTTGGGCGCGATCATGCGCGTGCCTTTGTCGAACAGCTCACCACCTGCCGCCACAAAGCGCGCCTGCCAGTCATCGCCAGGCACCGGCTCCATGGCTCCGCCTTTCGTGCGCTTGAACCCACGTGGCGTGCGCACACGGCCAATGCGCACCAGCTCCCACGCAGGCCACTGATGCAGGCGGCGCTCTTCCATCCCCTTGGCGGCAAAGGCCTGGTTCGCGGCGATGCGGTAGTTCGTCGTGATGGTCAGCGTCATGCGCTTGTCACTGGCCAGATCCCGCAGCGTGCCTTTGCGCGCTGGTGGCACCGTGCCCGTCTTGTCCTGGGGGAAGCCGCCCGCCTCGGCATCGTAGCCCAGGGCGCGGTACATCTCGGTCATCTTGAGCTTGGCCGTGGCCAGGTTGTCCTTGCCATCCAGCATGCCCTTGAGGCCGTCTTGCAGCGTTTGCAGCGCATGCAGTTGCGTCATGCGTGCGGAGAACAGCGCCTGCCTGCGGATGCTGGCGTCAATCTCGCGGAGCTGCTCTGTGTCCAGCGCCGTGGGCACCAGCCGCTTTTGCGCCAGCTCTCGAAGCGCGGCAAAGAAGGGCTTGAATGAGATGGTCATGACACGGTTGAATGGCTGGCCTCACGCGCCCTCCTGCTGCTCACGGCTAAAGCGTTTCTTGCGCCCGGAGATCTTCGGCCCTGGCTGCGTGGCCTGCACGGCGGGGGCCTCGCTGTTGGCGCTCGTCTCGATGGGGATCTCACAATTGCTGATGCGCGTCAGTTCGCGTTCATCCACGCGCCAGGCTTCCTGCTCTGTCTGTGTCAGTTCGATCTCCAGACGGTCTTTGGCAGCGCGCACGACCATGCGGCAGACCAGATCCTTGAGCGACTCAGGGACCGTTGTTTCATCCGCGTCCACCTGGTTGGTGCGGCAGGCGCTGATCATGCGGCGCGTGCGGTTCACCGCATTGGTGATGTACGTTGAGACTGGATCTGACTGGCCCTCGGCGAGCACCGCAGTGCGCAGCGCGCTCATCAGCGGAGCGAGCTTGGTATCATTCAGATCCTCGGGGGTGATGGCAATCCAGGGCATGAAAAAAATGGAAGGGCTTGAAGGTGGCAGCCTCCAAGCCCGGTTGTTTAGCGCGCCCTGCCAGGTTGCCGCGCATAATGCCGTTCAGGCAATGGGTTCAGCTCAGCGTGAGACGCCGGGCCAGAAGAGCGGACACCTCTTGGATGTCTTCCGACCAGCCGACTTCATACATGTCGGAGTGGCGGTTGTTGTCGCGCCAGCTTTTCACGGCATCGACACCACCATCCACGGTGCTGAAGGTTTTGAAGGCGCTCGGATCATACAGAGAGGGGGAGTCCTCACCATAGAAGAGGATCACTTCTCCGCCGACGATGTTCACCTTCTGAGCTGCCGCTCCGAACTTCTTCGTGTTCTTGGAGAGCACGCCGACTTTCATCACGATCTGAGGATTGAGCAGCAGAGAGCAGGCCTGCTCCATGGTCAGGGCTTGGAGCGCCGCACCCGGCTGACGCGCCTTGACCAGAGGATGATTCTTGAACACGCGCCAGGCGCTCAATCCCATCACCATGCGGTTAGGCATCATGCCGGTCTCATCAGAGATCGCCTGGATCTGCTCGTCCAGTTCCTCCACAGGATCGACTTCGGCGTTCGACCACACGCCCTTGCCACCCACGGCGGCAAGGGAGTCGAACACCTTGGAGAACACCTTGTTTTCATGAGACAGCGTGGAGGCGCTCACGAGGGTTTTGACCTTGGACTCTTCCAGGAGCTTGTCATTGTCCCCTGCGAGCTTGCGCTCGTGGTCATCAATCGGAATCTTGAGACCTTGAGGGGTGCAGTTGAAGAAGGGGTCGGAATCCGCGAACTCGATGGTCTTGGATTCCCCGCCCAGGGCGCGGTCAGTCTCGTAGATTTGGAAGGCGTTGCGGTCGTCGAATTTCTTGAACTGACCGTGTGCGCCTCCGGTGGATACAGTAGGAGCGATGAATTGCGCCAGGGCGCGGGCGAGGTCTTGGGCGATGCCTTGAGCATACCCAGTGAGACGCATGTTAACTTGAGAAGCACTCATTGTTGAATTGAAGGGTGACTAAATTTTGTGGTGGGTGGATGAATGAGAATTAGGCCTCGGCGGTCCAGTTGCCGGAGTAGAAGGCGACAGACCAGGTGCCTGCCGTGAGACAGATGAGCTTGACCTTTTCGCCAAGGGCATCCGCCGAGATGTATTTGCCTGCCGCGCCCTGCACACCTGTGGATGGCAGCGCGATGGTTTCCGTGCCGTTCGGATCAAGACGCAGCTCCTGAGCGGCCTCGACGATGGCGGTGAACTCCATGCCGGGCAGTGCCGCAGGCAGCGCGAAGACCGCAGCAGCGACCGCCGCCTTGTTGCTGATGATGGCACCGTTTTGCGCGGCGGTGATGACGGCACCGTCAGCATCGACGATGACCTGGGGGCCGCTGAAGTATGGCTTGAGCAAAACGACCTCAACGAGTTCGTTTGCCGCGCCATCCTCCTGAGCTTCCGCCACAATCATGGCGCTGCTGGAGCCATCATGCGCCTTGAGACTGCCATTGGCGGTCAGCATGAGGCGCGTGCCGCGTGCGACGGTGCCGGGGGCCGCGCTGAGCTTGGCACGCCAGACACCAGGTGCGCCGCCTGCACAGGCGGCCACAGACGCGGCCACGTCATCACTCTGGACGGTGACGATGAGTGCATAGGGCACAACCAATGGAGATGACACCAGCATGAGATCGCTGGTGATGAAAAACCCCTCTTTGTCGGCGTAGCTCTCACCCGGGGTGATGGAGAGGAGAGCGATTGCCAGTACTTGCTTGGACATGATATGGATGGATGCGTGAGCGTGAATGAATCAGATTTACTTCTTCGCTGCTGAGCGGCGGCGGTTGGAGACGTAGTTGTGCGCTTTCTGGTAAGAGCACCCCTTGGAGTTTTGATAGTCGAGCACTTCGGCATGGAAGGCAGCCTCGTCAGCCTCCTCCTCTTTCGAAAGCTCCGTGATGGTTCCTGGGACTTTGCCACCACGGTTGTGCATCGGCTGGCGCGGCTCCGTTGTCGCGGCCTTGCCCTTGGCGAGCAGTGCGAGTGCGGCGGGACGGGTGGCCTTGTTGGTCAGAGATGGCGCGAGCAGCTTGCGCTGGTCGCTGTCAGTGATGCCGTGTTCATCAAGATCACGGTTGGCGAGCATGCCTTCCAGTTCAGTGAGCCGGTTGGCGGTCGTGGTTTTATCGGTGGCACTGGCATTGCACGCGGCGGTGATCTGTTCGTCAGTCGCCTCCGGTGGCAAGCCCAGCGCCTTTAGCAGCATGGCTTTGTAGTCCATTGTTTTGGGTGGTGTGTTTGGGTTTGCCGTCTTCGAGCGGCTGTTCGTGAGAGGCTGCTGGCCTCTCAAATTGGGATCGTTGGTGAGTGCGATGACTCCCAGCTTGGTCACTCGGTAGCGGTTGCCTCCGAGATGGACGAGGCCGTCACGAGGGAAGCAGGGCGAGGTGTATTGATAGACCTTCCCTTTCACCAGCGGCTCGCCGTAGGCCGTCAGATCCGCGCTCACCCAGACACCATTGTCACGCGCCTCGGCGTGCTTTCCCCAGGCGCTGGCCTCGGTGGTGTTCTTGGGGTCCATGGACTTGTGATCCACATCCACCCGCGATTGAGGGCCGCTGAGCGGATAGCCCGATGCCATCAGGCGGCATGCCTCTTCATCAATGACCTGGATGATTGTTTCCGTGCCATCTTCAGATGTCCACGGATGTTCGCCGAGGGGACAGACGTGCATCCATTGCGACCTGGACGCATCAAACGCAGCATGGTTGAGGAGTGAGGTGTCTGATTTCATTTAGTGCACAGCTTCATTTGCGGCGGCAGCGCCAAGGATGGTCTGCCAGCTTTTCACGGTGGCCTCGGAGGCTCCGACTTCGGCGGCGAGGCGGGGCAGATCCTCAAGCAGCAGCTCAAGCCCGGCGTACAGATCCTCCTCGCTTTGCGCATCCATGAGCAGATCCTGCAGCCGCTCTGCAATGGGCTTGAAATCAGCCTGCATGCCTTCAAGCAGGGCATCCAGGGACGCGGCGAGCGTCTCGTCATCAAGGTCCAGCGGCTCGGTGTCTTCCGCCTGCACAGCGGGCGCACGATTGGGCAGCGGCGGCGCGCCTGGCGCAGCAGACGGCACGCTGCGGGTCACCTTGTAGGATGTCCTCTCTTCGACCTGGCCGGGATCAACATCAAAGCCCGCATCCTTCAGACTTGCCAAGTCCTTGATGATCTCGCCGGTGTCCACCTCCTCATTGGCCAGGATCTCGAAGTAAGCCAGGGCGGGTTGTCCAGGGAAGCGCTGCGAGAGGATGAGCTTGTCAAACTGCCGCTGCAAGGTCTCGGTGACTCGGCGCGCCAAAGCACGTGCCACACGCAGGAACGTATCGGAATGCGCCCCGCCCGCCAGTGTGCCGCTGCCGCTCTCTGCCAGCATGGTGAGAGCGCCGCTGGTGATGGCCATGACAATTTCCTCCTCAAGAGACCGCCGATAATCGCGGAAGGGAGCCACGCCACGCGCCCCAGCATCCACCGTCTTGATGTCAGACCCGTAAGGCAATGAGCCGCGTGAATCACTGATGACCTGCTCCGCCAGCTCCTGATACTCCGCCTCTTTGCCAGCAGGCACATTCTGCGGCATGACCGCAAAGATAGAGGGAACGCCAAAGCTCTCAATGTAGCCGTCCTCATCCTTGCGCCCCATCTGCCAGCGCACGAAGGCAATGAGCGCAATCTCATTGATAGGGTCGTCGATCTCACGAACGATGAAGCGCGAGATGTCCACTTCATCGCCCTTCACAGTGCCGCTGCGTGCGCCGCTGTTATAGCGCCAGTCCGCGTGGCGGCCATCACGGCACCAATACCACTGCTCCACGGGCCGCAGTTCCACGATGCCCGCCTGGCCATCCAGCCAGCCCGGCACGCTGCCCTCGATCATCTCCAGATGGGAGAAGCCGCGAAACTCAGCCAGGCCAAGGAACTCAATGGCCTCTTTCAGATTGCTGATGGCGTCATAAGCACGGCGCAGTTCCACAGCCTGCGCTTCAGCCTGGGCCTTAGTGTATCCGGGCGGCAGGCGCTTTTCTTCCACCGTCTTCACATCCCACTCCATCTCTGTGATGGCGGAGAGCAGCGACCGCTTGCCGCCGCGCAGGGTGGCATGCCGTTTCTCGATGAATCGGTAGAGCCATTGCAGATCTGCATACGCACCACGCTCCCCTTCTTCCAGATATCCGACGGCGCGCTGCATGGACAGGCCACGCAGAGGGTTGAACAGATCCCGCCACTTGTTCGCGGAGTTGATGTGGATCGCCATCGTCAACGAGCGCACCTGAGTGACCACCGCGCTGCGCACAGCGGCGGCGGGGCGGGCAACGAGGCGGTTCCAGAGTTGTGACAGCGGTTTCAAGGCCGCCATTTTGCCAGCTCCGCCCGCCGACTCACGGCGCACAGGGCGCATGTTGTCGCCTCAAAATCGCCCCTCCCACCCCGGCTCCCGGATGCTCAGAAAGCGCGCCCGGCACCAGAATCGGGGGCGGAGAGACGGCCCGCAGGGCGTTTGCAACGCGTTGCAAAGCCTTGGAGGGCTTTTGAGGGGGCTGGATTCATGCTGACAGCACCCCACCCCCTTCAAACGCGAAAAAACAGGGTTTCTACGCGTCGGCGGTTTCAGCCGTCCAAAGCCCGATTTCGGCGGCTGGCAGCCGCCTGGCTGGCGCGGTTGCGGCCAAAGGGCTTGGGGGGCGGAGCATCGCCCCCATGCTCCAGATCAATTTCAGGGGTGAGCATCGCGCTGCATGCCATGTCTCCATGAGAGGCGGGATTGAGAGGATTGGCCGTCGCTGTGAACGTGACCTGGCTGCCCTGCGTGGTCTTCTGCATCGAATAGACATCCATGGCCACATCATCATGGCCTGAAGCAAGACGGCGCTCCCCTGATTGAAGCTGTGTCATCAGGCGCGTGCCCATGCGGCTCTTGCTGGAAGGCGTGAACGGCACGCCAATGAATGAACCGCTGAATCTCTGTGATGCCTCCCAGGTAATCTGCTTGCCAATGCCGGTGCTGTCACCCGCCCCTTTCATGCCAGGGCGCTCAAGGAACCAATACAGGGCCGTCTTGAGGAAATGCCAGTCTTCCGTCTGTGCCGTGAGGAGGGCGCGCATCTTGTAGCTCGCCCCCTCTTTGATGTCGATCCAGAATGAGGCAAGGTCGCCCTCGCCGGATGCCGCCACGTCAAACCCAAGACGGCAATGCGCAGGCTTGTCCAACACGGCACCGAACTTCTGCTTCATCCAGTCGCGCATGTCCTTGATGCGCATCTCTTCATCGCCATCAGGAGAGCCGAACAGATCCTTGATCATGGCGTCCTTTAGATGCTCGCGGGTGATGGCCTGGTCGCGGCGGCTCTCAATGACGCCCCATGGCACGATGCTGCTGCCGGAGTCGGCGGGGTTGCACTCGAAGCGCTCGGCGAAGATGGCGGGAGTCAGGGCACGGCGGCGGCAGTCCTCCAGGAACTCTTCACGCGTCATGCTTGTTCCAGCACGGGCATTGATCTTTTCCACAAGGCCCTGCTCAATCACATCATAGATCGTGATCTTGCGGCACTTCCATCCGGAGCCAGGTGCACGGGCGATCTTGCCCAGCACCTGATTGAACCATGATCCCATGCCATTGTGCGCGGACCAGACGTGATAGTCATAGCCAAACTGAATGCGCGTGCTCAAGGCCGCATGCATCTGCTCCTGGTGCTCATGGAAGGCGGCTTCGTCCCATCTCACGTCCCCCTCAAAGGTCTGAATGGCCCATGGGGATGACGAGAAAAGAATGATGCGAGATCCGCCGTCAAACTTGTAGATGCCCACCTTTTCCTGCACGGCCACCTTGCCGCCTTTGCCGTCATCCTTGGCAACCGTGATCCACTCCTCACCACGGGAGAGCACATGCTTGCCAAGATCATAGAGCGTCAGCCACTGCTCGATGTACCTGCCAAACTCAACGGCACCGTTCCAGTTTTGCGTCGTGAAGAGACAGTCACGATTTGGCACCATGATGCGCTTTCTCACATCCTTGAGCGCCATCGTCCACGACCAGCCGCAACGGTTGCACTTCTCGTCATATTGATAACGCGACTCATCCAGCACCGCTTCGACCTGCATGGACAGCAGGTAGCGTGAGAGTCCTTTCTCTGTGTCGAACTGCGGCCCGGTGATCAGGTGCATCAGGCGGCCTCCTTTTTATTCATCGCATCAGCGGCCTTCGTGCCCAGGATCATACGATCCATTTCCGCCATGAGCTTGGCGCGTGTCTCGTCATCCATGCCACCGCTCTTGATGGCATCCTTGGCTTTCTCAGCGGCACGTTTTGCAGCCTCTGCCTGCTTCTCAAGAGCGGCAATCTTCCGCTCCGCCTGGGCGAGCTTCTTTTCGGCCTGGTCCAGGCTGCGGTCTTTGCGCTTCAGCTTCTTGTCTTCAAGATTCATCTTGTCATCATGCGCCTGCTTTTGCGCCTTGAGCTCCGCATCGCGCTGCACCAGGGCGGCGACGGCCGCGAAGGTCTTGGCATCGCCCTCCTTGGCGGCCTTGAAGAGAAACACCGTTTCCGAAAGCTGCCGGATCAAGTCAGGATTCACCTGCCGCGCCGCCAGCTCCCGGGCCACATCGTCGACAAGCGCATTGTGTCCCGCAATGTCATGCTGGAGCTGATACCAGCCGCGCCATTCGCTGAGGCTGCTGTCATTGGTGCGCACGCCGTTGTTGGAGAACAGCCACTTCACGCCATCGGCCAGGGACCTGCCTTTGCCGTCAGGGCCTTTGCTGCGCAGGAACTCAAACAGGGCCTCCTGATCCTCAGGCGGCAGATGCTTGAGCACGGCGGATGGATGCGGCTTGCGGTTCATGGCTTACGCGGTCTTCACGCCTTTCCGGGTGAGGAACCACACATCGCACTCCATCTCCCGGTTGATGGCAGATTCCACGTACTGCTCGCCCTGGTTCCAGATCAGCGCGGCCTGTACGTCGATGGCCTTGGCCTCGGGCATCATCACGCGGATCTGCGCGAGGAGTGCGGCCTCACTCCAGCGGCGGGAGGGGGCCATTTTCATGATGTCCCGGATCACGGGACGAAGGGCGATGGATGCAACGGTCATGGTCTGAAGAGCGGGGTGAATGAATGGATGAATGATTGATTGAAAAATCAGCGGGCGGGTTTGGTGGGCGGGAAGACACGGCCCCAGAGCTGCTTCATCTGGTCCCAGAGATCTGAGATGCGCCTCTCCATGCCTTTGATGGACTCCCCATGCTCGCCCACGCTCACGCTCAGAGGGTTGAGCCTTTCATGAATGGTCTTCATCTCGGCGAGGATGGTCTTCGTCATGCGGTTCTCCATGTCATGCATGCCGCCCATCATGCGCTTCTCACTGTCCGCCCCGGCGGCGATGACCGCCTGAATCTGCGCGGCTTCCTGCTGGTTCTGGCGCAGGTTCTCGCGCCCCATGGCCTCGATGGTCCGCTCCAGTTTCTTGATTTCGTTCATGGTCTCCTGCTTGTCCGCGTACTGCCCCACCTGGCGCACATCCAGCGGCTGCGCGATGTTGACAGGGTCTGACTTCGTCCCGCTGGCCTGGGTGCCTTTGCGGTAGGCCACATACGCCGAGAGGGCGATGCCAAGCAGGCCCGCCAAGCAGACGAGGAACCACTTGAGGAATTCAGGCGGCACGGAGGAGAGATCGGACTCGGCGAGGAGGATTGGCATAGATGTTTCAGAGGTCGATGTCAGGGCCGCCCGTCCCGTCTGTCAGGGACATGAGCGCGAGAAAGATCAGAGGTAAAAAGACAAGTCAGATCATGAGGCTAGACTTTGGAGATGCGCACCTTGCGCTTGATGGGACTCGTGAGCTTGAGAGCCGCGAGCGCCGCAGGATTGAGATCAATGCCGCAGCCGTTTTTGATGTTGGCGCGGGCGGGCATGCGGTCGGCGATGATGCAATGCACGCCCTGGTTGGTTTTTACATCGATCACCAGCACACGCTGATGCCTGGCCTTCATCACGCTGCCATACCATTCGGTCATCGTCTCAGGCGGCAGCGCGCACATCGGCGTGTGCGTCTGCGCGGTGAGGTCTCCGTAGCATCCTTTGCCGTTGTCACCCACCGCAAAGGCCTGCCTGTCACTCAGGCCTTCTTTTTTCGCAGCCCGATAGGCGGCGAGATCCTTGAGGGACGCGAAGTCGGATGCCAGGACGGTTTGGGTGGTGGTGCTCATGAAAGTGGGGTGGTGGGGCGCGGCGGCGAGGCTCCTCTCGCGTTGCATTGTCGGCTTACGGCGCGCCCGGTTCACGGGTGGTTAATGTCATTCAGTCAGCGGAAGCCAGATGCGCAGCCACTGCCGCGCCGTAAGATGGGATCAACACGCCGCCCGGGCTTTGTTTCAGTGCCGGAAGGAGCGGCATCACAGGATCTCCCTGCGCATCATTCGCTGCGGTCGCGGCGTGTCGAAATTCATGGGATGCCATCAGGCAGGCAGGCACCGCAGGAGAGGAGCGCGGGCACTCCTGCCCGCTGTGCATGGCCGTTGCAGGCTGCACCTTCACCGGCTGCTTGGCCGCTGGTGTCTGCGGCTGCATGACGGCGCTTTTGATGATGACACCCGCCTCTTGAATGAGCAGGGCATCCCCTGACTTGATCACGCCTTTGTTCACGGCGGTTTGCAGGCCGAGTTCAGCCAGCGTGAAGACTTTCAGCGTTGCCGGGTCGGCGGGGTTGGTGACGATGGCCAGGCCGCGCTGGATGGCCACATTGTCACCCGGGCTGATCTTGCCCTTGGCAGCGGCAGCATTGAGGCCGAGGTCTGCAAGCGCCAGCGTGGCCTGTCCTGCGGGAGATGCCATGAAGGCGGTGAAAGGGGCGCAGCTGCTCAGCGTGAGCAGGCACAGGCAGGCGATGAGCAGCGGCAGCTTGGTGGGCACATTGGTGCCGCGCAGAGTGGCCAGCAGTGCATCCACCACATTGAGCCCGTTTTTACGGGCGGTAAAAAAGCGGAACACACCCGCGATCAAGATCAGCACCAGGGCACCCACACCGGCATACGCAGGCGGCAGGGCGTCCGTGATGGCCTGCTGCAAGGCGGGATCAAGATCCTGCGCAGGCAGCAAAGGCGCGGTGAGGAAGAGACAGCAGAGGGACAGCAGCAGCGTTTTCATGGATAAGGGCGGAGGGGATGAGATGGACTGAACAGGCTCACCGCCGCTCCTCAGGCCCAAGACCGCGCACCGGATGAATTTCCCAAGACAGACCCGGTGCGCGGCTTCTCAGACCATAAGAAGCACGGTGATGTGCAGCGCCATCATGCCCCCCATCCCACCCACCTCACGGCGCACATGGCGCATATGAGATCGCATGAGACCTGCGCACAAAAAAGCCGCGCATCGCTGCGCGGCTTGGATCTTGGGGCGCTGTCTAACGGTTTACTTTTCCGTCAAATACTTGGCGGCTTCCGTGAGGCTCGTTGCATAGATGTAGGGTTCAGCCGGGCCGCCTCTCTTGACCAGGTACAAGGACAGAACCACGGTTGAGTCTGCATCGCTGCTCTTTTTCAATCCCAACACCACCGCATCCTCATGGCCCGGGGCAAATCGGTCTGTCATGTGCAATGGGTAGATGAATTCATTCTTGTACTGGGTGAGGTCCTTTCCCTGTTTTTTCAATGCCATCACCTGCGGGTCTCTGCTGCCGCCGATGCCCCAGACGTGGCAGGTGAATCCCCCATCCACCTCCTCCATGACCTGCACGTACCTGCGCGCCTCCGTGCGCCGGACCATTTCAATCTGCTCTGCAATGGAGGCATTCGGCGCAGTCTGGCCCTCAGGCACATAGTTGCATGCCTTCTGAACCTCGGGCGGCATATCGTCCATGTTCAGAGTCTCCATCCCATCCGCATGGGTGAAGGTGATGGTGGTTTGGGTGAACCTCATCACCTGCACTTCACGATAGCTCTTGAATGATCTGGTGATCAAACTGCGATACCGACCCGGCACATTCTTCGTCTGGATGGCCTTCGGGGTAATCTGTCGCAATTGCGTTTGTGCCAGCATTTCAGGCGTGCAGGAGATCAAAAACAGCAGTGTGGCTAAGAGTGTTTTCATATGGGCAATTTCACATGTCTTTGGTGATTTTGGCAACGGGATAGATCCACGCGAAATCGGCGCGGCTGTACTGCATGGGAGGATAAGCGGGATTGTAGGAGCTGAGGGTCACGCGCTCTCCATTGGCTTGATAGAGTTTCACCATCACATCCCCTCCATTGTCCTCATTGAGACGGGCGATGACCACGCAGCCATTCTTGGGCGGCTTGCTTGGGTAGATCAAAGCCACGTCTCCCGGTTCAATGCGCGGGATCATGCTGTCACCCGACAGAGTGACAGCAAAAGCTTTCGGATCTTGGGGGTTGAATGCCAGAAAGCCTTCCCCTGTGTATCCGCCGTCATCCCATGCCATTGAGGTACCACACTGCGCCATGGCGAGCAGTGGCACATACTTGGCTTTCATTCCAGGCGGAAGCTGGATGTCCGGCAATGCGCCAAAGGTTCCCTGCGCAGCGCCTCTCTCAACGGGATGATCAGAACCGTCCATGAGTTCTGATACGTCGATGCCGAGAATCTTGGCCGCCTTGCGGGCCATCTTTTCCCCCATCTGAGAACGCCCCTCTTCAATATCGAGGTACATGCTCACTTGCGAATATCCGATCGCTTTCGCGAGCTGCGCAGGCGTCATCCCCTTGGCTAGGCGTGCCTCCTGGAGCTTGGCCCTGGCCCCTGTCACATACGCGTGACCCTTTTCACCGACCAATGCCTGCGCAGGGGATTCCATTGCTCGATTGAAGGCAGCGTCTTGTTGATCATGAGTTCCACCATGCAATGCCGCAAGCCTAGCCGCAGCATCTACACGCTCATGAATAGACAATAGGGCAAAGTCCCTTTCCAAGCGTTCGAAGTGAGCATGCAGGACAGCGCTAGGTTCCCTGCCACCCTCCAGCATGCTCACATAGTTACGGGATACATGCAGCAGCTTGGCAAAGGCACTTTGCCCAAGGCCCATGTCTGCCCGCAGCTTTTTAATGCGTTCTGAAAATAATTTTGGTGTGCTCACTTTTTTACTTGAAGCCTGCTAACTGGATGCTAACAATGTGAGCACCTGAGCATTTCAACTGCTAACACAATGAGCCACCAACCGCAATCCGATTTTTCCGTCCGGGTCAAGACCCGGCTGCTAAGCCACCGAGAGACACGCACCGTCTCAGCCTTGGCGCGCAAACTCAATTTTGCCCGTAACACGGTGAGCATTGCCATCAATCACCCAACGATGCTTCCCAAGGTGAAGCAGCGCATCTGCCAATACCTCAAGATCGCCGCATGAGCTGGATTCGCCACAAGGGCCGCTTCCGCTGCTCCCTCAACCACTTCCTCTACGGCTTCATTTCCAGCCGTGAGTTTGCCGAACTGCTGGGCATGACCACCAAGAGAGTCATGCAGTGGCGCGACCGCCGCAGCGGCCCGCCTCAGTCCATGCTGCCGCAGTTCGGCTACGCAGTTCATCAGCTCGTCGAGCAGAGGGTCATCCCACCGCCTCGCTGCATCAGCAAGCTCAACCAAATCATGGGCTACGCCCCCACAGAAAAAGCCGCCTGATCATGAACAATCGTTTCCCCACCGTCCCGCAGATCTTTGGCGCTCACCCGCGCTTTCAATACAGCGCCCCGTGGTCGGAGTGCCGCGTCATCCACGAGCATCATTGCATGGGCACGCACCTGCTCATTGTCGGAGATCCTGACAGCGGCGGTTATGAATGGGTCATCCTCGTCAGCGGCAAGGTCCAGTCCCATTCCAATGACGGCTACGGCATCAGTGAAGTCGCCCTGCGTGACGGTCTGATTGAAGCCTTCAAGGACTGCTTCACCGCCAAGCCCAATCCGGCCCACAAGGAAACGCTGGAAAAGCACCATGACGCCATCACCGCCGCTGCGGCGGTCAATGCAGCCACTGCGGCGGAGTCCCATCATCGGGCTCAGCAGAGGGTTGCAGAGCTTTTGCTGCCAGTGCGTCAACGTGAAGAGGCCAAGAGTCCACCAGAAGCCAGCGCAGCGCCTCATACCGTGACGGATGCCCCTCCCAGCTCGCCAGCTGCATCGGGGCCAGCGTCATCACCGCCGCATTCAGACGCAGGCACGCCCACCACATCTGCTCTGGTGTCATCTCCGGCCATCTGCCCAGTCGGCACCAGTGCAGGCACGCCGCATCCATCTCCTCACGGCACCAATCCTCCTGTGCCCGCACCGCTGCTGGCAGCAGATCATCCGGGCAATGGCTCAGCAACCGCAGCAGCCGTTCCATCTCTTCAAGCTCCTGAGCCAACTGGGTCCAAAAAGGATTCAACATCCGCCCACACTGGCGAGTCCTGCGGAGACATCAACTGTGACGGCCGCTGCCAGCCTGCCACCGCGCCAGATCTGCGCCCTTCGCTGATCCGCAGCATCGATACCAGCCCCACGGTGGATGATGCCCGGGAGGCCACCGCCGATGCCACGCCCGACGCACTGCGAGCCGCCGCACGCTTCCTCCGCACGGACATGCACAGCCTCCCGAACGTCCTCCTCCGCCGTGTCCGTGAGCGCCTCGCCAAGCCCGCTGCCTGAACCCATCACCACGCCACCGCTACCGCCATGGACACCCAACCCATCATCAGCATGCATGCCACCCTCGAAAAGATCGTGCGCTATCCGCACGATCCCATGACCAGCGCGGGCGCAGCGGACTGCCTGGGCGTCCATGCCAAGACGGTCAATGACGGCGTGAGGCTCAACAAGATCGAAGGCACCAAGCAGAACCTGCGCAGGCACGGCAGCTCCCGCCGCTATCGCATCACCAAGGCTGCGCTCATTCGCTGGCTCTGGCAGAACGAAGGCGGGGACAAGCAAACGCTGCGCGCCGCGATGGAGCAGCTCTGCCCTCGTATTCTCAAGTCCATCGACGCTGAGGAGCGCCCGCAGACCGCGAAGCCCAAGGCCGCGAACGTGATCGAGTTCCAGCCTGATTTCTTTCTCCCACCGCCTGCCAAACAGACGTCCTAACCCAAGACAACCACGCACCACCCCAGACCATGCATACCACCCCGCATCCCACCATCCACCGGCGCGCCACCATGCCCGTCGTCTCTCACGCCATCGGCATCGAGGTCACAGACCAGGACATCCTCAACGCCATCGCCCAGATCGCTGCGGAGCAGAACACCTGCTTTGTCATGATCGCCAAGCTGGCCTTCGCCCTCGGCTTCAATGCCGATGATCGCGACTGGCTCATTGGAACGCTCAAGGTCCTCGACACCGAAGGCCACATCCTGCTCTCTCCCGTGGAGCGCCCGCAGAATCTCGCGCTCTATCAGGCCTGCTGGTATGTGCGCAACGGCAGCGGCATCCCCTGCCATGAAGTGGCCGTCAACAGCGCGCCTGATCCATCCCGCCGCATCGCCCCGCTGCTGAGCCGCACGGCCCCGGCGCTGCCCGTCTGGAAACCCGCAGAGGACAGCAGCACGCACAATCCCCGCATGCAGCAGCGTCGCATCAGCGAGCTTGTGGAAAGCGCGGCGGAGACGCTCTTCGGCAAAGGATCTCACCCGCACACACGCGTCCGTGTGTGCCACGTGGAACCTTCCAACGGGAGGGCTGCATAAGATGATCTCCTCTCAAAAAATCATCTGCGCTCTGACCGAGGCAGAGATTGAGACCATCAACGAAGCGATGGTTGATAACACAGAGTGCCGCCTTGTACGGCATGCCACAGCCACAGTGCTGATCTACGAGCCCAAGGTTCACTCCATCGAAGGCTGCACCATCAAACTCAATGTGAACCGCACCATTGATGATGCCTGGAAACTCGCGGGTGCTCTCTGGGCCGCAACAAACGAACCCGGAACCTGATCATGAACACCCTCTTCCTCATACTCCTCATCGGCCTGCTCAATCTCGCCGCGCTGTCCGTGCTCATGAAGCACCGCCGCAACGTGCGCCATCACCGCAGCACCACGCCGCTGATCGGCAGGCACCCGCAGCTCACCGAAGCCCTGCATGCCCGCCTCAGCGCCCGCCAGCCGCAGTCCGACTGGCTCAACCCCGCCAACATGCGAGCCAAGGTCAACGCTTGGCACCGCAACTCCTGACCTCTCACCCACCCCTCGACTGATACCCTCATGCAAACCACACCCGCCCATCCATCCGCCCGCGAAAAAGCCTCCCAGCTCGTCAACGACTACGCCCGCAAACAAGCCGCCCTCAAAGCCGCCACGGCTGAAACTCAGGCCAAGATCACCGCGCTGACAGCCGCACTCAACCAAGCCTCCGCGCCTTACCTGCTGGAGCTGGAGAGGATCGAAGCAGAGGCCAAGGCCCTCGCCTTGGAGAACGGTGAAGAAATCTTCGTGGGCATGCGCTCATTCACCGAGAACGGATTCACCTTGGCCCTGCGTGAGACCGCAGCCGTGCAGGTCGATGATGAAGATGCCGCCATCCTCATGCTCAAGCGCGATAGCAACGCTGCGCACAAGGAAGTGGAGATCGCCTGCAATGCCTGCCTGCGCACCACGACCATCCTGGACCGCGAGTACATCGCCCGTCACTATGATGAAGCGCCGGAATGGTTCCAGCAATACGGCATCAGTGTCGTGGACAAGCTCAGCGCCAGCCTGAAGCCAGCGCCCAAGCCCCGCGCCAAGAAGGCCACCAAGATCAAGCCTGCGGATGAACCCGAACAAAAGGCGGCGGCATGAGCACCGAGGCCGACAAGCTGCGCACAGACATCGCGACCGCCGAAAGGCGGCTCGCGGAGCTGGAGGCCAAAGCCTGCCAGTTGCCCGCCCAGCAGCGCAGCCAGGTGGCGCATCAGATCGACCGGGCCAAAAACACCGTGCGGGACATGCGCATCAAGCTCGCCTCGATCGATCCTCAGGCAGACAGGCCCTGTCCCAACTGCAAAGCCCTGATGCCGCACTCCTTTGAATTCTGCCGCGTCTGCATCCGTGAGCTTCCCCTCAAACTTTACGCCCGCCTCAAAGGGGCGGTCGGCCTGGCCCATCATAAACGCGTCACAGCCCCCTACCTGGACAACGCCCGGGCCGCCGCCCTCTCCCACCTCAAACAACACAGCAGCGCCCTATGAGCAAAGCCAAGCCAGCCGCCAAAAAAACCGCCCTTGCAAAGACCCCGCAAGCGCCCTGCACAGATGATGCCCTGATGGGCCAGCAGCTCACCGACCAGTACAAGCTCGCCACCAGCGGCATGCAGCAGGTGGTCATCTTCGGCGCGATGATGATCAAGCTGCGTGAACTGCATCCTGAACTAGCGCAAAAAGGACCGGCTCCCAAGAGTAAGTCCACGCGTGGACATTCTCCCGAAAGCGAGCCCCTGACACTCGCCAAATGGCTCGAAACACACGCCCCCGAGGTCAAGCGCCCCACCGCGCTGCGCTTCCTCAATGTCACCGAGGCCATCACGGCGGACTATGTCAAAATCGTCGGGGCAGGCACGGCCAAGCTCATCTCTCTGCCGGATCTCGTCACCACACCGGCCAAGGATCTGCCCAAAGGCTGCGAGGCCAAGCAGCTCTCTTTGTTTGAGTATGTGAACGGCACCTCTCAGCGCTCCTGGCTTGACCGCTTCGCTCCTGAATCCCCGCAGAAGCGCGGACGTGATGCCCGGGGCGATGCCAAGCCCCGTGCCAAGACCGCCGCCGAACTCAAGGCGGATGCCGAGAGCGAAATGACAACCATGCTCAACAACCTGGATGCCTGGTTCGTCGCCGGACATCACACCCGCATTGACGCGGATCTGCGCACCATGGCGGACGCCACCCTCGAAGAAGCGCGGAAGAAAATCAAAGCAGTGAAGTGAAGTGAAGCAACGCCCATGACTCAACTCGCCCTCCAAGCCGCAGACCAAGACGCCATCGGTCAACTGCCCGCCAAATGGCGCACCCTGTTCAACACGCGTCATCTGACCCTATCGCAGTTCATGGGCGGGCAGCTCACGAAAGGGGAGGCCATGAACCGCCTGCATGTCAGCCGTGCCACCTTTGACCGCATGCTGGCCAAGGTGAAGGATCTGGGCTGGGTGGGCCTTGTCCCTCAATACAAGGGCGTGGGCCTCAGTGCTGATGAAGGACTGCCCGCCGAGTTCATCAGCTTTTGGAAAACACTCGTGGAAGGCAATCAACGCAAGATCGCCCCGGCGTATCGTTTGCTTGTCCGCATCTGGCGTGCCCGCCAGCCCTTCACCTTTCAAGAGGTGCAGTATTCGCACGTCCCCGGCTATGCAGGCTGGCCCGGCTGGCCCAACATCCCCAGCGGATGGGGTGGCAACGGTCGCAATCTCTATCGTCATCAGCCCTCCAAGCTCGCACTCACCGCCCTGCGCCAGGGCCTGGGCAAGGCGAAGCAGCTCTACGGCCCCAAGGTGATGAGCACCCGCGTGGGCCTCTGGCACCTCAGCCACATCATGATCGATGACGTGAAGCTCGACATGAAGGCCCACCTCGGCGACAGCCGCAAGCCGGTCGTGCCTTTGCAGATCGGCGCTTTGGAGCTGCTCAGCGGAAACCGCTTTGCCTATGGCATGAAGCCCCAGCTCTGGCGGGCCGATGGCACCCGGGAGGGCCTCAACGAAGGGGACATGCGCTTTCTCCTCGCTCACATCCTGAGCACCGAAGGTATCAGCGCCCGGGGCACCAGCTTTGTCATTGAGCACGGCACTGCCGCCATCCGTGATCGTGTGCGTGACATCCTCTCCCGCGCCTTTGGTGATAAGGTCGCCTTTGAAGACTCCGGTTTCATCGGCAAGACTCAGGCCCTCACAGGCATGGGCGATGGCAAAGGCGGCGGCGGCAATCCCAACCACAAGGCCGCGCTGGAAAGCCTGCACAATCTCATTCACAACGAGCTTGCATTCCTCCCCGCGCAGACCGGGCATGACCGCACCGAACCCGAATTCCTCGGAGCCATTGAACGCGACCACGAAAAGCTCTGGAAGCTCGCCAGACGCCTCCCGCCTGAGGCCGTCAAGCTGCTCAAGCACCGCACCTTTGAATGGTACTCACAGCTTGTCCCCGCCGTGGCCTCTATGATGGATGTCATCAACCGCCGCGATGATCACAATCTCGAAGGCTGGCTTGAGCTGGGCTTCATCACCCGTCAATACCGCCTCATGCCCACCAGCAATGAATGGTGGACGGAGTCACAGCTCCTGGAACTGGCCCCGGCCTCCCGCAATGCCATCCTTGCCCAGGCCGATGCGGATCAACGCTGCTGGCAGCCGTGCCGCCTCAGCCCGCATGATGTTTTCCAGATGGGCAGGGCCAAGGGAGAGATCATCAAAGCGCCGGAATCAGTCATCGCGGAGATCCTCTATCAGGATCTCGCCAAGCCCCGCCGCGTGGCGGATGACGGCGTGTTCTCCTTTGAGGATCGCGAGATCGCCCCCGAGGTCATGCACTTTGAAGGCCGCGTACTCTGCCCCAATGGCCGCGAGATGGAACTCAAGTGGGGAGAGACGTACGAAACCGTCATCAACCCCTTCAACCGTTCCCTGCTCTGGGTGTATTCAGGCACCCGCCAGCGGGGCGCATTCCTCGGCATTGCACGCACCGTGCAGCGCCATTGCAGGGCCGATGCGGAAGGTGCTAAGCGCGCCTTTAAACGCAGCTCCCAGCGCCTCGCAGCCGCACTGGACGACACACGCGGCCGCAACGCCCATCTCACCCGCAATGAGACCGCCCGGCTGGAGCACAACCGCCGCGTCATCACCGAACACGAAGCCCAGCTCAAAGAGCGCACCCGCCAGGGCACCGCCGCATTGGACGCCACCCTCAGCGCCTCCCTTTCAGACCATGCAACCGACACCCACACCCAAGACACCACCGATGAAATCGACATCCGATCAATCTTCTAACCTGCCCGACGTTCGCAACGCCGACCTTGTGCAGCAGCTCAAGGCCTACATGGATCGCAACGGCCTGCTCAACAACACCCGCGACCGTGGCATCCTCGGCAAGCGCCTCAGCTACGCGGACGGCACCGCCGTCTATCGCTACCTCGCAGGCAAACCCGAGGGAGATCTCGCCAAGTTTGAAAAACGCCTCTCCGCTTTCTTGGAGAACGAACTCCGCCTCGAAGGCGGCGGCGAGCTCGTCGATGATCCGAGCAGCTTCATCTTGGACAGCATGTTCAGCTTCCTTGACCAGGTGCGGAAGTGCGGAGACATCGGCATCGCCCACGCCCCCGCAGGCACCGGCAAAAGCTGCGCGGTGAAAATCTACACCGCCCAGCACAAGAAGACGACGGTGAGCATTCACCTCTGGAAGTGGACGGGTGGCAAAGGCGCGCTCGTCAATGAGCTGGTGAAAAGCACGGGCGTGAGCGTCACGAAAAACCAGTGCCCCGAGCCGCTGCTGGCGCGCTATTTCAAGGACCATGGAGCAATGCTCATTCTCGACAACGCGCAGCGCATGACCCCCAGCGCCCGCGACTGGCTGCGTGACTTTCTCGACTTCACCGGCATTCCCATGGCCCTCGTTGGCAATCCCGTCATTGAGACCCAGTTCAGCCGCGTGGATCAGCACAAGCGCGTCGTCGGCCTGCGCCGTGACGTGAGCGTGGATCTCTTTGCGGCCGAGTCCGAGCACAACACCGCCAAGGCCACCGTGAAGCACCTGCTCAAGCTGCATCTTCCCGAAGGCGTGCATGACGCCGCCGTGGAGAGCAAGGCCCTCAAGCTGCTCACCCAAGAGCAGTCCGGCGCCTGCGGTGCGGTGCGCATGCACTGCAAGCTCGCCCGCCTCATGCTCCAGGGCGGCAAAGTCACCAGCCCCGCCAAAGCCTTCGACCTCGCTTCAACCCAGCTCATCGCCGCTTAATTTCCAACCCCTCAGACCATCCCCAACAACAGACCATGAAGAAAGCCACCCACATCCCGTTTCCCGTCGTTCCACCACCTGCTGATGCCTCTGATGACGGCGAATGCATCGACTTCGGCACCATCGGCAAGCACAATATCCAATGCTACCGGCCCGGCCCGGAATACAAAACCCAGCTCCTCATTGAGGGTGATGATGTCTGCGAATTCATCAACCTCGACATCACCCACCTGAGCAGCTTCAACCGCTTCAATGTAAGCTTTGAGGCTCAAGGCAAATCCGAGTGCCTGCGGAATCTGCGCAAGCTCATTAAAGTCGTGCAGGCCATGCCCGCAGTCGGCATCCCGCAACCGCAACGGCTGATGAAGCCCCTGCTGCTGACAGAAAGGAGGGCTGCGTAAGTCATGAGCCTGCCTCCATGCCCCCACTGCGGCGATGCATCACTGATGCCCTTCTGCGACTACCTCATGTCCCAGGATGAGCGCGATCGTCCAAACAACGCCAGCATCTTGGCGCTCGGCACATGTGGTGATCCCATCGTTGATGCCGTGCGCCACAAGCTGCGCATGCCTGACGATGACGATCCGATCTGTGCGTCCATAGCTCACAAGCTCGCCGAGCGCAGCCGCGCAGGTCAGCTCAAATACGGCACCAAGCTCACCCGCGCTGATCTGACACAACTTGACTGGCTCAATCACGCTCAAGAGGAGGCCATGGATCTGGCCAATTATCTTGAGGTGCTCATTCAGCGCGCCCTGCCTTGGAGCACCTCTTTTGATCAGATGCAGGAGCAGGCTCTTTCGATAGCTTGTCACCTGCAATGCCTCCTTGAACAATGCACTTCTGAGAAGGGGCCTAAGTCATGAAAGCTCTCTCCATTCGCCAGCCATGGGCTTCGATGAAGCTCGATGGTCCAAAGCGCATCGAAAACCGGATGTCCCGCACCTGGGTACGTGGCTGGGTTCTCATCCACGCCTCTTTGACCTTCGATGCAACGGCTGAGCCCTGGCTCATTGAGCAGATCAAGAAGCACACGGCACCGCTTGATCTGGCCGCACTTATGACGGCCAAGGTGATCTCCCGCCGCCCCGATCTGCCACGCGGTGGCATCATCGGCGCGATGCACATCGTTGATTGCGTCCAGTCTTCAGACTCTCCGTTCTGGATGGGACCCCATGGCTATGTCATCGACCGCATTGTGAAGCTGCCCTTCTACCCGTGCCGTGGCATGCTCGGTTTCTTTCCGGTCGATCTCCCGCGAGAGATCGCCGCCCAGGTGCCCGGCATCTCTTACACAATTGACCCGAAGTCCCTCAAGCCATGAACCAGCCAAACTCATCTCACTTTCACGCAGGCATGGCTATGAACCAGCTGCACCACTGGAATTTGCAGAACGAAGCCGAGCTTAAAAGCATGGTCGAAGGGCTGCTTAAAATCGGCCATCACCTTGCAGCCTATGAGCTTGGCAGTTCCATACAATGCGGCTGGCGCAGTCGGCGCTTTCCCAGCGTTCCAGACGTGTGGGGCATGCCGTTAACAGGCCGCGTCGAAGCCCTGCGCGATGCCACCTCACGCTTCTATCAGTCCATTCAAAATGGCCGCTCAGGAGTATTCTCTCATCCAAGCCCAACCCTTTCCACACTGGCAAAGCCTCTCACACCTTTTCCAACCGCTTTGGAGGCACCTCATCCATGAACACACCCTGCATCATCATCAACATGGCTGAGCCTCTTGGGCGCGATCGCTTCGAGAACGAAACCATCATCCCGCCAGCCAAACGCCCCAAGTACGTGCATGAGGATCTGGACAGCGCCGAGAAAGAAGCCTTGAGACTTCACAAGGAATACGGTGGCCCTCAAGGCCGTTTCGTTATCTTCCAGGCCGTTCAGGCCACGACCTGGAGAGACACCTGGACCATCGCCACCAGTCCCGTAGCCGCCCTCGAACCTTACGCCCCGCCTGAGCCCTTCACCATACCCGAACGCGCCCGCAAACCCCGCAAGAAAGGCAAGTCATGAGCCGCCGTCGATCTATCCCCGTGGGCATCAGTCAGATGAGCCCTGAAGCCTTGGATCAGTATTTGGATAAGCAGCGTGCAGAGGCTGACAAAAAAATAGCCCGCCAGCAGCTCCAGGTCGATTTGATGACTCTCATTGCCTTTGATTGGCCGGGTCTTGACCGGCCAATTCACTGTTTCAATGCACGGCTTCGTTCACATTTAATCAGCCAAAATCTGGCGACGGAAGCTGACGAGCAACACCTACGGCTTACCCCAAAATTCAAAGCTTTAGCCGCCCAGGTTCGGCAGATCAGCACCATCCTTTTCGATCTCGCCAAACTCAAGCCATGAGCCCATCCCAACGCAGCACCTACTTCGCCACCCTCTGGCCCGCCGCGTGCAAAGCCCAGGGCTGGAACCCCAAGGATGCAGAGCGCCGCCGTGACGTCACCCACGCGGCCACAGGCAAGGCAAGCACCAGCGGGCTCACAGAGGATCAAATCACCCTCCTGTTCATCAAGCTCAAATGGCTGGCAGATCCCACCAACTTTGACCTCGCCATGGCCGATGCAGATCCCCAGGCCGCCCTGAAGGCAAACAAGCGCGTGCAAGTGATCTACCGCATCGAGCAGGCCGCCCGGGCGGGAGGATTCAATGAAGAATACCTCATCAAGGCCGCAGAGCACAAATGCGCTGCACACCGGGTCAAGGCTTGGCGGGAGCTGCCCATCAAGGAGCTGGTCAACTTCAGCCGCACCATTCACGCCCGCAAACGCCAGCCCGCCCCGGCGCTCCAGCCGCCCGCTGGCGAGCCCGACCCGTTCTGAGGGGTCTGGACGGTTGCACAAGCCCCCGGCCCGTGCATGATGCCTGCACACCGCCTGCAAGGGCGGTTCCCCCAAGCCCTCCCGATGCTCAAACCTCTGTCAATTCCACTGTTTCAAGCCCCAAGCTGCTCAAACCAGCGCTGGCCGGTCGAAACACGCTGGAACCCTTGTTTTCCGGGCTTTCCCGCCGTTTTCCGGCCTTTTCCGGGCTAGCTCAAACCCTCTGTCAGATTGCGGTAAATGGAACTTGGTCTGCGGAGTACTCTGACGGGAACTCCTGATGGATGGCTCAGGGGGCCGCTGGCCCGGGCGCAAACGAAGAGTTTTTGGGATCTGGCATGGCCGCAATTTGGCGGCGTGAGGTCCCCAGCCACCTCAAACCTGAAACGTCGATGAACACTATCCTAATCCAAGGCGACTGGAACATCCTCAAGGGCAAGCTCAAACAAGCCTGGGCTTTGCTCATGGGTGACGATATGAAGTATGAAACAGGCAAGACGGTGGAATTCCTCGGCCGCATCCAAAAAAAGACCGGCGAGAAACGCGCCGCCATCGAAAAGACCATGCGCGAATGCGAAGAACTGCGGCAGCAGATCGGCTGGTGCTAGCCCGTATTTCTCACACTCCCAACGATGACATGCGGCGATGTAGCGCGGAATTCCGATTCCGCGAAGGTGTCGACTCGGTATCAGAATACCGAGCTACATCCAAGCGTGCAACACGCTGTTCGCAGATTCCCAGTAGTCTGAGAAATGCGGGCTAGAGCTTTGCTTTCTGGGGAACTGCTTGTCCCATGAAGCGGCTCAAATCATACCACCGGTCGTTGAAAACGGGTCTGTTCTCGATTGTGACCTCCCAGATGGCGTAGCCATCAAAGCTTGTAGCGAGGGGTTGAGCGCAGCGACACCCCTCGTATCCGTCACATCAATCCTTGAACCCCAGGTCGCATCGCGGAGCAATGCCAGCCTTTGCCTTGCCGTGTGGCTGGCGTGCTGGCATCACTCCGTGATGCGCCCCACCATGGCTGAACGTGGGGGGCTTATTTCGAGGGGTGTCGCTGCGCTCAACCCCTCGCTACAAGCTGGTATCGCTCCGCGATAGCTTTGATTCCCTGAGATACAGATCCGTTTTCAACTGATTGTGGTATCAGATCTGCCACATCAGTGTAAAGCGGCCATTTGGGGACGCGTGCTTGCGCTCCTCATCCCAAACCCGCCCTCCTCTTTGGGCCACTCTTTCGCGTTAAGCTCAACCCTCCCCTCACTTCGGCACGATTCCCAGATAATTCCGCACCGTGCTCCAGCCGGGATGGACGTGCTCGCGACCGTCGTTCGTGCGGAAGTAGATGGCGGATGAATGGCCGCCATCGAGATTGAGCGCACGGTTCACCGTGAATGCGGGCATGACGCCCGGGGTGGTGAGAAGATCCGCGAGTTCACTCAGGGTGATGTCGTGCGCGAGGCCGAGGAGCCACTGGTTGCCGCCGTCATTGGCAATGAAGGTGCGGGTGCTGCGCTTCTTGGAGTCGAGTCCGGCCACGGCCTTGCCATCATCCACCAGACGCGGGCCCGCCTGCACGAGCTCGCTGGCACCTTCGGCATGGACCTCAGCATTCCAAAGCAGCTGGGGCTGGGAAGAGACCACCACCGCCCCCGTGAGCAGCGGGCCCGTCTGCCAGGCGCCCGTGCGCTTGCCACTGGCAATCATGAGGCCCATGGGCTTGAAGTCAGGCGTGAAGAAGCCGCCGTTTACGCCGGCCACGGCTGCGGCACCGCGCATGCATTCGGTGATGCGGCTGCCACCAGACCAGTTTTCAGTCTGGTCGATCACTTTGAGCTCAAACTGGCGGGGGTCGAAGATCACGATCTGCAGCGAGAAGGGATGATGCTCGCGGCTGATTTTGTATTCGATCACCGAGGCGCCGCCAAAGAGCGGCTGGCCCTTGAAATCGGAGATGGCGCTCCAGTTAGCGGACGGGGAAGGCTTGGGCGGAGGCTGTGCAGCCGCCTCTTCCGCTGAAGGGTAGGGCGGGACGAGAGATGCCTGCTCCGGTTCAGCTTTGGGCAGTGCGGGCGGTGGCGTCGTTGCGCAGCCGGCCAGCGCCAGGGAGAGGAGGAAAATCAGCGGGCGCATAAGCTCAGGCCAGAGAGGCAAGTGGTTCCTTCATCGCCGCGAGCGCACGCGCACGATGGCTGAGCTCGTTCTTGGTGTCAGGAGACAGGACGCCGAAGGTCTCCATGAAACCGTCGGGAATGAACAGGGCATCGTAGCCAAAACCACCCGCGCCCACTTCTTCGGTGAGGAGGCATCCTTCCACGCTTCCGTGGGTGATGTGCAGCACCTCGCCATCGCGCGCCAATACCATGCAGCAGCGAAAGCGTCCGGTGAATGGCGTGGTCTGCGGCAGTTTGCCCAGTTCTGCCTTTAGCTTCGCGCGGTTGTCCGCGGCGTTGGCGGTCTCTCCCGCATAGCGGGCGCTGCGCACGCCGGGCGCACCTTCCAGCGCATCCACCTCCAGGCCGGAATCATCCGCCAGCACCAGCAGACCCGGCACGCCCCGGCTGCCGCTCACGGCTTTGATGATCGCGTTGGCCTCAAAGGTGTCGCCCGTTTCCTCATCCAGCGTCACACCGGGATGCGCACGGAGATCTTCCACCTGCCAGCCCTCTCCGAGAATGGCGGCGACTTCTTCAGTCTTGTGGGCGTTTGAGGTGGCAAAGACGAGCTGAGGCATGGTGGCCTATGGATGGCGGCGACGACGGACGTTTTCAACCGCAGGAGCGAAGCCATTTATGATTTATGATTTACGATTTGGGGAAACCGGATTTCGAGAGGCGGCTTGGCCGTCCCTGAAATCATAAATCATAAATCGTAAATCATAAATTCGCCCGCCTTTCAGCGCATCAGCGGTTCCAGCAGGCGCTCCTCCGTGATGAGGCCCACAGGCTGCTGGCGTTCATCAACCACGATGGCGAGTCGGCGTCCGGATTTGCGCATGCGCTGCAGGGTGTGCAGGGCGGACAGGCTGCCAGGGACGGCATCCAGTGTGCGCATGTGGTGGCGCACCAGGCGGTCTGCCGGGATAGAGGCGGGGAGGTCCGCCGTGTCCAGCAGGCCGATGAAGCTGCCGTTTTCCCCCAGCACAGGCAGCAGCGCGCAGTTTTGCTCACGGGCCACGATCAAGGCCGTGCTGAGCGGGATCTCGGCGGCCAGGGCGATGCTGCGCGCGAGCGGCTGCATGACGTCCGCCGTGCGCAGCTTCTTGTAGTCGAGCACGCGCTCGATGAGATGGGTGGCGTTGGGGGAAAGCTGATGCTGCGCGGCCAGCTCCTGCGCCAGCGCCTTCAAATCATCGCGTCCGCGCGTCTGCCGCGCCTCGCTGGGCACATCGCTGGCAGCAGCGGCTTTTTTTCCCGTCACCACGCGGAACAAGGGGCGAGCCAGGCCGACGAAATGCACCAGCGGCGAGACGCTGCGCATGGAGCGGAAGGGATAGCTGCGGAAGAGCTTCTTGGGCATGACCTCCAGGCCGATGAGGAAAACCGGCAGCGCCAGCGTGAACGCCAGCACGTAGCCCCACAGAGTCGCATGGTGGATGATGGGAAATGCCACAAGCAGGAAAGCGGCGAGATTGGTCAGGTGATTGGCCACGGTGATGCAGCCGATCAAGGCATCGCGGTCTTCCAGCAGCGGCAGCAGGCCGCGCGCGCGGCGGTCTCCCGCAGTGGCCGCATGGCGCACGCGCACACGGCTCACGGCCATCACCGCGCTCTCCAGCCCGGAGAGCATGAAGGAGAGCGCGAGGCAGAGGAGGAGCAGGAGCCAGGTCATGCAGGTGGGTGGGAATTAGTGGTCGCTGGATTCATCGGCAGGCTTGGGCTTGAGGCGCAGTTCCACCTCCTGAATGCGGGCACGAACAATGCGCCGCACTTTGATGTCTGCGTTGTCGAGAGAGATGCGCTCGCCCGGTTTGGGAACGTGGCCGAGCTGATTGAAAACAAGACCGCCGATGGTGTCAATGCCGCTCACATCCAGATCGAGATTGAGATCAATGCCGAGTTCTTCCTGGAGGTGATCGAGCCGAGTGCCGCCATCCAGCAGGTAACGACCGCCGCCAAGCTCGCGAATCTCCGAGGTTTCGCCATGCCAGGGCGCGGCTTCGTAGAGCAGCCAGTCGGCGATCTCACGGCGGGTGATCATGCCTTCCAGGCCGCCGTATTCATCCGCGATGAGCACCGGCTGCTGGTCATTTTGCAAGTGATGCTCCAAGGCTTCCAGCACGGGCATGGTCTCAGGAACAAAGGCCGGCGCATGCATGAGCGTGCGCCATTCCGGGCGGTTCGCCAGCTTCCAGGCGCTGGTGTCGATCACCCCTTCCACGGAGTCCGGGGTCTCGCCGTACACGATCACAAAACGCCCGGCCGATTTTTCCAGGATGGCGGTGGTCTTCTCCGGCGTGTCATCGCTGCTCATGAGCGCGAGATCCACACGCGGGATCATGCAGTCGCGCACGGTGAGCGCCTCGATGTCGAGCGCCTCATGGATCATGGCGCTCTCGTCGCTGTCCAGCAGGCCCTGCTCCTGGCGCATTTCCACCAGCGTTTCGAATTCATCACGCGTCACCGGCATGCGCGTCTTGATGTGCCGTGTGACGAAGCGCTGCAGCAGCACATCGGTGGTGCGGTCAACCAGAGAGGCCAGGGGGTCGATCACATTGCGCAGCGGATGCAGCAAACGCAGGCTGCCGAGCAAAACCACCGAGGGGTTGCGGGCGGCAAAAAATTTAGGAGCCATGTCTCCTAGCAGGACCGTTGCCAAGAATATGACGGATGCTGTGAGCCACACATTCCAGCCCAAGGCACGCAGCGGTCCCGTCACAAGCCACAGGCCCAGCGCGGCCAGCGCAAGGTTCAGTGCCGAGGACAGCACCAGCGTGTGGTGCAGCTGCGCAAAGGGATTGGCGGTGATGGCGCGCAGCCTCCGTGCCACGGCGCCTTCACCGGCGGCGAGAAGCTGAGCTTCGACGTCGCGTGCGCTGTGGATGGCCGTTTCCGCAGCGGAAATCACCGCGAGCAGCAGAAGCAGCGCGAAATAGAGCAAAAAGGCGACAAGCAGGGACATCTCGGGGAACTGCTCAGTGTGTGTGACGGCACCGAGGGTCAAGGTGTATTACGAACTGTTGCAAACGTTCGTTCTTGCCAAAAGTTCGCCGGACTGATAGCAACGATACAACCATGCGATCTCTTATTCTCTCCCTCCTCATTTGTGCGGTCTCCAGCCTGCAGGCCGCAGACAAACTGAAAGTCCTCATCGTGGACGGTCAGAACAACCACAAGTGGGACATCACCACGCCCGTGCTGCGCAACGCGCTGGAAAGCAGCGGCGCCTTCACCGTCGATGTCAGCACCACTCCACCCAAAGGATCGCCCAAGGAAGCCTGGCATTCGTGGAAGCCCATGTTCAGCGACTACGCCGCCGTGGTGAGCAACTACAATGGCGAGCCTTGGCCGCAGAACGTGCGCGATGCCTTTACCAAGTATGTAGCTGATGGCGGCGGCTTTGTTTCGATTCATGCGGCGAACAATTCCTTTCCTGAGTGGAAGGAATACAATGAGATGATCGGTGTGGGCGGCTGGGGCGGCCGCAATGAAAAGTCCGGCCCATGGCTGTATGTGAAGGACGGCAAGCTCTTCCGCGACACCGTGGCGGGAAATGGCGGCGCTCACGGCGCTCAGCATGAGTTCATCGTTGAAATCCAGAACCCGGATCATCCGATCACCAAGGGCCTCCCCAAGCGCTGGATGCACGCCAAGGACGAGCTCTACAGCAAGCTGCGCGGCCCGGCGGAAAATGTGGACATCCTGAGCTCTTCCGTGTCCGATCTCACCGCCGTGAGCGAGCCCAACAACATGGTGCTGGGCTATCACAAAGGCCGGGTGTTTCACACCACGCTCGGGCATGCGGACTACTCGATGCTGGACCGCGGCTTTTACACCTTCTTGCAGCGTGGCACCGAATGGGCCGCCACCGGCAATGTGGAGCGCACGGCAGCCGTGCCTGCGGACTTCCCGACTGAAACCGCCGTCAGCGTGGTGAAGCTCGAAGGCCACCCCAAGCAGGAAGCGCCGAAGCCGAAGGCAAAGTAGTCCGGTTGCGCCGCAACCGGAATGTCCCAGACCAGTTGCGCCGCAACTGATCTACCTGGCTGCCAGAATATCCCGCGCGATCTGCGCCTTGAGCTCGTCCAGGCTGCTGAACTTCATCTCGCTGCGCAGGTGGCGGGTGAAGCGCACCTCCATGTCCTGGCCATAGATGTCTCCGCTCCAGTCGAGCAGGTGCACTTCGAGGGAAGGATCAGCGTCTGCGGCCACGGTGGGCCGGCGACCGAGATTGGCCACGGCGGGAAGCCACTGCGCACCCACCCGTGCCTCCACGGCATACACACCCAGCGGCGGGAGCTGCTCGTTCTCCACCGCCACATTGGCGGTGGGGAACCCAAGCTGGCGGCCGAGTTTTTGGCCTTCAACGACGCTGCCGAACACCGAATAAGTGCGGCCCAGAAAGGTGGCGGCGGTGGAGAAATCGCCCCGGGAAATGGCCTCGCGGATCAGCGTGCTGCTGACCACCTGGGAGTCGATCTTCAATGGCGGCACGCCATACACCGCAAAATCATGCTCCTGGCCCATTTCCATCAGAAGGTGGATGTTTCCTTCGCGCCCGTGGCCAAAGCTCCAGGTGTAGCCCACTGAAATGCAGCCCAGCGGGCGTGAGGCGCGCACCAGCTTTTGGATGAACTCGCGTGCGGGTGTTTTGGCCGTCTCGGCGGTGAAGGGGCAGGCCAGCAGGCAGGAAATGCCGGTTTGGGCGAGAATGAGCTGCTGGTGGCGTGATCCGCAGAGCAGTTTGGGGGCGGAACCGGGGCGTAGTACCTGCATGGGATGCGGGTCAAAGGTCACGACGACCGCCGTGCCGTGGTGCTGCGTGGCATGCTCCTGAGCCGCGCGGATCACCTCCTGGTGCCCGAGGTGAATCCCATCAAACACACCCACGGCCAGGGCAAGCGGTCCTGAAAGGGTGGAAAGGGCGTCGATGGAATGAAGAACCTGCATGCGTGGGAGCGGTGAGCCATACCCGGCGGCCATGCAGAGTGCAAGGTGAAGGGCGCTTCGGCGGCCCTCAGTCTGCGGCTTACTTGATGTTGCTGAGGGTGCTCCAGAAGGTCTTCAGCACGCTCTGTTTGCCGAGGCTGATGCTGCCCTTCACGTCGGTGTGGGCGGTGCCGATGACGCGGGGCATCACTTCGCCGTAAGCTGGCATCGAGTTCCAGCCGAGGGTGATTTCTTTGTTGGAGGCGGTGGAGGAGGTGGTGTTCGTGTTCATATGCGTCGTAGGTTTGAGAATTTTGAGGCGATTTAGGCGGTGAGATTCAGATTTGAATGAAGCTTTGTTTACGAGTGTGAGAATCGAGTCACAAAAATGAGAATTAAAAGCCCGAAGGATGGCGAGGGCTGAAGCCAGCATAGTTGCGGCCCTGGACGCGCCAGCGGGGACCTTCGCCCGTGACCTGGCCGGAAGTGTCCATGCGAAGACCGCAGATGGTGATGAAAACATGCTCGCCAGGCTTCACCCAGATCGTGATGAAGCGGCCCTGTCCAGGCTCGCCATAGTTGGCGAACTCCTTGCTGGACAGGCAGCGGTTCAGCAATCCTGCCTTCATGAGGACGTAAGAAGTGCTGCTGCTGCAGTCATAAGCGCTGTCCTCGATGTTGCGATGGCCGCCGCCCAGCACGTAGGGCTTGTTCTGCAGGGTGTTGGCAGCATAAACCGCGAACTGAAGGGCCTGAGGAGCGGTCTGGCCGACGGAAGCGAAGCGGCCGTCAAAGCGGATCTGAGAATTGCCAGCGGCAGGGCGGGGAGCAGCGGTGCGCTGAGCGGCTGCCTGACGGGCTGCTGCCTGAGCTGCGGCTTGGTCGGCATAGTAACGAGCCCAGCCGGCTGCATTGGCCTGCTGCTGGGCGTTCCATGCAGCCCAAGCCTGCGCATTGGCCTGCTGCTGAGCGTAAGCAGCCTGTGCCTGAGGGGCAGCATAATAACCGGCGGCAGAGTAACCATTCTGAGCGTTCGCGGCGGAAGCAACGGCGAGGAGGCTGACGGTGAGTGCGAGGCGGATGAGTGTTTTCATGGCTGCGTGTGTGGCTCTTGTTTCTGCTAGTATTTATAACAGAAATTATAGAGCGTGCAACAACCATATCAGAAATAACTCAAATATTTGTAAAATTGATAAACATTACCGTATTGAAATTATACAACCGATTCAATTTCAATGGGTTAAAACAGGGGGGCGAAGGTCTCAAGGTTGCGACAAAGCCGCCTCACGGCTCTGAAAATCCTGTTAGCGGCCAAAAACCAGCACTTTATGCCGGTATTAATCGAAAAATACGATCATTATAGAGAGGTTCTCAAAATCACTTTTTTCTAATTCTTGCGGATGAAGTGTCGCCTCTGAGAATATGGGCGCATGAATTCACCGCTGCCGTCCTTCCACGCTCCTGCTTTGGCTCTCTTCCTCTGTGCGACATGCGTGTGGGGTGCAGAGCCTCCCAAGCGGGCTCACTTCTTTGACGAGGAGAGCATGCGCTACCTCAGCCTGCGGCAGACTTCCGCCACGGGGGTGGAGGTGGTGATGCGCTGGGCCTCGGAGCCTGGCTCGACCGGCACATGGACGGGGCAGGGGAACCGCAAAGACAATGTGATCACTTTTGCCGCCTTGGTGGATGAGGGGCAGGACCGTGGCACGTATTTCCTCGCCAAAGGAGGGGAGTCGAAAATGGAGATCCTCTTCAAGCCGGGGCAGAAGATGCCGCAGGATCCGGGCATCCTTGGCGTCTACCGCCGCGTGAGTGATGAGAAGCGGCTGCAACTGGCGCGCAAGGAAGCCCAGGCGGCGGATGAACGTCTGGGCACGACCTTGAAGGAGGCCTCTCACGCTTGGTCAGGTGCGGACAAAGCCGTGCCGGCAGACTGGAAGGCACGCTGGCCGGCGCTGCTGGGCCGCTGGATGAAGATCGCCTATCAGCTACCGGAGCCCCAGAAGGGGATACCGGTGACACCCTTGCCCGCGGGCAAAGACGCGTCCTCCCCGGAGAAGGATGTCAATTACTGGCTCAAGCTCGCCCAGGCCAGAGCGATGGGCTATGGCTTCATGCAGCAGGCGCCCGGGCTGAAGAGCTCCTCCTGGGACGGCGAGTATGACGATGGCTTCGGCGGGCATGTGAGCATCCGCCGTGCGAAAGACGGCAAACTGCGCGTGAACCTGAACTGCACGCGGGTGAATGAAAATCAGGGCGCGGATCTGGCGGGGCAAATCCCTGCGGAGTCGGTGAAGACAATGAATGACGAGAGCACAGCGGAAGCCGTCTTCACCGAGGCCGATGTGCCGGAAGCCGCCAAGGAGGTCAGCATCACGCTCAAGCGCAAAGGCGGATTCCTCTGGGTGGAGACGAAACGCAAAGCGAGCCCGCCCGGAAGCCTGTCCTGGTTTGACGGCATCTACCGGTGGTCGGAGGCGCCGAAGGAGTGAAGGGGGAAACTGTCCGAGCGTAGGTTGGATGTGTTTGGCTTCGAAGGTGTGTCATCTTCCACCTCTGCCATCGTCAAACGGCCCGCTGCCAGGGTGTTCGTACGCCATGGTGCTGGCAGCACGCTGAAGGACGGGCGGGCTTCGCCACGGCCGTCCTACGACCCGATCGAAGCGTTTGCTTACGCCTTCTTCACTGGCTGCCCCGGCGTTTCAAAGAACGAGGCCAGTGCCAGCAGGATGGCGGCGCATACCACGCACGAATCCGCCACATTGAAGGATGGCCAGGGGTGGAAGGGCCAGAAGCCGAAGTCGAAGCGCAGGAAGTCCACGACGTAGCCGTCGAAGAACGTGCCGTCGAAAAGCTTGCCTCCATCGTGGTTGCGGAAGAGGCGGTCGGTGAGATTGCCAAAGATGCCGGAGACCAGCAGCGCCACGGCGAGGCGGCTCAGCTTCCCGGGAAACAGGCCCTTGCCGTGCATCACATAGATGAACACGAGCGCGGCCAGCGATACAACGGCGAAGGCGTAGTTGGCGTACTGCGTCCCGTTGAACATGCCGAAGGCCACGCCGGTGTTGGACGCATGGTGCAGCCAGAAGACTCCTGGAATGACCTCCTGCTCGGTTTCGTAGAGCCTGAAATGCTGCACGATCCAGCTCTTGGTAAGCTGGTCGAGGATGTACAAGGGCAGGGAAAGGAGCAGGAAGAGGCGGATCATGGCGGGCAGAAATGACGAATGACGAATGTAAAATGACGAATGTCAGAGCGAGGGAATCGAGCCAGGTCGTGAATCGGCCTCATTCGACATTTGTCATTCTGCATTCGTCATTGGCGCAGCAGTTCACGCGGGCTCCAGCACGACCTTGAGCAGGCCTTCCTTGTTGTCGTAGAGACGCTTGAACCAGCCGGCGCCTTCGGCCAGCGGGGCCACGGCGCTGAGCAGCGGCTCCACCTGGATGCTGCCGTCCTGAATGCGGCGGATGGCTTCAGGATACTCACCGGCGCAGGAGCAGGAGCCCTTGATGGTGAGCTGGCGGGTGACGACTTCCTGAAGAGGGAAGGGGGTGTTGGGCTGCAGATTGCCAATGAGCACCACCTGGCCGCCTTTGCGCACGCTGCGGATCGCGAGATCGAGAGGAGCGCCGGCACCCACGACTTCAAAGCTGGCGTCAGCGCCGTCGCCGCCGCAGATCTGGCGGATGTGCATGGCCAGGCCTTCCTGCTTGGCGTTGAAAGTTTCCTCGGCGCCCAGCTTGCGGGCGAGCTCCAGACGGCTGTCGTCGAGATCCACGGCGATCACCTTTTCCCAGCCGCGTGCTTTCAGCGCCTGAATGACCAGCAGACCGATCAAGCCCGCGCCCACGACGACGGCGGTGCCGCCATTGGCTTCTTCGGCGTCGCTCTCCACCTCGGCTCCGTGGTTGTGCTCGCAGTCATGGCCGCAGCCTTCGTGGTGGGCGTCTTGGAAGGCCTCGCCCACTTCGATGCCATCTGCCAGGTTCACCGCATGCAGGGCGATGGAGACTGGCTCGGCAAAGGCGGCCTTTTCATACGAAAGCTCGTCCGGAATGCGGTAGAGGATGCGGGTTGGCAGGGCGATCTTTTCAGCAAAGCAGCCATGGCGGCGGTATTCGCCGGGGGAGACGCCGAGCACCTTGCGGTTCGGGCAGAGATTGACGTAGCCCAGCTTGCACTCCTCGCACTCGCCGCAGTATTCGGTGGAGTCAAAGGTCACGCGGTCGCCGAGGTTCCAGTCGGTCACGCCTTCGCCTACGGCGATGATTTCACCGGCTGCCTCATGGCCCATGACGATGGGCATCTGGCGGCGTCCGCTGCGGCCGTCCATGCCGTGGATGTCGCTGCCGCAGATGCCGCACGCGGCGATTTTGACCAGCACTTCGCCAGCGGCTGCGGTGGGTTCAGGGAATTCGAGGTCGTAGTTGAACTCGGAGGGGGCGGTGAGGACGAGCGCTTTCATGGGGAGCGCGGATCATGCCTCGGGTGGGGCGGGAGGCAAGGACGTTCGCAGATCAGTCGTCGCCGCCCACCTTGCCGCGCCCTTCTTTGATGCCGGCGCGATGGCGCTTGCCCGCCACGTAGCGGCGTTTCAGGCCCCGGGGGCGGGCGCGGGTCTGGCGGCGGACTTTTTCGCGGTCGTTCTGGATTTCCATCTGCGCGGTCTTGAAGGCGGCCTCCAACCGGTCGCATAGCTCCTGCCGGGCGATCAGGCGGTTCTGCGACTGCGAGCGCTCGCGCTGGCAGCGCACCTCCAGGCCGCTGGGGATGTGGCGCAGCACCACGGTGGAGCTGGTCTTGTTGATTTTCTGGCCGCCCGCGCCGCCGCCGCGAATGAACGACTCCTCCAGATCCTCCTCACGGATGCGGAGTTTCTGCATGCGGGTGCGCAGCGCGGGGGCATCAGGCAGATCGGCCATGCTCAATCATCGGGGCAGGGGAGCCTTGCTGCAACCGCTGCGTTTGCATTGCATCCTGCTCGCATCCCGCTATGGCTGGACGATGGAAGAATACCACCGCCTGCTGCGCAAAGTGCTCGAACACGGAAGCTACCGTGAGGACCGCACCGGCACAGGGGCGTACTCCGTGTTTGGCGAGCAGAGCCGCTACGATCTCAGCACCACCTTCCCGCTCGTCACCACCAAGAAGCTGCACCTACGCTCCATCATTCACGAACTGCTGTGGTTCCTGAAAGGGGACACGAACGTGAAGTACCTGCGCGACAACAAAGTCACCATCTGGGACGAATGGGCGGACGAAAACGGCGATCTCGGCCCCGTCTATGGCGCGCAGTGGCGGCGCTGGCAGGGCTCACCCGAGGCGGAGACTCACGACCAGATCGCCAGTCTCATTCACGGCATCAAAACGAATCCTTACAGCCGCCGGCACATCGTTAGCGCCTGGAACGTGCCGCACATCGACAAAATGGCGCTGCCCCCCTGCCACTGCCTGTTTCAGTTCTTTGTCGATCGCGGGCGGTTGAGCTGCCAGCTCTACCAGCGCAGCGCGGATCTCTTTCTTGGCGTGCCCTTCAACATCGCCAGCTACGCCCTCCTCACGATGATGGCCGCCCAGGTCTGCGATCTTCAGCCCGGCGAATTCGTCCACACCTTCGGCGACCTCCACCTCTACAAGAACCACATCGATCAGGCCAAACTCCAGCTCACCCGCGAGTGCCGTGCCCTGCCCGTGATGAAGCTGAATCCTGACGTGAAGGAAATCGACGCCTTCAAATACGAAGACTTCACGCTGGAAGATTATGATCCGCATCCCGCGATCAAGGCGGAGATTGCGGTGTGAGGGCTTGTGGAGCGCGGAATTGATGTAGCAGCACTCCGCAAGAACCAAACGCTCAGCCTTCTTCATCAGCCTGTGCCTCACCGAGGATCAGCGTGGTTGCGATGTTGGGGCGTCGTCACCTCCCCAGCGTGAGCGACCTGCTGCGGAATAAATTCCGCGCTCCAAAGAGTGATCGCAAGAGATCGGTAGTGAGGTGAAAGATCGCGCCCATCAGCGCACTTTCACAGCGATGAGTCCGCTAACGCTCGTGAGTACGCGGACGCGGCGACGTCATTTGATGAAACGCTAAGGAAAAGTGAAGCAACAAAAAATGCCGCAGCACGATGGCTGCGGCACAAGTTTTGACCTTGGCTCGATGACTCGGCTCTGCTCCTACCTCCCCGTCTCGATCATCCGGGCGAACTCGGCGAAGAAGTACTTCGCGTCATGCGGGCCGGGGGCGGCTTCGGGGTGGTATTGGACGCTGAGCACGGGGGCCTCGCGGTGGCGCATGCCTTCCACGGTGCCGTCGTTGAGATTGATGTGCGTGACCTCGACGTTGCCGGGCAGGGAGGAGGGATCGATGGCGAAGCCGTGGTTCTGGCTGGTGATGGACACCTTGCCGTTGCGCAAGTCTTTGACGGGCTGGTTGCCGCCGCGATGGCCGAACTTGAGCTTGAAGGTCTTGCCGCCGTAGGCGTGGCCGAGGATCTGGTGGCCGAGGCAGATGGCGAAGATGGGCGTTTTGCCGATGAGCTCCTTCACTTCCTTGTGGATGTAGTCGAGCGCGGCGGGATCGCCCGGGCCGTTGGAGAGGAAGACACCGTCGGGGTTTTTGGCCAGGACGTCCTTGGCGCTGGTGGTGGCGGGGACGACATCCACGCGGAAGCCGTTCTGGCGCAGGCGGCGCAGGATGTTGCGCTTCACGCCGAAGTCATAGGCCACGATGTGGTGCTTCGCTTCAGGAAGGGGGTGGCGCACGACGCCATCGGCAGCGGGTTCGCGATTCTGGCTGGGGCTGGGGATGTCCCAGTCGCCGCTTTCGAGGCCTTCGGGGTCCCAGAGGTAGGGGCTCTTGGTGGTCACTTCCTTGACGAAGTCGCTGCCTTCCATGAGCGGGCTGCTGGCGGCCTGCTTCACCGCTTCTTCAGCCGTGACACCAGTGGTGATGACGGCGCGCATCGAGCCCCGGGTGCGAAGGTGGGCGGTCAGCGCGCGGGTGTCCACGCCCTGGATGCCGGGGATGTTCCACTGCTTGAGGAAAGCGTCGAGGCTCTGCGTGCTGCGCCAGTTGCTGGGCACGTCGCAGAGTTCTTCGATGACGAAGCCGCGCACGTGGGGGGCGTCGCTCTCCATGTCGAGCGGGTTCACGCCGTAGTTCCCGATCATGGGATACGTCATGGTCACGATCTGGCCGCGATAGGAAGGATCGGTGAGGACCTCCTGATATCCGCTCATGGAGGTGTTAAAACAAATTTCGCCGGAGTGGGTGGCATCGGCGCCGAACGCCGTGCCTTCAAACACTCGGCCATCTTCGAGAGCAAGGAGGGCTTTCTTCATCAAGGTTTCGCCACTGGTCATAGCCAGAAGGGCGGGGGGTGCAAGGGGTAAGACTGGTGACGGAAGGGAATACGAAGTGGATGGCCGCAAAGAGGCGCAAAAAGAGGCGAAAATGGGGGGCGCGGGAGGCTGGTGCGTCCTCGTGCGCAGCCTAGGGCTCCACCCAGAGCTGATCGCAGGTGATGATGAGCATTTGCAGGATGTCTTCCTGCTCAAACTCGGGCTTGCCCGTGGGTTTCCACAGGCCGACCAGACGCGCGGCACCGCTGGGAATGAGGGTGCCGGTGGTGAGGTGGACGGCCTGGTAATCCGTGAGCGGCAGCTCCAGGCTGCGGCCCTGCGAGTCGAGGATGTGCTCCCGATGCTCCAGCGGCTCGGCGGGGTGGAATTCCAGGCTGATGCTGGACTCAATCGCGCGGCCATCGGATCTGCCAGCCGGCTCGATGGAGAGTGTGAGGCCGATCTGGCGCACGTCTTGGTCAAACTCGGTCTCGCCTTTGTCATTCACTTTCACAGCGCTGAGAGAGGTGTGCTCGCGCGCCTGGGTGGCTGTGGCCAAGGTGCCAAACTTGGTCTCGATGCGTGCGGTGCTCAGCGCCTGCACCGTGCCGGATTTCACGGCGGCAAGGAGGGCATCGAGTTCGGCGCGGTGGTCGCACTTACCGGCGGCCTGGGCGGTTAGCTGGCGCAGCAGCGGGCCCGGCCCTTGAAACAACTGAGCAGTGTAGGCGATGGTTCTGGGCCAGGGGCGGCAGCTCCACTCCACATAGGCCTCCACCAGATCGAGATTGTTCTGAGTGTTTCGCACGATCAGCAGAGCGTGCAGGGGATCGTAAATGGCGGTGGCTCCCTCCGGAAAAAGGATGCCAGAAGCTTCGAGCACGGACTGGGCGGTGCGCGGTGCTTTGCCGTTTGGCTTCTCTGACGGTGGAGAATCCAGCAAGTTGCCTGAAGAAGACAGGAAATCAGGCGGCACCTTGAAGCTCTTCGTATGCCAGGATTGGGGATCGGGCGGAACAAAGACGGACGCTGGGGTCGGGCTGTCTCGGGGCGGCTTTATCTGCGTGACCACCTCGCATTTTAAAAACGTGGCCCACAGCATGCCCTCGGCATCGCGGCCTGTGGGCCTGTGCAGGCTCAGCAGGCGGGTGCCTCCTGCGGCCATCACGAGGCTGGTGACGGTTTTTGTTGAGTGGATGTCCGATACGGGGAGATCAAAACGCAGAGCGGAGGCGGGATCGCGAAAGGTCTCGCGGCGCAGGGCGGGCGGTGCGGGGCTCAGCTCGTAGGAGAGCACGACGTTCAGCGTGCGGCCATCGGCATTCAGCGTGGGCTCGATCTCGAAAATGGAACCTACATCACGATAGGCGATGCCGGGCATGGGGCGGCCTTTGGCATTCAGGCCAAACTCCTCCACGTAAACATGCTCACTGCTGCTGATGTTTCTGGCGCTGACTTCGGACGGGGACTCGAGGAACAGGGAATTGATGAAGCGGCCCTCTCCTCGTGCCACGGCGGCCTCCACCTGGGTCCACATTCCAGCATGGTCGCTGGCTGCGGCAGAGGCATGGGCGAGATCGCGCAAAAAGGCGGCAGGAGCCTGCACGGTGTGCAGCATACAGGCGATGGATTTGGGGGCTTTTTCCAGCGCCTCGTCTGCCAGAACCCCGATGCGCTCGATGTTGTCCGGCGTGTTGATGATCTGCAGCACGTCGTTTTGCTGCACCACGCTGGCTCCCTGGGCGGCGGGGACTCCCTTTTCTTCCAGCCATTTCTGCAGAGAGAGAACGGGCCAGCCAGTGTCGTATGGGAGCAGTCCCTCCGGCACACGCAACGCGGCGGCCTGCAGGCCCTTGGGGGCATACTTGGGGAGTGCAGGCGGCTGCGGCGGAGCCACCCTCACAGGCTTCTGCACATGAATCGTGGTGGTGAGAAAGACCGCCCACAGACGGTCTTCGGGGGCCTCGGATTTCCCTGGCGGCGGAGCAGTGACCCCGATCAGCTTGGTGGTGCCGCTGGCGCTGGAGATGGCCGTGGAAAACTCCGCCTGGAAAAAATGGGTCGTGGTATATTCGGCCACATTGCCGGTGCCGGGATCGGTGATGCCGACGGGGCTCTGCTCAGGCGGGGCCAGAGTCAGTTGGAGATTGAAAGGGATGTCGATGGTGATCCCGTCGGCGCTGAGGGTGGGATCCATTTGGAATTTCAGTCCGAGCGGGCGCGTCTCCCGCTGCAGGGTGGCGTGGCCCTGGGTGTCAAGGCTCAGCCCGGTGGTGTGAAAATGCTCCAGTGAGGAGGTGGAGGTGGCGCGTGTGCCGGACTGGATCTGCAGCCACGCATCGTTGACGACGCGCAGCTTGGAATCGGGTTGCTTCGCCTGTTCGAGCAGCTTGCGCAGTTCCGCGCTGGCATTCGCCTTGTGCGCGGTCGCCTCATTGGTCTGGCGGATGATTTCTCCTGGCCCTTCAATGACGGTGATAGTGCAAATGAGGTCGCGTGGAAAGCCTTCGCCTGTGGACTTCACAAACGCCTCAATGACATCGAGCATCTCGGGCGTGTTGTGCATGCGCAGGGTGCTGGTGCCGCTGTCGTAGAATGAGGTGGCACCCGGCGGAAAGCTGATGCCCATCTGGGATAAAACATCCTTCGAAGTCAGGATGGGCGGTGGCTTGAGCGGCTGCATGATTCCATCAGGCGAGCCAAAGGGGTCCGTTCCGGCGGCAGGTGCTGTTTCTGGTCTCGCAGCAAAGGGGTCAACACGGGTATCTACCTCCGGCGGAGGCGCTGCCTTGCTGCGTGCCATGGGACGCAGATCGAAATCGACCTTGAACTCGCGCGTCTTCATCGCCACGGGCGCCGCGTTCACGGCCAGGCCGCAGGCGAAGGCGAAGAGCATGAGGAGACTGCGTAGGCGAAGCATCCTGCGAGATTACGGGAGGCGGCGTGGCGATGTCGAGCCTGCATTTCGGCCATGCCGTAGGACGGATGTGGCGACAGACCGTCCGTCTGCGAGCGTGCTGCAAGGTCCACGGCGTACGAACGTCCTCGCAGTCGGGCGGTTTGGCGGAGGGAGTTGGGGTGCTTGAGAAAGCACCGCGCGCCAAACACAACCGAACTACGGACGGAGAGTGGCGTGCCTCACTTCGCCTCCGCGATCTCCAGCCGAGGAAACAGCGGCACGGGCGCGCCGAGTTGGTGGCCGCTGGGGAGCAGGCCCCATTTGAGGTCGCTGATTTTGAAGCCTTCTGGCAGCGTCCAGCCGACCTGGGCGCGGGCGGTGGCCATGGCCGTGGGCATGATGGGATTGAGCAGCACGCTGACGTGCGTGAGCGCCTCCGCCAGGTGGTAGAGCACGCTGTCCAGGCGGGCGGCCTGCTCGGGGTCTTTGGCGAGTCCGAAGGGCTTGGTGCTGTCCACAAACGCATTGGCATGCGTGACGATCTTCCACGCGGCGGCGATGCCTTCGTGGATGTCCCAGCCGTTCATCTTTTCAAGGTAGAGCGGCAGGGCCTCCGCGACGGTCTGGCGCAGGGCCTGGTTGATTTCGTCATCGTAGTCGCCCGGCGTCAGAAGGCCTGCGCGATACTTCTGCGCCATGTTGATGGAGCGGTTGAGCAGGTTGCCCAAACCGCCGGCGAGTTCCTTGTTGTAGGACATGTCGATGCGCTCGCCGCTGAAGTCGGCGTCGTAGCCGGTGGCGATGTCGCGCATGAGGTAGTAGCGCAGGCCGTCGGGCGTGAAGGTGTCTGCGAGCACGTTGGGGTCGATGACGTTGCCGAGGCTCTTGCTCATCTTGGCACCCTTCACATTCCACCAGCCATGGACGACGAGCTTGGGGATCTCTGCGTCGGTGAATCCGAGCGCGTGCAGCATGATGGGCCAGTAAACGGCATGCGCGGGCATGAGGATGTCCTTGCCGATGATCTCAGCATCCGCAGGCCAGATTTTTTCAAATTGCGGCAGGCCCTCGTTGCCCACTTCAGCGGCCAGATAACCGGCAAAGCTGATGTAGTTGGAGAGGGCGTCAAACCAGACGAAGTTCACCGAGTCTTCGTCAAAGGGCAGGGGAATGCCCCAGCTCAGGCGGTCCTTCGGACGTGAGATGCAGAGGTCAATGCCGCCGGAGCCTTCGAGGGCGTTGAGCACGTCATTGGCACGGTGGGGCGGGTAGATGAAGTCAGGATTGCCGCGAATGTAGTTTTTCAGCCATTCCGTGTGCTCGCTGAGCTTGAAGTACCAAGCATCTTCCTCACGCCATTCGACCTCGCCCCACTCCTCGCCAAAGTTGCCATCAGGGCCGCGCTCTTTGTCGGTGAGGAACTGCTCCTGCCGCACGCTGTAGTGGCCGCTGTAGCTCTTTTTGTAGAGCTGGCCTGCGTCATGCAGCTTTTGCAGCATGGCTTGGACCACGCGCTTGTGTTTGATGTCGGTAGTGGCGGCCCAGCCGTCGAAGCGCACGTTCAGCTTGTCCCACAGCGCGGTGAAGTGGGTGGTGACACCGTCCACGAACTCCTGCGGCGTCAGGCCGGCCTTCTCGGCGCTTTTCTGCACCTTCTGGCCGTGCTGATCCACGCCGGTGAGGAAGTACACCTCGCGCCCGTTGAGCCGCTGGAAGCGGGCCATGACGTCCGCCAGCACCTTCTCATAAGCGTGGCCGATGTGCGGCGGCGCGTTGGTGTAATCAATGGCGGTGGTGATGTAGTAGGGCTTCATGGTTGGGTCGCGTCGCCTCCATGCCTCCCTTCCTCCTGCAATTCAAGTGTTCCTGCGGGGGAATGCGCTGGCGGGGATCAGCGAACGAGGCCGACAAGAGCGCTTGCGACGGTTGCGACAAGCGAGATGGCCACGTAAATGATCAGCATCGTGGCGGTGAACTTCCAGACGCGGCGCTGCTCCGAGAGTGCTGCGGTCAAATCGGTAAACGACTGAGATTTTTCGAGGCTGGCAATGTTGGCTGCATACCTGCTCAGTTTCCTGGCAGGATAGTAAGTCAGCGCGCCAAAGATCGCGTAGATGACAAACAGGATGATCATCTCAGGCCCGCCCATGTTGCGGATGCCCGACTTGGACATGAGTCCGATCAGTCCCCCGCCAAGCAAGACGAGGCAACCCAGCGTCAGCAACGAGAAACTGATCCACAGCAGAACGGCAATGGTACGCACCCAAGGCCGGGTGTTCGTGAGTTCCTCGATCACCGCGAAGGGCACGGTGCCTTTGGTGTCGCCTGCCGCTACTATAACGTTGGAGGATGGTGCCGCGTAGGGATTCAGGCTGTCAGTCGGCTTTGAGGCCGGCGATCTCCTGACCAAGGCACTCAGGGAAGATAAGGGCGCTTTGTTTTGCGGGGCCGGCGAGCTGCCGAAAATCTCAGTCAATCCCTGCCAGCCGGACATGCCTTCCCGCCAGCCCCAGTCGCTGGGTAGAAACTGGCCGGATTTCAGCCCCTCCTCAATCTGGGAGGCATTGAAGGAGCCAAGCTCCTGACCTTCGCGGGTGACCTGATAGACGCTCATGTGTGCCCGGCCTGTAGCAGCGACCCGTCCCGGATGTCTAGATATTTTATCGATGCATGGGCAAAAAAGGGCTGTTTGCGGATGGGAAGCTGAATGAAGCCCCAGCGGGCGCAAGAACGCCAGCGCTCGCGAGCCTGGTTATCCTTAAAACGCCGAGGCTTGTCACCGCAGTCCAAGACGCTCCGCGCCTAGATGAGCGCTGGCGCTCTCGACGCCGCGCTCAAGAGCGCATCACGGTCTGCCAATCACAGGTGCCTTGAGATCACTTCGGCAGCATCGTGAGATACTGCTCGTTCATCTGCTTCACCTTGGTGCGCATGGGGGCGAGCTGCGGCTGCAGCTTGGCCAGCTCGGCGGTGGCTTCAGCGATAATCTTGTCCTTCTCGGGGATCTCCTTGGTGGCGGCGGCGATGGTGGCTTCAGCGTCGGTCTTTTTCTTCCTGGCACCTTCAAAGTCGGCGCTCGCTTTGGCGACTTCGGCCTTCTTTGCGTCGAGGACTTTTTGCTCGGCATCCAGCTTGCCATGGGCGGCGGCGTAGGCCTGTTCCAGCGGGGGCAGCGCGGCCTTGGCGGCGGCGATGGCGGCATTCAGCGGAGCCACCTTTTCGGCGAGAGCTTTTTCCAGCGCAGCTGGCGCGGCCTGCTTCTCGGCGAGGGCCTTGCCCTGGGCTTCGATTTCCTTCTGGATGGCGTCACGCTGGGCGCGTGGCGTGGCGGCCTGTTTCTCAGCGGCGGCGAGTTCGCTCTTCGCTTGGGCGAGCTGCTGCTCGGCGGTCTTGATTGCTGCCAGGGCTTTGTTCACGCCTTGCGGATTGTTGGCGGCATGAGCCACGTCATGGGCTTTCACGGCGCTGGCTTTGGCATTCTTTTTCGCGTTCACCTCAGCTTCCGCTGCCTTGATGGCATTGGCAATGTCCGCCACAGCTTTCTCGGCTGCCGCCACTTTGGCAGTGAGGGCGGGATCGCCTGCTTTGGCGGCGAGTTCTTTCTTGGCCGCAGCCGTGGCGTCACCTGCAGGCTTTTGCTTGGCGCGGGTGTCGTACAGGGCTTTTTCAGCGGCAGCCTGGGCGGCAGTCGCCGCAGCCAGCGCGGCCTCCGCGTCTTTGTCGGTCTTGGCTTTGGTGGCAAGGTCTGCGGTGGCATCGGCATGCGCTTTCCTGGCTGCGGCCAGGGCGGCTTCTTTCGGAGCCACGGCATCCTGTTTGGCCTTCACGGCTTTCTCCGGGGCGGCAAGTTTGCCATTCACTTCCGCGAGGCTCTTCTTCTTGCCATCGATGAGTTTGGCGATGTCTTCAGCGGCTTTCTTGGCGGCGGCGATGGCTTCGTCCTTGGCTTTGGCAGCGGCGGCGATTTCAGCTTCCTTGCTGGTGATGATGGCCTTCTGCTCGTTCACCTTGGCAGCGGCGGCGGCGTCTGCATCGCGGGCGGGTTTGATGGCGGTTTCGAGGCCGGCCTGCTCTGCCTGCACTTTCTTCAACGCGGCTTCCAGTCCGGGCTGGGCGGCGATGGATGCGGCGATGGCTTTTTTGGAGTCCTCAATGCGTGCTGCCGCGGAGACCTTGGCGGCTTCAGCGTCTTTCTTGGCTTCGGTGAAATCGGTGAAATCCGCTTCGAGCTTGGCGAGCTTTTCTTTCTCGGCCAGCACGCCGGTGTTGAACTGCGCGGCCTTGAGTTCGGTGGGCACCTTTTGCAGGATGCCGATTTCCACGGTCGCAGACTTTGCGGCAGCCTGGGCGGCTGCGAGGTTGTTTTTGCCGGTGACGGCATTTGACTCGGCGTTCTTGACGCGATCCGGTCCGGCTTTCACCAGCGCGGGCAGTTTCGGCAGCTCGGCTTTCTTCGCTGCGATGCCCTCGGCAGTGGCCTTGATCTTGGCGTCGGTTTCCGTGATGAGCTTGTCGAGGTCTGTCGGGGCGGCTGGTGCGGCGCCCAGTTCGGCCTTGGCTTTGGCGAGAGCAGCGGCGAGCTGGTCTGCCTTGGCCTTCACGGGGGCAATCTTCTGCTGCTCTGCCTTGGCGGCGGCGAGCTTGGCTTCGGTGTCTTTGACCTTGGCGGTCAGGGCGGCGTCACCGGCCTTGGCGGCGAGTTCTTTTTTAGCAGCTTCCAGCGCGGCGCTGGTGTCAGCCACGGCCTTGTCCGCAGCAGCCAGTTTGGCGGCTTCCGCAGCCACCGGGGCGAGCTCTTTTTCCTGCGCAGCGATCTTGGCGGACTTTTCAGCGTGGGCTTTGATGGCGGCGGTGCGGGCGGCCTTGTCCTGCTCGGCCTTGGTGCGGGCGGCTTTCAATGCGGCCAGGGCTTTCTCGTCGTTGGCGATCTCGCCGGGGAGGTTCTTGCTGCGCGCTTCATTGGCGGCGACTTCGGCACGGACTTTGGCCAGGGCTTCATCGCGTGCCTTGGCATCAGCTTCGGCGGATTTGATGGCGGCCTGCAGGGCGGGGAGCTTGGTGGTGAGCTCGGCCAGACGCTGCTCGGTCTGCACGATGCGCTGGGCGATGAGGGAAGGATTGCTGGTGAGCTGGCCGTTTTCCGTCAGCTTGGGCGTGGCGATGTCCCACATCTTGATCTCACCGCGCCAGTTGGCGGAGATGGCGGTCTTGGAATCGAAGAGGGCGATCACCTTGGTGACGAGATCTCCCTGGCTGGGAGCTTCGCCGAGCTTGTTGCCGTTGATGTCCCAGACGCGGACGAGGCCGTCGTTGCCTGAGGAAACGATCTTGCCATCGGGGGTGAAGGAAACGGACTGCACGCCGCCACCGTGGGCGGCCCAGTTTTTGACCTGCTTGCCTTCGCTCATTTCCCAGGTGCTGATGGTGCCGTCCATGGAGCAGGAGGCGAGGATGTTGGAGTCCGCGCGCCATGCCAAGTCCACGCAGGAGGCCTTGTGCTGGCCGAGGGGGTAGAATTCACCGCCGTTGGCGGCTTCCCACACGTTCACATTGCCATTGCGGTCGCTGGTGGCCAGCAGCACGCCGTCCGGGCTGAAGGCGGTGCTCATGACCCATTCCGTGTGCTTGTTGATGACGTATTCTTCCTCGCCGGTGGCGGTGTTGTACGCCTTGACCTTCTTCGAGGGGCTGCCGATGACGATCATTTTGTGATCCGGGCTGATGTCGGCGGACATGACCTGATCGAACTCTTTGCCGACCTCGGTGATGCGTTTGCCGGTTTTGACATCCCACACAATGGCGTGGCCGTTTTTCCCCGCACGACCGCCGCCCATGATGAGCAGGGAGCCATTGCGGCTGAAGCGCAGGCTGCGCGCATAGCCTTCGGTGTAGGGGAAGATGCCGACGAGCTGCCTGGTGTCGGTGTCGTAGAGCAGGATCTGCTTGGGCGCAGCCAGAGCCATCAGCGACGTCCACGGACTGGCGGCCATGGCCGTGATGGCGGTGGTGTGCTGGGTGACGATGACGGGCTCCAACAGCACATGCTCAGGTTTGGCGATGGGGCCTTCCGGCTTGCCGCTGGTGACGGTGACGGCCATGTCCACCTTCGGCTTGGCGGATTTTTTGGCGATGCTCGACTTGGTGTCCAGCACACCGCCTTTGATCCAGGCGGCGATGAGATCGAGATCCTTCGGCCCCAGAGGCGCGCCTTCCGGCGGCATGAAGGGCTCCTCCTTCTTCGCACAGGTGCTCCAAATGCGACTGCTGTCGGCATTGCCGGGATCGACCACGGAGCCACCGCCACCGCCGTTCATGAGCGCGCCGAAGCTCGTCAGATCGAGATCGCCCTTCTTTTTGTCAGGATTGTGGCAGGAGAAGCATTTGTTCTCCAGCAGCGGGCGGATGTGATCCTGATAGGTGATTTTTTCGGCAGCGTCCTGGGCATGAAGGGACACTGCGGCGAAAGCCGCGCAAGTCAGCGAAAGGGTGGTTTTGGACAGCATAGGGGGGTGACGTCGAGAATTACGCCACAGAAAGGCGACGACTTTCGGCTATGGCGCAGGCCTTTGCGCAAATTTTGTCAGCGATTTTGCGGCTTTTGCCAGTAGGCGTCGTCGTTCCAGTGGGAGTAGAGCCGCTTCTGCTGGAGGAAATTGGCGATCACCACCATCAGCAAAGTGCAGGAGAAACCCATGATGGCAAAGTCCAGCACGACCTGCATGGCGGTGACATTTCCGAGCTCCTCCATGGGGCGGCTGCGGGCGCTCAGCCCCTCGATGGTGCCGATGGGGAAACGAATCAGGATCAGCACCTCCAAAGTGATGAGCAAAGGGCCAAAAGGCGCATGGAGGTTGGGAATTTCCCTCCTTTTGCGGCTGAGGTGCCGCATGTCGCGCAGGCAACGCAGCGGCATGAACAGATTGGCCACAGGGACGAACCACCAGAGACCGGACGCACGGCTGCGGCGCACCACACCGCCATACAGTTTTTTCAGCGAAGAGAAGGCGCAGCCCTGCCAGATGGCTGTGGCGATCTTGCTGATAGCCGTCGCAAAAATGACATGGTTCATGCCCAGGGAGTGAGTGAGCCATGTCGCCAGCATTTTCAGCCATTCTGGCCACAAGGACTCCTCAACAAGGTATGATAGATGAATCAGCGCCAAGGTGGCCCAGCAGGTGAGTTCAAACACCAGCGCCACACTGCACAGGATCGTTCCAATCCACAGCGCGGCAGGCTGCCCGGGCTGCGACAGGACTACGAGCGTAGCCTGTGGCGGCGCATAAACCACTGAAGCACCCGGCAGGCTGGAATCGAACGGTTGAGCGTTGGTAAGCTGCTCCGCGGGCGGTGGCGGAGATTCTGGAATCGGAGGCAGGCTGGGAAGAACCTCCGCTGCCGTGCTCCACTCTGCCATGTCAGATCTCCTGACCCGGGTGTCTCCCTGTAAGCGCCCGCGCTGGATGAGGCCGTGCAGCATGACTCCGCTGATGGGGCCAAACTGGGTCTCCCCGCGCATGTAATACCATTCGGCCATGTAAGTGAGACCTGGAGTGATCTCTCGAGCAAGCTTGGGAGGCTTTATTTCCCCAGCTTGTAGATCGCGCCGTTCCAGTCGAGCACGAGCATCTCCCCGGCGGCGTTGGCGCAGAAGGCGGTCGGTTTGACCAGCACTGTGGGCTTCTTCTTGGGATCAGCAGCAGGAGTCTGCGGGCTGGTGTACAGCAGTTCGTTGCTCAGCTCCTTGCCACTGTCGTCAGTCTTGAGCGCCCAGATTTTGCCGAGGATGAAGTCGCCATAGACATAGGCGCCCTGCAACTCTGGCAGGGCTTTGCCCGTGTAAACGATGCCGCCGGTGATGCTGAGGCCGTCGGCGTGATTGTAAGCGTGGATGGGCTCGATGAACTTGGCGTCGGCGGGCGGGGTGTCGGTCATCAGCGGGAAGGCGGCGGGGCCTTCGCGGAAGTTCCAGCCGTAGTTGCCGCCATTGGTGATCCAGTTGATTTCTTCCCAGATGTCCTGGCCCACGTCCGCGCACCAGAGATGGCCTTTGGCGTCAAAGCTCAGACCCCAGGGATTGCGGATGCCGTTCGCATAGATCTGCGGCAGGGCGTTCACGCCGTTCGCATACGGATTGTCGGCGGGGATGCCGTAAGCTTTCGAGTATTCACGGCTGTTGACGTCGATGCGCAGAATCTTGCCGTAGAGCGTGGCATTGAGCTGGGACATCTTGAGCTCGCCGTTGCGCTTTGAGTTGTCACCCACGCCGATGTAGAGGTAGCCGTCAGGCCCGAAGACAATGTTGCCGCCGTGGTGGTTCCAGTTCACCAGGGGGATTTCCAGCAGCGAGCGCTCGGAGGACTCATCCGCCTTGTCGCCATTGGCCTTCATCTCGGTGATGACGAGGCGCTTCGGCATCTGCATGGTGTAGCAGAGGTAGAAGAGGCCGTTGTCCTTGAACTTCGGGTGGAAGGCCAGCCCGTTGAGCCCTTCCTCAAAGAAGCCGTCCTTCGCCTCCATTCCGCGCGGGGAGAGATCCAGGAAGGTCTTTGCCTCGCTGCCCGCCTCGTCCTTCGGGAGGATCAAAATCTGCCCGCGCTGCAGCGCCAGAAACTCACGGCCGCTGCCATCCTCCGGGATCACCACCGCAATGGGGCGCTCTGTGGTGAGCTTTTCATAGACGCGAGTCAGCTTGTGAGTGTCGGCGGCAAAAGCGGCGGAGGTGAGGAAGGCGAGGCAGAGAAGAGAGCGCATAGGTTCGAGATAGTCAGTCTATGCGGGCAGAGTCTTGCAGGGCAATGAAGATTTTTTGAAGGATGAATCATGCATCTACATTTGCCGGATCAGTCCAATCGGTCGGATGGCGTCCCTAATGGGAAAGCCGTGAAGTTCGCTCTGAGCCTTGCACTCTGCGTCTCTCTCCTTACTTATGCTGCCCGATTACCCCCATGAGCAACGCCACCGCCATCACCCCCACACGCGCCCAAGACTTTCCCGAATGGTACCAGCAGGTCGTTCGTGCCGCCGACATGGCGGAGAACTCCGAGGTGCGCGGCTGCATGGTTATCAAGCCCTGGGGCTACGGCCTGTGGGAAAACATCCAGCGCCAGCTCGATGTGAAATTCAAGGAAACCGGCCATGTGAACGCCTATTTCCCATTGCTCATCCCCCTGAGCTACCTGGAAAAAGAAGCGCAGCATGCCGAGGGCTTTGCCACCGAGTGCGCCGTGGTCACGCATCACCGCCTGGAGGCACAGAAGCAGCCCGACGGCACCACGAAGATGATCCCCACCGGCGAACTCGCCGAGCCGTTCGTGATTCGTCCGACTTCGGAAACGATCATCGGCGCCGCCTTCGCCCGCTGGGTGGAAAGCTATCGCGACCTGCCGCTGCTCATCAACCAGTGGTGCAACGTCATGCGCTGGGAGATGCGCCCGCGCCTTTTCCTGCGCACCGCCGAGTTCCTCTGGCAGGAAGGCCACACCGCACATGAAACTGCCGAGGAGGCCATTGCGGAAACCCGCACCATGCACAAGGTGTACGAAGACTTCATGCGCGATCACCTCGCCATCCCTGTGATCCCTGGCGAGAAAACTGAGCGCGAGCGCTTCCCCGGTGCCGTGCAGACTTTCACCGTCGAAGCCATGGTGCAGGACAAGAAGGCCATTCAGGCCGGCACGTCCCACTACCTCGGTCAAAACTTCGCCAAGGCCGCGAACATCCAGTTCCTCGGCCGTGACAACACACGCCAACTGGCCCACACCACGAGCTGGGGAGTCAGCACCCGCATGATTGGCACGGTCATCATGGCCCATGGCGATGACGACGGCGTGATCATCCCGCCACGCGTGGCACCCAATCAGATCGTCATCCTGCCCGTCACGCCGAAGGTGGATACGCGGGATGAAGTCATCGCCGCCTGCGAAGCGCTGGCGCAGACCCTGCGTACACAAACCTTCGCCGGCGAGCCGCTGCGCGTTCATGTGGACAAGCGCGACCTGCAGGGCGGCGCGAAGAACTGGGAGTGGATCAAGAAAGGCGTGCCAATGCGCCTCGAAATGGGCCCCCGCGACATCACCAGCCGCAGCGTGGCCGTTTGCCGCCGCGATCAGGGGCCGAAGGCCAAGGAGTTCGTGCCGAAGGAAGACTTCATCCAGTCTGTGAAGGATCGACTGCAGGAGATTCAAGATGCGCTGCTCGCCCGTGCCATCGCCCTGCGCGATGCCAACATGAAGAAGCTCGAAACCCTGGAGGAGTTCAAAGCCTTCTTCGCGGAAGACTCCGAAGGTGGCTTCGCCCTCATGCACTGGGCCGGCAGCAGCGACGATGAAGACACTCTCAGCAAAGACCTGAAGGTCACCATCCGTTGCGTCCCGCACGGAGACCAGTTTGCCGAGGAAGGGAAGTGCTTCCTCACCGGCAAGCCAAGCTCACGCCGCGTGGTGTTTGCGCGGAGTTATTGAGGCGGCTTATAGGCTGACGACAGTCGCGGCAGCGTTTTGGAGTGCGCCGGTCCTCCGACGCTTTCGAGTGTCCATCGGCCTGCGGAAAGCTCCAGAGGGCTGGATCATTGATTCGCTTCGCTCACCCCTTCGGGGCAGCCTGCGGCTGTCTATCTACGCTGCGCTACGGTTCCAGGACGCAAGGCGCGCTTGTCAAACCTCTCGCTTTTCGACAACCTCGCCTCATGCCACACATCATCGACTGGCCCCACGCGCCGCCTCATAGGCTCACCGAGCGCGGGACCTATTTTGTGACGGCAGCCACCTACCTCAAAGCGAATCATTTCCGCAGCCCCAAGCGTCTGGAAGTCCTTCAGCGCGGCCTCCTGTCCGTCGCAAAAGAATACGGTTGGAACTTGGAAGCGTGGGCGATTTTTTCCAATCACTACCACTTCGTCGCCAAATCACCCGCAGATCCAGGTTCGTTGCAGGAAATGCTCAAAGTGCTGCATGTGAAGCTGGCGGGCTGGGTCAACAAACTGGATGAGACACCAGGCCGGAATGTGTGGCATAATTTTTGGGAGACCCAGCTCACGCATCCGACCTCGTACTTCGCACGGCTGAACTACACCCATGCAAACGCTGTCCATCATGGACTTGTCCAGGCAGCCAGAGACTATCCCTGGTGCTCTGCATCATGGTTCGAGCAAACCACCAGCACTGCCATGGCGAAGTCCATCCAGCGCTTCAAAACCGACAGGGTGAAAGTGGAAGACGACTACGACGTGGATCGTGACTGGTGATCACCGCGAATTGCTTCTGGGTCACCAAACCACGCGGCAGCGTTTTGGAGTGCGCCGGTCCTCCGGCGCTTTCGAGCGTTCTTTAGCCTGCGAAAAGCTCCAGAGGACTGGAGCACTCCAAAACGCAAAGCGCTCGCGGAGAGCCTGACCCCTACCGCAGAATCTCCCCTTTCGTCACATCTCCCGGCACATCCAGCAGCATGATCTGATTGATGGTCTTGAACTGCGCGTGGTCGGCCACCTCCCAGACGATCTTCTTGTCACGGGTGACTTCGATGACCTGGGCCTGCTCGCCGATGTGGCCGTGGCCGAGATAAACGCAGAAGACGGTGTTGCCATTGGGCAGGCGCTGGCAGCCGGCCATGAGGCGCAGGGTGTAGCCGGGGATGTCGTTTTCAGCGAGCTCCCAGACGATGTTTTCTTTCGCGTCGAGTTCGCGCACCTGATGGCCGTCGCCACAGGTGATGAGCATGCCGCCCTCGGGCAGAGGCACGACCTCATGCGGATCTCCCGGCACCTTGATCTGGCGCAGCACTTTGCCGTCGCCATCAAGTTCAACGATTTTGCCCTCGCCCTTGAAGCAGACAAGGTAGTGACCGTTGGCGAGCTTGCGCGTGCCGCGGAACTGGTTGTGCAGCTTAATCTCAGGCGCTGCGGTCAGCTTGATTTCCTTGGCAATCTTGCCGGCGCGATCCACCTCAATGATGCGGCTGGTGCCACACTCCACGATCATCACATTCCCATCCGGCAGCGGCTGGCAGGAATGCACCTCGACTTTAACATCCGTCGGCGCTTTGTACTCCCACACGATCTTCTTGTCTGGTGTGACCTCCAGGGCGCCACTGACAAAGCAGAAGAGGTAGTTTCCATTCGGCAGCTTCCAGCAGTCCTGCGGGCTTTTGCAGTCCCACTGCCATTCGATTTTGCCTTCGGCGGATACCACGCAGACCTTTCCGCCGCCGTAGTCGCAGCAGAGAAAGGGATGCGCCGCAGAAGCGGTGGCGACGAGAGCAAAGAGAATGGCGAGGAGTCGGATCATGGTGAAGGTCGGGATGGAGTCCGACATCAACGCATGCCGGAAGGCGTTTGCTTCAACTCATTCTCAGCGCCCTCCCGTCAAAAAATCAGCGGATGAAGTAGCTCAAGTTCTCCAGCTCCACGGCCAGATCGACGCTGTTCACCACGACGTGTTCCGGCACGTCGAGCACGGTCGGGGAAAAGTTCAAAATGGCCTGGATGCCGTGTTGAACCAGATCATTGACCACGGACTGGGCATTGCTGGCGGGCACGGTGAGGATGGCCATTTTCACATTTTGGCGGCGGATGAATTCGGCCATTTCTGTCATTGGCAGCACGGGCACGCTAATTTGAGGCACCTTGCGCGGAGCGAGGTCGAAAGCCGCAGCGACCTCGAAGCCCTCCTTGCGGAAGCCGCCGTAGCGCAGCAGGGCTGAGCCGAGATTGCCGACGCCGACCAGTATGACGGGCTGCAGCTTGTTCTGCCCCAGCACATCCCCGATCGTGCCGCTGAGCGCGTCCACGTTGTAGCCCAGACCTCGGGTGCCGAGCTGGCCGAAATACGCCAGATCCTTGCGCAACTGCGTGGACTTCACGCCCGCAGCCTTTGCCAGGGCGGCAGAGGAAACGGTGTCCACCTGGTTCTCACGCAGACGCTGCAGGCAGCGCTGGTAGATCGACAGGCGGTAGATCGACTTGCGGGGGATGTCTATTTTGGCAGGCATTGGTTGTAACAATGTGAAATTTCACCCGAAAGCATCGGATGTCAACCAAGCTAGGCTGCCAGCCTATCAGCGCAAGGGGCCCGCCTGTGGGTCGGGTGTCTGTCTTACCGGGGCTGAATCCGGAATGCGCTGAACTGCGGGGATGTGGAGATTTTGTTCCAGCATCTTGAGGAATTCGATCAAGCCGGGGGTGGCTTTTTTCTCGTCGTAGAGCTTTTTCAGGATGGCGTAACCTTTGGCCCATGAGGCCGGGTCGTTGGACTGAGCATAGGCAAAGCCGGCAAAGCGTTCGGTGAAATTCAGGCCGCCGTGCTGAAACGAGTTCAGGTAGGCATCGCCCGAGGCCTTGAAGTCCTTGCTGCGGTTCCAGTGCAGGTCTCCCAGCTTCTGCCACAGGCGTGCATTGTCCGGCATGAGCTTCAGGCCTTCTTTGAGAATGTCCGTGCCACGCTGCACATAGTCATGGAACAACTGCCCCCGCAGGGCCGGCTTCAGCTCCTTGTTGTAGAGGTAATACGAGGCCGCATTGTAGGCCATGTGCCAGGACGCCTCCTCCCAGTAACGGGCATTGCGCGGCTGGAGTTCGGTCACGAACCCATAGTATTTGTCCACCTGCGCCCAGTTCACCCGCGTGAACTCCACATGGGCGCGCAGTTGGAAAATGGTGGCGATCAGCCCGCGCAAGCCGCCGAACGCTGCGGCGAGTCCCATCTGCCCCATGTTGCCCTTCACGCCCAGATGGAGCGGCGCATCCACCAGATGCATCGTGCGCAGATCATGCGTCACGCGCTGCTCCAACGGCAGCTTCAGCACACCAAAGACCAGCAGAATGGCAAAGGCCTGGAGTTTACGTTTCATAGCTCCTTCTCCACAAAGACGAGGTGAGTGACGAAGAGGTACACCGTCATGTAGAGCGCGGCTATGCCGGTCATTTCATACACCGCCGCCCAGGGGACGATCTCGCCGTTGGCAACGCTGTCCACCACATCGAACTGTGCCAGGTCGGGGCAGATCGCGGCCAGCAGGAATGTGGAGATACGCGTGGCGGTGCTGCCAAGATTGGGCTGGAACACGAATTCGCGGATCATGGCATGACCATGACCGATGATGGTGATGCAAAAGGTGATGACGATGGTGAAGAGCGTCGAACTCGCGATGCAGGAAAGCAGCAGCGCCACGGTGGTCACCACGGCGGCTTTCAGGAAGATCGCCCACACGGCCCAGTGCAGGTTCCAGGTGAGCCCCTGCCTGGCCACGATCTCGCGCATCTGCGCCACAGCTTCGGGCGAATCCTGGTTTTCCGAGTGCAACTGGGACACGGCGGCATTCAGCAGCATGGATTGCTGCAACCACAAGATCAGGCTCAGCACGGCATCGATGATGACGAGGCCTGAGGCGATGAGCATCAGCACGCCGAGCAGCTTGCCGAGCAGGTAGTCAAAGCGCGGCACCGGTTTCGACAGGATGGTGTAGAGCGTGCGATCCTCCAGGTCTTTCGGCAGCAGCAGGGCGGTGGCCACGATGCCAAAGACGATGCTGAACACCTGCAGGACGCCCAGGGACATGGTCTTGAACTGGCTGAGCTGCTGCTCGGGATTGATGGTGGAGAATCCAAAGCCCATGGCCGCCACCAGCGCGCAAAAGAGCAGGAGGAAGGGGAGGATCTTCATCCGCATGAGCTGCGTCATGGTCGCATAAGCCAGCGTCCACACGCGCTTGGGTGAGAAGCGCACCGGAGCCACTCCGGCTGCGGCAGAACTTGGGGAGGCTTGACTCATGGTTTTTTCGGTTCGTTGGTTGCTTCAATGAACAGGCGCTCCAGCGTCGTGCGCGGGTGGCCGCTGCGCAGCAGGCGCGTGCCGCCGCCTTCGGCCTTGATCAGGGCATCGATTTTCGCCAGCAGGTCAGGGGAGGCATTTTCAAGCACCAGCTCGGTTTGATTCTCCACCGCGATGAGATCGTTCAGCCGTCCTTCGCGCACCATGCGCCCATGCGCCATGATGCCTACGCGGTCGCATACTTCCTGCATCTGTTCCAGCAGATGGGATGTCACCAGCACGGTGATGCCGCGAGTGCGGAACTCGATGATCAGATCCCGGATGATGCGCGAGCCCGAGGGGTCCACGCCGGCGGTGGGTTCATCCAGAACGAGAAGCCGTGGCTCATGGATCAGCGCCTGGGCAAGGCCGAGGCGCTGCAGCATGCCTTTGGAATAACCGCCCACTCGCCGCGTGGCCGCATCTTCGAGCCCGGTCAGCGCCAGCATTTCCTCGGCACGGGATTTCAATGGGTCTCCGCTCATGCCGCAGAGCTTGCCGTAGAAGTGCAGGGTCTCTCGTCCGGTCAGGTGCTTGTAGAAATAAGGATTCTCCGGCAGGAAGCCCACACTGCGGCGGCTGGCCACTTCCATGCTCGGGATGCCGAAGATGCGGGTGTCGCCTTCGGTCGCATTGAGCAGGCCCAGGACGGCCTTCATGGTCGTGGATTTACCCGATCCATTGGGACCGATGAGGCCATAAACTTCGCCCGGCTGCACGGTGAATGAGACATCATGCACGGCGCGAAAGGCCCCTTTGCCAAGGTGGCCTTTGAAGACCTTGGTCAGGTGGTTGACAGAAACTGCGGGCGTGTCGCTCATACGGATTGGGACAGGTTAATCACGCAGAATGCTGAATCCACGCAAGTTTGGCTCTGCGGCAATGGCTTTGACCTCCCGCTGTTTGATATGAGAGCCCAGGCTGCTCTGCTGGATGTCTTCGAGGAATGCGTCCAGCTCATCGGATTCCAATGCCTGCGCCAGCATTTCCACGCGGCCATCCGGCAGATTTTTGACCCAGCCGGTCACATCAAAGCCCGAGGCAATGCGCTTCGTGCTGTAGCGAAAGCCCACGCCCTGGACGCGGCCTGAATAGAGAACGTTTTTTGCAGTCATCACTTCATCAAAAGTTTCAATGCGGCCCTGGCTTCCTCGCTGGCCGCTTCAATCAGCGCCACACCCGCGCCTTCGCGGTTGCGCAGCAGGCTGACAAACCGGCCCTGCGCGGTGAATTCACCTGCGCCCTGCGTTTTGTAGCGCTCCTTCAGGCAGTTCAGCATCGCCTTGTAAAACGCATCGGCCGAGACCTTGTCCATGAAGAGTGTTTGCCATGCGGCGTGGTCACGCTTGGCTCCACCGTCCGCAGCCCAGGCCAGCAGCCGGTCTGCCACGAGACCGCGTGCACCGAGCGCGGCGTCTTCATCCTTGTTGTAGGTGCGCAAGGCCGTGACGCAGGCGAATTTGCCCAGGCAGTCGTCCAGATACGGCAGCACGCCTTTGAGCTTCACCTCGTCCAGCTTGATTTCGACCTGTGCGGGCCGCTCGGGGTCAAGGTACATCTCAGGCTCGATGACCTCCGCCGTGCTGATGGGCGGTCGGCTGTAGGCCGCATTAAGCTGGGCGAAATTCCCGGCGCTGTGCAGCGTCTGGGCAAAATCAAAGCCCCGGCTGAAGGGGAACAGCGCCAGCTCACGCAAAAAAGCCGGCATGGGCACCTGGTTCAGCGGGTGATCCGGGTCCTCCGCAGGCAGATCATCCTTCGGGGCTGAGGATGGATTTTGCAGCGAATGCAGGAAGCGGGTGAGCGCCGCATCTCCTGCGATCAAAGAATCCCGTGCCAGCCGCATGTCAGTCTTCAGGGGACCGTGCTGCGGCTGATACAAAATATCACCGTACTCGCGCAGTAACTGGCCGAAGGCGATTCCCAGGGGCTCGTTCGAAGTCACTGCCGGGCCGGACGCGGTGGACGGATCGATGGTATACATCGTCTCCGACTCTTCGTCATACCAGCCGCCCAACTGGCGGGCCATGAAGGCGGCGCGCAGCGGAAGCGGATCGATCGCCTCGGGAATCCAGCCCAGCGCGGCGAGTCCGCGCGCAAACTTGCTGGCCTCGTCATTGGGCTGCTGGCGTTTCAGCCAGGCGAGGATTACGACTTCCACCTCTTCCTGGCTGATCGCCGTCGTCACCAAAGGCAGCGCCTGAAGCTTGCGCATCTTCATCATTTCCAGGCCCATGCCTACAAAGTCCGGGGGCGCATCATCATCCTTCAGGTTCATCTTGGGCGCATCCTTCATGCCCAGCATGCCGAGCTTTTGAATCAACTGCGCGTTCTCGTCCTTCAAGGCGTCATTCTGACCCTGGAGATATTCGATCTGCCCTTCCAGCAGGACGATCTGCTTCTTTAAATCCTCCACCGCCTTGTTGGTGACATCAACCGGTGCTTCCTCTTGTTTCACAGCGACTACTTGGGGCTGCGTGCTGGTCGAAGTCGGCGGTTCCGGTTTCACTCCGGCCAGAAACAATGCCGCCCCGCCTCCAAGCGCGAGGAGAATGATCAGCAGGGTGGCCGGGTTGAGCTTCATCATCAAACCATGCAGCGGGAAAACCGTCCGGGCAATCATGCCCGCTGTTTTTCAGCGTACTTTTCTGCTTGGCGCAGAGCCGTTCCAACTCAAGATAACCGGAACCGGGCACAGCCGCCCGCACCAACCATGCACCGCTGGCGATTCGGCAACCACGATCTCGATCTCACCCATCGCGGCCTCATCATGGGCATCGTCAATGTCACGCCCGACAGCTTTTCGGACGGTGGCCGTTTCAATGATCCGGGCCGAGCGGTGGAGCACGCCTTCACCCTGCTGGCGGAAGGCGCTGACATTCTCGACATCGGCGGGGAGTCCACGCGACCTGGTGCTGAACCGGTGAGCGAAACGGAGGAACTGCACCGGGTGCTGCCCGTGATCCGCGCGGTGCGCTCTCAAACCAAAGCCCTCATCTCAATCGACACCATGAAGGCGGCCGTGGCACGCGCTGCGTTGGATGCCGGGGCCGACATCATCAACGACGTCACCGGACTGCGGGGCGATGCCGCCATGCCCCGTGTCGCTGCAGAGTCCAAGGCAGGCCTCGTCGTCATGCATATGACCGGCACGCCGCAGACCATGCAGAACCAGCCGAAGTATGACGATGTGGTGGCCGAAGTGAGCGCCTACTTTCACAACCGCCTCCGCGTGCTGGAGGGCGAAGGCATCGACCCCGAACGCATCGTGCTCGATCCCGGCTTTGGCTTTGGCAAAACTCTGGAGCACAATCTCACGCTCATGCGCGAACTGCCGCAGCTCGCCACCCGGCGTCCGCTGCTGGTGGGTATTTCCCGCAAATCGACCATCGCCCGAGTCATGCACTCCGATGCCATGGAAGACCGCTTCTGGCCCACCATCGCACTAAGTGCCTATGCGCGTGAGCATGGAGCACGCATCGTGCGCGTGCATGATGTGAAGCCGAACTGCGACGCGCTGCGGATGATGGAGGCGATTTTGGGGCCTTTTGCAGTCGAGAGTTGAGAATGGTGGGGGCAATGAGTGTCGCTAATTGAAATGGATGTATCCGACATAGCTGAACTCAATTTGAACGATTCCTTGATCGTTCAAACCCTCGTCAACTCAGCCTGCGAGGTTGAACTGCTTGTGGACTATATCCTCGACTATTCATCGCAGGAAACCGCCCTCCACAGATTGATTTTTCAGGACTGCCTCTCTGCCGAGTTGCAACTCAATCTCGCATTTCAAGGCCCCAACTCAATCCTTGAGGGACATGAGGAGCCTGAGCCGAATGGGTATCGAAAGTTCACCATCGAAACAAACACGACAGCCAGCCTGCTAATTATCACCGCCAAACAATTGAAAATAATGCCTGCCTCTTTGGGGTGAGCGTGAATGCATTGCCCAGCCATGAACGACGACACAGACCACTCACGGCAGACCTCGAATTCGTCCGCCATTACAGTTGTAGTCCTGGCGCTGCCACTGCTCTATGCTCTCAGCCTGGGGCCGGCCGCTCTCGCATTCAGAAAATACTCAGCCTTGAAGCCGATGGAAAATGCTGCCCTGGCATTTTATGCGCCGATGTTCTGGCTGCATGAAAACACATCACTGAAGCAGCCAATAGAAAGCTATGTCGAGTGGTGGGATCGGCTGGACAGAAAATGAGTATGACTCCAATCGAAAGGTCTCGTTTGACCTGAAAATGGAGTTAGCATCGCGCCAGATGAGCGAAGATTTAGGACATAAACCCGACAGAAATGCCGCAGGCCTCATGGCTCTGCTCCTGGTGCTACCATTGGTTTATGTGCTCAGCATCGGGCCTATGAGTTATCTTTTCGAAAAGTTCCATGCGCCTGTCACATGGCGTCCCTTTGTGGTGGTTTTTTATGAGCCTGTTATCAGGCTGCATGACAGCACTTCGCTCAAAGAGCCGATGTGCATTCACCCCTCTCATGCGAGCTTGCTGCTTGAAACGAAGGCTGAAATCCAGCCTTGCCATAGGCAGACCGTTCATGATTAAATTTCTCAGTGATGCAGGACGTTCCGACCAGAAAAAGCTCCAAGACGGCGGTGAGTGCCGCAATCCTCGCAGTCCTGCCAGTGATCTACGTGCTGAGCGCCGGACCCGTGGGCTGCGTCCTTGAGCAATCAGTGTGGTGCCGCAGACGCCCGCGGCTAAAGAATGCAGTGTATTCGGTTTACATGCCCTTGCGTCCGCTCTTCGAACATGAATCCCTGGGGCCGCCATTCCGGCGTTACCTCGAATGGTGGGATGAACTGGCCAAGGAACCGAGGATGGTCCCGGATCCGTTTGTCCCCTCTGCCCAAGGCACAGCCGATCCTTTCGGCCAGCTTCCCAGCACTTCTGCGGATCAAGATCCGAAATAAGGAATCCCCAGTTTCTGCGCCAGGCGCTTCGGCCTGCGCATCGCCTCGGCCATGCGCGCTGCTTCATCCGCTCCGCGCAGATCCTTGCAGTCAGGGTGGGCTTCAGGAGACTCAATGAGTCCAAGCTGGTGCAGCACGTGGGCGGTGCTGTGCTTGTAGGGAGAGGCGCTCATGCGGTCGTCGAGGCGGAACACGAGGTCTTCGAAGGACTGGAAGGCTTCGAAGAGCTTGTAGACGCGGGTGTCGAAGCGGCCTGTGCCGGTCTTGAAATTCTTGTCGGCCACGCTGTCCAGCAGCCACATGTCGCGGGCAGCACAGATCAGCGGGCAGGCGCTGACGCCTGCGCCGATGAGCAGCGGCAGGCCGAGCTTGATGGCTGTGGCGATGCCGTAGTCATCTCCGCTGTGCGGGGAGAAGGGGAGGTTCAGGCCTTTGCACATAGCTGCCCAGTAATGGAAATGCGGCTCGTCCAGCGTGCTGACCTTGCCGCCAACATAGGCCGGGTGCAGCGCGATCTCATGGAACAGCCACGGATCAAACGGCGTGGCCCAGGGGACAAAGGAGGGCTCCAGCGCATGCGCGATGCCGGGGCGGATGAGGTGCTCGGCGATCTGGAAGTACGCATCGCGGCGAGGCTCATTTTCCAGCGTGTTGAGCAGCTTGCTGGTCATGATCATCATCTCGCAGTTGTCATGCTCCTGCGCGATGTCGAGCAGCGGCCAGTAGCGCTCGGCTTTGAATGCAGTATCGTTCTCCGCGCCGCGTGCCGTGACGCCCGCGATGAAACGCTGCTCTGGAAACTCCGCGCGGAAACGCTTCAGCACTTCGGCATAGAGCTCATTGCTGAGATCAAAGATGTAGCCTGTGTCCGCATTGAGAACGAAAACCATCTCCACGCCGTAGTAGGCCCCGCACTGCTGCATCCAGCGCACGCTTTTGGTGAAGCCGTCCCAGTCCGGCTTCTTGTCCTTGAATGGCAGCAGCGTGGCCACGCAAAGGCGCGCCTTGGTGGTGTGATCCACCAGTTCCTCCTCGCTGGTGTAAGCCCAGACCGTCTCGTTCCAGGCGGTGGCGGGCTTGAGGTCTGCAGGATTGGAAATGAGGGCGCGATGGTCTGCCATGCGGCCAGTAGAGCATGACCAGTCCGAGGGGCCAAGACGAAATGCGAATGCCCGGTATCAGAAATTCTGATTACCGAATGATCTTCAGCTTTCCCGCTTTGCCCGCAGGCCACTGCGCGCCTTCTTTGACCCACTTGGCGAGAATCTCGTATTCATCTTTCGTCAAACGCTCGCCCACAGCCGGCATGACGCTAGCATGTTGACGTGCGGTCTTCACATTGGCCACGAGCAGGCTGCTCTCCGGATGCCCGGGCACAATGTAGGCACCCAGCGCCCCCGAGCGCACCGCTTCCTTGCGGTTTTCCAGACTCCCATGGCCGGGCAGCGCCTCGCTGTTGTGGCACATCACACATTTGGCCTCCAGCACCGGCTTCACATGCGCCGTGAAATCAACGGGGCCGGTCTTGGCCGCATGGATCGCCTCCTTGCTCAGCACATTCTCACCCATCGGCTTGGTCTCCGAATCGGGTGGCGTGGTGCAGGATGAGAGAACGAGGACGCAGAGGAGAGAAAACCAATGGCGGTGCATAAGCAAAACAGGCCCTAAAATGATGAGCATGCAATGGGAACAAATGCTCATTTCTTGAAGGCCTTCTCCGCCTTGACGCCCTTGCCCTCGTTTTTCAGTTTCTCAGACCAGGCATTGCGGTTGTCCAAATTGTTGGCGTCCAGCTTGCCACGGACATTGAAGAGATAGGCGTCTTTGCCTTCGGGTTTGCCGGAAGTCCTGCTGTCACCGGTGACACTGCCGTGGCCGGGGAGAATGCGGGCTTGCGGGGCGGGAGCAGGTGCGTTTGCCCCTCGGTCAAGCGCAACACCTTCGGCCAATGGCATCAGATTGCCGCTGCTGCGAAAGACCGCGTAGCGGGAGTCACTTAGCTTAACAACGACGACGGCCTGCCCATGGATGCCGGAGGCATTGAATGCCCCACGTGGATCGGTGCGCCCTTTTTGCGGTTGCGCGGCTCCGCTGGTGTCATAGGCGGCGATGTCGGCATCGGCCACGTAGGCATTGCGCACGGTGTCGCGCACCTGCACGCGCACGGCCCCGTTTCCGGCGTCCTCGTGCACTTCCATGTCCAGAGTGGTGAGCAGGACGAGGCTGCTGGTCATCTGCGAGTCGCCCCGGCAGATCACGAGGTAGGCGCCTTCCTCCTTCAGTGGCAGCTCAATGGAGCGCTTTTTCCAGGCGTAATCCATGCCATCCCCCAGAGGCACCTTCATCTCAGCCTGCGGGGTGATGCCGGAGAGGTTCACGCTGCCGACGCTATCGAGATCTTTCTGCCGCTCCTGCAGCTTCATCAAATCCACCCGGTAGATGAGCAGCGCAGCCTCCTTCACGTTGCGGTGCTCCAGTTCGATCTTCACCGGTTCGCCGGGCTTTGTGCGCGTGGCAAAGGGCAGTTTCACCGCTTTCTCCTGCAGCATGGCGATGGATTCGCTGGCGTCATCAAAGTCGTCCTTCACCTTCTCATACCAGCGTACCGCCTCGGCAAACTTGCCCTGGGCATGGTAAATCTGCGCGGTGATGTAGCGCGCATTGGGCGCGTCATCGTTGCTGCCAGCAGCCACGGGCGCGGCGGCGGCGAGTGCTTCGGGAAACTGATACTGCCAGAAACGGCCCAGCGCCGTCATGTAGTGGAAGTTGTTCAGGAAGCTGCTTTTCGTAAACGTCGTCGCGGCATTTCCCGCCGTCTGCACCACGCTCTTGTAGTCCTTGAGATCAAAGAAGACATTGGCCAGGCTGAAGGCGGCATCGTCCGCCAGATTGTCTTTGGCATAGAGAGTCAGGACACGACGCAGCAGATCACGGCTGCGCTCCAGAAACTGGTTCTTGGTCCACTTTGCCGCTCCAGGACGCAGAGGCACCGAGGTGGGATTGGTGGCAAATTCTTGAAAACGCTGCGCCAGACTGAAGAAGGCCAGCAGGCTGTCCGCACTGTCCGGGTATTCCATCCACAGACCGATCTGATGCTCCGCGCTGCCGGGGAAGTCTCCTGCGGTTTCCATGGCCGCGCTCACACCTGCATCACTCACAAAGCTGCTCTCCATGGTGGCACGATAGACCAGCCATGCCCGTTCAAATTCTCCGATCTCCCGGTAGGCGGCGGCCACCTTCAGAATTTTGTCGAAAGGAATGACGATGTCGGGATGCCGTTCGCTCAGCGCCTCGAAAAGCTCGACCACCTGCTTCGCGTCCATGCCATCGCGTGAGGTGTGAATCCACAGCAGCATGCGCGCAATGTCACGCTCATGGTATTTCATCGCCTCGGCATCGTTGCGCAGAACTTCGAGGTGCGTGCGTGCTGCTTCGAGCGCATCTTCATCGAACAACAGCTCCGCCAGTTCCAGTCGCTCGAAGCCGTTCATCACATACGGATCGGGTGAGGGCTGGCCCGGGGCAAGGATCGTCAGCCTGCCTTCGGGGCCCGCGTTGAAACTGTCTTGGCGGCAGGCATCACGCACACGTGTGTGGGCTATGCGGTAGCTGCCGGGGTGCAGGGCCATCAGCTCATAGCTGATTTGCGTGTCCGCAGTAAAGGTGCCCGGAATGAACCACACCCGCAGCATGCCCGGGAGGTGTTCCAAACGGGCATGCTCGGCCTTGAGCGAACCGGGAACAAACATGCAGCCGCCCGGCAGCGGTTCATCAATGATGACGTAACCGTTCTGCGCCTGCTTCGGAGCTTTGAGATCCAGACGCACGCGCAGGCGCTGCCCATGCGCCGCAACTTTCACCGGCGAACTGCTCTCCGCATCCAAGGGCTTGTCATGATGCCGCAGGCCTTCATGCAGCCATGAGCGCCTGGCCACCGTCGGCAATGAACCCACCGTGGCAGCCTTCGGATCGATGGCCTTCTCGTTGATGAAGGTCGAGACAATGATGGGCGTGGCCTTGTCGTTCTTGTAGTCCACGCTGAGCTTCAATTTGCCATCAGCTCCAGCCTGGGGGGTGGGAATGCGGATGACGCCACCATTGCCAGTTGGCAGCACTTCACCATTCAGCGTCAGTTTCAGTTCCTCCGCCTGCGGCGTCTGGTGCATGCCGCTGCTGATAAAATGCTCCGTCAGCGCGGCTGTCCAAAGCCCCTGCATGGCGGAGTCAGCTCCCAGTGCCACGCCAAGCTGCTGCAGCAGCCCGTCCGCGGCTTTCTTTGCCAAAGCGGAGCCGGGCTGGGCTTTGGCCGCGGCATACAGGATGATTGCCGCCGTGTCGTCATCATTGCTGAGCCGGGAAGTGGTCTTGCTGCCGGCCCACTTGGGTTTGACTTCAAGCGCCTTGAGCAGTTCCTTCGCTTCATCGCTGCGGTTCATGCGCTGAAAGGCGGCAGCCAGCCAGGCGAGTGCCGGATCGTTTAACTTCACGCGATCGCGATACATGCGGTTGGCCACGGAGAAGTCCGCCTCATTCACACAAGCCAGTGCGTGCAGGATGATGGCCGCTTTGTCTGGCTCATCCGGTGGAATGATGGCCAGAGCTTTCTTCAAATAAGCGGTCGCAGCTTTGATCGCGCTGTCTTCGACATCGAAGCCGAGCGCTTTTGCCTCCACCAGCGCCCACAGGCCGAGGCTCGTCACGACGCTGTCGCGCTGCCATTTCACATCCTGCCATGTCCAGCCGCCATCCTGCTGAGTGATCTGGAGCTCTGCGATGAGCAGGCGGATTGCACTTTCATCCGCAGGTTTGCTGGCACGTGCCGCAGACACATGGCTCAGCAGCCTGCTCGCGGCAGTTTGTGAAGAGTGCCCCATGGATTGCAGCAATGTCAGAGGCGAGGAGAAAGTGGAGATCAAGAGTTGCTGGGATGGGACAGGCGAGATAACGACTTCGCCAGGAGCGGAAACAAGCGTGAGCGCATGGCTGGTGATTGATTCACCGAATGGCAGCACCGCAAGGTTTGATGTCACCACGTGGGTGTTCTTTGCCGTCTTGATGGAGGAAGAGGTGATGCTGAGGCCCGGCACGTCAGGGGCTTTGACGGGATCAAACACCACTTCGACAGAGCCCTGGAGTTTGAGTGTGACGGAGCGCGTTTGCACTTTGGGGATGCCCGCAGTTTCAAAGCTGACCTCTGCAGTTGTCTCGTTTTCTGGCGCCCCGTGTAGCAGCACTCGCGGCGTGAAGCTGTCTCCTGCAAGCAGGGTGGTGGGCATGCGCGCTTCCGCCATGAATTCCGACTTTGTCGGCATCTCTTTCTCAGCCTGTCCCACATGAGTCGTGACGGTGCAGCCACGACTCGACAAACGCCATGCACCCGCAGCACCCGGGGCCGTCAGTGTCACTTTCACTTTGCCCGAGGAGTCTGTCACCAGCGGGCAGTGCCACTGCGCGTCGGGCGCAAAGGGCTGGCCATTGGATCGGGCACTTGAGCCGGTGAAGGCCGTGCTGGTCATCATGTCTATGTTCGCAATGGTGAAGCCTCCGGATCGGTTTCCGGCTGTGATTGGTCCGCCACCGGATGGGAGTCCATTGATCACCTGGGCAAACTGCGGATTCGTTGCGACACCTGCAAAAGAAAAAATCCCAGCAGATGTTGGCGGGCCCGAAGTGTTGACGGCCAGGAGGTTGTCGAGCGATCCGTTTACGGTCAGGGTATTGGCCCCACTGGACAAGTCCAGTCTGTTACTGACGATAGGACTGCCGAAATTCACATGCATCCCGCTGCCGCCTGTGGTGAACAATTGCCCCACCAGCGGCACATCGAATTCCGCAAGGTTTGAAAAACCGCTGCCCACACCCGTCCGCGCACGCTGCTCTCCCTCTGCCGCCTGCTGATACCACACACTGCGCTCCCTTTGCTCCATCTGACGCAGCAGATCGATGTGGGACTGCGCTCCATCCGCGATGGCGATGACGTTGCCGGACTCATCCTTCGTCAGGAGCTGGGAGGAGGCATTGTGCTGAAAGCCGGCGTTGCTGCCAGTGCGCAGGCTGTTTTCCCGACGCAGGCTGCCGTGAAAATACTCATCGATGTCTTCGGTGTCGTCAGAGTACTGTGCAAACAGCGCAGAGCTGGCGAGCGCCAGGCTGAGCTCTGCGACAACGGGTTTGCCGCTGGCATCGGTGGCGGTGAGCGTGACTTCAGTGGCCTCTCCAGGTTTGACGGGCTGGGCCGGGGTTTGGATTTCAATCTTGAGCGGACGTTTCACCAAAAAGCCGCGATGAGTGCTGTGCAGTTTGTCGCCGTCGAGACAGGCAACGCTGACTTCAAACTGCGGCCAGTGTGCGGCGGCGATATCGATTGGCAGTTCATTGTGACCGACGCCGAGCTTGATGATGCGGTGCTCGATCATGTCTTCACCTGCGAGCGTGACGAGCGCTAGTGGTGCGGCGATACGGCTGTGAGCATCGACCTTGAGCGTGCTGCCTTCATTGACTTCCGTTTGACCGCTGAACAGGCGCAGCTTTGTCGTATCATCAGGGCCGGAGACCTGGAGGTAGGCTTTGCTTTCAACGACGTTGCCACGTGCATCCGTGGTTTGAGCCACAAGCTCGTGCTGCATGGCCGACTGCAGCACCACGCTGGAACTGCCAAGTCCGGTCGTGGCATCCGTTTGCACGGTAAAGTCAGCAACGTGCGTCGGCGCGCTCGCGTTGGGAATGTACATCAGGCCAGGCAGACCGGAGAGCACTGGGTTTTCGGATTGATTGTCGAGACGCGACAGCGTGACCTTGACAGTGGCCGCCGTGGGTTTGCCGTGATGATCCAGCGCTTTGACTCGAAAAAGCGAAGGCTCGCCGGTAAGAGCGGGGGCAGGTATACGATCCCAGACAAGATGAACACCCGCCTGCAGCAGACTCACCGCGTGATGGGCGCTGCGACGGCGTCCAGGCAGGTCGGCGGAGAATTGGATGAAATCACGCGGCTGAAAGGCGGTGGTCTCCTGGGTAAAGGCGAACGCGCCCGCTGCATCGGTCTTGCCTTCCAGCAGGCGTCCATCGGGCATGCGCACGCGAACCGGTTCGTCCACCAACGGTGCACCCCATGAGTAGTTCACCCGCAAAGTGCCTTCGACACGGTCCCCGCGAAAAACGGCGTCTGGTTTCGTCTCGATCACTGCTGTGATCTCCGCGATCTCGAACTCCTTCACGTCGAACGAAGCCTCATGCGTTTCATCGCCCTCCACGGCCTTTGCCGTGATGAGGTATCTGCCCACGGGGGTGGATGCGGGCAGGGGAGCGCTGAGAGTGAATGTGCCGAAGTCGCTGAGCTTTGACTTCATGCGGCGCAAGACGCGCTTGTGATCATCGGTGATGCTGATCTCATACTCGCGACCGACTGGAACGCTGTAAGCTCCGTCCTTCACATCGCGAATGATGCCGCGGAAGTGGACGACGTCGCCAGCACGGTAGGCGGACTTGTCGGTGTAGAGATAGCCTCGCCGTGAGAGTGCCACGTCGTTGCGGTCCGTGCTGCCACCGGTGATCTCCTGGGTCATGCCGCGCAGATTCAGGCGCTGGATGGCCACGCCTGCGTCCGTGCGCACATAGGTGCAGAGATCAGCCGTGGCGCGGATCATTTCTCCGCGCAGGCGGAACACGCCGTCTTTGCCCGTGCGCCCTTGGCCGAGGATTTCCTTGCCGTTGCTGAGCAGTACTTCCGCATTTGCCACGGTCGTGCCTTTGATGCGGTCCTGCACAAACACCAGGGCCTCGGTCCATGCGGACTGCACGATGAGATCGATGTCGCTGCGGATCACGATGGTGCTTGCCTGCCAGTCCTCGCCCTCGACACGGATGAGGCAGACACCAGGCTTCGCGCCTTCAAACGGCACGTCGATGGCCTGCTCAATAGGCTTGAGCCGGGTGTAGCCTTCGACGTTCACTTCCCATGTTTTGTCCGGCTGGATCAAATCGATGTCGAGGGAGCCGATGCCTGATTCGCCATCGAGGCGATGACGGCTGCGGAAGAAATCTTCGAGATTCAATGTGTAGCGCGAGACCTTGAGCTTCTCAATGTTGCGCGCATTCACACGCACTTGCGCGGTTTCGTTGCTGCGGAAGGTGCGCGGTGTGCGCAGCGCCAGCGAGCGCTGGGGCATCATGGCGGCGCGTTCGGCAGCGAGTTGCTTCCATCCGCCCCAGGTGAGCCGCTGAAAGGTGTTCAGCGCCTCCTCATGCCGGTCAAGGTGTTCGGCCTGGATGATGCCGGTGCGGTAGAGCGCCAGAGATGCCTCTTCGCTCTGCGGATGCTTGATGATCAGACGGCCCCATTCGGCAATGGCATTTTCATACAGCTTGGTGAGTTCTGGTGAGCGCGGCTTGCCAGCCTCCTTTTTGGCAAGTTCCTGAGCTGCGGTAAAGTGCCACTGCCCATTTAAAAAGAGGAGCTGTGCGCAGCGTGGATCCAGCGGGTGCGCGGTGATGAAGGCGTCGAAACGTTTGGTGGCTTCATCGCGGTTGTTGGTCGCCACCTCATCGAGGCAGAGCTGAAACTCCGCCTCCATGATGCGTGCCTGCGCCTGCTGCCACAGGCTGCCATCGGGATGTTTGGCGATGTAAGCGCGCCACTGCTCAATGGCCTGCGGATACTGCCGGGCAGCGAAACGCAGTGCGCCGATCTGGAAAAAGGCCATCTGCCGCCATGCTTCGAGGCGCTCGGCAGGCGTGCGCTTGTCTTGATCATTGGCTGCAGGCTCCGGCCAGTCTGCGCGGTCATACAGGGCTTTGCAGGCCTCCATGGCCTCCTCGCTTTTATTTTGAGAAGCCAGCACCTGAATCAGTGTAAAAGCCGCCTCCGCAGATCTTGGGTGGGAGGGATGGACCTGCAAATACTGCCGAAGGCTGGCGATGTGCTTCACGGGATCTGCGGATGGGAGCGTGGTGACTCGCTCATTGGGCAGCAAGTTATCGGTGCCTTGCTGCAAGTGATTGCTGCTCTGATCCATCTGCACTGCGCCGAAGGGGTGGATCCGCAGTGCACCAAGACTGCGGCAGACCTGCCATTCGATGTCCCCACGGTCAGGTTTCGTTCCTGCGGCCTGAGGTCTGGTTTTCCACAAAGCCAAAACATCCTCGGCATAGCGGCGTGCGGCAGCAGCGTCTCCCGCCTGCAGCATGCCTTCGATGAGCATCTGGCGCACCTCCCAGCGGTGCACACCCGCTTCCTTCGCTGTGGAAGTCGGAGGCGTGCTGCCAATGAGTCCGCGCCAGTCAGGATAAAACTCGCGCAGGTAGGCATCGCAGGCCTGTGTCAGTTCGTCGCGTTGGTTCAAATCGCGCACGCTGACCACCGTCTGAAACAAGAGCTGTTCGCGCATCTTGGGACCGGTTTCGAGTTCCAGTGCTTTGCGATACAATGCCAGTGCCTTGCCTTGTGCCTCGCGGCTCACACTTTGTCCCGGCACGGCGGGTTTGATGATTTCCTGGGCCAGAGTGACGAGTGCTTCCGCCAGCTTTTCTTTGCGAGTCGTGGCAAAAAGGCGCGTTGCCTCCGCACTGTAAATCGCCTCCGCCTGCTTGTGGCGCTTCAGTTCGGCCAGGCATTGCGCTTTCAAAAACAGCGCCTTGCGCTGCCAGGCATGCCCGGCGGGGATCGCATCGCAGTCGGTGATGGCCTGGGCGTATTGCTTCGATTCAGTGCAGGCCACGGCACGCAGGTAATGCGCATAGCCTGCATCTGCAGCGGCATTGATGACGGCATCGATCAGCGTGGTGGCGGCCTCGGCATAGCGCTGTCTTTGCAGCAGCACCTCCGCGTCATCGACCGGTGCGGCTGTCAAAGTTTGGGCAAGTGCAAGGAACAGGATGATTCGGCGATGCATGGCGGACTCCATTAAGATTTCCGCATTATGCGCATCCAGAAATGCCGATGGCAAGATGCATGAATGACTGGCGGCCAATTTACGTTCGGTTTACAGACAAACCTCCTCTCATACCCATCGCGCATGAACCGCCGCCACTTTATCCACTCCGCCGCCGCCCTTCCATTCATCTCCGCCATCGCTGCCGAAAAGCCCAGGCGCCTGATCCTGCGCTCCTCCTGGCAGACGGTGAACATCGGTGACATCGCGCACACGCCCGGCGTGCTGGCGTTGCTGGAAAAGCATCTGCCGGAGGTGGAGGTGCGGCTGTGGCCGAGCAAGCTGGACAACGGTGTGGGTGAGATGCTCGCCGCACGTTTCCCGAAGGTGCAGGTAATCCAGGGCGAGGCGGTGAAGAAGTCCTTCGAGGAATGTGATTTCCTGCTGCACGGCTCAGGCCCCTCGCTGGTGGCTCAGGCAGACGTAGTGAAATGGAGCCAGGCCACAGGCAAGCCCTACGGCGTGTACGGCATCACTTTCTCAGGCCAGCAAAATCCTCGGACCATCAAGGACAAAACCAAGCAGCCGGTGCAAACCATCGACGTTCTCAGCGGCGCAAAGTTCGTTTACTTCCGTGACTCGGTCTCTCTGGAGCTCGCGAAGAAGATGGGCTGCACCTCTCCGCGCATGGAGTTCGGCCCCGATGGCGCCTTTGCGGTGGACTTGAAGGACGATGCGAAGGCCAAGGCGTTTCTGAAAGCCCACAACCTCGAAGAAGGAAAATTCCTCTGCTGCATCCCACGGCTGCGCAACACCCCCTACTGGACGCTGCCGGAGAAGAAGGCCGCCATTGATGAGAAAAAGGATGCCCGCAACAAGGCCATGATGGACCACGATGGCAAGCCGCTGCTGGACGCCATCGTGAGCGTGATCAAGAACACCGATCTCAAAATCCTGCTCTGCCCGGAGGACAAGACGCAGATGAAGATCGGCAAAGAGATGCTCTACGACAAGCTGCCGGAGGACGTGAAGTCTCGCGTGGTGTGGCGCGAGAATTACTGGCTCACCGACGAGGCCCTCAGCACCTACCGTCACAGCGCGGGGTTGTTTGGTCATGAGATGCACAGCCCGATCATGTGCATCGGAAACGGCATTCCCGCCATCGTCTGCCGCTGGGCCGAGCAGACCAGCAAGGGCTACATGTGGCGAGACATCGGTCTGAACGACTGGCTCTTCGACCTCGACAAGGAGGACGAACTGGAACGTGTCGCCGCCACGGTGCTGGCCATGGCCCAGGATCCCGCAGGTTCGAAGGGCAAGGCTGAAAAAGCCCGCGACTTCGTCATGTCCAAATTTGCCGCCAGCATGGCGGTGGTGAAAAGCAATCTCCCGGCGTGACAAGACCCGGGCTTTTCGGGTACAGTGGCTGATTAATTCAACCACGGCTGTTCCCGACCATGAAGCCTGCTTTGTGTCTTCTCCTCTTCAGCGCATCTTTAGCGCCGGGGCAGGACGTGTCATTCTTCGAGTCCAAAATTCGCCCCGTGCTGGTCAAGCAGTGCTACGAATGCCATTCGGTGGAGTCGGGCAAATCGAAGGGCGGGCTGACCTTGGACACCAAGCAGGGGATTCGCAGCGGGGGCGATACCGGCCCCGCCGTGGTACCGGGTGATGCGACGAAGAGCCTGCTGATCTCGGCGATCAAGCACAGCGATCCTGATCTTGAAATGCCGCCGAAGAAGCCCAGGCTGGCGGACGCAGTCATCGCGGACTTTGAAGCCTGGATCAAGGCAGGCGCGGCTGATCCGCGTGAATCCGCGACAAAAGTTGCCGAGCGCCCACCCGTGGATCTGGAGTCAGGCAGGAAATTCTGGAGCTATCAAAAACCCAAGAGGGTCGCTGGCACGATTGACGGATTCATCCGTGCAAAGCTGAAAGAGCATGGTCTGGAGCCCGCCCCTGCGGCGGAGCCGGTGGTGGTTCTGCGTCGATTGTACCTCGACCTCATCGGCCTGCCGCCAACGCCGGAGCAGGCAGCGGCGTTTTCCATGGAAAAGCTGGAAGCCACCGTGGATGAACTTCTGCGCAGTCCGCGCTTCGGCGAGCGCTGGGGCCGTCACTGGCTGGATGTGGCCCGCTACGCGGAATCCAACGGACGTGAGTCCAACCTGACTTTTCCGCATGCTTGGCGTTACCGTGATTACGTGATCGACGCCGTGAATGCGGATGTGCCTTTCGACCGCTTCATCACCGAGCAGATCGCCGGGGACTTGCTTCCCGCCCAGGGGGATGCGGAGCGCGCTCGCCTGCTCATCGCCACGGGATTTCTCGCCCTCGGTCCCAAGGGGCTGAACGAAATGAACAAGGCCCAGTTTGCCGCCGACGTGGCAGACGAGCAGCTCGACACCGTGACGCGCGCCGTGCTCGCCAGTTCAGTCGCGTGCGCCCGCTGCCATGATCACAAGACCGAGCCTTTCAGCATGGAGGACTACTACGCGCTGGCGGGCATCTTCAAGAGCACGCAGACCTTCTACGGCAACTGGATCGACTCCGAAAACAACAACCACGGTCATCTCATCCGCCTGCCCAATCTTCCGGGGCAGGTGATTCCTAATCGGCCGATGACAGCAGACCGTGTGAAGCAGCTCAAGAATGATCTGGCCAACCTGAACACCGAAGAAATTGCGCAAAAAGCATACGTCGCCAAAGCGAAGGCCGAAGGGCGCGACATCAGCGGCGAGTATCACAAAATACTCACCAATGCCATCCGCATCCTCTGGACGCGCGGAGGAATCGAAGGCCGGCTTGAAACCGTGGATGACGCCGGGCATGCGCTGCCGCTGTGCATGGGCGTGCAGGATGCGCGGCACATCTCGGACTCCCGGCTCTACGAGCGCGGTGAACTCGCCCATCCGGCCAAGGCCATGCCGCGTGGTTTTCCACGGGTGATCGAGGTCAAAGGCCGCGTGCCACCGCTGCACAGCGGACGCCTTGAGCTCGCGCAGTGGCTTGCCAGCCGCGACAATCCGCTCACCGGCCGCGTGATGGCCAACCGCGTCTGGCGTCATCTGTTCGGCGCAGGCATCCTGCGCACGGTGGATAACTTCGGCTTCAGCGGCGAGCGTCCCAGTCACCCCGAATTGCTGGATCAGCTCGCGCTTCGCTTCATGGACGGCGGCTGGTCGGTGAAAAAGCTGATCAAGGAGATCGTGTTGTCGGAGACCTACCGGCAGGCGTCGACCTATCGCAGCGAGGCTTTCAATCAAGACCCGGACAACCGCCTGCTCTGGCGTGCGAACAAACGTCGTCTCGACGCCGAGGTCATCCGCGATTCCATGCTCCACGTCGCGGGTGTTCTCGACACATCCCGCAGACCCGGATCACTCGTCGCAGATCTGGACGGCCAGTCGGTCTCGCTCATTGGCTTCAACACGAAGCTGCCCTCCGATCTCGATGGCTCGAAGCGCCGCTCCATCTATCTGCCGGTGCTTCGGGATCATCTTCCCGATGTGCTGGAGCAGTTCGACGTGGCGAATCCCAATCTCGTCACCGGCGACCGCGATGTGACGAACGTGCCTCTGCAGGCGCTCTACCTTCTCAACGGCCCCTTTGTGCAGGAGCAGGCGGCGGCGTTGGCAAAGAAGATTCAATCATTACCCAATCCGGTGCAGGCGGCGTTTCTGCTCTGCTTTAATCGCGTGCCGGATGCCGGTGAGGTGGCGCTGGCTGAAAAATTTCTTCGCACGCGATCTGCGGACAGCTTGAAACTGCTGCCGGCGTTCTGTCAGGCGCTGCTCTCCAGCGCGGAGTTTCGCTTCGTTGATTAAGCCCCATGAACACGATCCATACACGACGTGAAATGCTCACGACCCTTTCGTCCGGGTTCGGCTGGCTGGCATTTTCCGCGCTTGCGCAGGCAAAGAGCGGAATTGCAGCGAAGGCGCCCCATTTTGCTGCGCGCGCGAAGCGGGTGATCTTCCTCACGATGCGCGGCGGGCCCTCGCATGTGGATCTTTTTGATCACAAGCCGGAACTGATCAAGCGCGATGGCCAGACCGCAAGTTTGGGGCGCGATTCGGCGGGTGCAAAACTCTTCGGTCCTGTTTACCCCCTCAGACAATTCGGCGCCTCAGGGCAGTGGATGACCACGCTGTATCCGAAGCTGGCACAGCATGCGGATGATCTGTGCATCATCAATTCCATGCACACGGACCTGCCAAACCATGCGCAGGCATTCGGGCAGATGCACACCGGCAGCTTTCAGTTTGTGCGGCCTTCCATCGGATCATGGACGCTCTACGGCCTCGGCACCGAGAATGAAAATCTGCCGGGATTCATCACGCTCAATCCGCCGGCGGACAATGGCGGTGCGCAGAACTACGGCAGCGCGTTTCTGCCCGCTATTTGCCAGGGCACACGCATCGGTGGGTCGCAACTGCCGGAGCTGTATGCCGCGCTTATGAACAAGGATGCGGCTCCGGGACCGCCGATGAAAAACATCGCAAACACCGATGTGCCGCGTGATCTTCAGCGGGCGCAGATTGATCTCATACGCGGCTTGAACGAGCGCAAGCTGGAGCGTGATGGTTTTCATCCGGAAATTGAGGGCGCGATCGAATCCTTCGAGCTCGCCTTCCGCATGCAGAGCGAAGTTCCCGAAGTGCTCGATTTGCGAGGCGAGCCGCTGCATATTCTGAAACTTTACGGCATCGGGAAGGGGAAGGACCAGTTCGCACGGCAGTGCCTCCTCGCGCGGCGCATGGCTGAAGCTGGAGTGCGGTTCATTGAGATCGCTTCTCCAGGAAACTGGGATCATCACAATCGGCTGCGCGAATTGCTGGCCACGAACTGCGCCTCCACGGATCAGCCAATTGCCGCTCTCCTGACCGATCTCAAATCACGCGGCATGCTCAAGGACACGCTCGTTGTGTGGGCTGGCGAGTTTGGTCGTACGCCCTATGCACAAAGCGGGGATGGCCGCGATCACAATCACAAGGGGTACTCCATCTGGATGGCCGGCGGCGGCGTGAAGGGCGGCCTGACTCACGGAGCGACGGATGAAGTCGGTCACAAGGCCGCGCTGAACCCCATGCACATCCACGACTGGCATGCCACCATGCTGCACCTGCTCGGCCTTGATCACACGAAGCTGACTTATTCGTACGGAGGACGGAATTTCCGCCTGACCAACATCGGTGGTGAGGTGGCATCAGGAATTCTCGCCTAAGATTGGGATTGCGTCAGGCAGTCGGTGGGGGGTAATATCGAACTTATCCTATGCAGGTTGGTCTGTAGGATGTCAGGCTGAATCAAACCCCGAAAATGCCATGAGCGACGGTTACTCTGATGATCCTGCCTCTTCTTCCGTGCCACCCTCGGGATGGGGCAAGCTGTTCTTGGGCCTGCTTCTGGGCGGAGTGATGGGTGCGGGCGCCTTGTATGTGACGAAGGTGAATCCGTCATTGATGGCAAAGGTGCCATCTCCCGCGCAACCTGCCGCCGCCATGTCTTCCGGCGAGGAGGTGGACGTGCCGGTCAAGGATGAGGGACTGCCGCACACCCCGTTTGAGAAAGGCGCTCTGCCAGCTGATGAACCGGTTCAATCAATCAAGATCACCCTGGGAGTGGGCACCGATGGAACGGCGCTGAGCGAACCCGTGGATGTGCATCTGGGACTCGGTTTTCCACTGCGGCTGTATCCGCTCGGCGGGGTGAAGCGGGAGCCTTCGTTTGCAGCGTTTCCATTCAAGTCATCGCTGGAAGGCATGGCGGATGCCATCCAGCCGGGGCAGATGGCGACGTTTGAGTTTTCCGCCAAGGGCGATGATGGCGGGCTCGATGCGCTGCGCACCTCGCAGCAGCTGCTGGCCGATGTGAAGTGTGGCGACTTGCAGCGCATCGGCTTTGCCTCGCAGGGGCGCAGTGACTGGGTGCTGGCCGGGTATCGCATTGAGGTGAACGGGAAGCTCTTTGCCGCGAACGGCAAGGTGAATGCACGGGCGCAGGAGAAGCTGGCTTCGAGCCGTGCAAGCCTCATGCAGATCCTGCCGGGGTATGAAGTGAAGACGAATGCGCCCCGTCTGAACGATGACGAAAAGGCGGAACTCAAGACGGAGCATGCCCTGGTCCGCGCACTGAGCGGGCGTGTCGTGGGGGCGGTGCCATGGTTTGAGGAGAGCAACGAGGCTTTGATTTCTGCTTCGGCAGCGGGCAGCAAAGTGGAAAACCTGCGCATCACCCTCACCGGGGGCAAAAGGCCCCAGCAGGGCACTCGCAATCCCGTCTATCTTGTGGCAGGGGCACGGAAGTTCCTGCTTTCTTCAGAGATGGACCCGCTGCGTGATGCCAATGAGCCGCAGCTTTTTGAACTGGCAGAGTTTGAGCTGGCGATGAATCCGCTGGCCAAGGACTCTTTGAGCGCCCCGGGTGTGGGCATCATCGGCAGTGGCGCGCCAACGAACAAAATCCCCGACCGAGCCCAACTGCAAAGTGTGAAGGTCGAGGCCGATGGACAGGTGGTCTATGACAGCGAGAAGCAGCCGGATGACCAGAAGACTTTGCCTGAGATCTGGCTCACCCCCGCTGCGTACTTTAACGAGGCAGGTGATCTGATTCGGCCCACGGCCACAGCGGTCGAAGTGCCGGTATGGAAATCAGGAATGACGCTTCCGGCTCCACCTCCGGCGGCGCCACTGCCGCCTGAATCACCACCCTTGGTGAACGTCCCGCCGGTGCCTCCTTTGCCACCGCCTCCGCTGCTGCCACCCGTGCGCACGATTTTGCCGGGTGGCTTGCCACCTCCGGGGGGTGGCCTGTTCCCGCTGCTCAATGCACTGGCTCAGTTGCTCTTCCCGCTGCCGCCGCCTGCGGCACCGCTGATCAGCGGCGTGCGTATTGCTCCCGCCACACCGATCGTCTGTGATGGTGATGCCGTGACAGTGACATGGAATGTGGGCGGCAACACTTCCAACATCGCCTCCTGGCGCGTCGATCTGTTTGCCGTGCTGCCGCACAAAGCCGCGCCGGTGCTGATCACCCCCATGGCGACCAAGACTGGCGGGTTTCCTGGATTCACAAGCGTCCTGATGCCGCCGATCAATCGTGCTGCGATCGCCGGTCTGCTGTCCCCTGGGTCCGCCGAGGCGCTGTACCTCTACGTGCAGCCGCGTGTCACCGCGCTGGGGCCTTTGGGTAATGTGATTACCGCGGCCAATGGCTCGCTGCTGCCATTGTTTCCCGCTGGCACGACGACGGCAAATGTGGGGCTGAAACGTGGTGGCATCCTGCCGCCGTTTGGCATCGGCAATGCGCCTGCCCCCAGCTTCCAGGTGACTCCTGCAGTGGCGCCGCCGTTTTTGAAATGGCAGGGCATAGCCCTGGCGGATCCGCTGGCGATTCGCAATGCGTGGAGTCTCACCGCCGAGCATGGCAGCCATTTCGGTCTGCTGTTTGCCAGTCATGAAAACATCCCCGGGGCGGTCACGCTGCCCGCCTGGAGCACGGCGGCACGTCCCACGGGAAACGGCGGAGAGACGATCACCCTTCGTTTTGAAGGGCTGGTGCCTCTGCCAGCGGCGGCCAATGGCTTGCGTGCCGTGGCGTATATTGCCTTCGTGGGCGGCTCTTCACCTGCCACCACCGGCCAGGTGCTTGCGCGTGCGGAATTGAGCAGCGGTCCCATTCGGCGCAATCTGGCGGGCAATGTAATGCCGGTGCCGTTCAGCGCCCAGCCGTTCTTTACGCTGCAAACCACCAGCTTCGTGCCGGCTGCACCGCTGGCCAAAACTCAGCCCTTGCTGCTGGTGGACATGCCGCTGAGGTTCGACCGCATGGCGGCAAACAACTTCGCCGGGTATCCGCTCGATCCGGTGAACGGCGCCAGTTACTCCTTTGCTGCACCACCGTTCAATCTGCCCGCTTACATCGCTCAGGCCGGCACCGGCACGATGTACGTCACGCTCACCTACATGGTCGCTCTCAACACCACGGATGCGACGGACGCCGTGGCTGTCCTCGGTGTCCGTCTCGTTCCTGACAACACACCATGAAAAAGCTCCTGCCTCTTTTCATGCTCCTCGGTGCGTCGCTGCTGCCTGCGGCGGATGGCAGCGTGCATGGTCGTGTTTACGGTCAGGATGAAAAGGGTGAAAACCTCGGTCCAGTGGCCCATGCGAAGATCGAATTGAAAAGTGAAGCGGGTGCCGCTTCGTCAACGGTGACGACCAACGAGTACGGGTACTACCAGATCATCACGCTGGCGGCGGGGGCTTATCGTTACAAGGTCAGCGCGGTCGGATTTCGTGATGAAGATGAGATGCGCGGCTTTGCGATGCCGCAGGACACACGCGAGTATGTGCATGACTTCCTCCTCTCCCGTGAGGCAAAGCCGGGCAGCCCACCACCGCAGGCCCATGTCGTCCAGCCATCCGTGCATGGCCGCGTGTACGGTCAGACGGAAAAAGGCGACAATCTGGGACCTGTGGCTGGAGCGAAGGTGGAACTGCTGGCAAGCCAGGGCGGCAGGGTGGTGGCGACAGCGACGGCCAGCTCTCCCGGCGGCTACTACGAGATCAAAAATCTTCCGCCTGCGGATTACGCTTATCGGGTCACAGCCGCCGGTTTTGCACCGGAGGATGCCGGGCGTGGCTTCGCCGTGCCGCAGGGAACGCTGGAATACGTGCATGATTTTCTTCTGTCCAAAACACCGCCCAAACGTGACAAGTGCGATCTGGCGGTGCTCGTCGTGAAACGCATCAGCAGTGGCAATGATCGTTCGAATGATGCCCGTGTGCCGGTGGCGAACGCCAGGCTCGTGCTTCAGCCCGGGGGAAATCTTCCCCCACCGCTCAATCAGCCTTTCATGACGGATGCGAAGGGGGAATACACCGCGAAGGATCTCGCCGAGGGCAGCTACACCGTCGCCATTGATGCACCCGAGTGCGAGCCATTTACCGGATCGCTGACCGTGAAGTGTGACAAAGACGGGGATGTCATTTTTGAACTCAAGCCCTGCAATGAACTCCTGCACGGCTATGTGCGGGCGATGCTGAACGAAGGCTGGGGCCCTTCTGCACAGGCGAAGGCGGCGGCGGAGCGCGCCTATCAGCGGGCGATGAAAGTGGATGCCAAAGATTGCAGTGTGAACTACGCCAATGCGCTTTCACTGCTCAGCGCGGGCGATTACTCAGCGGCCCAGCAGGACTTCTCTGCGGCGATTGGCAAAAAAAGCGACAGCACCACCTGGGACCGTGCCTGCGAGGCAAGGCTATGGATGAACCTCTGCCTTCATCAGCCGGCGCAGGCTGTTCGTGAAATGCGCTCACTGGCGCAGAATCATTATGTGAACCGTGCGGCCACGCAGGCCGCGAAGGATGCAGCGTCTGTCTGTGGCATAGGCCTGGGTTTGATCAAAGGGCCGTGGCATGATCAGGCAGGCGCAGGCGACGCCCTGTTGATGGAGAGCGAGTTGCTTTCTGCATTCAAAGGAGAGTTGCAGGCCGAGTGCATCAAGGCACGTGACCATGTGGCGGCTGAATACGGCAGGCTCAAAGCTGCGGAAGATGCCGCGCGCAACACCCTGATGGCGGGCATCACAGAGAAACGCAATGCCGAGGTCGCGCGGCTGGCCGAGCGTCAGGCCGCGATCAGCAAGGAGGTGGCGGCGCTCGATCCCGAGATCCAGACCCTTCAGGCCACCGTGAACCAGTTTGAACAGCAGTTCCGCATTCAGGTGGCAGGTTTTACTCAGCAGCAGCAGGCAAATGCGGTGCAACTACAAGCGCTGAACGCGAGGCTGCAGCAGATTAGCGTCTGCATGGCCCAGGACCAGGTGCGGCTTCAGGGCGCAGCGCAGCCGCAGATGCCGCAAACACCCACGATGCAGCCGGGCATGCGTCCCGGCATGCAGCAGCCGGCTGCTGGTGCACAGGCCATCATGGTGGAGATCCAGCAGCATCAGCTCGAGATTCAGCAGATCCGCCAGCAGATGCAGGTCATTCAAAACCAGAACGCGCAGATGGGCGCAAACGTGGCAAATCTGCAGACCCAGTTCAATCGCAATGCTGGAACCGCCCAGACGGATCTGAACCTCAAGCTGCAACGCCGGGGTGTGCTCGCCACAGAGTTCGAAACGCTCGACCGTCAGCGTACGGCGCCGTTTGATCCCACCGCCTTCAGCACGCCTGAGATTGATGAACTTGTCCGGCGTGGGCGATCCCTGAAAACCTACCGCGACCTGCCGCTGGAAGCGCGCCGTGAGGAACTGCTTGATCAGTTTGACTGCGGGGTCTTGAAGGAGCCAAAGCGTCCCGCGAGCACAGCCAAAGCGGCAGAAATCAAGGAGCCGGCTATCATCAGCGCCAAAGCGCCTGCCGTGAATGCGCCTGCCCCGGTGCCCTCGGTCAGGCCCGTGCCGTCAGCTCAGGAAAATACCGGCATGCTCCCGCTCAAACCGCTGCCGCCGGAAGCCACCGCCGTAAAACCCCCGCCTAACGCGGGTGATCCCGCCGAGGTCGTCATCACCAACAACCACACCGGTGCGGTGCGGATTTTTGGTCTGTCTCCCGGTGCGGACAATGAGCTCTTTGTGCGGTCTCTTGAGGCAGGTGAGGAAGCGATGATTCCTGTCCGCATCGGTCAGACCTTGATCATGCGCCCTTCAGCCGGCGGTCGCGAACTGCAACGCCACAAGGTGGGCAAGAAACTGGAAGTCTTGAAGCTGGGCAGTGCGCCGCAGTAGAGCAGACTCTCTGCGGCGCAACGGCCCAGATTTAAGCATGCCGTCCTTTAAACGTGAGTTCGGCGACGCCTGACTTGTCCAGACCGCCGAGGCCTAGGGCCACCATCTTCTCATACTGCGCCTTGGTTGCGTCGTTGAGCGGCAGGTTCAGTCCCACGCTCTTCGCCACATCGGCGGCGATGCCGCTGTCCTTGGCCGCGTGCTCTGCGGAGAACCAGCAGTCGTGCTCACGGGCCACCATGTCGGCGCTGTCGGTTTCCAGCACGCGTGAGTTGGCCCCCGTCTGGCTGAAGACCTCGCGGATCATGTTCAGATCGTGACCAAGAGCAGCGGCGAGTCCCAGACCTTCGGCCAGGCCGGCAGTGTTGATGTTCATGACCATGTTCACCAGCGCCTTCACTTCGGCAGCACTGCCCGGCCCTCCAATGAACCGGCGGTTCATGCTCATCTGCTCGATCATGGTCTGCACCCGCTGGTAGGTGGCTTCATCTCCCGCCAGCATGAGGTAGAGCTTGCCCTCAAGTGCATGACTGATGGAGGAGGCCATGCAGGCTTCCAGACTGTGCGCGCCCGCCTTTTCCGCGGCGGCGTACACCTCGCGGTGGATGGCGGGGGAAAGGGTGGCGCAATTGACGAAGATCTTGCCCTTGGCGTTGGTCAGCAGGTTGTCCCCGCTGCCAAAGAAGATGGCGCGCATGGCGGCGTCGTTGGTCACGACGGTGAAGATGACATCAGCGGCGGCGGTGACCTCCGCGAGGCTGGTGCAGGCCTTGCAGCCGAGTTCGGTGGCAAGATCAGCGGCTGCCTGGGTGTTCACATCGAGCACCGCAGTGACGTTGTAGCCACACTCTTTGAGACGGCGGGCCATGTTGGCCCCCATTTTACCGACTCCGACAAATGCAACGGTTTGAGACATGATGGTTGGGCTGGTTGGGATCTATTTGAACTCGGGATAAAACGGATTGTGGGCTTTTTCTTCGCCGACAGTGGTCATGGGGCCGTGTCCGGGGCAGATCACTGTCTCATCTGGGAGCGTGAAGATTTCCTTTCGGTTGGTGGCCAGGGCGTCGGCATACGAAACCATGCCACCCCCCATGCTGGAGGCGAACAGCGCGTCTCCCACGATGGCGATGGGGTGCTTCAAACCGCTGACAAGATAAGTGACGCCTCCCTTCGAGTGGCCGCAGGTGCTGCGTGCCTCGATGCGCAGGCCGCCGGATTCCCATGCCTCGGTCTCGCTGATACTGAAGGTCTTTGCACCGGGGCAGGATTCCTTCTCATTCACAAAGACAGTGACAGCGCCATCGGCGGACAATTTGGCGAGATCCTGAATGTGATCGCCATGGGTGTGTGTGAGGAAGATGAGGCTGAGATTGAGCCCCTTCTTCTGGATGAAGTTGATCATGGGGGTGGCGTCCGCCCCTGTGTCGAAGGCCACCGCGTTTTTCGTTTCTGCGTCCCAGACGAGATACGCATTCACTGTCATGTCATGATAGGTGGTGTTGAACTGTTCCAGGCCGGACACATTCACGGGGAGGGGGCGCCATTCATTGTGCGCCATGGCCACCAGCGACAGGCCTTCCAGCTGGAGGTGGGGGGCGATCTTGCGCAGCACAAGGTCATCCACCTTGCCAGACTTGGCAGCGGCAATGTCTTCGACACTGGCGCCGGAGCGGGCGGCGAGGTCGGCTTCGCTGATGCCCAGTCCGCGCATGGACTTGGCGATCACGTCATTAAAGAGGTCTTCGAGGGGGAGCAGCATGACCGGGATTCAAGGCGTTCTAATCACGAAGGCAAGAGGTATGTTCCGCCCGTCCGGCACAAAGCGTGAACTGCCATCGGGAGTCCTTGCCACTTGCACACTCGCTTGTAACATCGGCCCGCCATGACCGATCTCGACATCCGTGAAATCCACTTTCTGCGCGGCCCCAACATCTGGACCAATGACCGTGTGCTGGAGGCCTGGGTGGATTTGGGCGGGCTCAAGGACACGTCCTCCGACATCGTGCCTGGATTTCCCGAGCAGATCAAAAAGTGGTTCCCCGGCATGATCGAGCACCGATGCAGCATCGGCGAGCGCGGGGGCTTCTTTCAGCGGCTCGACACCGGCACCTGGCCGGGGCACATTCTGGAGCATGTGACTTTGGAGCTGCAGACCCTGGCCGGACACGCCGTCGGTTTTGGCAAGGCCCGTGAGACCTGCGTGGAGGGCCTGTACAAAGTGGTCATCGAATATCTGGATGAGACAGTGGCGGAGGCCTGCATGCGTGAGGCGCGCGAGATCCTGCTGGCCGGATATGCCGGCAAGGATTACGACATCGCGGACGCCGTGGCGCGCATGAAGCGGGTTGTGGATCGCAACGCTCTTGGACCCAGCACCAACTCCATCATCGCCGCCGCTGAAAAGCGTGGCATCCCATGGCGCAGGCTCCGCGAAGGGCGCAGCCTGGTGCAGCTGGGGCAGGGGGCAAACCAGCGCCGCATCTGGACGGCGGAAACCGACCGCACCGGAGCGATCGCAGAGCACATCGTGCAAGACAAGGATTTGACGCGCACATTGTTGAGCAAAGCGGGGGTGCCAGTCCCTGAAGGACGTGTTGTTGCCAATCCAGAGGATGCCTGGGAGGCGGCGGAGGACATCGGCACGCCCGTGGTGGTGAAGCCTCAGGACGCCAACCATGGACGCGGCGTCTTCATCAACCTCACCACCCGCGAGCAGGTGGAGAGCGCGTTTCAGACAGCGATGAACGAAGGCGAGGGCGTGATGGTGGAGCGCTTCATTCCTGGCAACGACCACCGTCTGCTGGTCGTGGGCGGGCAGCTGATAGCCGCCAGTCGTGGGGATCACGCCGTTATCATGGGCAATGGCACGGACACCATCGCCACGCTGGTGGAAACCCAGCTCAATACGAACCCGCTTCGCGGTGTGAGCGATTTCTGCCCCTGGTCCAAGATCGACACCGAGGAGTGGGACCCGGCGATCCTTCAGGAGCTTGAGAAGCAGGACTATCAGCCGGATTCGGTTCCCGGCGCCGGCGAGCGGGTGCTGATCTCACGCTTTGCCAACTGGTCCACCGAAGTCACCGGACTGGTGCATCCGCGCAACCGGGACCATGTCACCATCGCCGCGCAGGTGGCGGGTCTGGACATCTGCGGCATTGACGTCGTGTGCACAGACATCAGCCAGCCGCTGGAAGACCAGGGAGGCGCCGTCGTGGAGCTCAATGCCAGCCCGGGGCTCGTCATGCATCTGCGTCCCGCCACAGGAGAGATTCGTCCAGTGGGCGAGGCCATCATCGACATGATGTTCCCTGCTGGAAAAAATGGCCGCATCCCCGTGATCGGCGTCACCGGCACCCATGGCAAGACCACCACCGTCAAGCTCCTGGCGCATCTGATGAAGGCCACAGGGAAGTATCTCGGTGTGTGCCACAGCGGCGGGCTGCAGTTTGGAGACCGTTTCTCATGCACCAAAACGGGCGACCGCACCAGCGGCACCAACGGAGTGCTGCTCCACCCGTGGACGGAGCTGGCCATCTGTGAGAGCAGCGCGGAGTCCATTCTTCTCGAAGGCCTCGGCTACGACCGCTGCCAGATCGGCGTCGTGCTCAATGTCGGCACCGAGCACCTGGGCCTCGGCTACATCGAAACTTTGGAAAAAATGGCCAAGGTGAAACGCTGCGTGGTGGACGTGGTGCTGAAGGAGGGCACGGCTGTGCTCAATGCGGACGACGCCCTTGTGGCCGAAATGGCCGAGTGTGAGCACTGCCATGGCAGCGTGATGTTCTTCTCTCATGTGGCGGACAATCCGGTGGTCGCCGCCCATCGTGAAAAAGGCGGGAAAGCTCTGTTTGTGAAGGACGGGGCTGTCGTGCTGGCCGAGGGAGCCAGTGAGCGCCGTCTATGCGCATTGGAGGAAGTGGGCATGCCGCTGGGCGGACACTTCCAGTTCAATGTTCAGAACGTGCTTGGCGCCGTGGGGGCTGCCTGGGCCTACGGCCTGCCGGATCAGGCGATCGCCGAGGGGCTGGCAAGCTACGCCTGAGCGGGGTTCATCTGGCGGGATTCATCCTGCGGCCTTCATAGCCGGATGAAGATCTTGCGCCGGTACATCCAGAGCACCACCAACCAGAGCACCGCAAAGGTGCAGGCACCGATGGTCACCGGCCTGAGCTCCGCGCCGAAGACATCAAAGACACGCGTGCCGAAATGCTTCTGAAACGTCTCGGAAAACCAGATGTCCAGGGTGTGGCGCATCACATAAAAGACCAGCGAGTTCATGCCAAGAACGACAAAGGGGAAGGACCAGCCGCGCCACTGCCTGACATCGATGATCTGATACAGCGCCGCCAGAATCAGCAGGCAGCCACCGCCGCTGAAGAAAACCCAGGCAGGGGTCCACAACCGCTTCACGATGGGGCAGACGCCGCCAAAATGCAGCACAAAGCTGAAGGTCAGGCACGAGACGCTCGCGATCATGAGCTTTCTGGCCGGCTGGTCATCCTTTTTGAGCCAGGTGCCGGCCATCAGACCGAGGATCATGGTGCAGATGGTGGGGATGAAATTCAGCGTGGTATATCCGCCCAGATAGCCCACATACGGACGCTGCCGTGGAAACTCGTTGAGCAGCCAGCGGTCAAAACTCCAGCCCACATTGCGATTGTGGTTCCAGTGGGAGAAAAAGCCGGTGAAATCATGCTGCCAGCCTTCCGGGGTGTTGAAGTCCATGGGATTGCCATGCGGTGGCATCACGGGATAGAGCGCATAGAGGAGCCAGTAGGAAATGAGGATGAGGGAGAACCAGACCCAGCGCGTGCGCGTGCCGCAGTAGGCCAGCGCATACACCGCCATGTAGCCGAGTCCGGTCTGCGTCAGCGTTTCGTCAAAGGTCCAGTGGGTGGCATCACGATCCACGCTGCGCAGGAAGATTCCGAGGAAGATCAGCGCCACCGAGCGCCACAGCGCATGCAGCGTCATGTGCCATTGAGACTGCCCTTTGCGAGAACGGGAGGAAACGGAGAAGACCAGCGAGGCCCCGGTCAGGAAAGCGAACGAAGGGTGGATCAGATCATTCAGCGAGCAGCCGACCCATGGAATGTGCGAGGAATGGTGGCCGAGAAACTGCCAGATGGCGCTGTGGGGAAAGTGCTTTGCCACTTCATCAAGCTCCAGCAGGCGCAGGCCGAGCAGGAACATCACAATGCCGCGATAGACATCGACCGAGCCGATGCGGAGAGCCGTGACAGGCGGGGGTTGGGCAGGGTTCAAGGTCAGTAGTAGTGATCCAGTTTCCGTTTGCTGACACGGTCCAGGCTGGCGGCATTGGGAATAAGATAGCGTGTGTTGCGGCGGTCCACGATGACCAGACGACCGCGGCCGAGGGCCTGGATGCTCTCGTCTGTTTCCACCTCAAAACGGGTTTCACCACGGTCCGTGGTGACGTGCCATTCATGGCCGTCCGCCAGACGTACGATGCGGTGAATCACTTGAATGATAGGCACAAAGTCACGCCGGGACAGCGCATCAAGCAGCAGGCTGCGCGAAGGTTCGGGCAGGCTCTGCGGATCCTCGATGCACAGGATTTCACGAGAGGCCTCAGACTGGATGGAGATCCAATGGTCCTTCTCCGTCAGTGGGAAGAGCTTGGCGGGATGCACATTGGCATGCCGGATGCCGTTGCTGTCCACCAGCGAAAGGCGGCCCTGTTCGTCCTTGATGAATTCGATGTTAAGCGGCTGCGGCGTGCTCATGCGTGGTTCACCTCCATCATGGCCTGGTGCAGTCGGGCGTAGGTTCCGCTGCTCTGCATCAGCTGCTCATGCGATCCGATTTCCTTGATGCGGCCTTCTTCGATCACGACCAGCCGGCTGGCCTTGCGCAACGTGCCCAGGCGGTGGGCGATGGCGATCGTCGTCCGTCCTTTGACGAGATGATCCAGTGCCGCCTGGATTTCCCGCTCCGTTTCGGTATCGACGGAGGAGGTGGCCTCATCCAGGATCAAAATCGCCGGATCGACCAGCAGCGCACGCGCGATGCTGATGCGCTGGCGCTCACCACCGGAAAGCTGCTGGCCACGCTCTCCCACCAGCGAATCGTAGGCGTCCGGCAGGCGCATGATGAAGTCATGCGCCCGCGCCGCCCGCGCCGCCGCGATGATCTCAGCGCGGGAGGCCTCCGGCTTACCGTAAGAGATGTTTTCCGCGATCGTGCCATAAAAGAGATACGGCTCCTGCAGCACGAGCCCGAGATTCCGGCGGTAGGCCATGACATCGACCTCGCTCAGATTGAAGCCATCCACCAGCACCGCGCCTTCGCTCACTTCAAAGAAGCGGCAGGCCAGGTTCACCAGCGTGGTTTTGCCAGCGCCGCTCGGTCCCACGAAGCCCACCATCTCTCCAGGTGCTATTTTCAAGCTGATGCCCTTGATGATTTCCCGCGATCCATGGCGGAACTTCACGTCGCGGAATTCGATCTCGCCACGCAGGCGGCCCACCTTGATCGGGTTGCGCTGCACGGGCACGTCCGGCTTCACATCCAGCACATCAAAGACGCGGTGCGCGCTGGCTGCCGCCCGCTGCATGGAGGCGGTGAAGCGGCTCATGGAGTCCATGCGTTCGTAGAAGCTGCTGATGTAAAGAATAAAGCCCGTCAGCACGCCCACCGTGATGCTGTCATGTGCCACGCTCCAGGCTCCGACGGCCCAGACGATCAGCAGGCCGAAGTCGGTCAGCAGCTTGATCATGGGGGTGAAGAAAGACCAGGTCCGGTTCACGCGGTCGTTGGTGTCAAAGATGTGCTTGTCCGCCACGCGGAAGCGTTCGATCTCCCGCTGCTCCTGCGCGAAGGCCTTGACCACGCGCACGCCGGGAATCGTGTCCGCCAGCACGCTGGTGAGCTGGCTGCCCGCTCGACTGGCGGCGGCAAACCCGCCGCGCAGGTGCTCACGCACGCGCTGCACCAGCCACGCGACGATGGGCACCGGGCCCAGTGCGGCGACTGCAAGGAGCGGGTTGATGCTGAACAAAATGACCGCCGTGAAAATGAACTGCAGCACATCACAGAAGAAGTCGATGAAGTTCACCGAAATGAAGAGCGAGAGATGCTCCGTGTCCGAGCTGATGCGTGAAATGAGATCCCCGGTGCGCTTGCGGTTAAAGTAGGTGAGCGAGAGCTTCTGCAGATGGTCAAAGGTCTCGCGTCGCATGCGGCTCGTCACCAGTTCCGCGATGCGCGCCACCACAAAGGTCTTGCCCCAGTTCAGCGCCCACGTCAGCAACGCGGCCAGCGCCAGCTCGGTGATGAAGACGTAGACCAAATGCACGTGCACCTTCTCCGTCTGGCTCTGCATGGGGATCAGCACATCATCCACCAGAGACATTGTCAGCCATGGCGCGATCATTTGCGCGCCGGTGCTGGCCATTGTCAGCACCAGACCGAGAAACAGCAGCCGGTACCATGGGCGGGCAAAGCTTAGCAGGCGCAGCAGCGGCTTCCCTGGCGGGATGTAGCCCTCGGCGTCTTCAGCGGCAAAAATTTCTTCCTCATCCTCTTCAGCCTCGGCGGCCGCTGCTTCAGCACCGGTGTCCTCACCGCTCACGAGACGGCGCTGCTCCCGAAACCGCGCCAGAAAAGCCTCCGCCTGCCGCAGGGAGCCGGAAGTCACACGCCACTGGCCTATGACGGTGGCGTTTCCCTGAAGCTGCAGCGCGAGGGTGGCACCCATTTCCTCCAGCTTGAACTCCTGCAGATCCACGAGCTTCCAGGCGGCAAAGCGCGGCTGGCTGGTTCCGTCGTCTTCAAAATGCAGCAGGCGCGTGTTGGTCAGCACGATCAGCCCGTGGCGGAAATGCAGCCCGGCGTCCAGGTCCGTCATCAAACGGGCCACCGTGCGCTCGCCGGACGCCAGCTTGGATTCGGCGTGCTGAAGCAGAAGTTCGGGAAGGTCTTGGAAGAGTGGACGCGGCAAGGTGGGGGCGGGCGTGAAACCCGCCGAAAGTCCAGTGGTAGCAGAGCTTGTCAAACCGGGGCGCTGAATTCCCTGATCCTGGCGGAGGCTGCGTCATCTCATTCTCATTTCATGCCTAGGTTTCCCTTGACCTCCTGCCGGTCTGTGGACAATTCCGCGCGTTCTTCTCCCTGCTTGCCCCACATTGCTCCATCCTGCGAACTCCGCTCCACCATCGTTCGCAAAGTCCTCGCCCTGCGCGGCCCGAATCTCTGGGCGCGTGAAACGGTTTTGGAATGCAAGGTGGAGTTTCCTGAACTGACCGATTACGTTGTCAACTGGCGCTCCTGGCTGCTTTCCTGGCTGCCGGCGCTGGAGCCGCAGCTCAGCGAGACCAGCATGACGCCACAGGCGGAAGGCCTGGCCGCCCTTCTGCAATCCATCACGCTGCATCTGCAAAGTCGCTCTGACCTTCAGGTGAGCTTTGGCAAGGTGATGCCCACGTCGCAGGCGCTGACTTATCGCATCCTCACCCAGTTCGACGAAGAAGCGGTGGCCCGCGCGGCCTTTGAACTCGCACGCCGCCTCATCGATGCCGCGCTTTTTGGTCAGACCATGGACGTGAACGCCGCCCTCACAGGGCTGTGCGAGCTGGCTCAGGAAGTCTGCCTCGGACCCAGCACCCGTGCCATGGTGGACGCCGCGCGCCTGCGCGGCATCCCGGTGCTCCGTCTCACCGAGGGCAGCCTGGTGCAGCTCGGCTGGGGCTCCAAGCAGAAGAAAATCCTTGCCGCCGCCACCAGCCAGACGAGCGCGATCGCCGAGGACATCGTCCAGGACAAGGACTTCACCCGGCGCATGCTCAATGAGATAGGTCTGCCGGTGCCGCAGGGGCGTCCCGTCAAGAATGCTGAAGACGCCTGGGTGGCCGCCAATGAGATCGGCCTGCCTGTCGTCGTGAAACCTCTGGATGGAAACCAGGGACGCGGCGTGGCGCTGAATCTTTACACCCGGGAGCAGGTGCTCACCGCCTACGCCGCCGCGAGGGAGGAAAGCCGCTCGGTCATCGTGGAGCAGTTTGCCGAAGGGGAGGACTACCGAGTTCTCGTGATCGGTCGCGAACTCATCGCCGCCTCCCGTCGCTATCCGGCGCATGTCATTGGCGACGGCGAGCACACCATCCAGGAGCTTATCGCCGAGAAGAATCGCGATCCGCGCCGCGCCGCCGACCATGCCGCCGCCCTGAGTCGCATCCGGATAGATGCTGTCGCCTTGGGCGTTCTCGCTGAGCAAGACGTCACGCCTGAGTCGATCCCTGAAAAGGACCGGATGATCCTCATTCGCCGCAATGCGAATCTCAGCACGGGGGGCACCGCCGTCGATTGCACAGCAGAAGTTCATCCCACCATCTGCGCCGCCGCAGTGGAAGCCGCCCAGATGGTCGGTCTGGACATCTGCGGCATCGACATGATCGCCCCGGACATCACCCAGCCGCTGAGCCCGCGCAACGGCGTCATCATTGAGCTCAATGCCCGTCCGGGCCTCCGCATGCATCTCTACCCGTCCGAGGGGGAGGCGCGTCCCGTCGGCAAGGCAGTGATCGACACCATGTTTGCTCCCGAGTGCCGGGGGCGCATCCCCATCGTCGCCGTCACCGGGGTAAACGGCAAGACCACCACCACGCGCTTCATTGCGCATCTGCTGACTCAAAACAAATGGCGCGTGGGCATGACGAGCACGGACGGTGTTTTTGTCGGCTCTCGCATGATCGACAGCGGCGACTGCAGCGGGCCCAAGAGCGCACGCAGCATTCTTTCCTTTCCGTTGTGTGATGCCGCTGTGCTGGAAACCGCTCGTGGCGGCATCTTGCGCGAAGGGCTGGCCTTTGACCACTGCGACGTCGCCGTCGTCACCAACATCGGCGCGGGCGACCACCTGGGGATCAATGACATCGACACTCCAGAGCAGCTGGCCGAGGTGAAGCAGTGCATCGTCGCCGCTGTTTCTGCGGACGGCAGCGCCGTTTTGAATGCCGCCGATCCGCTTGTCGTGAAAATGTCGGAGACCTATCCGCGCAGGACCATCTTCTTCGCGCTCGATGGTGAAAACGCCGTCATCGTCCTGCACCGGATCAAAGGCGAACGCGCCATTTTTGTTCGCAATGACCATATCATTCGCGCCACCGGCCCAAATGAAGATGTCCTGATGCCGCTGAGCGAAATTCCGCTCACCCATGGCGGTCTCATCGGCTTTCAGGTCGAAAACACGCTCGCAGCCGTTGCGGCGGCCTGGGCTTTGGGCATTGACGACGATCTCATTCGGCTGGGAGCACGCACCTTTGTCCCCAGTCTTGATCAAAATGCCGGACGCTTCAATGTGCTCGATTTGAAGGGCATTACCGTCATCGTTGATTACGGGCACAATGTGGATGCACTTCGTGCCTTGCTCGACGGACTTCGGCAGTTTCCCAATCCGCGCCGCATCGTCGTTTACAGCTCCGCCGGTGACCGCCGTGACAGCGACATCATTGAGCAAGGACGCATGCTGAGCGCGGAATTCGATGAAGCCTGGCTCTACGAAGGGGATTATGTCCGTGGTCGGGAATCTGGGGAGATCATGAAACTCCTCGCCACTGGTCTGGAAAACTCCCCGCGCACCCGGCGGGTCGAGTCCATTCTTGGGCATCTCAAAGCGGTTGATCTTGCCTTCCAGTCTGCACAAGCGGGAGACTTGGTGATGATTCAGGCGGATACGGCGGATGAAACCGTGCAGTATCTGAAAGAAAAATACGGGGCGAAATGACATCCTGCCGTTTCGGCCTGATGAAATGCTTGCCAGATCACTCAGGCTTCGGCTACTAAGGGTCTGATCACGCCATGACCACAACCACTGCCACACTCCTCAGCATCGCCTGCGGCTATCTCTGCGGCTCAGTGCCGTTCGGCTATCTCGCCGGACGTCTGAAAGGCATCGATATTCGCCAGCACGGCAGCGGCAACATAGGCGCCACCAATGCCATCCGCGTGCTGGGGAAGGGGATTGGCATCCCGGTCTTCATTCTCGACATGCTCAAAGGCTGGCTGCCCGTCTGGCTGGCGGCAGGCTGGATCGCGAGCACGGGTGCTTCTCCTGAAGTGATCTCCATGGGCAAGGTTCTGACTGGTTTCGCCGCAGTCCTAGGCCACATGTTCACTTTCTGGCTGGGGTTTAAAGGCGGCAAAGGCATCGCCACCACGGGTGGGGTGCTGCTGGGCATATCGCTCGCCGGAATGATTGGCGGGTGGATCGGCTTCCTCACCTTCCTTTTTGCATTTCGCTATGTCTCGCTCGGATCGCTGGCGGCCGCAGTCGGCGTGCCCACGGCCATGGCGATTCAAATGTATCGTGAGGGGCGCTGGGACTACGTTCTCCTCGGCTTTGGCATCGTGGTGATGATTCTCGCCTTCATCCGGCACCGCTCAAATATCCAGCGCTTGATCGCAGGCACAGAGAGCAAGGCCTTCACCAAAAAGAAGCCGCAGCCATGATCCAGTCCGCCACTGTCATCGGTGCCGGAAGCTGGGGCACCGCGCTGGCCGCATTGCTGTCATGGCGCGGTCTGGACGTGCAGTTCTGGGGCCGCGATGCCGAACTCATGACGCAGATTCGCGACACTCGCCGCAATGCCCGCTACCTTCCTGATTTGGAGCTTCCGCCTCAGATCGCCATCACTGCGGACCCTGCCGCTTTGCGGCCTGCGGACATGCTCGTTTTCGTGGTGCCATCCAAGGCCATGCGCAGCACGGCCGAGATCATGGCGAAAAGTGGGGCCGCCTCCCAGGCCCGGGTTCTGGTTTCCTGCTCCAAAGGCATCGAGCTCGAAACCGGCCGCCGCATGACCCAGATGATCGGTGAGTCTATCCCAGGCATTCCATTGGCCGTGCTGACCGGCCCCAATCACGCGGAAGAGGTGGCGCGTCAGCTGGCCACCGCCGCAGTCGTGGCATGCGCAGAGGATGAAATCGCCAAAGCGGTGCAGGCCTGTTTCACGCTGCCCTTCTTCCGCACCTACACCACCGATGACATCGTTGGTGCCGAATGGGCCGGTGCCATGAAAAACCCCTATGCCATCGCCTCGGGAATCGCCCATGGCTTGAAACTTGGCGACAACACCCTCGCCGCGCTCGTCACTCGTGCGCTGGCTGAAATGGTGCGCCTCGGCGTCGCCGAAGGCGGCAAGGTGGAAACCTTTTACGGCCTCAGCGGTGTGGGCGATCTCGTCGGCACCTGCTACTCAACACACAGCCGCAATCACCGTGTCGGCACCATGCTCGGTCAGGGCCGCCCTCTGGACGAAATCATCGCCAGCACCCGGATGGTGGCTGAAGGGGTGCCAAACACCGCCAGCCTGCACCGCGCCGCCCAGGCACGTGGCGTGCGCATGCCACTTCTTGACGAGATCAACGCCGTGCTCCATCAGGGCAAATCCCCCAAGGAGGGAATGAAGGCGCTGCTTTCACGCGATCCACGGCCAGAAGCCGATTAACTACCCCCATGGCTGATTCAAACGGTTACGAACTTCTCGACAGCGGCTCATTTCAAAAGCTGGAGCGCTTTGGCAGCGTCGTGCTCTCGCGGCCCTGCGCCCAGGCAGTCTGGCAGCAGACACTGGCCAAGGCCGACTGGCAAAAAGTGACCGCCACTTTCTTCCGCGATGGCGGCAATCAATGGCGCGGCCGTGACAAGCTGCCCGAGACCTGGTCCATCGAGGTGGATGGCACCAAGTTTCAGCTCAGCTCCACCGATTTCGGCCACCTCGGCATCTTTCCCGAGCAGCGCGACCAATGGCGGCGCATCCGTGAGGTCTGCACCGCGTATGCTCAAAAGTACAACCGCCCCGCACGCGTGCTGAACCTCTTCGCCTATTCCGGCGGCAGCACGCTGGCCGCTGCCCATGCAGGGGCGGAAGTGTGCCATGTGGATGCCTCCAAGGGCATGGTGGATTGGGCGCGCAAAAATGCCGCCATCAACGGCCTCGAAGAAAAGCCAATCCGCTGGATCGTGGATGACGTGACCAAGTTTCTGGAGCGTGAACTCCGGCGTGACCGTCAGTACGATCTGCTCATCCTCGATCCGCCCAGCTATGGCCGTGGTGCCAAAGGCGAGGTCTTCAAAATCGAAAACGATCTGCCGCCCCTGCTCTCACTGCTGGGCAAGCTCATGTCTCCACAGCCGCTCGGGGTGCTTCTTTCCTGCCACACGCCGGAACTGACGCCTATTTCTTTGCATCACCTGCTTCAACAGCAGTTTGGCCGAAATGGCGGGAAAGTGGAGCACGGCGAGATGCAGCTCCGTGGCGCGGCCGGTGTTTTGCCCGTCCCTAGTGGCAGCTTTGCCTGGTGGCTGGGTGATTGAGCATTCGACATTTCGCCTCCGGCATTCGACATTTCTGCAATGCTTCCGTTTCTTCTCCGCCGCGCCTTCAGCAGCGTGATCGTGATCTTCTGCGTGATCTCGATCACGTTCGTGCTGGCGCGGATTACGAAAGGCGGGCCTTTTGACAAGGAGAAGGAACCTCCTCCTCACATCAAGGAGGCGCTGCTCACGCGGTACAAGCTCAACGGTACCGTGTGGGATCAATACACCGCCTATGTTGGCTCGCTCGTGCGTTTTGATCTCGGCTTGTCCACGCGCTACCGCGACTGGCGCGTTTCGGAACTGCTGCGCCAGAAAATGCCAAACTCGTTCGCTCTGGGGACACTTTCCTTCCTGATCGCGAGTTGCGCCGGAGTGTTCCTAGGCAGCCTGGCCGCCATGAAGAAAGACACCTGGATTGACCGCTCGGCCATGTTTGGTGCACTGCTTTCCATTTCCATTCCCTCCTTCATCAGCGGGCCGTTCTTGATCGCCATCTTTGCTCTGTGGCTCGGCTGGCTGCCGGTGGGCGGTTGGGGCACCGTGTCGCAGATGATTCTGCCTGCGATCTGTCTCGCCGCGCCCTACATCGCCTACGTCGCACGTTTGATGCGCAACAGCCTGCTGGATGTGTTGAAAAGTGATTTCCTGCGCACTGCCCGGGCCAAGGGCCTCACCGAAACGCAGGCCGTGGCCCGGCATGCCATCAAAGTAGCCATCCTTCCCGTCATCACTTTCCTTGGCCCGCTTGCCGCCCATCTGCTCACCGGTTCCATGATCGTGGAGAGCGTCTTCAACATTTCCGGGGCCGGCATGATCTTCGTCAACTCGATCCAGAACCGCGACGTCTTCCTGCTGGGCGGGGCAGTCATTGTCTACTGTGTGCTGCTCGTGCTCTTCAACCTGTTCGTGGATGTGATCTACACGCTGCTGGACAAACGCATCAAACTCTATGCCTGAGGCCGCCGCTCCAGCATCCATTGCCCGGCCGGACGGCTGGCAGATTTTGAAGCGCAACCGCGCGGCGCTCATCGCGCTCGGTTTTCTCGCAGGCTTGTCCCTCATCGCCATCGTAGTGCCGCTGCTGCTGCCGGATGAACTGAAAGCCACCAGCAGTGCCTCGTTTGTGCCGCCCATGCAGCATGCCGTGGAAACTCATGCCACCCATGTTCTCGGCACAGATGTGAACGGGCAGGACATGCTCTACCGTCTCCTTTCCGGTGCCCGGGTGTCGCTCGGCGTAGGGTTGATCGGCGCGCTGATCAGCCTCGGCATCGGCACGCTCTACGGCATGATCAGCGGCTACGCAGGTGGTCGTATCGATGGCGTGATGATGCGTACGGTTGAGGTGCTCCAGTCCGTGCCTCGAATTCTCTTCATCATGATCCTCATCGCCGCTCTCGATGACTATGTGAAGGAGTGGATCGACGGCTGGCGTCTCGCCGCACAGGCTCGCAACTGGAATAAACTGGCTGCAAACATCAGCGAGGTGAAGGCCTACTCAAAAGTGCTGGTGATGATCGTCTCGCTCGGTCTCGTCGAATGGCTCACCATGGCGCGCATCGTGCGCGGCCAGGTGCTTGTGCTGCGGGAGATGACCTTTGTCACCGCCTCGCGTGCGATGGGCCAGAGCTCCTGGGGCGTGCTTCGACGCCATCTGCTGCCCAACCTCAGCACCATCATCCTCACCTACCTCACGCTCACCATTCCCGCCGTCATCCTCGACGAATCCTTTTTAAGCTTCCTAGGTCTCGGCATCGAAGACCCTGCCGCAAGCTGGGGCTCACTGCTCAAGGATGGCGCGCAGGTCATCAATCCGCTCGAAAGCAAATGGTGGCTCCTCGTTTTCCCGGCACTGCTGATGTCCGCCAGCCTCCTCGCCCTCAATTTCCTCGGGGACGGTTTGCGTGATGCGTTTGATCCGAAGAGCGGGGATTAGTTCAATGCGCCTGCAGCCAGTTGAGCCCGGTCCCTGCCTCAACTTCCACCGGGACACCTTCCAGCGGCAGAGCATTCTTCATTGCACCAAGGATGATTGAACGCGCCTGCTCCACTTCGCGCTCAGGCATCTCAAACAGAAGTTCATCGTGAACTTGCAGCAGCATGCGCGTTTGCAAGCCAGCCTTCGTCAGGGCGGCATCCACATTGATCATAGCGAGCTTGATCATGTCTGCAGCAGTTCCCTGGATGGGAGTGTTCATGGCGACACGTTCGGCCGCACCACGCACGGTGGCGTTGCCACTGGTGATGTCACGAATGACCCTTCGGCGGTGTGTGAGGGTTTCAACGTAACCGCGCTGTTTGGCATCCTCGACGACCTTTTCCATGAAGCGTTTGACCCCGGGAAACTGTTTGAAGTAGTTCTCAATGATGGTGGCGGCCTCGCCGCGTGGAATGCCGAGGCGCTGGCTCAGGCCGAAAGCTGAGATGCCGTAGATAATGCCGAAATTGACCATCTTGGCCGTGCGGCGCATCTCGGGCAGCACTCCGTTTAGTTCCACACCATAAACGCGGGCGGCTGTGGCCAGGTGAATGTCTAGCCCCTTGGCAAAGGCTTCGATCATGGCCGCGTCTCCGCTGAGTGCCGCCATGACGCGAAGTTCAATCTGCGAGTAGTCCGCGCTCATCAGCACCCAGCCATCCTCGCCCGGGACAAAGGCCTTGCGGATTTCCCGGCCCAGATCGCTGCGGATGGGAATGTTTTGCAGGTTCGGATTGGTCGATGCCATGCGCCCGGTGGCCGCCATGAGTTGATGAAAGGTCGTGTGAACTCGACCGGTAACCTTGGACACCGCATGCGGCAGTGCTTCCACATAGGTGTTGTTGAGCTTGGTCACCTCGCGGTAGTCGAGAATGTCCTGAATGATGGGATGCAAACCCATGAGGGACTGCAGCACCTGCTCGTTTGTTTGATACTGCCCGGTGGCGGTTTTCTTCGGTTTCTCGATGAGCTTGAGGCGGTCAAACAGCACTTCACCGAGCTGCTTGGGGCTGTTGAGATTGAAGGGCCCGCCGGCGCTTTCCTGAATGCGTTTTTGCAGTTCGGCGGCTTTCCGGTCGAGCTCGATGCCATATTCACGCAGCGCCTGGACGTCGATCTTCACGCCGAAGTTTTCCATCTTCGTGAGCACGGGCAGCAGCGGGCATTCCACCTTTTCGAAGACGTACTGCTGCTCCTTCAACTCGGAGCGCATTCTCGTGGCAAGCTGCCATGTCACATCGGCATCTTCTGCGGCATAGTCGGACACCTTGCGCGCATCCTCGGCTGCAACATCGGCCATTGTTGCCTGGCTGAAAAGATCGTTTTTCTCCGTGCCGATGAGCGCTGTGATGGGCACCGGAGTGTAGTGCAGATACGCCTCTGCGAGGTAATCCATGCCGTGCCGCTGATCTGGATCAATCAGCGAATGCGCGAGCATGGAGTCAAAAAAAGGTCCGCGAACCTCGATGCCATGCGCGAGCAGCACGCTGAGGTCAAACTTGAGATTGTGGCCGATTTTCTCGATGCCGTCGGTGGTGAACAAGGAGCGAAATTCCTCCAGCACAGCCCTGGAGGCAGCTTTCTCTCGGGGGAAATGAACAAACCATCCTTCGTGCTCCTGCCATGAAAAGGCGATGCCGACAATCTGCGTGTCGCGTGGATCCAGCCCTGTGGTTTCCAGATCGAAGCAAAACGATTTCAGCGCATTGAGCTGGGAGATGATCGTGCGCCGCTCGTCGGCCGTCTGCACAAGATGATAAATGTGCGGCGTGTCTTCGATCGTGCTGAGCTTGACAGGAGCGGGCAGGGCTGGGGCTGCAAAGAGATCGGCGGCTGCAGGAGGTGTTTCAGAAGACTGGCTCGCGGCCTGTTCCATTTTCCGACCGCGACCGGCTTTGAAGTCATCACCGTAAAGCCGGCGACCGAGGGCGTTGAATTCGAACTCGGTGAAAAAGGCCTTCAGCGCCTCGTCGTTGTGCGGCCGGATGACCAGATCCGCCACCTGCGCATCGTACGGCGCATTCACGAAGATGGTGGCAAGCTGCTTGGAGAGCAGCGCATCTTCCTTGCTCGCTTCGAGTTTCTCCTTTTGCTTGCCTTTGAGCTGGGCGGTGTTGGCCAGCAGATTCTCCACACTGCCAAACTGCTGGATGAGAGAGGTAGCCGTTTTTTCGCCAAAGCCTTTTACGCCTGGGATGTTATCGACGGCGTCGCCCATCAGCGCGAGGATGTCGATGACCTGCTCCGGACGTTCGATGCCCCAGCGCTCGCAGACTTCCTTCACGCCGAGGATTTCCACATCCGCACCGGAGCGGCCCGGTTTGTAGATTTTCACGTGCTCGGAGACAAGCTGGCCGAAGTCTTTGTCTGGCGTGACCATGAAGGTCTCGATCCCCTCCTTCTCGGCGCGTTTGGCCATGATGCCAATGATGTCGTCCGCCTCGTAGCCGTCACGCACGAGGATGGGCACGTTCATCGCCTCCATGAGACGTTTGATCTGCGGGATGGCCATGCTGATGTCTTCTGGCATCTCTTCGCGCTGTGCCTTGTAGGCAGGAAACATTTCATGGCGCGGTGTGGGCGCGGAGGTGTCCAGTGCCACGGCGAGATGCGTGGGCTGCTGGTTCTTCAGAATGTCGAGCAGCGTGTTGGCAAAGCCGTACAGCGCAGACGTGTTCAGGCCGTCGCTGGTGCGGATGGGGGCTTTGATGAAGGCAAAGTGCGCGCGGTAAAGCAGCGCCATGCCGTCGAGGAGGAAGAGGCGTTGGGACATTTGCGCTCAGAGTAGGCGGCAGCACGGCCTGCGCAAATACTCAAGCCCCTTGCAGGGTGATCGCCGCATCCTCCATGGCCCGGCTGGCCTCGGTCTCATCATTCACCACCTGCGTGGCTCCGAGACGTTTCAGGCGCTCCACGTCGGAGCTGAATCGGGCGCGCGCCAGCACCGAGATGTCCGGACGATGCTCGCGAATCATGGCCAGCGCCTGGGCGTTGACCGTGGCATCGGGGAAGGTCAGTGCGACCATGCGTGCATGCTTAAGTTGGGTAAGCTCCCAGGTCTCCTCGTGGCTGGCATCCGCAAACAGCACGGCCTGGCCCTGGCGTTTGAGCTTTTGCACGGTTTCAGCATTCAGCTCCACCACCAGCGTGCGAACCCCTGAGTCGAGCAGCGTTTTGTTGACCTTTTCGCCCACCGGGCCGTGTCCGCAGACGATGGCGTGGTCCGTCAGGCCGCTGATGCGCTGTCGCAGGTTGCCGGCATCGGCCTTGACCGGTTTGCCCCGGCCCCAGCCGCGCTTCACCAGCCATTCGCCCAGCGGTATGCCAAACTTCAGCAGGGCAGGGAGGAGGCCCATGGAGAGCGCACTCGCGGCCAGCAGAGTCTGCTGAGTGTCAGTGCTCCAAAGATGAGCTCCGCCCGCATTCTGCAGCAGGACAAGGGAGAATTCCCCCGCGCTGCACAAACCGATCCCTGCCATAAGCGCCTGCTTATGGGCGAGGCCGAGACGACGTGCGATGACGGTGATGAGGCCTGCTTTGGTGAGCATGAGCGCTGCTGTAAGAGCGCAAATCGGCATCCACAAAACCATCGCGGCCTTCACATCAATCATGAGGCCAACAGATACAAAAAACAGCGTGAGGAATAGATCCTTCAGCGGCATCACATCCGCGAGAATGCGGTGCTTGAAGATGGATTCGCTGACCGCGAGGCCCGCAACAAAGGCTCCAAGTGCGAGCCCAAGCCCGAGAAGGCCGCCGACGAAAGCAAGGCCGACGCAACTCCCGATAACCGAGAGCGTGAACAGCTCACGGCTGCGCGTGCGCGTCACCGCGTTCAGCAACCAGGGGATGACCCATCTCGCGGCGACACCCGCCAGAATCACAAAGGTGCCACCACGCAGGGCCAGCGAACCCAATCGCGGCATCAGCGCCGTGGCAACGCCTTCATGAGGCAGGAGAAGCGGCAGGAAGAGAAAGAAGACGATGATGAACAGATCCTGGAAAATCGCCACGGCCAGCGCCATGCGAGCGCCAGGGCTGGCCTCCAGCCCAAGGTCTTGAAAGCTCTTCAAGCTGACCGCCGTGGAGCTCATGGCCAGCGCAACGGCCAGAAGCACGCCCCCCTGCCATGATGACGAATGCAGCGCCGTCGAAGCTGCGGCTACCACCGCCATGCAAAGCCCCATCTGCCAGCCACCTCCCACAAATGCGAGCCTGCGCAGGAAGCGTAGTTCACCAAGAGAGAACTCCAGCCCCAGAGTGAACATCAGCAGCACCACCCCAAACTCCGCCATCTGCGAGACCTGCTCGTGCGATTCACCGCCACCTAGCAGTTGAAGCACTCCAGAATTCGCGATCAGAACTCCGCAGATAAAGTACCCTGCCAGCATCGACTGCCGCAAACGCAGCAACAGCAAAGAAACCAGCACCACGCCCGCCAGCATCAGCGCCAGCAATGCGAAGAGTGGCGGAATGCCCTCTGCCGCTGCCATGACAGGTGCCGAAATCATGGCTCATGCTGGTTGTTACTGTTGAACTGCAGGTGATAAAGCTTTTGGTACATCGGGTTGCGGCCCAGCAGTTCTGCGTGCGTACCACGGTCAACGATGCGGCCATGATCCATGACGATGATCTGATCTGCCTGAAGAACTGTCGAAAGCCGGTGCGCGATGGCGACGACCGTTTTGCCCGCAGAAAGCGTGTGGATGGCATCCTGGATGATTTTCTCGCTTTCGGTATCGAGCGCGGAGGTGGCCTCATCCAGCAGCAGGACCGGCGCATCGCGCAGAATCGCGCGAGCGATGGAAATGCGCTGCTTCTGGCCGCCGGAGAGGTTGCACCCGCCCTCACCGACAATCGCGTCGTAGCCGTTGCTGATCTGCTCGATGAAGTCGTGTGCATGCGCCTGCTTCGCAGCGGCGATGATTTCTTCCTCGCTGGCATTGAGGCGGCCATACCGGATGTTCTCGCGGATGGTGTCATGAAACAGAAAGGTGTCCTGATTGACGATGCCGATGTTGGCCCGCAGGGAGCTTTGCGTGACGGACCGCAGATCATGCCCGTCCAGCATGACAGAACCCTCGTCCGGATCGTAAAAGCGCAGCAGGAGCGAAAAGAGCGTGCTTTTTCCTGCGCCGCTGGGGCCTACCAGAGCATAAAACTTTCCGGGGGCCAGGTTGAGCGTAACGCCGGTCACGGCTGGCGCGGTCTTTTTCTCACCAGTGCTTTCGCGGTAATAAAGGGCCGTGTTTTGGAAGCTGATCTCGCCTCGCGAACGTCCGATGTCCCTCGCATCAGGAGCATCCAAAATGTCAGGGGTGCGCTCCAGCAGTTCAAACACCATGCCCGCCGCGACGGTGGTTTTCTGCAGCATCATCTGCACACGGCTCAGTTCCTTCACTGGGGGATAGATCTGCGTGAGAGCCATGACGAGCAGGAAGAAATTTTCCGCTTCAAGTCCACGATCCCATGCATACACGAGGCCTGCGGCAATGCCCAGAGAGGCAATGGTTTCCACGCAGGGGCCCACAAACTCGACGGCTTTGGCCCAGCGCACCATGTTGCGTGTCATGCTGGCGTTGGTGCGTTCAAAGCGCTGCTCGGCATGCTTTTCACCGGCATAGGCTTTGACCAGCCTGATGCCCGCAAACGATTCCTGCATGGACACCATCAGCTCCCTGGAATCATACTCCTCACGCGCTCCGGATTTGCGCACTCGTTTGCCGATGCGAATGATCGGCATGAGGCACAAAGGGAAAACGACGAGCGACATGAGGGTGAAAAACCAATCCTGGGCAAAAAGAACAACCAGAATGGAGATGATGGTCAGGGGGCGCTGCGCAAGAATCTGAATCAGTTGCATGGCGTTGCGCTGGACCGTGGCGGTCTGGCTGGTGACCGTCTGCATCAGCTCGCCTGTTTTGGCGGAATTGAAAAAGACGGGTGACTGCCGCATCACGCAATGAAAGGCGTCATTGCGAAGCTGGTAGGCCACCTTGCTCGTCACCCATGCCTGCATGTAGCTGGAAAGATAGCCGAAAAAGCCGCGCAGGAAGATCAGGACTGGAATGAAAGAGCAGGCGATCATGACACCCGTCAAACCGATCGGAGCATCAGCATCGAGACCGAACATTTTTGCCAGATTGATCTCACCAATCAAAGGCAGCTCGGTGCCCTCTCCCAGGGTGCGTGTTTTGCCTTTCAAAACTAGTGAGAAGATTAACTGGAACCCAATCAGCATGAAGCCATTGAAAACTGCGCTGAGCATGCCCAGCAGCACACTCAATGCGAAACGACCGCGATAAGGCAGGACATACTTCCAAATGGATGTAAGCGTTTTTTTAACGAGGGCTGCGAACTGAAGGTCTTCCGTAAGGTGCATGAACGATGGTGTAGCGGGTGTGGGAAATGCTGCGCGTGTCAGTTACACTAGTTGAGGGCATGACACCAGCACAAGGCTCAAGACTCGCCAAGATGCCGGCGGTAGATGGCATCCAGATGGTCGAGCATGGCATCAAGGCTGCATTGGGTCGTGACAAATTGCTGCCCGGTACGGCACATGGCCTGAGTTTTGGGCTTTTGCTCCAAGGTTTCGCGAATGGCGGAAGCAAGGGCTGCCGCGTCATGGGGAGGAACGAGCCTGCCCGTTTCACCGTGCCTGATGATGCTCGGAATGCCGCCGACGTCACTGGCCACCACAGGAACACCCATGGCCAGCGCTTGCAGACCCGATTGCGGGATGGCCTCATGAAAGGAAGGAATCGCGACGAGATCCAGCGCGCGCATGATCTCCGGCACATCCTCCCGGTGGCCTAAAAACGTGAATTGATTTCCAACCGAGAACCTCGCTATCTCAGACTCCACATACTCGAGAGCCGGCCCCTCCCCCGCGATCACGCAATGGACATGAGTGCCATGACTCGATTTGAGCAGGTGGACGGCCTCCGCCAGCACTTGAACGCCTTTGGCGGCTCGAATCACCGTGATCATGCCGATAAGAGGTGTGTGCTCGGGCAGTGAATAGCGTGAGAAATCCGCCTTTGGTCCCTCCGGGTTGAACCGTTCGAGGTCCACTCCTGTAGGGAGGGTTGTGATGGCACACGGGTCCAGGTCAAATGTGGAAACCAGTGAACTGGTGATCTTGGGACTGGTCGTAAGGATGTGATGACTCCACTCTTTGTAAATCAGCCGGCTGAGCGATTTGTTCGGAATGGGAACGTCGAAATGTCGGCTGCGGATGATCAGAGGCACCCGCGCGATGCGCGCGGCGAGGGTCAGCATCCATCCATCCCGAGAGCTGTGCGGATTTACAATTTCGATGCGATGCCGGTGCAGCCACCAGGCAAGTCTGAGGGCATGAAACGGCAGCAGGCAGCGCTGATTGAAAGGCTGGGCCAGCACCGGTACTCCCGACTGGCTGGCGCGTTGATAAATCTGGCTGTCCTCCGGGGCGACCAGCCAGACCTCGCTTCCACGGCGGCGGAACCCGTTCACTTCCGCCAAGATCCGGTGTTCCTGACCTCCCCATCCAAGTGAGGCTTCGGAATGGGCAATACGCCAGATGCGTTTGGGAGGAAAGGGATCGGCCATGTATTCTCCGCTGATTTATGGCTCAAGCTACAGGGAGCCAAATCTTTTTTTAATACGGTGTTCGAGAAACTCGACCTGGCTCTGCGGGACGATGTTAACCGGGCGGACCATCGAGATGGTGCCTGTAAATATCATCGAGACGATCCAGCATGATGTTCCGGCTGTACTTCGTTTCCACCAAGGTCCGTCCGGCTAGGCTCATCTGCTTCGTTCGCTCGGGTTCGTCGATCGCTTCTGCAATCCGTGCGGCCATTGCAGCGGCGTCGCCGATCGGGAAAATGCGTCCAGTCTGGCCTTCCAGGATGATTTCCGGGATGCCTCCGCATGCACTGCCCACAACCGGGGTGCCGCAGGCGAGTGCCTGCAGGCCGATTTGTGGCACACCTTCATGCTTGAGCGAAGGAATGCAGAGCACATCGAGCGCACGCAACACATCCGCAATGTCCTCCCGATGCCCGGTAAATTTGACGCAGTCCGCCACTCCATGAGTCTGCGCCATGGCCATGAAGGTTTCGATCGGGGCGCCGCCACCAACGACCACATACTGAAAGTCACGGCCTGATTCGCGCAATCTCCGGATGGCATCGAAAAAGACCTCGTGGCCTTTCCACCCACGCAGGACAGAGACCATTCCGACCACTGGTGCTGAACCCGGGCCGCTGTTCACAGGTAGCTCCGCCTTTGGGCCAGAGCTGTCAAATTTGCTCAAAAGAATACCGGTGGGCAACGTGCTGACTCGGTTTTCCGCCAGGTGATAGGTCTTGCAAATGTGATCAGTGATCTTCTGGCTGGTCGTCAGCGCGTGATCCGCCAGCAGGGTGAACTTGTGTTTGCTGATTCTGGGACTGCGGTCGATTACATCGATGTGCCGTGTGCGGAGCACCAGCGGCACGCCCGCCAGGCGGGACGCGAGCCCCACCACCCAGCCGTCACGAGAACTGTGCGTGTTCACAATTTGAACTTTCTCACGCCTCAACCATAGCGCGAGACGGAGCACCTCATATGGCAGCAGTCTGCGGTCAAAAGTGCAGGTTTGGCTGGGGATGCCTGCCTCTTTTGCGCGCTCCAGGATCTTGCTTTGCGGGTGTGCTAGAAGTGAGACTATGCAGCCGCGTTGCTGGAAGCCGATCAGTTCAGCCATGACACGGTGTTCCTGTCCGCCCCAGCCAAGTGAAGCTTCGGAGTGCAAGATGCGCCATCGTTGAGATTGAGTTGCAGCCATTGATGATTACTTTTTGATGTTTGGTTGCTTAGTCGAAGGCAATTCAATGAGCACCATATTTATGCATCGATTTCGATTTATTGGATTGTTCATTTAGAAAAAAGGCCATTATTTGGTGGCGTGAAAAAGTTCGAAACGCATGCGGGGCGCCTTTTTGGGAAAAAAGTTCTGGCAAGCCCTCGGAGTTGCCCTCATATCCAATTTCATATCACTGATTAACCACATGACGTCATCCACCATCGGTATCATCGGCTTGGGCTATGTAGGCCTGCCTTTGAGCCTTCAGTTTGCCCGGACAGGCAGCACCGTGTTGGGATTCGACATTGATTCCGCTAAAATCCAAGCCTTGGAGGCAGGGGAGACCTACATCCTCCATATCTCGACCGAGTCGATACGCGCCCAGCGGGAAGCCGGACGTTTTTCTGCCACCACGGATTTTTCGCGAATCCACGAATGTGAGGCCATCATTATCTGCGTTCCCACCCCGCTGGCGAAACATCGCGAACCCGACCTGACCTATGTGCTGAATACGGGTCGCGCCATTGCACCCCATCTCCAGCGCGGACAGCTGGTGGTGCTGGAGTCAACTACGTATCCAGGGACCACGGACACGGAGCTAAGGGAAGTGCTTGAAGCAGGCTCCGCCCTTAAAGCCGGGGTGGATTTTCACCTTGCCTTCTCGCCTGAGCGCGAAGACCCGGGCAATCCGCAGAGTGATGTCGCCGTGATTCCGAAAATTGTTGGGGGTTTCACCCCTGAATGCCAGAAGCTCGCCCTGAGTGTCTATGGCCGGGCCATCAAGACGCTGGTTCCAGTGGAATCCTGCCGTGTGGCAGAAGCTGTGAAACTGACTGAAAACATTTTCCGCGCAGTAAACATCGCCATGGTCAATGAACTCAAGGTCGTCTACGCCGCCATGGGCATCGACATCTGGGATGTCATCGATGCGGCTAAGACCAAACCGTTTGGTTTCATGCCCTTTTACCCCGGACCCGGACTTGGCGGCCACTGCATCCCGATCGACCCTTTCTATCTCACGTGGAAGGCTCGCGAATACGGCCAGGAGACGCGCTTCATCGAACTCGCAGGTGAAGTCAACACCGCCATGCCCGCCTACGTCGTTCAGCGTGTGGCGGAGGCGCTGGCATCGCTGCACCTGACCATCCGTGACAGCCGCATCCTCATGATTGGCATCGCATACAAGTCCAATGTCGATGACGATCGTGAAAGTCCGGCCTATGTCCTATGGGATATGCTGGAGCAGCAAGGGGCGGAAGTGGATTACCACGATCCCCATGTGCCCGTGATCCGCCCTTCACGTGAACATGCTCATTTTGCTGGCCGTAGCAGTGTTGCTCTCGCTTCATGCACACTCGCGGATTACGATCTTGTTCTCGTGGCCACAAACCATAAGGCCGTGGATTTTGCCCTCATCGCCGAGCACGCACGTCTGGTGGTGGATTCGCGCAACGCAATCAGCGCCTTGATGAAAGGCAGACCCAATTATTTTAAAGCATGAAAGCTCTCGTTACCGGTGGTGCAGGTTTTATTGGCTCTCACATTTCCGAGGCCCTTTGTCGCCGGGGCGCTGAAGTCGTCGTCTTGGACAATCTTTCTCTTGGCAATCCCGCCAATCTCCATTGGAAGCAGCCCGGGGACAAGATCGATCTCGTCGAAGGCGACATTCGCGATCAAGCCCTGCTGGCAAAACTGATGCCGGGAATTGACTGGGTGTTTCATCAGGGCGCGCTTCCTTCGGTTCCGCGTTCAGTCGCTGAACCGCTTGAGAGCAATGCGCAAAACCTGGACGGCACGCTGAATGTCCTGCTGGCAGCTCGCGATGCCGGCGTGAAGCGTCTGATGTTTGCCTCCTCGTCCTCCATCTACGGAAACGCAGATGTTCCCGAAAAGCATGAAGGCCTGCCGGTGCAGCCGCTCTCGCCCTACGCGCTGCAAAAGTACGGCGGCGAGCGTTACTGCCAGCTCTTTTATCAGCTCTATGGGTTCGAAGCCATTGCGCTGCGCTATTTCAACATCTTTGGCCCCCGCCAGGCTTTTGATTCCCCCTATTCCGGCGTGATTGCGAAGTTCTGCACCTTCATGCTGGAGGGGAAGCCACCGGTGATCTTTGGTGACGGCAGTCAGGCCCGCGATTTCACCTTTGTGGACAACGCCGTCTCCGCACACCTGCTTGCCGCCGAGGCGCCGGCTGAGAAAGCCGCTGGCAAAGTCTTCAACGTGGCCGCCGGGCATTCCATCGACCTGCTCCGCCTCGTCAAAGACATCAATCAACTGACCGGTCAGGAATTGCAGCCAAAATTCGAAAAGGCACGCGTAGGGGACGTCCTGCATTCTCTGGCAGACATCAGCGCGGCAAAAGCCGGCTTGGGCTATGAGGTTCAGGTCAATTGGGAGGAAGGGCTCAGCAGGACGCTGGAGTTTTACCGGCAGACAGCAAAAAATAACTAGCCACAACTCCCTGGTTTTGCGTCAATGGGGCTTATAAAAATATGAAGGTTGTAATCTTATGCGGTGGTAAAGGCACCCGTCTTCGCGAGGAAACCGAATACCGTCCGAAACCGATGGCCCCGATCGGCGGCCACCCCATCCTCTGGCACATCATGAAGACCTACGCCCACTATGGGCATAGGGAATTCATCATCTGCCTGGGCTACAAGGGAGAATTAATCAAGGAGTACTTCCGCAATTATCTTTGGAACACTTCCGACGTGACACTCTCTCTCGGCCAAAATGCAGCGCTGCAATTCCATGACAAAAATGATGAATATGACTGGTCCGTGACCCTCGCTGAAACCGGCGAGCATACCTTGACCTCCGCCCGTGTGAAGCGCATTCAGCGTTACATCCCGGCTGGCGAGCCGTTTCTTCTCACCTATGGGGACGGCCTCTCCAACATCGATATCAACGCCTCCATTGCTGCCCACCACGCTTCAGGCAAAGTCTGCACCCTCTCGGCCGTGCATCCCGCCGGACGCTTCGGTTCTCTGCGCATCGAGAATGACAACACCGTTCACGTTTTCAACGAAAAGCCGCAGTACGAAGAGGCTTATGTCAACGGGGGCTACATGGTTTGCAGCCACCAGATGTTTGACTACCTCAGCGCTGATCCTCAGGTCATGCTGGAGCGCAAGCCCATCGACGACCTTGTTCGTGACGGTCAGCTCAATGCCTTTCGCCATGAAGACTTCTGGCAGCCGATGGACACCTACCAGGAAATGCAGCACCTCAATGAACTTTGGGCGCAGGGCAAAGCGCCCTGGAAAATCTGGTAGGCCCTATGCATTTCGCTGACACCTATCGCGGAAAGCGTGTCCTGCTCACAGGTCATACCGGCTTCAAAGGCAGCTGGCTCGCCGAATGGCTGCTCTCGTTAGGTGCCGAGGTCACTGGCCTCGCGCTCGAGCCCAACACTCAGCCTGCGCTCTTTGATGATCTGAAGCTCTCAGGTCGTCTCGATCATCACATTGGCGATATTCGCGATCTAGGTCTCGTCTCCCGCTTAGTCGAAAAAACGCAGCCCCATTTTGTCTTTCACTTGGCTGCGCAGCCTCTCGTTCGTCTTTCCTATGCACAACCGGTGGACACCTTCTCCACCAATGTGATGGGCACAGTGCATGTGATGGAGGCCGTGCGACTCGCTGCCCGGCCGTGCATCTTGCTCTGCGTCTCAACGGACAAGTGTTACGACAATCGCGAGTGGGTGCACAGTTACCGGGAGGTGGATGCTCTAGGCGGGCATGACCCCTACAGCGCTTCCAAAGGCGCTGCCGAAATCGCCATCAGTTCCTATCGCCGCTCATTTTTCTCGGGTGCAGACTCCCTTGTTCATCTCGCCTCCGCACGCGCAGGCAATGTCATTGGCGGTGGGGATTGGGCGCTGGATCGCATCATGCCTGACTGCATTCGTGCCCTCGCCCGGGGTGAGTCTGTCCCCGTGCGCAATAAAGTGGCCACACGTCCATGGCAGCATGTGCTGGAGCCCCTCAGCGGTTACCTGCACCTGGCCGCCTCGATTCACCAAGCCGCCGAAAAGAAAGCACCGGCACTCGATCAACTCTGCAGCGCCTTTAATTTTGGCCCCGCGCTCAGTTCCAACCGTAGCGTCGCAGACGTCGTCAACGAAGCCCTCAAACATTGGCCCGGCTCTTGGGAGGACAAGTCCGACCCGAATGCCGTTCACGAAGCCACTTTGCTCAATCTTGCCACCGACAAGGCCAGGCACCTGCTCCATTGGCAGCCGGTGTGGAATTTCGATCAGACCCTTGCGCGCACTGTGGAATGGTATCATCAGAGCCATCTCAATCCCTCTGTGGTTCCCAGCCTGACCGCCCGGCAGATCTCCGATTACACGGCTGCCGCCTCAGCCACACGCCTTCCATGGGCCACTTGACTCACATTTTTCGTGAAACGCTCCCCCTCCGATCTCAAACAAGAAATCCTCCGTCTCACGCGCGAGTACTCTGCACTCATGCATGCGGACAATCGTCCCGGTGCCGACGCTGCACGGCCGGCATTTGTGCCCGGGGAAACCATCCCCTATGCGGGACGCGTTTTTACTGAGGATGAGGTGGAGGCGGCGGTCAGTTCCACCTTGGACTTCTGGCTCACCTTGGGGCCTGAAGGAACCGCCTTTGAAAAGGAGCTCGCCAGTCTGTTGGGTGTAAAGCACAGCTTGCTCGTCAATTCAGGATCCTCGGCCAACCTTGTTGCGCTTTCCTCACTAACCACCCACAAACTGCCCGCCCACAAGCGGATCCAGCCAGGGGACGAGGTGATCACTGTGGCAGCGGGTTTCCCCACCACCGTGGCACCGATTCTGCAAAACGGCGCCATTCCCGTGTTCATCGACAACAACCCGGACACCGGCAATGTGAGAGTCGACCAACTTGAAGCCGCCCACTCACCCGGCAAAACCAAGGCGGTCATGCTGGCCCATGCGCTGGGCAATCCGTTCGACATTGCCGCAGTTCTCACATTCTGTCGGAAGTACGACCTGTGGCTGATTGAGGATAATTGCGATGCCCTCGGCTGCACTTACACCATGCCGGTGGAAAAGGCCCGTGCCCTGGGGCTCGACTATCTGCTGCGCACCGCTGAGTCCGGCACCCATCCGCTCATCCAGATCACCCATTCAGCAGCGGGCATCCCTTTGCTCACCGCACCCACCGGAGCCTGGGGTGACATTTCCACCCAGTCCTTCTACCCCCCGCATCATCTAACAATGGGGGAGGGCGGCGCGGTGAACATCGTTTCCCGTGCCCCTTTGAAAAGCTATGCCGAAAGCTTCCGCGACTGGGGGCGCGACTGCTGGTGTGCCAGCGGCATCGACAACACCTGCGGCAAGCGCTTCCAATGGCAGCTCGGTGAGCTGCCTGAAGGCTATGACCACAAATATATCTACAGCCATCTGGGCTATAATTTGAAGCCGCTTGACCCTCAGGCCGCCATCGGCAGACAGCAGCTCAAAAAGCTCCCCGCCTTCATCGAAGCGCGGAAACAAAACTGGCAGTACCTGAGGCAGGGGCTGGAAGACCTCGCCGATTTTTTTGATTTCAGCCTGCCCACGCACGCCACCGCATGGGTGCCTGGGTCGTCCACTTCTGCATCCAGTTTCACTTGGGATGACACCTCCTGCCGTGTGGATACGAGCTGGTTCGGTTTCATGCTCCGCGTGCGGCCTGGCGCACCCTTCAGCCATACCGAGCTCGCCCGCCACCTTAACACCCACCAGATCGGAAATCGCATGTTCTTTGGTGGGAATTTGCTCAAGCAGCCCGTGTTTGTGCAACTGCGCAAAGACCGTCCGGAATCCTTTCGGGTCGTCGGACAAATGGACGGCGCCGATGCCATCATGAATCAGGCGATCTTTCTCGGCACCTATCCAGGCCTCACTAAGGCGATGCTCGACCATGAGATCGCCGTCCTCCATTCCTTCACCCAACAATACTGATGCAGAGCATGTCCCCAGTCCTCCAGGCTTACGCCTCAGGTGAAATCTCGAAGCACGATTTCATCACCGCCATGTATTCGAGCCATCAGCTCCTCTTCAGCTATGCCCAGCGCCTTGCGGAGGTGAATCTCGCTGAAATCAGCATCCGTGCGGATGGCATCGTCATGGAGTTCAAGGACCCTCCTGTGCGCATCCTCTGCCCGCAGGGTGACACCCGCATCGCCCCTGTCGAAACACTGAATTTTGGCGACTATGAAAGAGCGGAGCTGCAAGCCGTTCGGCGGGTCATTTCGCGCGTCGGCGCAGAGAGAGCTCGCTGCATCGACATTGGTGCCAACGTAGGCTTTTACAGCCTGGCCATGGCCAGTTGGTTTCCCGGGTTGCAGTGCGATGCTTTTGAGCCCATTCCCACCACCTTTGCCACTCTCCAGAAAAACCTGGCCCTCAACCATCAGAATCAGGTGCGTGCCCACAACCTCGGACTATCGGACAAAGACGGAGAACTCGTCTTTTTCACCTACCCCAGCCATTCCGAGGCCGCCTCCATGACCCGAAATCTGGACTCTCCAGATGCATGCGAAGTCCGCTGTTCCGTCCGTCGGCTTGATGACCTGAACATGACCGCCGACTTCATCAAATGCGATGTCGAAGGCGCTGAGCTCTCCGTCTTCAAAGGCGCGGAAAAACTCATCTCCAAAGACCGCCCTGCCATCTTCACTGAAATGCTGCGCAAGTGGTGCGCGCAGTTCGACTATCACCCCAATGAGATCATCCAACTCCTCGGCAGTCATGGCTACGACTGTCTCGCGGTGAGCGCTGCCGGGCTGCGCCCCTGCGCGGTGGTCACTGAAGCCACCCTTGAGACAAACTATCTCTTCCTTCACCGGGAGAAACACAGCAGCCTGCTCACCGAGCTCGCAGCCTAGACTGCCGCCCTCGCATGCACTCTGTTGTCGCAGAAGATCTCGCCCACATCACCGCTCAAGATCTGGACTGGGAGCGCTTTCGCGGCAAAACCGTGCTCATCACCGGTGCTGGCGGCATGCTTCCTGCCTACATGGTGGAAACGCTCCTGCTGCTGAACCGCACCCGCAGGCTGGGGTGTCAGGTCATTGGGCTCGTCCGGAACCAGGCTAAAGCCAGCGAACGCTTTAGAGATTACCTTCAGGACCCCATGTTAGTGCTTGTGGAGGCAGATGTTTCAAAAGGCATTCCTGTGGAAAAGGCCTGTGACTTCGTCATCCACGCCGCGAGCCAGGCCAGCCCCAAATACTTCGGCACCGATCCTGTGGGCACCATGGCGGCCAATCTCAACGGCACATGGCACGCACTCTGTCGCGCTCAGGAGTGGCGGAGCGAGCGCTTTTTGCTCTTCAGCAGCAGTGAAGTATACGGGCAGGTGCCCGCAGAAAAAATACCCACGGCGGAGAGCGACTACGGCTATCTGGACATTTTGAATTCTCGTGCTTGTTATGCTGAGAGCAAACGGGCCGCTGAAACCTTGGCCATCAGTTTTTCCGCTCAATTCCAAGTGCCCGCCGTCATCGTCCGCCCCTTTCACACGTATGGTCCAGGCATGTCCCTGGATGACGGGCGCATCTTTGCCGACCTTGTTCGAGACGTTATCGAGGGCAGGAACCTCGTCCTCATGAGTGATGGCAGCGCCATGCGTGCCTTTTGCTATCTCAGCGATGCTGTCAGCGGCTTTTTCACCGCTCTTTTGCAGGGAGAGATAGGCCGCGCCTACAATGTCGGCAATCCCGCTGGCATGCTCAGCATTCGTGAGCTCGCTGAACTTCTCACCGGCATTTTCCCTGAGCGTGGACTCAAGGTGGAATACAAGAACCGCGCCCAGGACGGCTATCTGCCCAGCACCGTCAGCGTGCACTGCCCGGACATTCATCTCATCTCCCAGCTCGGTTGGAAGCCCTCCCGCACCCCGGCGGAAGGCTTTGAACGCACCCTTCGTACCTTCCTTTGATGAAAGCATCTGATTACATAGCCCTGTATCTTGAGCGTCGTGGAGTGACTCATGTGTTTGAGTTGATCGGGGGCATGATCACCTTCCTTCTCGACTCTCTTCATCAGCGCACCGGCGTGAAGATCGTCAGCATGCATCATGAGCAGGGCGCAGGTTTTGCGGCAGAGGGTTACGGCCGCATTTCGGGCATCCCCGGAGTCGCCATGGCCACCAGCGGACCGGGGGCCACCAATCTCCTGACCGCCATCGGCAGTTGCTACTTCGACTCAACACCGGCAGTTTTCATCACCGGTCAGGTCAATACCCATGAGCAAAAAGGCCAGCTCGCCGTCCGGCAGCTTGGCTTCCAGGAGACCGACATCGTCTCCATGGCTCGTCCCATCACCAAAGCGTCATGGCTCATCAACAACGTTGCCGAACTCCCCGCTCGGCTTGAAGAAGCCTTTCATCTGGCATCGCAGGGAAGGCCCGGGCCCGTCCTCCTCGACATTCCCATGGACATCCAGCGGGCCGCCATAACAGACCTCAGCCGGCTTGAGACGCAGGCGCCGCCTGCGCCCCAACCGCCAACCAGCCAGGACTCGTCGGCTTTTTGGGAGCAGGTGCTCTCAAGCCTGCACCAATCCCAGCGTCCGCTCATCCTTGCAGGTGGCGGTGTCCGCTCGGGCGCAGCCACAGACCTGTTCCGTGAACTCGTCCATGCGCTGGGCGTGCCCGTCGTCCACTCCCTCATGGCGGTGGATGTGCTGCCAGCTGCAGACCCTCTGCGTGTGGGCATGATCGGAAGCTACGGAAACCGCTGGGCAAACATCGCCGTCAGCGAGTGTGATTTCATGCTCGTTCTTGGCAGCCGGATGGATGTGCGCCAGACCGGAGCGGACACCGAAAGCTTCAAAGGTCAGCGCACCATCTACCACATCGATTGCGAAGCCGGAGAAATGAACAATCGCGTCAAAAACTGCCATGCTCACGTCAGCGAGCTCCGGCCTTTTTTGATGGCCGCCCTCGAAAAAACAGGGCCGTTCCTTCAGCGTCAATCATGGCTCGAACAAATCAATGCTTCCAGGTCCACCTGGCCGGACACCCGCGAACTCAAAGACCTTCAGAGCATCAATCCCAACATCCTGATGCATGTCATCTCCGCCCACTCAGCCCAGGCCGCTGCCTATGTGGTGGATGTGGGGCAGCATCAGATGTGGGCCGCGCAGTCTCTCCAGTTGGGGGCTGACCAGCGCTTCCTCACCTCAGGTGGCATGGGAGCCATGGGCTTCGCCCTGCCGACAGCCATCGGAGCATCTCTCGCCGCTGGTGGAAAACCCGTCGTTGTCGTCGCCGGAGATGGCGGCGTGCAGCTCAATATCCAGGAACTCCAGACCATCCGCCGGCTGAGTTTGCCCGTGAAAATAATCGTCTTGAACAACCACTGTCATGGCATGGTGCGGCAGTTCCAGCAATCCTACTTCGACGAGCGCTATCAATCCACTCTTTGGGGCTACTCCGCGCCAGCCTTTCACCAGGTCGGGACAGCCTATGGCATCCCCTCCCGCCAGGTCGCTGACCCCGCCATGCTCGACTCCGCACTCGATGAATGCTGGCAGAACGCTGACGGCCCCTTCCTCTTGGAAGTCATGATCGATTCTTCTGCCAATGCTTACCCAAAAATGGCTTTTGGGCGCCCCATCTCTGAAATGGAACCTCTGGCCGCACCCACGGCCATGGAGAGCACCTAGAACCAGCCGCACCTTCCACAGATCACCGGATCTAACACACTCGCCCATCAATTATCATCCATGAACACGAACACCCTGCAGGATTGCGAAAAAAATGGTTGCGATACTGGTTTAGAAAAAAACAGAACGAAAATCAGCTTTCTGGTGATCGTTTACAACGAAGAGGCACGAATCGACAATGTCATTAAGCAGGCGCTGTGCTGGGCCGATGAGGTCATCGTAATCGACAAGTCATCGACCGATAAAACGGGGGATATTTGCAATTTTTATGGGGATAAGATCAAGCATGTGATCGTGCCCTACGCGCAGCAAGGCCAGGACGACTTAAAACCCATGCTTACGGCATCGGCCAATGATTGGATTTTCTTTTCAACAGCTTCGGAGATGCCCACCCATCGCTTGGTTGAAAGTTGCAAATCGCTCCTGAACAAACAGGGGAAGGAGCTGGATTTGGTGTATGTGCCCCGCAAACGATACATGTATGGAATTCACACGCCCTACGGGAAACTGGCGGATGTCACAAATTATCCGTTTTTGATCCATCGAGGCCGGGCGCAGGTTCAAAACAAGATTCACGCTAACTTTTCGACCAAAGACAAATCAAGGGCGGGTCGGATTGAATATGATGAAGACTGCTGTGTCCATCATCTTTCTTATCCTACCGTGGCCAGCTTTATGAACAGCCATTTGCAGTACATGCGGGTGGATGCTGAGCAAACACCCGATGAACTGGTTGATGCAGTCATTCAGCGCACTTTCACTCAAGGAAATGATCTTCTCAGGGAGCTTTGTGAGAACCGGAATGCCGAGGGCTCGGTTGGCGAAGCATGGCTCGGACACTACTGCACATTACTCATTCAGCGCTTTGGTCTTTGCTTGCACTTATGGGAGCGTCGTCGCGGATCGAATGTAAAGCAGTACTATCAGGACTTATCCGCGGCGATTTTAAAAAAAGAATGGAATGTCGGGCCTCTAGCAGATGCTGATTACCCTAAGTTGACAGTTGCGCATGTGACCAACCCATCCGTCACTGAACGCACCAAAATAAACAAATGGCTGCGCAAGCATCTCCCAAGTAAACTGCGCCACTCAATTCGCAAGCGCCTGAATACCGTTGTTGCCTGGTTCAATTGAGTGAACCCGTTTGTGCTGGTTCATCCAAACAACGCGAGACGGAGAACTTCGGCGCGGAGCCGCCGGAACGTGTGCTCTGGGGAGCACCTGGCCCGATCAGTTCGGGGGCACCGGCATCACCTATGTGTCAATGCCACGCGGGAGCACCTGCCTGTGCGGGTGATGGACGGGCACAAGCGGTGCGTGCTAGGCTGGGCTGGGCTGGGCTGGGCGGTGGGCAACACACGGACACCCTCCCTTTGTCCGCTGGCGCTTGAGCGCGCCAAGGCGCGAGCAGGCTGTGTGCCGGAGATCTTCAACACCGGTCGTTGCAGCGTGTTCACCCTCTGTCTATTGTCCCAAACGCCCCGTGAACACCTCAAAAAGCGGCGCAAAGCACTTGCGCAGCCGCTCGCGAAGAACGAAACCGATTATCCCCCACTCGGAATCCCATAGCTTAACTTCACGCAATCCTGGCCGAAAAACCGGGTCCAACTCAATCCAGCCAAAATAGAATCAGATTAAATGACCATCTTAGTTACAGGGGGGGCGGGTTTTATCGGTGCCAATCTGGTGCGCCAGCTGATTCTGGAAACAGACCATGAGATCGTTAATCTCGACAACCTGACCTACGCCGGAAATCTGAGCTCTCTGGAGGGCGTGTTCGACCATCCCAGACACCACTTTGTCAAAGCGGACATCAACGATTCTGAAGCCGTTGAGGCGGTCTTTAAGCAGTTTGGCATTAATGCGGTCATGCATCTGGCGGCTGAAAGCCATGTGGACCGTTCGATTGACGGCCCCCAAAAATTCATTCAAACGAATGTAATGGGCACGTACAACCTGCTTCAGTCTTCACTGCGCCACTGGCAGTCAATGGAGGGTGACGAGCGCGCGGGCTTCCGATTTCTCCATGTTTCGACCGATGAGGTTTTCGGCTCGCTCAAAGCCGAAGATCCTGGGTTCACAGAAACAACTCCTTACAAGCCGCATTCGCCGTACAGCGCCAGCAAAGCTGCCTCGGATCACCTGGCCAGGGCCTGGCATGACACGTATGGTCTGCCCGTCGTGGTGACCAATTGCTCTAACAACTACGGACCATACCAGTTCCCCGAAAAGCTCATCCCTGTGGTCATCCTCAAATGCCTGCGGCGTGATTCGATCCCCGTCTACGGCAATGGCGAGAATGTGCGCGACTGGCTGGCGGTGTCAGACCACTGCAGAGCGCTGCGGCTGGTCCTCGAAAAGGGAAGGGTGGGGGAGACTTACAATGTGGGAGGGAACAATGAATGGAGCAATCTTGAGCTGGTCAGAAAGCTTTGCCAGCTCGTGGACGAATTGATCGAGCCTTCTGCACCGAGTGAAAACCTCATCACCTTTGTCACTGACCGGCCCGGGCATGACTTGAGATATGCCATCGACTCGTCAAAAATTCGCACGGAACTCGGCTGGCAGCCCATGGTGGCCGGAGGGGACGGGTTTCGAGAGACGGTGCGCTGGTATTTGAATCATCAGCATTGGTGGCAGGACATCTTGATGAAGAACAGCCAGGGATTGCAGAGAATCGGCACGGCCGAAAAAAAACCGGACGCTGGTCACCCATGATAATTCTATGAAAGGCATTCTCCTCGCCGGTGGATCCGGGTCCCGTTTACGTCCCGTCAGTCAGGCTGTCAGCAAGCAGTTGCTGCCCGTTTATGACAAGCCCATGATCTACTACCCCCTTTCGGTGCTGATGCTCGCTGGGATTCGCGAAATTCTGGTGATATCGACCCCTGAAGACCTGCCCCTCTACAAGCGTCTGCTTGGCAATGGATCGCGCTTTGGCATTCGGTTGAGCTTTGCAGAACAGCCGCGCCCGGAAGGTTTGGCGCAGGCGTTTCTCATAGGGGAAGAATTCATCGCTGGAGACTGCACTGCCCTCGTCCTGGGAGACAATCTTTTTTACGGGCAGGGGTTTTCTCCCAAGCTTCAAGCCGCTGCTGCGCGCACTTCTGGCGCCACCATCTTCGGCTACCAGGTGAACGATCCTGAACGTTTTGGGGTGGTGGAGTTTGATGACAAAGGACGCGCCAAATCCATCGAGGAGAAGCCTGCCCAACCCAAATCCAACTTCGCGGTCACCGGATTGTATTTCTACGACAGTGACGTGGTGTCGATTGCGAAAGGGGTCAAACCCTCTGCCAGAGGCGAGCTTGAAATCACCTCCATCAATCAGGAATACCTGACACGCGGTCAATTGCATGTGGAGCAGCTTGGGCGCGGCCATACCTGGCTGGACACAGGCACCTTCGAATCGCTCCTTGAGGCCTCTCAGTTCATCCGCACCATTCAGGAGCACCAAGGCTACCTGGTGGCCTGCTTGGAGGAAATTGCCTTTCAGGCCGGCTGGATCAGCAAGGCGGAAATTCGTGAGACGGCTGTTGGCATGGGAGGAAACGCCTATTCTCAGTACTTGCTCCGTCTGATTCCCACGGCTTAGACCAGATCGACATGCGGCTCGCAATCATGCAACCCTATTTCCTGCCCTACATTGGCTATTTCCAGCTGATGGCGGCAGCGGATCGTTTTGTGTTTTTGGATGACGTCAATTACATCAACCGCGGTTGGATCAACCGGAACCGCCTGCGCACGCCGCAGGGCCCGGCCTGGTTCACACTCCCATTGGTTGGTGCCAGTCAAAACCGGCTGATTTGCGAGCTGGACATCAAGCCTGACGACGGCTGGAAACGCTCGCTGGACCGCACCATTTCGACGACTTATTCCAAGGCCCCCTTCTATCGGGAGGTTTACCCGCTTTTTCAGGAATTGTTGTCTGCCGCCTCAGGCAACCTGGCCCACTTCTTGAGTTGGAATTTGATGGAAATCGCCTCATGGCTTGGGCTGAACACCCGGTTTGTTCCCTCATCCAGCCTGCATCCCAAAGGAGAGTTGAAGGGACAGCACCGCATTCTCGACATCTGCCAGCGGGAGGGCGCGGATGTTTATATCAATCCTCCCGGCGGTCGTGAGCTCTACGATTCGCCGGTGTTTTCCGCAGCTGGCGTGCAGCTTCAGTTTCTCCGCCCTGAACTGCAAAATCTCCAGCTCGCCTCTGCCGGCGAAGAGGGGCCGGTGCTCTCCATCCTGGATCTGATGATGTACAATTCGCAGGAGATGCTCCGCCAGGCTGCGGGTTCCTTCCATGTGGAAGCATCCTTGCCACTGCCGCCGGATACCGCTTCCTGAATCGATCCTCTCGAATCCCCTTCAAGCCAGTGTCACAGACGCGGCCTGCGGTGCGCAGCCTCCTGCTATCTTGTGATCTGTTTGACAAATTTTGGCGGGCAGAATTGCCGGTCTCAATTGGCCGCTTGCTTTAGCTCGAACGCTGTGAAAGAGTCGATTTTTAGCCCCCGTGCCAGCACGGTCGCCAACTTGAAACGAGTTCTCATATTTATAATTAATGCAAGACGAAATCCAAAGTGCTCAAGTGATCGCGGAGCATTATGAGAAGGTCTTCGCGGAATTCGGCGACACATTTCGGGGCGCTGACTGGCCTGTGGAAGCCGACTTGATCAAACGCTATGAAGTGATGCTCGGCGTCATCCCAAAAGACGTGGTTGGACAGAGCACGACTCTGCTCGATTTTGGCTGCGGTTCCGCACAGCTCAAGGATCACCTCATTAAAACGAAGCGTGACTGGATTCAGTATTCCGGCATGGACGTCTCCGAAAGCTGCATCAAAACGGCGTCAGAGAAGCACCCGGACTGTCAGTTTTACTGCAATAACATTTTGACGGACAAGCCTTCTGTCCCGCCGTTCGACTACATTGTCATGAACGGTGTGCTCACCGAAAAGCTGAGCCTTTCTCAGGACGAGATGCTGCAGTTCACCGAAAAGCTGCTCCCCCGTGTGTTTGAGATGTGCGGCAAAGGAATGGCCTTCAACGTGATGAGCAAAATCGTGGACTGGGAGCGGAACGATCTCTTCCATTTGTCCATGGACCGCATGGCTGAGCTGGTCGGCCGCAAATTGAGCCGCCATTTTGTCGTGCGGCATGATTACGGGCTCTACGAGTACACCGTTTACGTTTTCCGAAACCCAAACTCATAGAATCTTCCATGGCTAAAGTTATCATCTTTGGTTTGGCAGACTTTGCCTCGCTTGCCCATTACTACCTGGCCAACGACTCCGTGCATGAAGTGGTCGGGTTTTCAGTCACCGATGAGTTCATGCCTGAAGGAGATCCCGTCTTTGAGGGGCTGCCGGTGGTTCCCTTCAGTCAGGTGGCGGAGCGCTGGCCTGCCTCTGAGTATTCCTTCTTCGCCCCCATGGCGCCCAGGAAAATGAGCACCCTGAGGCAGCAGATCTACGAGCAAATCTCCGCCTTGGGATACGAGATGATCAGCTACGTGAGTTCCAAGGCGACCTCGTTTGGCAATGTTCAGATCGGGCGCAACTGCTTCATCCTCGAAGACAACACCCTGCAGCCTTTCGTTCGCATTGGCGACAATGTTGTCCTGTGGAGCGGCAATCACATCGGCCACCACAGCACCATTGGTGACCATACCTTCTTCACCTCGCATGTGGTTCTGTCTGGCCATTGCGTGGTCGGGCGCAACTGCTTCTTCGGTGTGAATGCCACCATCAGGGACGGCCTGAACATCGCTGACGGTACCTTCATCGCCATGTCAGCATCCGTCATGCGCAGCACCGAGGAATGGGGCGTTTACAAGGGAAGTCCGGCTGAAAAAGCAAAAATGTCCAGCATGGACCTTCGGTCCTGACACACTGCTATGATTGCTTCACGAACATGGGAAAAAAAGGGCATGATCTACAACGTCGATGGCTCTCTGCCATGGGCGCAGTCCCATGCGCAGATTCCTACCGTGGACGTTCTCGATGACCGCAGGCTGCGCATCTATTACAGCACACGGGACCAGGCCAACCTGAGCCGCACCGGCTTCATTGATGTGGACTCCTCCGCGCCGGAAAAAATCCTCCACGTCTCCCAGTCTCCGATTCTCGAGCTTGGAACGCCCGGAACTTTCGATGACTGCGGTCTCATGCCTTCCTGGGTGGTGACCCACAATGGCCTGAAGTATCTCTATTACATCGGCTGGAATGTGCGGAACACGGTTCCCTATCACAACTCGATCGGTCTTGCGGTCAGCGACGACAACGGAGACACCTACCGCAAGCTCTTCCCGGGTCCCATCATGGACCGGACTGCCTCGGAGCCATTTTTTTGCGCCACCTCATGCGTTCATGTGGAGAACGGTGTCTGGCGCAACTGGTACCTCTCATGCACCGAATGGGTGACAGTCCACGGCAAGCTTGAACCCCGGTACAATTTGAAATACGCCGAATCGTCCGATGGCATCCATTGGAAGAGAGACGGAGTGGTCGCGATTGATTATGCCAATGACCAAGAGGGCGGGATCGTGCGTGCCTCCGTGCTCAAACAGCCGGATGGCTATGTGATGTGGTATTCCTACAGGAGCCACCGCGACTACAGGGAGAATTCATCGCTCAGCTACCGAATAGGATTCGCCCGGTCCACGGACGGCATCAAATGGACCCGTCAGGATCAGGACGCGGGCATCGATGTCAGCCCCGAGGGCTGGGATTCATTCATGGTCGCCTACCCCCATGTCGTGGATGTCGGTGGCAGGCTTCACATGTTTTATAACGGAAACGGCTTTGGAAAAACGGGCCTGGGCTACGCCACTTCGATCCAATAAACCCGGTCCGAAACACGCAATTGCAGCAATCAAAAGAAGTGAAACCAAGCTGATGAACATCGACAAAGACGCTTTCAATAAGGATGGATACGTGTTCCTTCGCTCTCTCTTCTCCCGTGAGGAGGTCGAGCAGGTCCGCCAGGATGCCAAGGGGGTCTTCATTCGTCAGATGAAGGACCTTGGAATTTTGCCTTCTCTCACGCCGACAGAGGCAGAGTTTGAATCTGCTTTGTATCAATTTTTCACGGCCGATCAGGCGGCGTTCATCAATTGCGGCAAACACATCCAGCACCTGGTGTCACTGCATCGCCTGGGAGTTGACGAACGCGTGGTTGAGCTGATGAAGGCCTATGGCATGGAGGCTCCCTGCATAAGCACACGGCCTGTTTTGTTTTTTAACAGCAGGCACCTGGCCACCAAGGAGGCCTACTGGAAAACGCCGCCTCACCAGGACTGGCGCAGCATCCAGGGTTCTCTCAATTCCCTGGTGCTGTGGATGCCTTTGGTGGACATCGACAAATCTCTCGGTGCGCTGGAAATTGTTCCCGGAAGCCATCTTCGCGGCCTGCTTTCGACCCGCCTCGACGAGAGCTTTGGCGTGGTGGATGACATCGCCGAGGAGGAATTCGTTCCGGTTCCGGTGTCAGCCGGCGACGGCCTGCTTTTCTCCACGTTTCTCATCCACCGTTCCGGGAACAACACCACCCCCTCCATCCGCTGGTCCTGTCACTTCCGCTACAATGATCTGGCGGAGGAGTCTTTCATCAAAAGGCGCTATCCGCATACCTATTTGTACAAACCGAAAGATGACATCATCACCCCCGGCTTCCCTCAGGTTTCTGATCTGGAGAGGACGTTTGCATCCAAATCATAGAGCCGTTAATTCCGCCCGGCCGGCAACCTTCGAAAATTATGAATAAAACCGTTACAAGAGATGTGCGTGGCGTCAGCATGACCCTTCTCGCCTCCAACAGATCTTTGGAGCTCTGCTCCCAGATGAATTATGAAACCGAGAACCTGGATTTCATTGATGACGCCTCCGCCGGCGAAGTCTTCTACGACCTGGGTGCCTGCGAGGGAAGATTCTCAACCTATGCCGCGCTTAAAAAGCTGAAGGTCTATTCCTTTGAGCCCGAGAGCCGCAACTACGGCGCCCTGGAGCAGAATCTCAAGCTGAACAACCTCGACAGCTCCAGCGTCACCGCCTTTAACAAGGCCGTGGGAAATGTGAATGCCGCCGCCAAGATGGACATCGGGCAGCCCTGGGAAGGCGGGCATCATAAGGTCGTTGATACAGGCTCAAAGCAGGCTTTGATTTTTGAGCCTGTGGAAAAGCAGACCATTCAGGTGATCCGCCTGGATGACTTTATCAAAGAAGCAGGACTGCCACCGCCACGTTACTTGAAGGTCGATGTCGACGGCTCGGAAGTTGAATTTATCGAAGGAGCTGCTGAAACACTGGCCGGTCCGCATGTGAAGGAAATCCTCTTTGAGCTCGATATCGAGAGCGAAAAATTCGGGGCCGTGATGGACAAACTCACCGGCTTTGGCTTCTGCGAAGTGAGCCGGCACATCATCCCAAAGGAAAAATCTCTGTACAACATCAGGTTTCGCAAAGATTAACCCTTCAGTTCAAACACATGAGCCGGCCCGCCATGGGCCGGATGTCAAACCAACCGGGCAAGCTTGATGAATGATAAACTATATGTTGGTCGTCCCAACATCGGTTCTCGGGAGGCGTTCTTGGCGCGCGTCAACGACATCTATGACCGTCGCTGGCTGTCAAATGACGGACCGTACGTGCTTGAATTCGAGGCCGCCATGAGCCGCCTGCTGGGCGTCAAACACTGTGTGGCCATGTGCAACGCGACCGTTGGCCTTGAGATCGCCATCCGCGCGCTGGGCCTCACTGGCGAAGTCATTCTTCCCTCCTTCACCTTCATCGCCACCGCCCACGCCCTGCAGTGGCAGCAGATCACACCTGTCTTTTGTGACATTGATCCGCTCACTCACAACATTGACCCTTCCAAGGTCGAGGCGCTGATCACGCCGCGAACCTCGGCCATTCTTGGGGTTCACCTCTGGGGTCGGGCCTGCAATGTGGAGGCTCTGCAGAAGATCGCCGACAGGCATGGCCTGAAGCTCTTGTTTGATGCCGCCCATGCCTTCGCCTGTTCCGATAACGGACGCATGATCGGCGGTTTCGGCGACGCCGAGGTTTTCAGCTTCCATGCCACCAAGTTTATCAACACGCTGGAGGGTGGCATTGTGTCCACCAACAATGACGATCTGGCCCTGCGGCTTCGCCAGATGAAAAACTTTGGATTCACCGGCTACGATCAGGTGGAGAGCATCGGCACAAACGGCAAGATGAATGAAGTCTCCGCCGCCATGGGGCTCACCAACCTTGAAAGCCTGGATGAGTTTATTGCCATCAATCGTGCCCACTATCACCGCTATCGGGAGCGGCTGGCCGATCTGCCCGGACTCACCGTGATGCCTTACGATGAAAGCGGGAAATGCAACTTCCAGTACATCGTCGTGGACCTCGATTCAGAGATTGCCGGCATCAGCCGTGACGAACTGGTTCGGCGCCTTCATGAGCAGGGGGTGATTGCCCGGCGCTACTTTTTCCCTGGCTGCCATCGCATGGAGCCTTATCTGACCCTCAATCCTGAGGCTGGCGATAGTTTGCCGGAGACTGAAAGGCTGGTTCAGAGACTGTTTTGTCTGCCCACAGGAAGCGGCGTCAGCGTCGCTGATTTGGAGCGCGTGTGCGACCTCATCTGCGGACTGGTCATATGACTTTCATCTTTGGGACGACACTTTCACCATTCAGCCAAAATACACGATGAACTTCAGCAGCACATTGTCCGAAGACAGTATCAAGACCCACTGTCAGAACATCGAATCTGACGGGTATAGCGTGATCAAGGGCTACGTTGATCTGTCCAACGCTGCCAAGCTCAATGCCCTTGCCGATGACATTTTTATCACCAAGCGCGGGGGCAGCCTGACCGCTGCGCCTGTTGGCAGGCAGAAGGTGATCGCCAACGATCCGATCGTCAGCAATGTGCTCTATTACAGTGAGGAGTTCCTCAATCTGGTCACCTCAGGTGATCATCTCAAGGTATACCAATGGTTTTTGAACGACCGCTACTATGGATTGATTGACCAAAGCAATCCCAATTTCATGCTGGCCCAGTGCAACCTGCGCAAAGGGGCCACCGCGATTGACTATCACATTGATGTCCGGATGAATTTTGAGGGGCCGCAGACATGGTCCATGCAGGGAATTTTGGCCCTGGATCATCGCAATCGTTACAATGGCGGGTTGAAGGTCATCCCTGGGAGCCATTGCCAATCAGGATTCCCGTCTGACAAGACAGACAAATCCTCCGAAATCTTCGTGGACCTGGAGCCGGGAGATATGGCGATTTTCCACAGCACCCTGTTTCACGCCACCACTCCTGTCACAGAGGGCTACGATCCCACTTGGGGTCTGCTCCTGACCTACAGGTCATGGTGGTGCAAGCCGCAGTACGACTACGTTCGCATGCTGCCTGCCGAAATGACGGACAAGCTGACCAATGCGCAAAAAACATTGATCGGCTTTCATTCATTGCCGCCGTGTAATCCAGAGGCCTCGCCTTCTTTGAGGATCGGCTACGCATGAGCCGCTCGCAGGCGGTTCAGAGTGAAAATTTGTGGGCCAGATAGCGTTGCAGGAGATATAGGCTTTTCTTGGTCGCGCTTTGAGGCGGATTGGAGAAGCTGCTTAGCAAATACAACTGCCGGGAGATTGCAGGGTGGAGGGTGGCATTGTCGCTGAATTTCACCGGCCGGAAGCTCGCGTCCACCGTCCGCGCAAACCTTGTGTCCTTGACGTTGCAATGAACTCCGGAGCCATCAAACCCGATGTTCTCAATCAAAGACTGGCGGGGCAGGACAGTATACATTTGATTCTGAATCATTGCTGCGGTGAAGATGAAGTCGTATTTGGCCAGCAGATCGGCGGCTGTGACGTTCTCCTTGCACAGGGATTTGTACCGGCGCAGCAGATCCTTTCCAGTGTGCTTGATGGCACTGGCCAGCTTCGGATCTTTTTTTCCGCTCCAGGCGTTCTTCACCTTATCAACGAGTTCAAAGCGGTCTCTCCACGTGCCCACGCCCCAGGGACAGAAGATCGGGGAAAAGAACACATCATAAGGGTAGTTTTTCGGCAGCGTGATGGGATGGCAGTAGCCGCCTATCGACATGACTTTTGGGTTGGACTCATATCTCTCCAGCCCGTTGTTGATGAATTCCAAAAAGTGCGGGGAGGTGACGATGTCATCCTCCAGGAAAATGGATTTGCCGTGGGCAGTCGCGAGGTTGATGTGCGCATGGGCGTTGTTTTCCAGCATGTTGTTCACCGGCTGAAGCCTCAGGTGCACCTTTTTAAATCCGTTGACTGTCTTTAGGTACTCCCTCAGCTCCTGCACCTTGGCCTCGTCTCCAGGACGTGGACCGTCCGAAAAAATGTAAATCTCAGACTGCTGGGCCAGCGTGTTGGCCTTGAGCGCATCGATCGTCTGGATCAGATGATTGAGCCTGGTGTAGGTGCAGACTCCGATTGGGGCTAATTCCATAGAAAGCTTGTTTGAAGGATTTTTTCGCCGCCTGCTACCTTTTCAGGGCCGACAGCAGATTGAGCGGAGGGATGTTGTTGTAGATGAATTTTTTCAGAAGCCGGCCTGGGTGGGAGCTTGAAAGTGCGTTGAACCGCCTCATTCGCCGTTTGCTCGCTCCTTTGTAATGCAGCGCCAGTGCGCGCACCCACTGGTCAGTGGTGAGATTTTTGATGTGAGGAATGAGCTTTCCGCCCTCTTCATGCCATTGCACGCGCTTCAATTTCTTTGGGCCGGGCCAAACCTCATAGCCATCTGGCGAGGACATGGTCTGTTCCAGAACAGCATCATCCCACACTGTCTCACTGTTGAGCTGATCAGGATTCTGGCGCAGATGATGGCAGAGTCCGGTCATGTCGCAGAAATACTCCCTGTTTTTCAGCCAGTCGGTTTTGACCCAGTTGCTATGAAGCTCTGAATCAAAAAGTCCGGAGAGTGTCTTCGTGAGTCCGGCGATTCCCTCCTTGCGAAACAACGCCACATGCGGGTTTCCGGTGATGCCATAGTAGCAGAGAAATGTTGCGGGCAGCAGCCTCTTCGTGAGAGATTCGGCGGAGTCAAAAATCATGCAGTCACTGTCGAGATGCAGCGCGGTGTCAGAGCCGCATGCCTGCATGGCTTCCTTGAGCAGATACCATCGGCTGAAACAAAAGCGCTCAAAGCCTTCCGGGTTGCCGGAGGTGTGCACGTAAGACCCTTGAAAGGCCTCGAGTTCGCCTTGTGGAAGATCCTGAATGTTGACCAGGCCGATCTCAAGCCGGTCAAGCTTGGGGTGCGAATGGTCGCCGATGAGAAAAATGCGAGCCCTTGGATTGAACACCCGAGTGTTCTCCATCGAGAAAAGCAGGTAGCGGGGCACCGGGCCGCGATGGATGTAATAAATGTCCGTCGCCAGTTGGTCTTGCGGACGTTGCAGGGCTGGAGTCATAAGGCCAGGATGCTCTGGTATAAACGGCTGTATTGAATGCATTGAATTTCCGGCGCATGATTTCCCCTGGCATAGCCCTGGGCCGCCGCCCCCATGGTGTTCAAAGGCCATTTCCCATCACGCGCCTGTCTGATGAGCCCTGCCAGTTCCGCGGCATCCTGGCTTTGAAACAACAGTCCGGTGACGCCATGCTGGACCCGTTCGGGGATGCCGCCGATGCGGCTGGCCAGAGGAGGCGTGCCCGCCGCCATGGATTCCAGCACGGTCAGCGGGCCGGTGTCTCCTTTTGTCGGGCAGACGAACAAATCCACCGCAGCATAGAGCGCCGCCATTTGTGAAGGATCGCTTATTGATCCGAAGGTTCGCAGGGAGAGACCGGGCAGAGAAGGGATGTCGGGCTTCTGTCCCCAGATGGCAAGGCCCAGCCCCTTGCAGTCGATGCTGCTCAGCGCCCTCCAGAGCACGTCCATGCCTTTGCGGCTGTTGTTCCAGGTGGCTCCGGCTCCCAGCCAGAAGACATCGTTGCTCAGGCCCGCCTCAGCCCGGCTTGCTTCGCGGGAGGGCGCTGAGAGAAACTCCGGTCGCACCACATGGGGAATCATCTCGCCTCTCGTTTGATAGCGCGAAACCAGCGGCTTCATGACACGTCTCAAGTAGTCTGAGGGAGCCACCAGCGTGAGATTCCGCCTCCGCTCCAGCAGTTCATCTCGCGCCTTCAGCAATACGGCCCTCGTTCGGCACCCGATTTCATAGCGGTCTCGGAGACCCGTGGTAAGTTCAATCCATGAGCACGCATGGCCTTTGATGGGCCACAAATCATGAATGGTCCATACCAGCGGTATGTGCGGCGCGATCTTCATCAACGAGCCATGGTACAGGTCCGCCGAGTGGATGTTGTGCACATGGATCAAATCCGGTCGCACGGTTTGAATGGCCTGGTGCAGGGCATGTTCATGGCGCCGGGCACGCCAGCGGGCCGCCAGCGGGCGGGAGAAATTTTTCACCAGTCTCTCCAGCGGTGGCCTTTTCACCGAAGGCGCCAGCGCACGTTCGGTTGCTTCTTCGGTGAGCATCCCGGCCTTCGCAGGAGGTGAAAAATGCCAGCGCTCGATCTGGTACTCTCCGCATTCCGCGAGATCACCGGCAAGCATGTTCGCCAGCGAGGCGGCTCCCCCGCTGATGTTGTCGGAAAGCAGAACGATTTTCGCTTTTTTCATGCTCCCATGAGGTAAGACTTCCACAGTGGATACGTGCTTTTGGTGGAATAGTGCGCTTCAAATGCCGCCCGCGCATGCGCGCCCATCGCCTCACGTCTGCGGGCATCTGTGATCAGTGATGTCAAGCAGGCGTGCCATTCGTCGGGGGTTTTTGCAAACACGATGGCTTCGGAGTCACGATTCAGCTCCAGTGAACCGGCCTGGGGAGTTGCCACCGTCGGGATACCAGCGGCCATGTACTGCAGTGCCTTGATCGGAGACTTGCCTTGGGAAAAGGCGTCGACGGGCAGTGGCAGCAGACCCATGTGAAAGGTCTTTACTGCCGCCGCCTCACCGCCTTGCCGCCATGGCAGGTGGATGTAGGGTGTCGTGGGGGCAAAGGCAGGCTGCTTTCCGCAAAAGACCGCCAGTTCCACAGTCGGATGTTCGCGCATGATCTGCGCCAGCACCGGCTCCAGCGTCTCAAGATAGCCCAGGTTCACTGGCGCACCGGACCAGCCAATGCGAATGCGGTCAGCCGTATGGGGGTGCGGCACAGGCCAGTCTTCCGGCTTCAGGGCCATGGGCAGCACCTGTACATTGCCCCCTAGCGCAGAAAGATGATGAGCGATGTAATGGTTCGCCACCAGCGAGACATCGGCCGCCCGCACCATGCTCCGCAGACGGCGGTTGGTGCGCCAGCGCGTCCACCAGCTGTGCTTGCGTCCATGGGGATGCCAGGTCGCGTCATCAATGTCGAACAACAATTTTTTTGCGTGAGCCCTGAGCGTTCGGATCTGGGCTGTGGAGAAAAGTTTCTTTTGTACAAGCACCGCGTCGTAGGCTGCGATGACTGCCGTTCGTGGCATCGTGCCTGGAGCGGCGATGTCACACCCGATGCCATCCGCCTTAAGCATCTCCAGATACTGGATCACCCGGTAGTGGGTGCTGGCGCAGGCTGCATCGCCGAAGGGAAGGACAAGAATCTTCATGCGCTTGGGGAGGAGGGCCGCGCTAGCAGGCAGGCGGCGGCGCTTTCGACTTCATGAAGCGCGGCGATCTCGTCAGATTTGAAACGGACAATCTGGTGCTGCGTTTTCCATGGAGCCCAGTTCTTGACATCTGAGTCGGGACCAAAGAGGGCCACCGTGGGGCAGCCGGTGGCTGCGGCAAGGTGCATGGCCGCCGTATCGACTCCCACAAACAGACGTGCCTCATAGAGAAGCCACGCCAGATGCTGCCACTGGATCTTTCCTGCAGTGCTCGTGCATCCTTCTCCGATGGCCTGCGCCAGCCGCTCGCCCAGAGCCACCTCCTCAGCGTCAGGCCCCACGCTGATGATCAGCTGATGATTTTGCGCAATCAATGATCTGCCGAGGTGGATCCAATGTGCATCTGTCCAGCGCTTGCGCTGCCAGCGTGTGCCGGGATGAAAAATAATCAGAGGTTTGCCTGGAGAAAGCGGGAGGGGGGG